>Ga0209333_1000066_pt1 | contig 58531 bp, 51 predicted proteins | sample BlaSpr_A8_OM2_O3_FD_187982 | JGI IMG/M metagenome (GOLD analysis project Ga0209333, IMG submission 187982) | Forest soil microbial communities from Thunder Bay, Ontario, Canada - Black Spruce, Ontario site 2_A8_OM2_O3 (SPAdes) (version 2) | ecosystem: Environmental > Terrestrial > Soil > Boreal... | reverse complement strand
GCCTTCGTGAACGACCCGGACGTCGCGGTCGCGGTGTGCTCGCTGACCGCGGCTGGCGTGGGCCTGAATCTGCAGGTCGCCTCGAACATCGTGCTGGCCGAGATGTCGTGGACCGACGCGGAGCAGACCCAGGCCATCGACCGCGTCCACCGCATCGGACAGGCGGAACCGGTGACCGCGTGGCGCATCGTCGGCGCGCAGACCATCGACGCCCGGATCGCAGGGCTGATCGACAGCAAGGCAGGGCTCGCCGCCCGGGCGCTGGACGGGTCGGACCAGCAGGTCTCCTCGTCGGCCGACGTGCAGCTCGAGGCGCTGGTCGCATTGCTGACCGATACGCTGCGGGCATCTTTCGGACATGGTGACGCCCTGGGCTTCTGACCGTCAGGACTCCCAGGCGAGACGGCGCCCGAAGACCGAGGCCTGGCCTGCCATTGAGCTACGTGCCGTAACAAGCGCTTGCGGGCCGACAGGCGGGCCGCGGTCCTGGACAAGCACCGAAGGCATGGCGAGCAGCTGTGCAGGTTGAGGCAGCCACGTCGCCCCAGCCCAACGCCAGTGCAGAGCCTAGCCGGGTACCCCTGTGATAGGCGCGCGAAGTGACCCGCCGCCGAGCTCGCGTTGAGTACGGCAAACGAGCGCTGGGAAGCGAACCTGCGATCCTGCCATAGCGCATTGATGCGGGCACAGAAAGGACCGTCATGCCACGGCAGATCATCACGACCGCGAACGCGCCGAGTTCGCCGCTCTACAGCCAGGGCGTCAAGGCCGGACCGCACATACTCGTCTCGGGCATCGTCGGTATCGACCCCAGCACCGGCAGCCTTGCCGGAGAGACGATCCAGCATCAGACGCGGCAGGCGCTGACGAATTGCCAGGCCATTCTGCAGGCCGGCGGGGCCAGCCTGGACGACGTCATCGAGGCGGGGATACTGCTCACCAACCCCGCCGACTTCGCCGGCCTGAATGAGGAATACGCGCGGTGGTTCGCGGCCGAGCCACCGGCCCGCTACGTCGCCAAGCTCGGCGTCGAACTGCCCGGACTGCTCGTCTCGATCCGGATGACAGCATTCATCACCTGACACGCCAGCCGGGCCAAATCAAGCCGATCACAAGCTTCATGCCGCCCGAACGCTCGGCCACGGCGGCCAGGGCCGTAAGGCCATCGAGCCACGGCGCAGAGAACAGGAAATGATCGTTGGCCGAGATCGCCGCGAACCCGCACTCCCGCGCGGCGTCCACGGTCTCAGCGAGCCGACGGTATGAGAACCCTTCGCGGCCGAAGTCGATCAACGGCAAATGCACACCAGCGTCCATTGGCCGCCTACTCTAACCACCCGCCGACCAGCCCCATCAGAGGTGCGCGTTCACCCCTGCTGCAGCCTAGGCAAACTCGGTGATTGCTGCCGGTGGAGGAGCGATGACGTCCCGGCTGTTAGGGTCATTGGCTGTGCGGATCGACCGCCTTGATCACCTGGTGCTGACCGTGGCTGACGTCGACCGGACCGTCGAGTTCTACCGGCAGGTACTCGGCATGCAGCCGGTGACGTTCGGCGACGGCCGCCGCGCGCTCGCGTTCGGCAGCTCCAAGATCAACCTGCACCAGGCCGGCCGGGAATTCGAGCCCAAGGCGGCGCGGCCCACGCCGGGCAGCGCCGACCTCTGCCTGATCAGCGCCGACCCGCTCGCCGACGTCTGCGCCCATCTCGCCGCCCTGGCCGTCGCGATCGAGGAAGGGCCGGTGACGCGGACCGGCGCGACCGGCACGATCGAGAGCGTCTACATCCGCGATCCCGACGGCAATCTGATCGAGATCAGCAACTACGCCTACAGGGCACGGCGGTCATGCTTCTGGAGGAAGGCCCGCACGCCGGGAGCGGCGTGGTCGAGCGGATGGCCGTGATCGGCCAGCGGATCACCCGCGCTGAGGAAGTCGTGAGCGCCCGGCCCGCCCTCGCGGCCGAGGCTGCGAGGCTCGGTGTCCGGCCATGGAGTCTCGTGCTGACCATCGCCCGGACCTACCTCGCTGAGGAACGAGCCGTGGAAACGGCAGACATCGTGATCCCTGTGGAGCGGTACGCCCTGGTCTCCGAGGTGCCAGTCCGGTAATGAGCGCTTAGGGCGAGAGGATGTCCGCGATGACACGCACGCACTCATACGACGTCTCGGTGACCTGGACCGGGGATCGCGGCACCGGCACGAGTGGGTACCGCGCGTATGACCGGGACCACGAGGTCCGCGCGGACGGGCCTGCGGCCATCGCCGCGAGCTCCGACCCATCGTTCCGCGGCGATCCCGGCCGGTGGAACCCGGAGCTCGAGCTCACCGCCGCGCTGTCCCAGTGCCACATGCTGTGGTACCTGCATCTCTGCGCCGTCGCGGGGGTCACGGTCACGTCCTACGCCGACGACGCGCACGGCCTGATGGCCGAGGACGCGGACGGCGGCGGCCGCTTCACCGAGGTCGTGCTGCGGCCGCGGGTGACGGTCGCGTCCGCCGAAATGATCGAGACCGCCACCGCCCTGCACGCCGAGGCGAACGCGAAGTGCTTCATCGCGAACTCGGTCAACTTCCCCGTCCGCCACGAGCCGGTCATCAGCGCGGACGGTTAGTGCAGGGCGTTTACGCGACCAGCGCGGTCCGGAGGTTGCCGAGGTCGCGCGCGGTCAGGCCGTTGCCGATCAGGTAATCGGAGACGGAGCCGGAACGGGAACGGACCCGGGCCAAAGCGTCGTGTATGACCTGTGGTGAGGCACCGAGCGCGCCGAGGTCGAGCCAGCGCCCGACGCCGCTGACGGCCCGGATCCGGCTAATCGCCCTGGCTGTGCTGGCATCGAGGTAGGCGTCGCTCAGCGCGTAGTCGGCCGCGATGACCTCGTCGGGTACGCCGATGACCTCGAGCACGAGTGCCACGACGAGCCCGGTGCGGTCCTTGCCCGCCGTGCAGTGGATCAGCCCGGGAAGCGCGCTGTCCCCGCACAGCCGCCCGATCGCCGATGCGATGGCGGCTCCGCAGTCGTCGATCATGTACCGGTAGACCGCGGCCAGTTCGGGCGGCAGCCGGCCGATGGCCGCGGCGTCGAACACCGGAACGTGGTAGGTCCGCACTCCGGCGGCGTCCAGCGCACTCGGTGCGGCCCGGACCTCGTCGTCGGTGCGCAGGTCGATGACGGTCCGCAGGCCGAGAGCGGACAGGGTCGCGCGGCCCGAATCATCCAGGCGGTGCAGCGCGTCGGACCGCAGCAGCGTGCCCCAGCGCACCGTTTCCGCGCCCCCGGCTCCTTTCCCGCCCCCGGCTTCCTTCCCGCCCGCCGCTCCTTTCCCGCCGACGGCTTCTCCCCCGCCCGCGGCTCCTCCCCTGCCCGCGGCTCCTCTCCCGCCCGCCGCTCCCTTGCCCGTCACTGGATACCCGCCAACGTCGCGCAAGTTAACGGTGCCGGGCAGCCTTATCCTCCGGTCGCGCTCGCCGTTGCGGGTGCGGATCTCCATGCGGGCACGCTCCGGGTGCTAGGCGGTGTTCACCGTACGATGCCACGGCCGGCCAGCGCGTACCTACTTGGTACAGGATGTGCTCGAGGATCCGATCACCGGCATCCGCCAGGCGGCCGCGGCTGCGGCGATCACCTGGGCGGTGTCGCGCAGTTGCTGCGTGCCTGCCACGTCCTCGTGGACGAGGAAGCGGTGCGCCATCCGGTCCACCCCGTAGTCGCCGAGCAGGCTCCCGTGCAGGGCCGACACCACGATGACGTTGCCGGGCAGGTCGCACACGGGCAGCGTCACCGCGTCTGCCAGCGGCACGACCGCGAGCCAGCGAATCTTCTGCCCGTTCTTGACCGCGGCGGCGGCATAGGCGGCACCGTCGCTGCGAACCGAGCCGATCAGGCGCTGAGCCCCGGACGAGCCGAACGGCGACAGCGCTCCGGCCACCTTGACGAGCTGGCTGAGCGCATCGCCAGACACCGGGTCGCCGCTGCCGCTCGGCGCCGCGGCGCGGTCGAACCCGTCGGCCTGGCCAGGGTCGACGATCGGGCTGAGCAGCACGACGGACCGGACTGGAACATCCGGGTGCCTGGCAAGCATCGCGTAGACCCCGAGCGTGCCCTCACTCTCGGCCACGATGTCGACCGGCCGGCCCGTTTCCCAGTGCAGCTTCCACACCTGCTGGGCGATCCGGTCGCCCAGCACGGACAGCGGCAGGTCTGTGGCGTCGAGCCCGTAGGGCAGCGGCCTGCCGCCGGCACCGAGCCCGGCGTAGGAGAACGGCCGGACCAGCGCGGACGGGCCGATCAGGTCGCGGCTTTCGGATGGATAACAGCACGATGACCCGAATCCCGGGATCACGAGCACCGCCGAAGTGAGGCTGCCTGCGTCGCGGCCGCCCGCCTGCGCCGAGCTGGCGGCCATCATTGCCGCTCTCGTTGGCACGGCGGCCGGGCCGCCGGCCAGCGGCGTAGTCCCGGCGACCACGAAGATCAGCCGGGTCGCCCCGACGAGCAGGGCCAGGGCCACGGCCGCGGCCACCGGCGATACCGGGGCGGGCAGCACGGGCCAGTGCAGGTGACGCCGCCGCACCCATGGGTCATCGGCTGGCAACGCCTCCCGGCTCACCGCGGCGGCCACCCCGTACCAGGCACGCGCGTTGACGAGGCCGACCAGCACGCAAACCGCGAGCGCCGCCGGCGTGGCCAGGCTGCCGATCGCGGCGGCGGCCGCCGACAGCACGACGAAGCTGGCCAGCAGCCAGCCCACGGCGCGCAGCGGCGGCAGGGTCCGCCACCAGGAGCCGAGCATGCCGCTGTGCGCCAGCGGGATCATGATCAGCAGCATTACCGGAATTGCGGCAAGGTACGGCCAGGAGAACGGCAGCAGCGACACGCCGAACAGCAGCGTGACCACCGGCGAGAGCAGGATGCTCGCCACCAAGGTGAACACGATGCAGCGCACGAACGTGCCGCCCCAGGTGAGCGGGGGCAGGTGGCGCGGCCAGGCCAGGTGGATCATCACCGCGCTGATCGCGGCCCGGGCGAGCACCAGACCGGCGTAGGCGAGCAGGAAGCCATACCACGACCGGTTGTAGCCGAACAGCCAGCGCAGATCGTGGAACACGGCGAGCGGCGGGAGCGCGGTGACCTGCGGTGCGAGCGGGCGTGCCGCCGGGGCCAGAACGGTCAGCAGGCATGCCTCTGCAAGGCCGCCGCCAGCTGCGAAGGCGATGAGCCCTCGGTGCCGCAGAAATCCATCCGCTGGCACGCGACGCCCGGCAGGGATGATTCGCTCCCGCTGCACTTCCACCTTGGCCGGTGCAACCCAAGATCGGCGCCGGACATTCCGCGTTCGCCACGGCCGGTGAGACGCGCTCGGGCCCGCTCGGGCCGATCGACAGCGGTTCGCTTATGTCCGGTAATTATCGGACATAAGCAAACCGGTATGCCCGAGCCACGTCACCGCCCTCCTGGGCGAGCGCGGATTGATCCGCTGTGCCAGCATTGTGATCGCTGCGATCTCCGGGAGGACCAATGGCACGGCTAGGCGGCATGTACGGGCCCGATGCCACGTTCCTTGGTGTGCCGCGGGCGGATCTGGCCGATCCGGCCGGGTGGGCGGGCACCGACATCATGATCATCGGCGCCCCGTTCGACGGCGGGACGTCGCACCGGCCCGGCGCCAGGTTCGGCCCGCAGGCGATCCGGTTCACCGATTACCTGCCGCATGACGGCTCCCGCCCGCATCTCGCGCTTCGCGTCGACCCGCTTGTGGAGCTCCGGGTCGCCGACGCGGGCGACGTGGAGATGCCGTCCGGCGACACGGGGCTGTCGCTGCAGCGGCTCGAGGAGGCGGTGCTCCAGGCATGCGCCGGTGGTGCGATCCCGGTGATCCTCGGCGGTGACCACACGATCGCGCTGCCCGACGCGACCGGTGTGGCGCGGCACGTCGGCTGGGGCCGCGTCTCGATGATCCACTTCGACGCGCATGCCGACACCGGAGACACCCAGTTCGGCTCGCTGTACGGCCACGGCACGCCGATGCGCCGGCTGATCGAGTCGGGCGCGGTGCGCGGCGACAGGTTCCTGCAGGTCGGGCTCCGCGGCTACTGGCCCGAGCCGGAGACGCTCGACTGGATGGCGGGCCAGCGGATGCGCAGCTTCGAGATGACGGAGGTGGTCTCCCGGGGCCTGGACGAGTGCCTGACCGAGGCGATGAGCATCGCCACCGACGACTGCGACGGCGTGTTCCTGTCGGTGGATGTGGACGTGGTCGATCCCGGCATGGCGCCGGGCACCGGGACCCCCGAGCCCGGCGGCCTGAGCAGTCGCCAGCTGCTCGACGCGGTGCGCCGGATCGCCATGGAGATACCGCTGGCCGGCATCGACGTGGTGGAGGTCGCGCCGCCTTACGACCACGCGGAGGTCACCGCGTTTCTGGCCAACCGCGTGGTGCTCGAGGCCCTGTCCGGTATCGCCTGGCGCCGCAAGAACGCCGCCTCGGCCGAACCCGGGGGCGGCCACGCCCCGGATGCCCCGCTGCTCTCCGACCGCGGGCCCGAGTCAGACTGACGGGACCGGACCGCTGCTCTCCGACCGCAGGCCCGAGCCAGGCTGACCGGACCGGATCGCCCGCACGCTATTGAGCTGGTCAGATAAACGTAGCCCCGCCGCCGGGGCCAAATAATCGAGGCGATCTATACTCGGCGCATGCTGGACGTGACCAGGCTGCGGGTGCTGGTCGCGGTGGCCAGGACCGGCTCGGTCACCGCAGCGGCGCAGGCGCTGAACTACGCCCAGCCCTCGATCAGCCACCACATCGCCCGGCTGGAGGCGGAGACCGGCGCGCGGCTGCTGCAGCGGGCGGGCCGGGGCGTGCGTCTTACCGACGCGGGCAGGCTGCTCGCCGAGCGGGCAGAGGAGATCATCGGCCGACTGGACGCCGCAGAGAACGAGCTCGCGGCACACGTCGGGCTGCGGCAGGGACGGGTGCGGCTGGCCTCGTTCCCCTCCGCACTCGGCACGATCGTTCCGGCCGCCGCGGCCAGGCTGGAGGCGGAGAACCCCGGCATGGACCTCATGCTGGCCGAGGCCGAGCCGCCGGAGGCGCTGCGGATGCTGCGGGCCGGCTACGTGGACGTGGCGCTGGTGTTCCGCCACTACCAGCAGGACGCGGACCCGGAGCCGCCCGGCACGGACGAGGAGGGGGCGCGCGGACAGCTGCTGCTCGACGAGCCGGTGTACCTGGTAACCCCGGCCGCCAGGGGTGGGTTGGGCGGGCCAGGGACAGCGGGCAGGCCAGAGACAGCGGGCAGGCCAGAGACAGCGGGCAGGCCAGAGACAGTGGGCAGGCCAGAGACAGTGGACGCGCCCGAGACGGTGGATGGGCCGGAGACGGTGGACGGGCCCGAGCCGTTGGGCGGCACCGAGCCGGACCTTGCCACGTACGCGAAGTACCGCTGGATCGCGGGCTGCGAACGCTGCCGCGGCTACCTGGTCCGCCAGTGCGGGCTGGCCGGGTTCACCCCGAAGATAGCGTTCACGACCGACGACTACGTGGCGGTCCAAGCGCTGGTGGCGGCGGGTCTGGGCGTCACCACGCTGCCCGGGCTGTGCCTGCGTGCGGCACGCCACCCGGGCATCTGCGCGGTGCCGCTGCCGGGCGCCCGCCGCCACGTGTTCGCGATGACCTACGGCGAGCCACCCGACCCGCCGGCCACCTCGCGCCTGATCGACGTGCTGGCCGCGGCGGCCGAGGCCGCCTCCCTCGTGGCCTGACGCCGGCAGGCGCGCCGGGGGTTCCGGGACGCCCGATCGTGCCGGCGCGGCGCCCGATCCTGCTGGCGCGGCGCCCGCTCCGCGCGGCGGAAAACCGTCACCAGGACGGCCAGCACCATGGCAAAGACCGGGAGCCAGGCGATGCGCTCCGCCACCCATACGGCGCTGGTGGGCGCGGTGTGCAGGCCGGGCAAGCGGCCCACGAGCAGCCCGGCGGCGGTGACCGCGAGGAACGCGGTCTGGTGCCAGAGGAACAGCGTCATGGCGGACAGGTTGGCCATCGCCACCGCCGCCCACGCGACGGGCCTGCGCATGAGCCGGGCCAGCGGGCCCCGAAGCAGCAGCGCGAGGCCGACCTGGGCGATGCCGAACGTGACCACGGCCAGCGAGGGCGGGTTCAGGTTCGAGATCCGCGCTCCGTTGACCCCGACCATGCTGGCCGGGTAGCCGGCCCACACGATCAGAGCGATCGTGGCCGCGACGCCGCCGGCCAGCATCAGGGCCGGGAGCTTTCGGCTGGCGAATGCACCCCGGGCCCAGGCGATGCCAAGCAGGTACGGGACCAGCCAGCCAGCCACCACGTTGATCCAGCCGACCCACGACGGCCCGCCGAGGCCCAGCCGCACCGCGTCGACGGCGGCCACGACCGCCAGCGGGATCAGCGCCGCGGCCGCGCCGAGCCGGCGGACCAGCGTCACCGCCACCGGGGTCAATGCGGTGAGCCCCGCATACACGCCGAGGAACCACAGCGGATCCAGCACAAGCGTGAGCACAGTGTGGAGGGTCGAGCCGGAAACCCCGGCCAGCCACATGCCGGTGCCGAGCAGCACCCAGACCGCGGCCAGCGCCGCCACCGGGCGGGACAGCCGGATCAGGCGCTGGCGCAGCCAGGCGAGGTAGCCGCCACGGTAGCTGCGCGCGGACGCGTATCCGCCGACGCAGAAGAAGACGGCCAGGGTCTGGAAGATCCATGAGGCCGGGGTCAGGGCCGGAATGGACGCCAGCGGGCTCGCGTCGCGCAGCGTGCCGCCGGGGGTCAGCACCAGCGCGGTGACCAGCCAGTGGCCCAGGATGACGCCGCAGATGGCCAGCGCCCGGAGCGCGTCCACGGTGCGGTCCCGGTGCGCCGGAGTGGCCGCGTCGACCCGGACGGCCAACGCGCGGATCTTAGTTGCCGGAGCCGGAGTCATCGGGCCACTCCCGCCGGGTCGCCGAGCGCGATGTAGGCGAGGTTGCGCAGGGCGATGCTGCCCGGCACGAAGTAGCCGCTATGACCGCCGGGGCCGGCGGCGAACAGCCGCGCGCCGAACGCGGGAGCCGTCGGGTCCTGCCCGAAGCCGAGCCCGAGAAAGTGGACATGCGGGACGTCGCGGATCCAGTCGCTGGCACCCCGGCCGGCCCACACCCGTGCGGTGGTGTGCAGCGCCCGCACGGACGAGGCGTCCATGCCCGGGCTCCCGACCACCGCGATGTCGGTGACTGGCAGGTGCGGTGCGGCCAGGCCGCATACCACCGACCCGTAGCTGTGGCAGATCAGCGCGACCTGACGGCCGTGCCGGACTAGGTCGTCCACAAACGGCCGCAGCGCGGACGCGCCCTGCCCGGCGTCGCCGGACGTCAGCACGCCTGGGCTGAGCGTGACTGGGTCGGCATAGCCGAGCCAGGCGATAATCGCCAGGCGAGCGCCGGGGTCCAGCTTGCGCACCTGCGCGGCGAGGGACCGGGCCGCGCCGCCGGGTGATGCCGTGCCCCGGGAGTCGAACGTGGCTAGGGTTGTGTCGGAACCGGGCACGAGGATGACCACGCGCCTGGCCTGGGCCAGGTTGCCGAACACCTCGACGGCCAGGCCCTGTCCGGCTGGATTGAAGCCAATGAAGTGCCCGCCGCGCAAGGTATCGAGCGAGCGAGCAAGGCCCTGGTCACCGGTGTGCGAGGCCGCGAGCGCGGCCCGACTGATCATGTGGGAGTCGGTCGCGTAGCGGGTGGCCAGAGCCTGGGCGGTCAGGGCGGGGAGCGGCTGGGACCGGCCGACCTGGGCGCTGGGCAAGGTGGCGGCCGTCGTCCCGGTCACAGCCGCTGCGGCGACCGCTGCGATGGCGATGGTGCGGCGCAGTCTCATCAGAGGGCGTCCTTTCTGGACAGCTGAGTGCTGGCCAGGACGCTACGGACGCGCACCTCTAGTCGGCGTCACGCTGCGGAGCGGACTGCCGGCCTGCCCCGCGAGTATCGGGAGGGTCAGCCGGAACGGGCTGCCAGCGCACCGCCCGGCGTATGTCCTGCGCCACCCCCTACTCAGGTACGACTCCGCAGATGGCTCTTCGGGGGCACGAAATTCCTGTAGCGCCGCCCTACGCTGGGTGCATGTCCCCAGCCCTGGCGCGGCGCGTCTCGACCCTGGCGAGCCGCGTCCCGGTCCTGGCCGGCCGCGTCCCGGTCCTGGCCGGCCGTGTCCCGGTCCTGGCCGGCCGTGTCCCGGTCCTGGCCGGCCGTGTCCAGGCCGTGATCGCGGCTGGGGTCACCGACCCGCCGACACCCCGCCCACGACGGCTCCGGTTCCGGGGATGGGATCTCGTCTTTCTCGCCGACACGGCCGCCGCGCTGATTCTGTTCGCGATCGCGAACAGCATGCTCGGGAACGACAACAAGCTGCACCATAGCCCGCACAGCGTCGGGCTCATCGTGCTGGCCTCGGCGGTGCTCTGCGCCCCGCTGCTGCTGCGGACTCGGCTGCCACTCACCGCCTGGACCTTCTCCACCGTCGCCATGTTCTGGGTCGCAGCGGCCATCCCGCCGCACTCGATCTCCAATTCCACGTACGTCAATCCCGGGGTCGTCGTCTACCTGCTCTGCCTGTATGCGGTCGCCCTCCGCTGCAAGGCATGGGTGGTTATCACCACGGGCCTGGTCACGGTGTTCGGTGCGGCGATCGTCGACTCGCGATCCACCGTGACCGCCGTCTTCCTCGGCGCGATCCCGATAGCCGCCGGCGTCATCGTGCGCTCGCGCCGCGGCAGCCGGGAACAGCTCGCGGTCGCCGAGCGGCGCCACGAAGGAGAGCGGGCGCTGCTCGAAGAGCGCCAGCGAATCGCGCGCGAGCTGCACGACGTTGTCGCCCACCACATGTCGGTGATCGCGATCCAGGCCGAGGCCGCGCCGTACAAGTCCGCCGACCCCCCGCCGGAGCTGGTGGAGAGCTTCGCCGAGATCCGCGCCAGCGCGCTGAGCGGCCTGAACGAGCTGCGCCGGGTGCTGGGCGTGCTGCGCAGCGACCGGACGGACGTCGCGCCACAGCCCGGGCTCGAAGACCTGGACGAGCTGCTGGAATCGGCGCGCACCGGCGGGGTGACGGTCACCCGCGAGATCAGCGGCACTCCCCGGCCGCTCCCGGACGGCGTCAATCTGTCCGCCTACCGGATCGTCCAGGAGGCACTGAGCAACGCGATCAGGCATGCACCGGGGTCGGCGGTCCAGGTGAAGCTGTTCTACGGAGAGGCCGCCCTGGTGATAGAGGTCCGCAACGATGACGGCACCGCTGCCCCGCTGAAGAACGGCGAGCAGTCGGCTGCGGCGGGGCTCGGAAACGGCGGCGGGCATGGCATCATCGGCATGCGTGAGCGCGCCACCATGCTGGGCGGGCACCTTCGGGCCGGCCCCACCCCCGACCACGAGTTCCTGGTGACCGCCGCCCTGCCGCTCGGCGACGGCGCCGGCGAGGATGCGCCGTGACCGTGCCGCCCAGGGAGGACGACCCCCCTATCCACCCCGCGCCGCCCACGAGCGGCGTGACGATTCGAGTGGTGATAGCCGATGACCAGGGAATGGTGCGGTCGGGCTTTTCCGTGCTGCTCAACGCCCAGACAGACATCGAGGTCGTCGGCGAGGCCGTGAACGGCCGGGAGGCCATCGCGCAGGCCGCCGTGCTGCACCCGGACGTCATCCTCATGGACGTCCGCATGCCGGTACTCGACGGGCTGCAGGCCACCCGCGAGATCACCGCCATGCCCAGCCCGCCCAAGGTCCTCGTGCTGACCACCTTCGACCTCGACGACTACGTCTACGAGGCGCTGCGCTCGGGAGCGAGCGGATTCCTGCTCAAGGACGCCTCCGCGGGCGAGCTGGCCGACGCGGTGCGGCTGGTGGCGGCCGGCGACGCCATGCTCGCCCCGAGTGTGACCAAGCGTCTGATCGCCGAGTTCGCCCGGATGGGGGCGCCGCGGGGGCCCAGCCGCACGCTCGAGGAGCTCACCGAGCGGGAATCCGAGGTGCTCACCCTGGTGGCCCGCGGCCTGTCCAACGCCGAGATCGCCGGGCACCTCATCGTGGCCGAGCAGACCGTGAAGACCCATGTCAGCCGCATCCTGATGAAACTGGGGCTGAGGGACCGGACCCAGGCCGTGGTCCTGGCCTACGAATCCGGCCTTGTGCGCCCCGGAGGGTGACGCCGCGATGCGGCGTCACGTCAGGCCGGCGGCCCGGCCGGCGCACCCGGCGACCCGGAAAGACCAGCGGGTTGCCGTGGCGTACGGGGCCGCCCTCGTGGTCTACAACAACGTGATTGGCGCGCAAGACTGGCACCGCCGCTGGTACACGCCGGTCAATGCCGGCGCGGCTGCCGCGTCGCTGGCGGTTGCCGCGGCGAGCGGGCTGACCGCCGAGGACCTCGGGCTCGGGCGGGGCCGGTGGCTGCCCGGGCGGCTCGGGTCGCTGCTGGCCGCGGTCACGGCCGCGGGGTGGCTGGCGGCCGCCGCGGTGCCGTCGGCCCGCCCGGTCCTTGACGACAAACGGATCAGCGGCCTGGACGGGCGCGGTGTCGCCTACCAGACCCTGATCCGGATCCCGGTCGGCACCGCGGCGTGGGAGGAGATCGCCTTCCGCGGGGTGCTGCAGGCAATGCTGCGGCGGGTCATGTCCGAGCCCGCCGCGATCGCGGTGACCAGCGGCGTGTTCGGCCTGTGGCACATCCGCCCCACCGCCGGGGCGCTCCGCGTCAACGGCCTGGCCAACGACCGGCGGCAGGCGGTGACGGGCGTGGCCGCTGGCGTCGTGGTGACCGCCGCGGGCGGCGCGGCGCTGTCCTGGCTGCGGGCGCGTTCCGGCCGCCTCGCCGCGCCGGTGGCACTGCACGTCGCCATCAACTGCGGCGGCCTGGCCGCGGCGTGGGCGGCCACGAGACCAAGGCGCCGGTGAAGGGGGAAGGGGAGGTGGGCGGGGGGACCAGCGCCGGAGCGTGGGCGGCCACGAGACCAAAGCGCCGGTGAAGGGGGAAGGGGAGGTGGGTGGGGCGACCCGCGCCGGAGCGTAACGTTCCGGCCCTATATCGAGGTTGTGCGGTCCTGCCAGTAGGGGTCGCGGAGGCGGCGCTTGAGCAGCTTGCCGTTGGGGTCGCGGGGCAGTTCTTCGACGAAGTCGATGCTCTTCGGCCACTTCATCCGGGCCAGCCGGCCGTCGAGCGAGGCCAGGATCTCCGCGGCGAGCTCATCGCCGGCGGAGGCGCCCGGGGCAGGCTGCACGACGGCCTTGATCTGCTCACCCCAGTCCTCGTCCGGGATGCCGAACACCGCGACGTCGGCGACCTTGGGGTGCATGATGATCTCGGCTTCCACCTCCGCCGGGTAGATGTTCGTGCCGCCAGAGATGATCATGTCGGACTTCCGGTCGCACAGGAACAGGTAGCCGCCGTCGTCGAGATAGCCGATGTCGCCGACGGTGAAGAAGCCCCGCAGCCGGTTCGCCGCCGTCTTCTCCGGGTCGTCCTTGTACGCGAAGTCGGACAGCCCCATCTTCATGTAGATGGTGCCCGGGGTGCCCGGCGGGCAGTCGGCGCCGTTCTCGTCCGCGATCATGATCTCGCTGATCGGCCACGCGCTGCCGACGGTGCCCGGCCGGGTCTTCCAGTCGTCGGGCGAGGCGATCGTGCCGCCGCCCTCGGTGGCCGCGTAGTACTCCCAGACGCACGGGCCCCACCAGTCGAGCATCGCCTGCTTGATCCCGATCGGGCACGGGGCCGCCGCGTGGATGAGCCACTTCATCGAGGACAGGTCGTAGGAGCGCTTGGTCTCGTCGGGCAGCGACAGCATCCGCTTGAAGTGCGTCGGGACCATGTGCGTGTTGGTGATCCGGTACCGCTCGACGAGCGCCAGGGCCTGCTCGGAGTCCCAGGCGTCCAAGCAGACCAGGGTGTGCCCCATGTGCAGCGCGCTGCCGCCGAAAATGGTCACCGCCGTGTGGTAGTTCGGCGAGCTGACCAGGTGCGCGTTCGGCTGCCCGGGGGTGATGCCGAAGAACTGCAGCAGCCCGGTGCCGAGCTCCGCCGCCACGTCGGGGTCGAGGCCGGACAGCGGCCGCCGCACGCCCTTGGGCCTGCCCGTGGTCCCCGAGGTGTAGTGCATGGTGGCGCCCGCCGTCCGGTCCGCGGGCATGGTCTCCGGCTGTCCGGAGCGCAGCGCCGTCACCGGCATGAACCCGGGCACGTCGCCGTAGCCGAACCGCGCGGTCGCGGGCATCCCCGCCTCGTCGGCGGTGGCCGCGCCCAAGGCGGCGAACCGCTCGTGCACGAATATCGCCTTCGCCCCGCTGTCCTTCACGATGTAGGCGAGCTCCGGCGCGGTGAAGTGCCAGTTCATGGGCGTGAGGTACCAGCCGCCCTGCAGCGCCGCCAGGTACAGCTCGACGGCAGCGGCGCCGTTCGGCAGCACCGACGCGATGCCGTCGCCCGCCTCGAGGCCGATGTCGCGCAGCGCGTGGGTGAGCTGATTCGCGCGGGCGAGCAGGTCACCCGCACGATGCTCGGTGCCGTCCGGATCGACAACGGCGATCCAGTCCGGGTTCTCCTGGGCGCGGGCCCAGAATCCGAGTGCCACCTTCGCGCACCTCCCAGGTCAGGGACCGCAGTCCCGGCCGACCCGGGACTCAGGTCGTGGAGCCAACCGGTTCGTCGCTCTCGTAGGCGAATTCCTCGGTGTCCCGCTTGCTGAGAATCAGGGCGACCCCGACGACGAGCAGCACCACGCCGAGGATCAGGCCGACGAGCGGCCCGATGAAGTCGACCAGGCTGATCTTAAAGTGCGCGGAATTGGCGATGCCCACGTTGGTCTTTACGTTCTGCGGCGTTCCGGACAGGTCGCCCTTGTAGAGGATCAGCTTGGTCTGGCCGCTGATGTTCTCGAGCGCGAGCGTGCGGTTCTCGACCACGTTGACCGGCTGGCCGGTGACCGGGTCTATCCAGAACGTGTTCGTCTCCGTGACGTACTCCGGCAGCGTCACCTCGGGCAGGCCGGGGTACCCCGCGAGCTGGCCGGGCAGCGTCTCCGTGCCGAACTGCTTGTTGACGACGTGCTCGACGTACTTGTAGGTCGACAGCCCGTCAATGGTCGCGGTGCCGTCGTACCGGAACGGTTCCGGCTTGGCCAGGGTGGTGTCGAAGACCTGGTAGGTCTGCTTCTGGCTGTTGAACGGCCAGGCGTACGCCAGACCGGACTGGTGCCCCTTGACCGTGGGCTGGTCCGAGATGCTCACGAACGCGCCGCAGCAGTCGACGATCTCACCAGTGCGCCGGTTGAAGGCCGAGCGCTGGTTCACGTACTCGATGGGCTGGCTGTTGGTCAGGTCCTCGACGGCGGTGAACGAGTTCCACACCGCGGTCGACGACGAGCCAGCCGCCACGTCTCCCTCGACGGTGGTCGTGGCCTTGGCGTTGACCCCGGTCACCACCTTGAGATCCTTCGCGCTGAAGTAGCTGATGTCCTTCCCGGAGACCGCGATCACGAGGTACTCGTTCAGCGGGAACTTGATCACCTGGCCGGGAAGGTAGAAGCGCATCAGCAAGGCGAGCGCCAAGAAAAAGGCCCCAAGCCCGGTCAGGACAAGCCCGAGCACACGACGCATCGATCCTCCGGGATGGTTCACCAGACCTTCGGCCCGGCGCTTAGGCCCCGCGCGAGTTCCGGCCAGCTTACTGGTCAGTAGCTTCGGCGTCACGATCCATAAGGACACAAAACTGTAACGTGTTCTACTTGGCCGCCACGCAGCATACCGCGCTCCCGAGGGTCACGCGGGGTCACTGGGGTTACGGGGTGCCGTAGTTGTAGAGCTGCTTGTTCGGCGGGTTCGGCGGGGTGCTGAGAACGCCGCTGGTGGTGAACGCGGCCCCGACGGCCAGGACCGCCCCGACCGCGAGCGACGCGACGATCAGTGCAAGACGTGACAAGGCGTTCCTCCTCTGGCCCTCCGATGCGATGCGCGAGCCACTACACCCACGGCACGCGGCACCACATTAGGAGGTGTCTGCGGAAAAGGCAATATGAAAGGGCAATACTCACTTTCCCCGCATTGTTGCTTGCGGACGTGTTCACCCGGAGCGTCCTTGTGCTGCGGGAAGACGGAAAACGACAAGGTCGCGGCCTGCCATTACCACCTGGACGCCGGGAAGCCGGGCGCGCTCGGCGAGGGCGGGGCCGGGCAGCTGCCCCGGCTGCCCGAGCAGCGGGCCGGCGTCAACGACCACATAGAGCACGCCCGCCGCGCGCAGCGCACCGGTCAGCGGACCGCGCGCGGTCACGATGCGGTTCAGCCGGATCGAGTCGGCGCTCTCCTGGGTCAGCGTGAGGTTCCCGACCTGCAGCCCGTCGTTCGAGATCACCTCGCGGCCGAGCAGGCGCGACCAGGGGTCGTACACCGCCTCACCCCCGTTCCACGGGTAGCGGCGGTAGGCAGCCCACGGCAGCAGCAGCACGCTCCCCCGCGCCGGGTCGCCGTCGATGACCTGCCGGGCCCGGAGCCAGTCGGCCGGGTACGCGACCGGGCGCAGCCTGCCCGCCAGCCCCCAGGCCATGCCGGGCAGCAGCACGACCGGTGCTAGCAGGGCCATCGCGGCCAGCGCGGCGGTCGCCCGGCTGGCCTGCCGCTGCGCACCGGCGACGATCCACGCGACCAGGGCGCCGAGGCCGACCGCCTCGGCCAGGGCGAGGGGCGCGACGAACTGCTGGCCGTCGCGCAGCACTGCGAAGCCCGCCCAGGCAGTGACCAGGTCGCGCAGGACCGCGCGGCCGGGCGACGTCACGCCGATGGCCGCGATCACCAGGCCGGCCAGCGCGGCGACGCCGAGGCCCGGGGCCACCCGCCGGGCCCGGGCCAGCAGCAGGTACCCGCCCAGCGCGGCGGCCACGACCAGCAGCCAGACGACCGAGCCACCGCCGCCGTACCCGCGCGGGACCGTCTGCGCGTTCCAGATGCCGGACAGCACGACGAGGCTGCCGAGGCGGCCGAACGGCGTGTCCGCGCGGGCGGCGAACACGTCGACGCCGCGCGGGTCGGTGTGCACCGCAACCGCGAACGCCGGGATCAGCCACGGCAGGCTGAGCAGCGCCGCGCAGGCGATCACGGTCGTGAGCCGGCGGGCACGCTCGCGGCCGGCCTCCCGGCGGCATAGCGCGGCCGGCACGGCGGCGAGCACGGTGATGCTCATCGCGGTGAATCCGCCGATCGCCGCCGGGATCATCAGGCATAGCAGCCGGGCCGGCCTGATCCGCCCGGGGCCGGTGCAGATCAGCCGCAGCACCCAGGGCAGCCCGGCGTAGCCGAGCAGCAGCGCCCACTGCCCGATCAGCAGGCGCTCGGCCACGTAGGGATTCCAGGCGTAAAAGACACCGGCCGCCAGCCGGGCCGGCAGCGGGGCGCCGCCTGGCCAGCCGCGGTCCAGCAGCGCGGCCGCGCCGGAGCACGCCGCGACGAAGATCAGCAGCAGGATGAGCTTCTGCAGGATGTCGGCTGGCAGCAGCAGCGACGCCACGGCCACCACGGCATCGCTGGGCACGGCGCGCGGCGGCCCGCCGGTCAGCCCGATCAGTGCCCCCGAGAACGGCATCCGGGGCACGAACACCATGTCGTAGCTGAGCAGGTACCCCGGGGCGAGTCCCGGCCCGAGCGCGACCAGGCCGAGGACCAGCCCGGCCAGCGCGGGCCAAGCGTGCCGGGCGGCCGGCTTGGCCGGTACCGCGGGGTGGCCGTCAGTGCGCGCGGTCGACTGGCCGGCCGGATCAGGCGCGCGTTCAGGCGCGCCGCCAGCGGCGGGATCGGGCGGCCGTTCCGCCGGCGTGCCGGCGGGCGGACCCGGCGCGCGTTCCACTGATTCGCCAGGGGCGGGATCTGGGGGCCGTTCCGCTGAGCTGCCGGCCTGCGGACCGGGCGCGCCGGCGTCGCGGGCCCGAAGCCGTGCCGCGGCGCCCTCGGCCAGAGTCCGCAGCGTCATGTCTTCCTGGCGTGGACGAGCAGGATCGACGCCGCGGCCGGCCAGGAGCAGAACGCGCGGTCGACGGGGCGCAGCGGCTTCGGCACGTCGTGGTATCTCGCCCCGCGGACGGCGATGGATGAGAAGCCGCGCGCGGCCAGCAGCCCGACCAGTGCCCCGCGGGTAAACAGGTGCAGGTGCCCGGCCACCTGGCTGCCCGGCCTGCCGTAGACCCCGCGGAGGCTGACCTCGGAAAAGATCGGCTGCACGCCGAGCGCGACCAGCCCGCGGTTGTACCAGGCGGCCAGGTTCGGCGTGGACATCAGCAGCGAGCCACCGGGCTTGAGCACCCGGAACGCCTCGTCCAGCGCGGAGTCGGTGTCGACCAGGTGCTCGATTAGCTCACTCATGATCACGACGTCGGCGGACTCGGCGGCGAACGGGAGGCCGGGGGCGTCCACGCCACCGCGCACCACGGTCAGCCCGAGCCGCCGGGCCCGGCCGAGCGAACCGGCCGACCAGTCCAGGCCGATCACCCGGTGCCCGGGGTTCCGCTGCGCCGCGAGCACGGCGGCGGCGCCGTCGCCGCAGCCCACGTCCAGGATGCACGCCGGGCCCGGCACGCCGTTCAGCGCCTGGCCGAGCATGCGGGCCATGCGCACCGCGCGGTCCGGTCCCGAGCTGGCCGGGGTGTCTGGGTTCTCGTAGAACTCCCGCAGCCCGCCAGGCGCCCCGGCCGTGGTCACCGCAGGCATCGCGCGCCCCCAGCACCCCGCGGGCCCCACGCGTTGCTGGCAGTTCCATGATCTGGGAGCATTTTGAGCAAATAGCCCACATTAGCCTCCCAGATCATGAAAATCCGTCCCTCACTGCGGCTGGCGGGGGTCGCCGGCCCGGGACTGCGGCTGGCGGGGGCTGCTGGCGCGGGACTGCGGCTCATGCGGGGCGCCGGCGCGGGCGATTGCCTCGTCGGCCACGTTGGCGAAGCCCTCGACCGCCGCCGACCAGTGCAGCCGCAGCGCCCGCTCCCGCGCGGCGCGGCCGAGCGCCTCGCGGGTCCGGTGGTCGAGCGCGAGCGATGCCCAGGCGGACGCGAACTGGCCCTCGCTGCGGACCAGCACACCGGTCTCGCCGTCCACCACCGAGTCGCGCAGGCCGGGCACGTCGAACCCGATACCCGGGGTGCCGCGGATCGCGGCCTCGGTGATCACGATCCCCCAGCCCTCGATCATCGCCGGGTGCAGCAGCATCCAGGCGGAACACAGCAGCCGGTGCTTTTCCTCCTCGGACACGCGCCCGGTGACGACCACCCCGGGCCCGGCAAGGGCCTCGATGCGCGCGCGCTCCGGGCCGTCCCCGGCGATCACCAGCTGGCCGCCCACCACGTGCCGTACCCGCTCCCATAGCCGCAGCAGCAGGTCGATGCGCTTGTAGTCCTCCAGCCGCCCGAGCGCGAGGAACATCGGCTCCGGTGACCGCGGGGTCAGCGGCTGCGGCGGCTCCACGCCGTTGCAGACCTGCCGGATCTGGTCCTGCCGCACCCCGATGTCGGTCAGCGCGGCCGCGGTCGAGGACGACACGGTGAGGAACAGGTTGTTCCGGTGCGCGCGCGGCATGAGCACGCTCTCGGTGTACCGGCCGAACGCCGCGAGCGCCGGGGGGAAGCGAACCTCCCACAGCTCGGTGTGCACGTGATTCACCAGGCAGATCATGGGACGGCGAGCCCACAGCGGAGCGAAGAACGGCATCCCGTTGCAGACCTCGACCACAAGGTCGCAGTCGCTGAGCACCCGGTGGTACTTCAGCGGCGCGCGCAGGAACTGGGTGTAGCTGCCGCCGTTCCTGATCACCTGGTACGAGCGCTCGCCGACCGGGCCGCCGCAGAGCAGGGTGACCTCGTCGCCGCGGGCGATCATGCCTTCGGCCAGCCGGTCGACGAGGATCTCGGACCCGCCTGCCCTGGGATTGGCGAGGTCGCGCCACGCCACGAACAGGATGTGCCGCGCGGGCCGGGTCGCGGAGGCGCGTGGCAGCGGCATCGGCGCGAGGCTCGCGGGCGGCGGCGCGAGGCTCGCGGGCGGCGGCACAGGCGCGCCCGCCAGCGGCAGCACAGGGGCGCCCGCCAGCGGCGGCGCCGGGGCGCTTGCTCCGGCTGTCGTGGGCATCAACGGCCCGGCCGCGGTTGCCGTGGCGGCGGACGGGCTGGCCGACTCGTCGTTCACGCGTCCACGCTCCACCTCTGGTTGCGACACCGCACCAGAGCTATCATTACTCGCAGGTAATGTCTACCGGACAATGGAGCATAAGTTCTGGTAATTTCGACAAGTCGCTGATGCCTGGCCCAGGGATGCTGGAGAGTGGCTCCCGGTTCGCTCAGCTCGTTGCGGCGGGCCGTGCGCCAGTACTGACGGTGCCCTAGTGGCGGGGCCGGCCAGCGATGCAGGAGAGCGCGCAATCCACGCAATCCAGAGGACCTCCATGAGCCTGCTGCCCCCGCCACTTAGCCGACCGTCCACGGCATCGGTCGATCCTGACACCCGTCCGGATCCGGCCGGAACCTGGCGCCGGCATCGGGGCCTGCTCAGGTCGGTGCGGCTGTACCGGCTGTTCCGCAAGGAGCAGACCGATCCGGAGACCTTCTACACGAACCTCGCCGAGGACACCGTCTGCCAGATCGAGGATTACTTCGACCTGGGCGGCTGCACGGTCGTCGACGTCGGCGGCGGGCCCGGGCACTTCACCGAGGCGCTCAGGGAACGCGGCGCCCGCTGCTTCCTGTTCGAGCCGGACTCCGCGGAGATGCTCAGCCGCGGCACTGCCCCGTCCGGCGCCGTGCTCGCCGACGGCTACTGGCTGCCGGTGCGCGACGGCGGAGCCGACCTGTGCCTGTCGTCCAACGTGCTCGAGCACGTCAGGGACCCGCTCGGCCTGATCGACGAGATGGTCCGCGCCACCAGGCCGGGCGGGCTCGTCTACCTGTCGTTTTGCAACTGGTACTCGCCGCACGGCGGGCACGAGATGTCGCCGTGGCACTACCTCGGCTCCCGGTTTGCCGAGCGCCGCTACGAGCGGCGGAATGGCCGCCCACCGAAGAACCGCGTCGGCGCCACCCTTTTCCCGGTGCACGTGGGTGCCGCTCTGCGGCTGGTGAGGTCACGCAGCGACATCCGCATCGTGGACGCGCTGCCGCGCTATTACCCGCGCTGGTGCAGGGCGATCGTGCGGATTCCCGGGCTCCGCGAGATCGCCACCTGGAACCTGCTGCTGATCCTGAGGCGTATCGAGTGACCGCACCGGCCATTCCCGGGCCCCCCGCTCGTCCCGCCCACCCCGGTGTTCCGGCAGGTGATCTTGCGCATACCGCCGAGCCCGCCCGCTATCAGCCGGATGCCGGGGACGCGGCGCCGGAGCCCGAGGCCGGCACGCGTCACCCGGGGCGGTGGGCCGCAGCGAACTGGCGCTGGTTTCTGCTGGTCTGGCTGGTCGCCCTGATCGTCCTGGCCGCGAACGCGCCGGGCCGGATGATCTTCGACACCAAGCTCGGCGTCGACATCAACGCGGCCGAGTTCATCGAGCGCCTGTGGCCGCTGTGGAATCCGCGCGAGTGGTTCGGCACGCTGCAGAACCAGTACATCGGCTACGCGATCCCGATGGCACCGTTCTTCCTGCTCGGGCAGGCGCTGCAGCTGCCCGTGTGGGTGGTCGAGCGGCTCTGGCTTTCGCTGCTGGTCGCCGCCGGGTTCTGGGGCATGACCAGGCTCGCCACCACGCTGCGGATCGGCTCGGACGCCTCGAGGCTGCTGGCCGGCGTCGTTTTCGTGCTCTGGCCCACGTTCACGATCGTGATCGGGTCCACGTCGGCCGCGGCCCTGCCGGGCCTGCTGGTGCCGTGGGCCGTGCTGCCTCTGGCCAGGGCGTTGCAGGGACGCGGGTCGGTCCTCGCCGGCTGCGCCCGCTCCGGCATCGCGGTCGCCCTGATGGGCGGCGTGAACGCGGTGTCCACGATCTGCGCGCTGGTGGTGCCCGGGCTGTACCTGCTGACGCACACGCGGGGACGGCAGCGCGTCAAGGTCTGCCTGCTGTGGGCGACGGCGGTGGCCGCGGCTACCGCGTGGTGGGCCGTTCCGCTGCTGCTGCAGGGCCGTTATTCGTTCAACTTCCTGCCGTTCGTGGAGCAGGCAAGCACCACTACGAAGACGATGTCGGCCGACGCGTTCCTGCGCGGCGCGGGCAACTGGACCGCCTACCTCAACCTCGGCGGCCCGTGGCTGTCGGCGGGCTGGGAGATGGTGGCCAACCCGGCCGCGATCGCCGCGGCGGCGGTCGCGGCGGCCGTCGGCCTGGCCGGCCTGACCCGGCGTGACCTGCCCGATCAGCTATGGCTGCGGCTGTGCGTCGGCCTCGCCGCGGTGATCGCGCTGGCCGGCTACGCCGGGGCGCTCGGCGGGCCGCTGCACGGGCTCGTGCAGAGCGAGCTCAACGGGACGCTCGCCCCGTTCCGCAACGTCAGCAAGCTCGAGCCGGTCGCCGCGCTGGCCCTCGTGCTCGGCATCGCGCACGTGTGCGCCGGTGCCAGCCGGCGCGCCCTGCCGGCGCCGCGGGGAACGCGGCACGTGGCAGCCGGGATCGTGCTGGCGCCGGTGATCGCGCTGTGCCTGGCCGGCCTCGCGCTGCCGTACCTCACCGGCCAGATCCTGCAGCCAGGCTCGTTCACCAGCGTGCCGCGGTACTGGTACCAGGTGGCCGCCTTCCTGGCCGCTCACTCGGCGGACCAGACCGCGCTCGTGGTGCCCGGGGACAGCCACGGGATCTACCTGTGGGGCGACCCGATCGACGAGCCGCTCGAGCCGCTGGCCACCTCGCCCTGGGTGGAGCGCAGCCTGGTCCCGTACGGCGGCGCGGGATCACAGGCCTTCCTCGACACCGCGGAGACCGCGATCGAGTCCGGCCAGCGGGTCCCCGGGCTGGCCGCGTACCTGGCCCGGGCCGGCGTCCGGTACGTGGTCGTGCGCAACGACCTCAGCCCCAACCAGCTGGGATACACCCCGCCGCAGACCGTCGCGGCGACACTGACCCTGTCCGGGTTCAGCCGGGTCGCCTCGTTCGGGCCGATGATCACCGGCGATCAGACCGATCCGGGCGCGATCCACCAGGTCCAGGCGTACCTGCCGCGGTACCCGGCCGTCGAGGTTTTCCAGGCGGCCAGCGCGGCCCAGCGGCCGTCGTCGCCGGCCGTCGCGCTGCCGGTCAGCGACACCGAGCTGGTCAGCGGCGGCCCGGACTCACTGCTGCAGCTTTCCGGGCAGGGCCTGCTCGGCGATCAGGCCGCGGTCATCGCGGGCGACAAGCTGGCCGGCCGGCCGGCGCTGTGGGCGGTCACCGACGGGCAGCGCCGCCAGGACACCGCGTTCGGGCTGACCAACGCGAACACGTCGTTCACGTACACCGCCACTGAGACCAACCCGGCCGGCGACCCGCTCGGCGGGGCGGGCGGCCCGCCGCGCGAGATCCTTCCGGTGCCGGCCGCCGGCCATCAGACCGTCGCCGTGCTGTCCGGCGCGGCCAGCGTCACCGCGTCCTCGTACGGTTCCTGGCTCACCTACGAGCCGCAGTACGACCCGGTCAACGCCTTCGACGGGAACAGCGCAACCGCCTGGGCGGAAGGCAATCCCAGCACGCCTGTCGGCCAGTGGATCCAGATCACCTTCAACCGCGCGCTCGACCTGCCGTCCAGCATCGGCGTTCAGCTCCTCGACGACGGCTTCACCCGGTCCATCGCGAACCAGCTCAAGGTCAGCACCGCGCGGGGCAGCGTCACCACGGCCACCACGCCGACCAATGCGACCCAGCAGCTCAGCGTGCGGCCGGGCCCGACCAAGTGGCTGCGGATCACGATCGCGGGGGCAAGCAACGTCGTCGCGGGCAATCCCGGTGCCGGCATCAGGAACGTGCTGATCCCCGGGGTACGGGTGACCCGCTACCTGAAGCCGGCCGAAGACAGCACGGCAGGCGTGTCCGCGTCGGCCATCGCGTTCTCCTTCCACCAGTCGGCGCCGGCCCCGGCCGGTGTGGCCGACCGCGCAGCGACCGAGCCGATCGCCCGGCTGTTCAGCCTGCCGGTCCCGCTGCGGCTCGGGGTGACCGCGTCGGCGGTGGCGCAGCCGAGCGATGGGCTGGACACCCTGCTCGGCAAGCTCGCCCGGCCGCAACGGACTGCGCTGCTGGTCAGCGCGAGCTCCACCTGGGGCGACCTGCCGGAGTTCGGGGCGGACAACCTGTTCAACCCGAAGACCGCCGTGCCGTGGATATCCGGGTCGTCGAACCCGGTCATCAGCGTGAGCTGGCACCGCGCCCGGCGGATCTCCGAGATTGTGGTGCAGCCCGCCTACGGCTTCGCGGCCGCACCGACCAAAATCAAGGTCACCAGTCCCGCCGGCACCCGGCAGGCCACGATCGGCCTGGGTGGCGTGGCCACGCTGGCGAAGGCGCTGACCACCAACCAGATCCAGATCAGCTTTCCCGGCTGGGCCAAAGCCGCGCAGCCGGGAACGTCGTCGGGACAGCCGGTGCTCGGGCTGGCCAAGCTGACGATCCCGGCTCTGGCCGGGCTGCACGTCGACACGCTCGACAAGACCGCCAAATTCAGCGTGGCCTGCGGCAGCGGGCCGGTCATCAGCATCGACGGGCGCAACCTCGCGACGTCCGTCAGCGGAACCCTCGGTGAGCTGTCCGGCGGCCTGCCGGTCAGCGTGCGGCTGTGCTCCCAGGATTCCTCGGTCACCCTCGGCGGCGGGAAGCACCGCCTGTACGTCGCCCCCGGGCTGTTCACGACGACCGACGTGGCGCTGCGGTCGACGGCGGCCGCCTCGGCGGGCACCACGCCGGCCCGCTCGCTGCACGTGCTCGGCTGGCAGGCGGACAGCCGCTCCGTGCGCATCGGCCCTGGGCAGGAGACCTACGTCGAGGTGCACCAGAACGCCAGCCCCGGCTGGGAGGCCACGCTCAGCGGGCACCGGCTGGCGTCGGCGACGCTGGACGGCTGGCAGCAGGGCTTCATCGTGCCGGCCGGCGCCGGCGGCGTGATCATCATGACGTTCGCGCCGTCGACCTGGTACCACATCGGCCTCGCGCTGGCCGCCCTGGCCCTCATCGGCCTGGTGTGCGTCGCCGCGGGATGGCGGCGGTGGATGTCCTACGTGATCCCCGCGGTCTACTTCGCGGTGCTGGAGACCGGCACGATCCTGCTGCTGAGCGGGACCCGGCTGGCCGCGGTCTGGGAGCCGCTCGAGGTCCTGAGCCTGCTCGCCGTCGCCGTGGTCGCCCTGGCCTACGTCCGGTTCCGCCGTCAGCCCGGCCGGGCGCCGCGCGACGTGCCTCCCCCGCACGACGCGCGCGGCGCGATCACGCCGGCCCGCGGTGCCGAGGACCCGGCGCGCCGGCCGGGCCGCATCGCCCGCCTGCCGCTGCGCTGGGCCGGCCCGGCGGCCGTCGCCGTGCTCATCCTGCTCATCGGCGGGCCGGTGGTGCTGGCCCTGCCGGTGGTCGCGGTCGTCGCGGCGCTGCGGCCGCGCTGGCTGCCCGTGGTCAGCCTGGTGGCGATGCTGGCGGCCGGGCTGATCGCCGCCACCGCGACCGCTCCGGCCACGCTCGGCGGCGGCGCGTTCGGGCCGGCCGGCCAGGCGTGCGCGCTGCTGGCACTGGCCGCCGCCCTGTACCCTGCGTCGGCCTCGACCAGGTGGGCAACAGACCGCAGCGGCTGGCGGCCGTCCCGCCCGCTGCCCGGCCACGGCACCAGAGTCAAGCTCCCCCCGAGCGACCGGCCGCTCAGCATCGGCGGCCCGCGGTGACGCCGGCTTCGCGCGGCACGCGGCACGCGGCCGGGCCAGGTCCGCGGGAGGGCCAGGCCGCCCCCGGGGCGTCAGCGTTCCGGCCCTCCCTGCAACGGGCACCCTTCGGCATCGCGGACGAGCTGAGCTGTTACTACGACGCGCCGGCCGAGCCCTGCAACGTGCACGTCGAGGTGCGCGTGCCGGGGAACCTGGACTCCCGCGCGCTGCGCGACGCCACGGCCGCGGCGCTGGCCGCGCAGCCGCGGGCGCTGGTCCGCCGGGCGCCCGGCCCGTGGTGGCGGCGGTACGCCTGGGAGGTGCCGGGGCAGCCGGACTGCGACCCGGTCACGACCGCGGCCTGGGCCGGCGAGGACGAGCTCGCGCGGGTGCGGGCGCGGTTCCTGTCCGCGGCGCCGCCGCTGCGCAGCTCGCCCCCGCTGCGCATCCTGCTCGCGGCCGGACCGGGCGAGGACCGGGTGATCCTCAACGCGCACCACGCGGCGCTCGACGGCCTGTCCAGTCTCGAGCTGCTGCGCAGCATCGCTGGGCACTACCCGGGCGGGGCGGCCGCCGATCCCCCGGTCGGCCCAGTCGCGCCGGACGCGCCCCTGCAGGTCCCGGCCGCGCCGCCGGCGGGCGTCGGGCGCGGGGCAGCGGAGCGGGCGCAGCACGGCCGCGCCGCGCGGATCGCCGCCGACCGGGAGCCGGGCCGCGCCGCCGGCCTGCCGGGCTACGGGTTCGTGCTGCTGCCCGGACGGCCGGTGCCCGCCGGGCGCCACCCGGGCGGCGGCACCGTGAACGACGTGCTGATCGCCGCGCTGGTCCTGGCCATCGCGCGGTGGAACAGCGCGCACGGGCGGCCGGCAGGCTTAATCCGGATCACGATGCCGGTCAACGCCAGGCCGCAGGGGCAGGCCGGCGCGGCGGGCAACCTGTCCCGGCTGACCACCGTTTCGGTGCCGGCGCCGTCCGGCGGCAGCGACCTGGCCGGGCTGGTCGCCGACGTGGCCGCGCAGACCCGCCCGGCGAAGCAGCAGGGCGGGCCGCAGGTCGACCCGGCCAGCCGCGCGCTGGCCGCGGCGTGGTGGCCCCCGGCGGCGAAGCGCAGGGTGCTGCGGCTGGCGCTGCGCACGGCGGGGCCGCTGCTCTGCGACACGTCCCTGGTCTCCAACCTCGGCGTGGTCGGCCCGCCCCAGTTCGGCGCCGCGACGGCGACCGATATGTGGTTCTCGACGTCCGCGCACATGCCGCGCGGTCTTTCGGTCGGCGCGGTCACGGTCGGCGGGCGGCTGCACCTGTGCCTGCGGTACCGGCGTGCCCTGTTCAGCGAGCCGTCGGCGGCCAGGTTCGCCGGCCTGTACGCGACGGCCCTCGGGAATCTGACGAGCCAGGGAGGCGCGGGTGACCGGTAGCACGGATGTGGGTATCGGGCTGGCCCTGCTGTCCACCACCGCCTACAACTACGGCCTGATCGTCGAGAAGCAGGCACTCGGGCAGCTCCCGGCCATCGGCGCCGGGCGGATCGTGTCGTTCGTGGCGAGCCTGGCCAGGTCCCCGCGGTGGCTGGCCGGGTTCACGCTGATGCTGTTCGGGCTCGCGTTCCAGGTCCTCGCGCTGATCTTCGCGCCGGTGACGCTGGTCCAGCCGGTGATCGCCGCCGGCGTGGCCGTCGTGCTCGTGCTGTCCCGGCTGGTGCTGCACGAGCGTCTGGGCCGCCTGCAGTACGTGTGCGTGGCGGTCATGGCGCTGTCGGTGGTTTTGCTGGCGCTGTCGGCCGAGGGCGCCCCGGTGCAGGTGGGCCACCAGGTCAGCGGGGTGCGGCTGGCGATCATCGCGGTCGTGTCCGTGCTGTTCGCGCTCGGTTTCGCGGTCAGCGCGCTGCGGGCGAGCGGGCGCAAGCACGCACAGCCAGGCAGCGGCGTGGCCTTCGGCATCGCCACCGGGCTGCTGTACGGCGTCGCCGCGCTGGCCATCAAGGGGGTTTCCGGAACGCTGCTGCACCGCCACGGCATCGGCGGCACCGTGGTCGCGCTGCTGACATCGCCGTACCCGTACGTGATGGCCGTGTGCTCGGCGGCCGGCCTGCTGCTGTTCCAGACCGCGCTGCAGCGCTGCCGGATCTCGATCGTCGCTCCCGTGTCCAACGTGCTCGGGAGCGTCTACTTCATCGTGGCCGGCACGTGGCTGTTCCACGAGCGGCTCCCCTCGGACCCGGTGCGGCTGGCCCTCCGCATCGGGGGCATCCTCGTCGCCTGCGGGGTCGTGGTGCTGCTGTCCAGGCAACCCGACGCCTCGCAGCCCGCGCCGAGCATGGGCCCCGACACGCCACCGCGAACCTGGCGCAAGGAAGGAGAGGCTCATGGCTTTCGACGAGACGCTGCTTGAGATCCTGGTCTGCCCCATCGACAAGCGCGGCCTGCTGTACTTCGCCGACGAGGCGCTGCTGTACAACCCCCGGCTGCGGCGCAGCTACCGGATAGAGAACGACATCCCGGTGCTGCTCGCGCAGCGGGCCGCGCCGGTTCCCGACGACGAGCACGCCCGGCTGCTCGAGCGGGCCCGTGGCGGCGCCGCGGTGGGGACCCTCGCGGACTAGGTCAGTACGCGGCCGGGATGACCAGCCCGGTCGGCGACGGCACGATGATGCCGGCCTGCACGTCGCCGACGCACAGGCCGTGGATCGCCGGGCTCGAGATCGTGACGGTCGCGGCGCTGCCCTGGATCGCCAGGTAGCCGGTGTGCAGGCCCGGCTCGATCGCGAGCTGCTGCGTGCTGCTCCCGTACCGGACGGTCATGTCCGCGCCGCCCGCCGCAGTGTCGGCCAGATACGCGATGCGCAGCACCGTGCTGTGCGGGTCGGCCGGTGCGGGGAACGTCGCGACTACCCGGCCGTGGGCTGCCGGGTGGCACTGCCGGCCGACCACGGGCGCCGCGCTGGTCTGGCCATAGATGGCGGCCTGGCGCAGCCTGCCGTCGGTGCCGAACACCATCAGGTGATCGATCGTCCCGTGCGGCGACGACGTCCACCGAAGCCGGGCCTTGGCTGCCGCGTCCTCCATCGGGCCGATGACCCTGGAGGTGTCGGCGTTCTGCCCGAACGCGCCGAGCATGATCGTGGTCGGGACCTGCGAGTCAGCGATGACCGTGTGCGCAGGCGCCTGCGCGACCGCTACCCGGGCGTTGTCGATGTACAGCCGGGTCTGCAGGCCGGATGTGGTGGTCTGCAGGTCCTGCACGGACCATACCGATCCGATGACGAACGCGCCGACCAGGCCCGCGGCGGCCAGCCGGCCGACCTGGGTTCCGGCCGGGATCGCGGTGCGCCTCCGGATGTCCGGCTGGCCCGTCAGTGGCAGAAACGCCAGGCCCAGGCAGATAACGAGGACTCCGAGCGCGTCGGAGACGTACCGGGTCTCCAGCGCCAGCGCCCCGGCGTTGAGGACCTCGACCCGGCCGAGCACGACCGGCGTCACGTCGGCGGCGACGAGCCACCCGGCCAGGATCGCCCAGGCACGCCAGGCGTACCGGCGCAGCGCGATGCTGGCGAGGATGACGGTGACGGCCACGATCACCGCCAGCCAGGCCAGCATGCCGGGCGGCGCCGATGCCGCGTACTGCGCGTCTTCGATGGGGAACCACTGCCACGGCCCGCCGAGCGCGCCCGGCACGAACGTGTTCTTCAGCAGCCCCCAGGTGAAGCTGAACGTCTGGCTCACGCCCGAGACCGTCGGCTGCGCGGTCGACGTGTGCAGCGACTGGCTGAGCACCACGGCGTAGGCCGTGACGATCAGCACCTCGAGCACCCAGGACTTCCAGTACTTCACCACGCACCGCGCGATGGTGCGCGGCCAGGGCCCTTCCATCAGGAACCCGGAGGTCACGCCGAGCAGCACCAGCGGCAGGATCAGCGCCTTCTCGAAGAAGATCAGCCCGAAGACCAGCCATGCCGCGACGGCGATCGCGTGCCGGAAGCGCCCGGTCCGCACGTAGTAGACCTGCGCGTTCAGCGCCATGAAGACCGCGATCTGCAGCGGCAGCAGCTCCATCGCCGTCGACCACCACCGCAGGTCCAGCATGGTCAGCGGGCAGAGCAGGTAGATGAGCAGCAGCACCAGGATCGCCGGGCGGTTACCGAACAGCGTCCGCAGCAGCCGGAGCGCGGCGAGGCCCGCCGCGGCCAGCATGATCACGGTGATCGCCGACGCGAACGCCCAGTTGTACAGCGCGACCCGGGACACGACCCAGACGATCGCGTAGACCCCGGGAAACAGGTGACCGGCCCCGACGTAGGTCAGGTAGCTCCAGGTGAAGGAATGGCCGAGGGCCAGCTCCGTGAAGTGGAAGTCGTCCTGCCAGAAGAAGTAGTTGCTGATGAAAATCGACTTCCAGATCAATTGCGCGGCGATCAGGATGAGCCCGAAAATCACGACGCCGCGGTTGCGGGCCCACGTGCCGAGCTCCGGCCAGTCGATGACGTTCGCGATCTCGCCGCGCCGGTACGGGACCGGCAGGTTCTGCGGCGGCCCTTCCGGGAGGTTCCCGGGGCGGCGCTCTAGCTCTCCGCCGGCCTGGCCGACATCTCCGCCAGTCTGATTCACGGCGGACAGCCTAATGGCGAGTCAGGATCATTGCTACTAAAGAGTAGTACAAAGGGATCTGCCGCCCACTAGGGAGCAACCATCACCTTGGGCAGCAGCCGTTCATACGCCTCGAGGTCCACGTCTCCGGCCGGATCGGACGAGGCCGCGAGCGCCATCGCGTGCGCCAGGGTGTCCGGCCAGGACCAGCTCAGCGCTATGCCGGGGACGAAGCCGGCGACCATGGCATCACGGGACGCCCGGTGCAGGTGCTGGCCGGCCAGCTCGGCCCGCCACTCCCCCGCGGCGGTGACCGCGCGGACCCCGCCGTCGGAGAGGATCGCCACCGCCCCGGCGCCGCCAGCCACCAGCGCGGCGGCGCCGTCGGCCGCGAGCGTTCCGGGGCCGGGCACGGTGCCCGCCGCCGGGTCGCCGGGCGCGTTGCCCGTCGCGTCACCGGTCGCGTCGCCGGGGATGACGAGGGCCGGGCGCCTGCTCACCGCGTGCCGCAGCGCGCTGCCGCTCGCGTCGAGCACGACCGGAACGCCTGCCTCCGCCGCGTAGCTGGCCAGCGAGCCGTAGGTCTCGGCGGGCAGCCCGTCCGGCAGGCTGCCGCAGAGCACCGCGGCCGTGGCGTCGGCCATCAGCGCGCGGTAGTCGGCCGCGAGCCTGCCGAGCTCCTCGGTGGTGATGAACGGCGCGGGCTCACCGAACGTGGTGACGGTGCCGTCCGCCGCGTCGGTGATCTCGAGGATCCGCCGGGATTCGCCGTTGATCCGGGTGAACTGCGTCGCCACCCCGGCCCTGGCCAGCTCGTCCCTGATCACCTCGCCGGACGAGCCGCCGACGAGCCCGGCCGCGACCACCTCATGGCCGAACGTGTGCAGCACCTTGGCCACCGCCAGGCCGCGCCCGCCGGCCCGGTAGCTGACGCGGCTGACCTGGTTCGCGGCACCCCGGCTCACCCGCTCTGCCTCGTAGCCGACGCGCAGCGCCGGGTTCAGCGTGACCGTGACGATCACTCGGCGAGCTCCGCGGCGACCGTGGCGCCCAGCTCCCAGCACGCCTCGAGGTCGGCCCGGCCCGGCGGGCCGGTCACGCACACCGGCGGCCGCGCGCGGTGCCACTTCAGCCCGGTGGCGATGGCCTCCACGGCCCGGACGGCTCCCCCGGTGTCGCTGGCGCCGTGCACGTACAGGGCGTAGGGGCGGCGCTGCGTCGCCTCCAGGCAGGGGTAGTAGATGCCGTCGAAGAAGTGCTTGAGCGCGCCGGACATGTACCCGATGTTTGCCGACGTGCCGAGCAGGTAGCCGTCGGCCTCGAGCACGTCGACGGCGGCCGCGGTCAGCGCGGGCCTGATCACGACCTCGACGCCGTCGATCTCGTCGGTGCCCGCCCCGGCCACCACGGACTCGAACATCGCCTGCATCGCCGGGGACGGCGTGTGATGCACGATCAGTAGCCGCCCCATGTGCCCGCAGCATAGTGCCAGCCCAGGTGCGGCCGGCCGGGCGCTCGGGTCAGCGTGCCTCGGCCCGCTTCTTCAGTGCCTCGTTGAGCTCACGGAAACTGGCCTCGGCACGGGCAAGCGTCTTGCCGGAGAAGGCCACCAGAAGGCCGCGGAAGGTCTCGCTTTGCGTCAGCCGGGTGCCGCCGTCGGCTTCGGCCAGCACGAAGCTGTGCTCACCGCTCATGATCCCGGGCAGGCTGGCCGTCCAGCACAACTCGGCACCGGGAGCGGCAACGGTGATCTTCGGCTTGACGGTCATCAGGCGGCCGTTGGCGGGGTGGACGCTGCGCAGCCTGATCCTGTTTCCGGCCGCCACCTGTCCCGACGCCTCGCGGAACAGCGGATTCCAGTCCCGGTAGCTGCTCAGGTCGGTCAGCACCGCCCACACGTCCATCGGCGGGGCAGCAATCTGAATCGTTGCGGACATGGTCTTCATTCGCCGTCCTGCCTTCCGGTCCCGGCCTGAGTGCGGGCCGTTGCGGCCAATCGCTTTCTCCGTGCAGTGTACGGTGTTTTCGGCAATACCACGTACACTGCACGGAGAAAGATGGGAGGAGCGCGATGGCATCGGGTGCCGGGGAATCGGTCTGGGACCTTCCCGAGCGCGGCACCCGGGGGCCCAGCCCACGGCACGACCGCGCGGCCATCGCCGCTCTCGCCGTGCGCATCGCCGACGCCGAGGGCCCGGAGGCGGTCACCATGCGCCGGATCGCCAGGGAACTGGGCGTCGCGACGATGTCGCTGTACACCTACGTTCCCGCCAAGGACCACCTTGTCCAGCTGATGGTCGATCACCTTGCCGCCGAGTACACCTACCCCCCCGTCCCGGCACCGGATCCTCGCTCGGCGATCGCCGACCTGGCTCGGCAGGCGCACGATGTCGCGCGGCGTCACCCGTGGCTCGGCCAGCTGCTGCACCGCCCCGTGCCGCCCGGCCCCGGGGGCCTGCGCTACCTGGACTACTTCCTTGGGCTGCTGGCCGGCTCCGTGCTCGATACCGGAGCGAAGCTGGAAGTCATCGCGATAATCAGCGGCTTCGCCACGATGTACGGCGCGATGCAGGCAGCCCCCGCCAGCAAGGGGAACGAGACGCCCAGCCCGGAGGAGCAGACCAGCGCGCAGATCCAGTCATTCATCCGCGCAGCGGCCAGCGGCGACTACCCCAACCTGGCGGCCGCGCTGGCGACCGCGGGGCCGCAGCGTACACAGGACGACGTCTTCGAATCGTCCATCCAGCGCCTCATCGACGGCGCCGGGCTCCCGGACAAGCCGTCCTCCTAATCGTGAACACTGCTCAGCGGCTGAGGACGCCGGCTCGTCGACCCGCCGGATAAGAGCCATTACCAATAGCAAGCCGAACAGGACTACAACTGCGCCATTGATCGCCTGGGCCGCTCGTGCTCCGACAGCCTGGGCCAGGATGCCGACCTCGAGAACGCCGAGTGGGCCTAGGCCCACCGCCAGAACCCACAGCCCGGCAGCACGTCCCCGAACGCTGGCGTCTACGGACGCCTGCATCGCCGTCTGCTCGCCGACATCGACGATGGCAGCAGCCGCACCGGCACCGCAGGTGAAAAGCAGGGCCAACGGAAATGTCGGCGCCGTTGCGAACGCCACAAGGAAGGCGCCAAAGAACCCCACCGCCACGGCAATCCAGCCGATAGCCCTGCGTGCATGGCCTTGCCAGATGAGGAGGCCGGAGCCGGCGATCCGTCCCGCGGCGCGGGCAAGGAGTATCAGGCCAAGGCCGAGGGGACCGGCGACGAACACAGAACCAGCAAATACCGGATCGAGAGCCGCGCCGGAGAATGCGAACCACTCCGCGATGACGGCTACGCAGAACAGGAGCGTAAGGGTACGGGCATGGCGCAGCAGCCCAAGTCCCGCCTTGACCGAGGAGAGCAGGGAGGAGCGATCGGGCTGATCGGCGGGAGGTGTCACCTCCACGCGTGCTGCGAGCGCGGCACCGACGAGGAAGACTGCCCCCACGGCCGCCGCGGAGGCCGAGGGCCCCAGAGTGCTGAGAACGCCCGTAGTGATCAGCGCGCCGAGTGCCTGGCCGACACTGGAGACCAGGTTGGCCCAGGCCATTCCCCGCAACGGGTGCGACGTGTGCGACAGGTCATACGTCAGGTTCATGCCACTGACCAGCCTGACGGAGTCGGCCACGCCATAGGCGCCGGCCGCGAGAATCAGGACGGGCGCAGTCGCCCAGTGCACACCCGCGGCGATTGCCAGTGCAAACGAGACGAGCGCCTGCGAGCCATTGGCAGCGACCAGCATGAAACGTCGGCCGAAACGGTCGGACAGAACCCCGGCAAGGACGCCGGTGAAGGCCATCGGGAGAAACCGCAGCGCGAACGCGATGCTGACGACCGCAGGCGATCTGGTGCGCTCGAAGACGAGCCAGCCGATCAGGGCGACGCTCCCGGTATAGGAGATCCAGGAGAAGAAGAAGGAGACGAGGAGACTCCGGAGCGCGCGGGAGTTCCCGCCAGCAGCGCCGCTTGCGGACGTGCTGGAGAACTCGGTCATATCTCCCGCCGATGCCCGCGGTGAGCGGGCCCGCTAGCCTGGCTGGTCGCTGGGCCGGGGACGACGTGTGGTCGCGATCGGCGGCCGCGTGTGTGCCCGCAGCATAGCGGTGGGCCGCGCCCGGTTCGCGCCGAGGTCAGCGCCGTGTGGCGCACGATCAGCAGCCGGCGCATGTGCCCGCAGCATAGGGCCAGCCACCGGGCGGGCAGCTACGGAGGATCAAGGTCGATGCGGATGGTCAGCGGAGCGAGGCCATCATCCGGCCGATCGCCGCGTCCCACTGGAACGGCTGCACCCGCGACCGTGCGGCGGGATCGTCGCCGGGAAGTACCAGAGCCGTCCCGGCGCACCACACACCGCCCACTTTGACCCGGACCCGCAAGGCGTGGCGGATCAGCCGGTTATTGCCCCGTTCCAGGCTCGTGACCAGACGGTACTTCCGCGACCGCATATCCCCCGTTGTACCGCCGCCGGCCGCTGCAGAGAATGTGAGATCAGCCACGCGCGGCCGGACGGCGGAGCGAGCGGGCCGGTGAATGGGAGCGCCCAATGGAAAATGAAGCGAGATCGGTGCTGATCACCGGCGCGTCGGCGGGCATCGGCTGGTCTTGCGCCGAGGTGCTGCACGCGGCCGGCTGGGCCGTCACCGGGACAAGCCGGCGGGGCACGGCCCCGGGCGGGTGCACCGGCCTGGCCATGGACGTCGACGACGACGAATCGGTCCGGGCCGGCGTGGCGGCCGTGCTGGCAGCGCGCGGCCGGATCGATGCGCTGGTCGCCGCCGCCGGCTGGGGCCTGGCCGGCGCCGCGGAGCAATGCACGCTCGCCGAGGCCAAGGCCCAGCTGGAGACGAATTTCTGGGGCTGCGTCCGGGTGGTGCAGCAGGTCCTGCCCGCCATGCGGGTCCACGGCGGCGGGCGCATCGTGCTGGTCAGCTCGATCGGCGGGCTGATCGCGATTCCGTTCCAGGCCTTCTACACGGCCAGCAAGTTCGCCCTCGAGGGCTTCGGGGAGGCCCTCGCCTACGAGGTCGCGCCGTTTGGCGTCGAGGTGACGCTCGTCGAGCCCGGCAACATCAGCACCGACTTCACCGCCAGCCGCCGGACGGCAGCGGCGGCCACCGGCCCGCTCTACGGTGCTGCCTTCACCAAGGCACTCGGCGTGATGGAACGCGACGAGGCCAACGGCGCGCCCGCCGCCACCGTGGCGATGGTGGTGCGGCGGGTCCTGGAAACCCAGCACCCGCCCCGGCGGGTGTCGGCGGGCAAGCCGGCCGAGCGCGCCGGCCTGGTGGCCAAGCGGCTGCTGCCGTTCCGCCTGTTCCAGGCCGGCGCCAAGGGCGCTCTCGGCGTCTGACCGCGGCCTCGTCAGCGGGACCTGCCCAGCGCCAGGTCGAGGGCCTGGTCCAGGCCGAGCGTCATGCCGCGGGCGTAAGCAAGCTCGAACTGCTCCTCGCCCAGTGCGGCACATACGGCGTCGAGGTTCTCCCGGCGATAGCCCGCTTCGGGGTACTGCCACGGTTCTTCCGTCCGGTCCTGGGACGCTTGCGCTACTCCGTGGAGCTCCGCGGCCCGGCGCGGGTCGCCCAGGCCCGCGGCGGCGCATGCCAGGCCGAGCGTGGCATAGGCGATGCCTGAGCGGTCCCCCAGCCGGCGGCTGACCCGCAGGCCCGCCTCGAACCTCGTCCGCGCGCCCTGCAGGTCGCCCTCCTGGTACAGCACCCAGCCCAGGTTGACCGACACGTGATGGCCTGTCGATCCGGTCGCTCGCATCGCCGCGTCCGCCAGTTCCAGGTGCACCCTGGCGCCGGGGAAGTCGCCAGCACGCAGCGCGTGAACGCCGGCGTTGTTGTGCGCGAAGCTGCTCATCAGCAGGTCGCCGGACCGCTGCGCGCAGGCGATCGCCTCGGCGAACAACCGCTCGGTGCGATCCGGCTCGATGCGGTCGGCGCAGAGCAGATACCCCAGCAGGCTCCCGGCCAGCAAGTCATCGTCGCCAAGGCGGCGAGCCCGCTCCACAGACTCCTTCCCCAGGGCCAGCCCCCGCTCCGGTTCACCGGCGAAGTAGTGGGCACCGCAGAGCGCAGCGAGCGATTCGATGAGCGCCCGGTCGTCGCCGAACTGGCGGGTGAACTCCACCGCGCGCTCCCCTAGCTGCCGCGCCTTGGCCACGTCAACGGCCCGGGCGGCGAGCGCGACATGGGCCAGGACCGTTCCGAGCAATCCAGGGTCCTTCCGGGCGTCGGCCCGGTCCAGCAGCGGCACTACCAGCTCGAGCTCTTCCTTGGGCCGGGCGCGCGCCATCCAGTAGGCGTGCATCGCGGCGGCGAAGCGCAGGGTCTGCTCGGTCGCATCCGGGTCGCCGGCCGCGTGCTCGGCGGCGCGGCGCAGATTCGCGTGGTCGGCGTCCAGCCGCGCGAACCACATGCCCTGGTCCGGCCCTTCCAGGTACGGGGCAGCCGCCTCGGCAACCCCCAGGAAGTGCCGGCGGTGGGCCGACGCTACGGCGGCTGCCTCGTCGCCGGTCTCCGCAAGCCGTTCGGCGGCAAACTGGCGGATGGTCTCCAGCAGCCGGTAGCGCAGGGTGCTCCCTGCTGGCTCCGCCCCGACGAGGCTCTTGTTTACCAGCGAGTCGAGAAGGTCGGCGACCTCGAGCACGTCGATGTCACCGAAGCCGCACACGTTTTCCGCTGCACCGAGATCAAAGCCTTCGGCGAACACAGACGTGCGCCGCAGCAGCGTCTGCTCGGCACCGTTGAGCAGCGAGTAGGACCAGTCGACGGTTGCCTGCAGCGTCTGCTGCCGCCCCAGGGCGGCCCGGCTTCCGCCGGTGAGGAGGCGGAAGCGCTGGTCGAGACGGTCGTGCAGGTCACCGAGCGACATCGAGCGCAGCCGGGCCGCGGCGAGCTCGATGGCCAGCGGCATCCCGTCCAGCTGTTCGCATATCGACACCACGAGCGGGGCGGTCTCGTCGTCGACGGGACGGTCCACGCCCCGCTCTTTCGCCCGCTCGACGAACAGCATGACCGCATCCGAGGAGCCCGGCGCCGCAGGGCCGCCGTCGCCGGGGCCGGGGAGCGACAACGGGGGCACCCGGTAGCTGGTCTCGCCGTCGATGCTCAGCGGCTCGCGGCTGGTGGCCAGCAGGTGGACCCGCGGGCAGCGGCGCAGAATGGCGTCGGCGATCTTCGCACACGCGTCGATCAGATGCTCGCAGTTGTCGAGCAGTATCAGCAGGTCCTGGGGACCAAGCGCATCGAGGAGGGTTTCCAGGACCGGCCGGCCCGGCTGCGCCGCAATCCCCAGCACCTCGCAGATGGCCGGTGCCACCGCGTTCTCGTCGGAGATGGCGGCCAGCTCGACCAGCCATACCCCGTCACCGGACCCGTCCAGCAACTCGGCGGCGGCCTGCAGGCTCAGCCTGGTCTTGCCTGCCCCGCCCGCACCGGTCACGGTGACCAGGCGAGAGGATCCCACCATGGCGCGCAGCTGCGACAGCTCCCGCTCGCGGCCAACGAACGTTGCCAGCTGTGCCGGGAGATTGTTCGGCAGCGCCGGATTGCCGAGCGACCGCAGCGGCGGGAACTCTGCCTGCAGGCCGGCCGCGTCCAGCTGGAAGATCTGCTCCGGGCGCCCCAGGTCCTTCAGCCGGTGCACCCCTAGTTCCCGCAGCACGGTGCCCGCCGGGAGCGAGTCGCGGACCAGGGCCGCCGCGGTCTCCGAGAGCAGCACCTGACCGCCATGGGCGATGGCGGCCACCCGGGCGGCGCGGTGGACGTCCAGGCCCACCAGGCCGGTGACGGTCTTCGCCGCCTCGCCGGTGTGGACGCCCATCCGCACCCGGACCCGCTCGCCGGCGGGCCATGGATGCGGCTCGATTGCCAGCTGTATCTGTGTGACTGCCGCAACGCACGCCTTGGGCGACGAGAACACGGCGAAGAACGCGTCCCCGTGGGTACCCACTTCCTCGCCCTCGTGGTCGGCCAGACCGTCCCTGATCAGCCGGTGATGATCGGCCAGGACCCGCGCGTAGGCTTCCTCCCCGAGGCGCCGCAGCATCACGGTAGAGCCCTCGATGTCGGTGAAGAGAAACGTGAGAGTCTCCACCGGCAAAGCGTAAAGGCCAACCCCGGGGTGATGGCCAGAGCACCGGGGCCCGCCGGGCAAGGCCGGCTCGCCCGGCCCGGCTACGCTGGCCGCCATGCTCACCGCCGCATCGCGCACCCGACCGGCGGCACGCGTGCACCCGGCGGTCGCGGTGATCATCGATGTGTGCTGCGTGCTCGTCTTTGTTGCGATCGGCCGGTCCGCCCACCACCACGGCGAGTCGGCCGGTGGCCTGGCCAGCACCGCCTGGCCGTTCCTGGTCGGGCTTGGGGTTGGGCTGCTCGTCACCCGCGCCTGGCGACGGCCCGCCGCGATCGTCCCCGCGGGCATCGGTGCGTGGCTGGGCACGGTCGCGGTCGGCATGCTGCTCCGGGTGGTGGCGGGCCAGGGCACCGCGCCCGCGTTCATCGCCGTCGCGCTGTGCTTCCTCGGCCTGTTCCTGCTCGGCTGGCGGGTCGTCGCGGCCATTGTGGCCCGCTGGCGGCCGGCCGGCCGAGGCTGAGCGGGGCGCCGGCCCGATCGGCAACCCTTGCCAGGCCAATCGGGCCCGCCCTAGACTGAACATTCAGTCAATCGCGTGAGGAGCGCGCAATGGCCGAGCAGGCCGCCTCAGTCCAGTCGTCAGACAGCACAAAGACCGCCAACTCCACCGACCCCAGCCCGGCTACCCCGGCCGGCCTCGACGAGCTCATCGCTCAGCAGGAGAAGATCTTCGTCGAGCGCCAGGGCGAATCGCGCCGGATGGCCGCGCGCGCGGATCGCGTGCTCGCCGGGGGCGTCACCTCCAGCTGGCAGATCACCCGGCCGCAGCCGGTCTGGCTCAGCCACGGCAAGGGATCCAAGATCTACGACGTCGACGGAAACGAGTACGTCGACTTGCACGGCGGATACGGCGCGGCCATGGCCGGGCACGGTCATCCCGCGATCGTGGAGGCGGTACGGGGCCAGGCCGCGCTCGGCACGCACTTCGCCCAGCCGACGCCGGCGGCGATCCTCGTTGCCGAGCAGCTGACCCGCAGGTTCGGCCTGCCGCTGTGGCGGTTCGCCAACTCGGGCACCGAGGCGACCATGGACGCCGTCCACCTGATGCGCGCGATCACCCACCGCGACCTGATCATCAAGGTGGAGGGCTGCTATCACGGCCACCACGACTCGGTGCAGGTGTCGGTCGCCCCGGAGGCCGAGGAGGTAGGACCTGCGCACAAGCCCGCACAGGTCCCGGCCAGCACCGGAATCCCGCGGGCGATCACGGACCTCACCCTCGTGGTCGGCTTCAACGACCTGGATGGCGTCGCCCGGCTGCTGGACGAGTACCCAGGCAAGATCGCCGGGATGCTTATCGAGCCGATCATGATGAACGCCGGGATCATCATGCCCGAGCCGGGTTACCTGGACGGCCTGAAGGAGCTGCTGCACTCCCGGGGGGCCCTGCTGGCCTTCGATGAGGTCAAGACCGGGCTCACCGCGGGACCCAGCGGGGCGACCGGGGCGACCGGGGTCACGCCGGACATCACCTGCCTCGCGAAGGCGATCGGCGGCGGCGTGTCGGTCGCGGCCATCGGCGGCACCGAGGAAGCGATGGGACACGTCTCCAACGGCGACTACGAGATGGTCGGGACCTTCAACGGCAACCCGCTGGCGATGGCCGCCGCCCGGGCCATGCTCTGCGAGGTCGCCACCCCGGCGGCATACGAGCGGATCGATGCGCTGCGGCAGCAGGCCGTGGCAGGCCTCGAGCAGGAGATCGAGCGGAACGGCCTGCCCGCGCACGTGGTTGCGGTCGGCGCCAAGGGCTGCGTGGTGTTCAGCCCCGAGCCGGTCCGTGATTTCCGGGACTTCCTCGGCGTCGACGATTCCTACAGCCACGCGCACTGGCTGTACCAGCACAACGGAGGGGTCTTCCTGCCGCCCTGGGGGAAGGCCGAGCAGTGGCTGATCTCGGTGCAGCACGACGAAGCCGACATCCGCCGCCTGACCGACAACTTCGCCGTGTTCGCCGCGGCACTTCGCTTCTAATCCGGAACGTTACCGAGAATGCCTTGCGCCCAATGCCCGACGGTAGTAGTTCTAGGCGGTAACACCGTGCATTGACCGAATGTTCAGTCAAGGTCCACCTTGCGGACCGCTGGAGGGTGGCATGCACCCAAGAGAAGGCTGGCCTGCCGACGGAAGTCGGCCGCCCGGCTGGCCCACCAGACGCAGCGTGCTGAAAGGCGGCATGGCCGCCGGACTGCTGGCAGGCGCGGGCGGGACGCTGCTGTCCGCGTGCGCATCCGACCTGGCCGGCAACGTGCACACGCCGCTGCCACGGCCCAGTAACCCGGTGACCTGGCCGAGGTTCAAGGACAACCCCATGCTGGCCAGCGGCAAGCCGCCGGAGACCGGTGCCACGCTGCAGATCTTCAACTGGGTGGCCTACGTCAACCAGGCGTGCGTTAACAGCTTCGCCAAGAAGTACAACTGCAAGGCGCAGGTCACCACGTTCAACACGATGGACGAGGCGCTGGCCAAGCTGCGCAGCGGGCTGTCCTTCGACGTGTTCATGGGCGTCACCGTCGACGTGCTCGGCCAGCTGATCGAGTCGAAGCTGATCCAGCCGCTCAACCACAGCTACCTGCCGAACATCACCCAGGAGTGGCCCGACTTCCAGAATCCCTTCTACGACCGGGGCTGGCAGTACACCGTTCCGTACACGATCTACACCACGGGCATGGCGTGGCGTAAGGACTACGTGCACGAGAACCCGTACACGATGAAGAACCCGTGGGCCATGCCCTGGCAGGGGAAGTACAAGGGCAAGGTGGCAATCCTCGACGACTACCGCGAGGGCATCAGCCTCGGCCTGATGAAGAACGGGATCTTCAACCTGAACACGACCGACTACCGGAAGATCTCGCTCTCCCGGCAGTCGCTGCAGGACCTGTCGAACCTGGTCAACGTGCACATCGACAACAACGACTACACCGAGGTCCCGAGCGGCCAGATCTGGATCCACCACGCCTGGTCCGGTGACATGGCTGCAGCCGCGTCGTACATGCCCAAGGGGACCCCGGTCGACGTGGTCGGGTACTGGTTCCCGACCGACGGCAAGGGCCCGGTGGCGAACGACACGCTCACCGTCCTCCGCACGTCGACCAACCCCGTACTCGCGCACCTGTTCCTCAACTACTTGATGGACCTGAACAACGCGCTGGAGAACATCAGCTACAACGGCTACATGCAGCCGCTGAACGAGATCACCCCCCAGCGTCTGGTCAAGGAGCAAATCCTGCCGCCAAGCCTGATGTCCACCGCCGTGCTTCCGTCCTACTTCCGCCGCGGCGTGAGTGAGCTGCAGCTACCGGTGGACACGGACGCGCTCTGGCAGCAGGCCTGGCTCGTCGTTAGCAACGGGATCTAGCATGAGCATCGCCCCGCCGAAGTCACCGCCGCCGCCGACCAGGCCAAAGCCGGCCCGCACCGAGGAGCCGAAGCGCCGCCCGGAGGGCCAGCAGTCGAAGGCGTTCTGGATCGTGCTCGCCGTCCCCGGGATCCTCTGGCTGATCCTGCTGTTCATCGTGCCGTTCTACGCGGTCCTGGGCATCGCCGAGGGACAGCTCAACCGGCTGACCGAATCGCCGATTGCCCAGTACAACCCGCTGCACTGGAGCTCGTCGAACGTCATCAACGTCTACCACGACCTGATCGGGGCCACCGCGTTCGCGGCGCCGATCGCGGTGCGGACGATCGTCTACGTGGTGATCGCCTCGCTGCTCAGCCTGGTGCTCGGCTACCCGGCCGCGTACTTCGTGGCCCGCTTCGCCGGACGGCGCAAGGGCCTGTTCCTGGTGCTGCTGATCGCCCCGTTCTGGATCAGCTACATGATGCGCATGCTGGCCTGGATCGACCTGCTGCAGGCGAACGGCTACGTCAACAAGATCCTCTCGACCCTGGGCATTACCTCCGCGTCATCGCCCATCGACTGGCTCGGCGGCAAGCCGCTCACCGTCATCCTGGGACTGGTCTACGGCTACATCCCGTACCTGATCCTGGTGCTGTACGCGGGCCTGGACCGGATCGACCCGTCGCTGATCGAGGCCGGCCGTGATCTCGGCCTCAGCCGGACCCGCACCTTCCTCCGGGTCACGCTGCCGCTGTCCCGGCAGCCGATCCTGACCGGGATGCTGATCACCGTGCTGCCGATGCTCGGCGACTACTACACCAACCAGCTGCTCTCCGGCGCCCCGAACACATCGATGATCGGCAACCTCATCGAGGGCCAGCTCGGCACGCCGGGCCTGCAGGGCCAGGGCGCGGTGCTCTCGCTGCTGCTGCTGCTGGTCCTGATCATCCCGATGATCTACTACGTGATCGCTACCAACAGGTCGTCCCGGGAGGCAACATGACCGCGGCCGGCACGACGACGGAGGCCTCGGCCCAGGCCGGCGCTTCCAGCCAGAACGGATCCACCCGGCTGCGCCCGTGGCGCAACCCATGGCGCAAGCCCTGGCTGCTTGAGAGCTTCACCTGGCTCTACCTGATCTGGTCCCTGGTGCCGATCGCGCTCGCGGTGCTGTTCTCATTCAACAACGGCAAGTCGCAGGCGGTCTGGCAGGGCTTCTCCTGGCGCTGGTACTTCACCGACCCGGTGAACTCGGTATGGCACAATCCCGCCCTGCACGCCGCCGTGTTCCAGACGCTGAGGCTCTCGGTCTACACCACGATCATCGCGGTCCCGCTCGGTGTCGCGTTCGCGCTCGGCATCAACCGCTGGCGCAGCTACACGTCGTCGACGTTCAACTTCGTGATGATCCTGTCCTTCGTGGTCCCGGAGCTGATCTTCGGCGTCGCGATGTTCTTCGTGTTCACGGTGCTGTTCAGCTTCGTGCACCTGGGCACGCTCGCCGAGACGCTGGGGCTGGTCTCCTGGAACATCAGCTGGCCCGCGATCATCGTTCAGGCGCGGCTGGTGACGATCGGCAAGCAGTACGAGGAGGCGGCCGCCGATCTCGGCGCGACCCAGTGGCAGGCCATCCGCCGGGTGCTGCTGCCGCTGCTCACCCCGGCCATCTTCGCCAGCGCGGTGCTCGTGTTCTCCAGCGTCATCGACGACTTCGTGATCGTCGACCTGCTGTCCTCCAGCGCCGGGAACACGCCGATGTCGGTCTACATCTACGCACAGCAGCACGGCGGCAACGGCGGGCCAGCGCTGAACGCGCTCGGCACGATCATGCTGGCCATGTCCTTTTTGATCGTGATCATCGGTTACATCGCCTACCGGATCGTGACCCGCGGCGAGCGCGGCGACCGCAAGTCGGCCCTCACCACGCTCGCCGGAGCCGACTACGGATGACCGGACACGGATAGACATATCACCATAGGCGTAGAATTCAGGGCGTGATCGTCTCGACGCCGCGGGACCGGGGGTCCGGGCGGCCCAGGATGACCAGGCGGCAGCTTCGCTTTTACCGGATCGCCTCCGGCTGCCTCGGAGCATTCATCGTCCTGATTGCGTTAATCGTTTTCCTTGGCCAGGGCAGCCAGATCCGAGCGCGCGCCCTGGTCCTGAGCGAGCACTGCTACAACGCTTTCGATGTGGCACTTAACGAGAATGAGACCCGCTGCAACCTGGCCGTCGAGTTCAGCACCCGATCGGGCCAGCAGATCAGGACGACGGTGGGCGGCGCTCTGGAGTCCGAGATCAGCAGCGCGGGAAATCACCGGTTCATCGACCTTAGGTACGACTCGGACGACCCTACTCAGCCGTTCAAGCAGAGCAACTACATGAGCGCCCCGACCTTCGCGCTGCTGATGGCGATCGGGTGCGGGGCGATAAGTCTTGGCATCTGGGGGTGGCTAGCCCGGCTCGTGCGGCGCTCCGGCAAGGCGCCGGCCGCGGCTCAGGTGTAGTGCTTCGGATGATCCCGGCACGGCCGGGCAGCCGGGCGAGTCGCCGGGCGTGGCGGCGGCCCGGCGCTCCGCAGCCTCGAGCCTGGCCTCGAGCCGGTGCAGCACCGCGAGGACCTCGTCCATGCGCGACTCCACCCGGCGGTCCTGGTCCTGCTCCACGAAGTACGAGGCGATGGACGCGGCCACCACGCCGAACAGCGCGATGCCGGTGATCATGAGGACCACGGCTACCGCCCGCCCGGCGACGGTGACCGGGTACTGATCGCCGTAGCCGACGCTGGTCACCGTCACCACCGCCCACCACAGCGCGCCGCCGTAGCTGTGAATGGTGCTGCCCTTGGCGTGCGCCTCGAATGCGACCTCGAGCCCGGCCGCAACGAACATGATCGCGATCACCAGGCCCACCACGTAGTGCAGTCCCCGGCGCCGGATGACCGCGCGGGCGTGGCCGAAGCCAGTGCCAATGAACGCAGCCAGCCGGGACGCCTGCAGCAGCCGCAGCGCGCGCAGCTCGCCAAGCCCACGCAGCGCGCGCAGGGCCCGCAGCGGCCGCAGGAACGGCAGGACCACGACCGCGAGGTCGAACAGGTGCGTGCGGACGAATTTCGGCCGGTCTGGGGTCAGCGTGAACCGCACACAGTAGTCGGTGGCGAACAGGGCCCAGATCACGTAGTCCGCGGCGTCGAGGGAGACGGCCGCCGCGCCGTGCACCGGGCGGACGAGCGGGATCAGCAGCACCGGGATCATCAGGAACGCCAGCGCAGTCATCGGCACCTGGCTGAACTGCACGTAGCGGTCGTAGGCCTCGATGCCCCGCCGCTGCTGGCGCCCAGGCATGTTCCCGACGCTATCGACGGGCCCGGCACAGGTCGACAGGCTGCACCCGCTGTACGGCCACTGCTCGTCAGCTGTTCACCAGCACGGCAAGGAACCGCAGGTATCCCAAGTGGCCGCTCAGGACAGCCTCTGGACCGTTCGGGGCCGTCTAGCGGGAGCCCAGGCGCCAGGTTGACTCGAGCGCTTCCCCATCCGCGGCGGAGACGCTGGCCAGCGGGGGCTCATCGTCATCGGCGACCTCGCCGCCGCCGGCCAGCACCCGCATCGCGTCGGAGGCCAGGTACGCATGCACCGGGGTACCCTGCGACAGCTGCGCGAGCTGGCCCTGGTCGCCGTCGTTCTGCAGCAGCGCCTGCAGCTCCGTCCCGGGAGCCAGCCGCAGGAACACCTGCGTGGACGACCCCAGGTAGACCAGCCGCTCGACCATGGCGGGAATCCGGTTCGGGCCGTCGGTGCCGAACTCCTCGACCCGGACCCGCTCCGGCCTGATCACCGCGTGCGACCGGTCCGGCGCGGAGTCGCCGCCGTGGTCGACCTGCAGCACGGACTCGCCAAGCTTGACGCTGCAGCACGAGCCGGGGCCGCGCGAGACGATGTCCACCTGCATCAGGTTGGACACGCCGAGGAAGTCGGCCACGTAGGTGTCGGCCGGCTCCTCATAGACCTCGTGCGGGCCGCCGATCTGGACGATCTGGCCGTCGCGCATGACCGCGAGCCGGTCCGACATGGTCAGCGCTTCCTCCTGGTCGTGCGTGACGTAGAGGAACGTGATGCCGACCTGCTCCTGCAGCGCCTTCAGCTCGACCTTGAGCGAACGGCGCAGCTTGGCGTCCAGCGCACCGAGCGGCTCGTCGAGCAGCAGCACCGAGGGCTTCAGCACCAGGGCCCGGGCCAGGGCCACCCGCTGCTGCTGGCCGCCAGAGAGCTGGCCGGGCCGGCGCTTGGCGAACGAGCCGAGCTTGACCAGGTCCAGTGCCTCGTTGACCCGGGTGGTGATCTCGCTCTTGTCGATGCGGCGGTTGCGCAGCCCGAACGCGACGTTGTCGAACACGGACAGGAACGGGAACAGCGCATAGCTCTGGAACACCGTGTTCACGTTGCGCTTGTGCGGCGCCACGGCGGACACGTCGACGTCGTCGAGCAGGATCTGCCCGGCGGTCGGCTGCTCGAAGCCGGCGATCAGCCGCAGCGTCGTCGTCTTGCCGCAGCCCGAGGGGCCCAGCAGCGAGAAGAACTCGCCGCTGGAGATCGTCAGGTCGATCGAGTCGACGGCGGCGATCTCCGCGAACTGCTTGGTGAGCGAGATCAGCTCTATCCGGCCTCCGGCCATCGGGGTTACCTGCCCTTCTGACGAGCTCCATTCGACTGGCCAGCCTGGTGTCCCCCGTTACGCGCGCGCTGGCTGTCCTTCCACTCAAAACCCAGCTGCTCAGCGATGAACTGCATGCAGAGATCAAAGGCCCGCGCGGGGCCGACGACGGGATCGTCCAGCGCGATCTGGATCGCGAGCCCGTCGAGCAGCGAGCAGAGCAGGATCGCGAAGTTGTCCGCGTCCACCACCCGGAACTCGCCGGCCTCCTGGCCGTCGGTCACCAGCGAGCTGACCATCTCCCGCCAGCGCTCGTCGTCCCGCTGCCGCAGCCCGGCGACCTCGGGATTGCGCGCGGCCAGCGTCCAGAAGTCCAGCCAGAGCGTCCACGAGCTGCGCGGCTCCGCATCGGCCTCGGGGAGGCAGCTCATGGCCACGATCTCCTCGATCCGGGCCGCCGCGGTGGGCAGCTCGGCCATCCGCCGCTGCCCGTCGGCGTACCAGATGTTGTCCAGGTACCTGATCGACTCGGTGAGCAGCTGGTCCTTGGTCTTGAAGTAGTAGATCACCAGGGCCGGGCTGATCCCGATCCGCTCGGCAACGTCGGCGATCCTGGTATCGGCATAGCCACGCTCGGCGATGACCTCGAGCGCGGCGCGCAGCATCTGCTCTCGTCGGCTATCGGCGGTGCCCGGCCCCCTCGCGGCCTGGGCCGTATCTGTCATCGCGACATCCCTCGACATCCCGCCTCATTCATTTGACCTCTTGTGGACACGTTAGCAGGTTTCTAGACTGAACATTCAGTCAAAGATGTTAACTGCGGCCAGGACCCCGCCTGGCCGAAGCGGACGAACTCGCGGAAGGCGGACTCATGGCCGCAACATACGACGCCATTGTCGTTGGCGGAGGACACAACGGTCTTGTCGCTGCCGCATACCTGGCCCGATCCGGCGCCAGGACGGTCGTGCTGGAGGGCAGGCACAAGACCGGCGGCGCGGCGACCACGGAGGCGCCATGGCCAGACGCGCCCGAGTTCAGCGTCACCCGGCTCTCGTACGTGATGAGCCTGATGCCGCCGACGATCATCAACGAGCTCGACCTCCCCCGCCATGGGTACAGGATTTACCCGATGGGCCCGTATTACCAGGCATTCCCGGAGGGCGGGTCGATCAAGTTGTACGCGGACGACGCGAAGCGCAACCACGACGAGGTGTCCAAGTGGTCCAAGAAGGACGCGGACGCCATGCCGAAGTGGGATGCCTGGCTCGAAGGGCTCGCCGAGGTGCTCGGCCCGCTGCTGCTGACCGTCCCGCCGGCGATCGGGTCCCGCAAGCCGCGTGACCTCGCCGACACCCTGCGGCTGGCCTGGCGGAACCGCGGCCTCGACGTCCGGACGATCGCCGACGTGACCAGGCTGATGACGATGAGCATTGCCGACCTGCTCGACGACTGGTTCGAATCGCCGCAGGTCAAGGGTGCTCTCGCGGTCAACGGCGTGATCGGGACCTGGGCCGGCCCATACGAGCCGGGGACCGCGTACGTGATGGCGCACCACTCGATCGGCGACGTCGGTGACGGGCACCTAGGCAACTGGGGCTTCCAGGAGGGCGGGATGGGCGCCGTCTCGACGGCGATCGAGCGGGCGGCCCGCAGCCACGGCGCCGAGATCCGCACCGGCGCCCGGGTGGCCCGCGTGCTGGTCGACGGCGGCCGGGTCACCGGCGTGGTACTCGACAACGGCGACGAGATCCGTGCCAAGGTCGTCGTCTCCACGCTGCACCCCAAGACCGCGTTCCTCGAGCACGTCGGCAAGGAGAACCTCCCGGAGGACTTCGTCGGCGATATCGAGCACTGGAAGTCGCGCAGCGGCGTCGTGAAGATCAACCTGGCGCTGGCCGAGCTGCCCGACTTCACCGCGGATCCCGGCTCCAACCTGCAGGAGCACCACACGGGCTCGGTGGAGATGGCGCCGACCATGGAGTACATCGAGCGCGCGTTCCAGGACGCCCGCGATGGCCGCCCGGCCGCGCGCCCGTTCAGCGACGGCGTGATCCCCACGGCGTTCGACAAGACGCTCTCCCCCGAGGGCACCCACATCATGTCGCTGTTCACCCAGTGGGTGCCCGCGGACTGGAATTCCGAGCCGCGCACCGCGGAGCTCGAGGCGTACACGGACCGGATGATCGACTGCTACAACGAGCTCGCGCCCAATTTCAAGGCGTCGATCCTGCACCGCGACATCGTCGGGCCGTACGAGATGGAGCACGACTACGGCCTGATCGGCGGCAACATCTTCCACGGAGAGCTGTCCCTGGAGCAGCTGTTCCACATGCGCCCGGCACCCGGCTACGCGGACTATCGCACCCCGGTGGATGGCCTGTACTACGGCAGCTCGGCAACGCACGCCGGCGGCGGCGTGTGCGGCATCCCAGGGTGGCAGGCGGCCCGGGCCGCCATCGCGGACAAGAAGGCGGCGCGGCGGACCAGCCAGGTCCGGAGGATCATCCGGCGGTCATGACCATCCGACACAGCCCTGAACGCGACGCCACGGCCAGTCAAGCGGACACGGCTCCGCCGACGACCGTGGCGACGCGCGCCCCCGGGACCGATGGCGCCGATCGCACAGGCCCACCACCCGGCGGCGTGCCCGGCCCGGACCACGCCGGCCCACCACCCGGCGGCGTGCCCGGCGCGGACCTGACGCCGATGCTGGAGGCGCGCAGCATCGCGCTCGTCGGCGCCTCGCCGCGGCCCGGCACGTTCGGGCAGCGGATGCTCGACGAGGTGACCAGGAGCCCGGCCAGGCCCGAGGTTTACCTGGTCAACCCCCGGTACGCCGAGATCGGCGGGCGGCGGTGCGTCCCGTCGCTCGCTGACTTGCCGGGATCGGTCGACCTGGTGCTGCTCGCGGTGCCCGACGCCGCCCTGGAGCAGCAGCTCGCGCTCGCGGCCCGGCGCGGCGACCGCTCGGCGGTCATCTTCGGCAACGCCCACGAAGACCCCACGCTGCGTGACCGGCTGGCGGGCATCGCCAGGCAGGCCGGCATGCAGCTGTGCGGTGCCGGGTGCATGGGGTTCGTGAACGTGGCCCGCGGGCTGCGCGCGATCGGCTACACGGAGCCTGATCCACTCCCGGTTGGCCCGATCGCCCTGGTCACGCACTCCGGCTCGGTGTTTTCCATGATGCTGCGCACCCGCCGGGCGATCGGCTACAGCCTCGCCGTGTCCTCCGGCCAGGAACTCGTCACCGCGGCACCCTCCTACCTCGACTACGCGCTGGGGCTGCCCGAGACCAAGGTGCTGGCCCTGGTCCTCGAGGCGATCAGGGAACCGGGCCTGCTCCGCCGGGTCCTCGCCCGCAGCGCCGAGCGGGACATCCCGGTCGTCCTGCTCACCGCCGGGCGCTCGGCCAGCGGGCGGGCCCTGGTCACCGCGCACTCCGGCGCGCTGGCCGCGGACGACGGCGGCTGGGAGGCCCTGGCCCGCGCCTACGGCGTGCACCGCGTCGGCGATCTCGCTGAACTCGCCGACGCCCTGGAGCTGTTCGCGATCGGGCGCCGTGCTGCCCGCCGCAGTGGCCACGGCGGGCAGCCCGGCCCGTCCGCCCAGACCGGCATCGCGACCGTGCATGACTCCGGCCTGGAACGCGCGCACGCGGCCGATCTGGCCGAGGATTGCGGGGTGCCGTTCGCCGCCATCGGCCCGGCGACCAAGGCCCGGCTGGCCGACTTCCTGGACCCCGGCCTGACCCCGGCCAACCCGCTCGACGTGTGGGGCACCGGCGCCGACACCCGCGGCCTGTTCACGAACTCGCTGGTCACCCTCGCCGAGGATCCGTCTGTGGACGCGGTCGCCCTTGCCGTCGACCTGGTCCACGAGCTGGACGGGGACGAGTCGTACCGGCTCGCCGTGCTGGATGCGGCGGCGCAGACCACTAAGCCGCTGGTTGTGCTCGGCAACCTGGGCAGCGCCGTCGACACCGAACTCGCCACACAGCTGCGGCAGCATGGAGTTCCGGTGCTGGAGGGCCTGCGCACCGGGCTGCTCGCCCTGCGCCATCTGCTCGACCACGCCGCCCGCTCCCCCGCCCCAGCGGTGCCGGGCCCAGCCACCACGGCCGATCCCGGCGAGCCCGCCGCTCGCTCCCACCGCGAGCAGAGCGGGCGAGGGGAGCGAGATGAGCGGAGCGAGCGAGATGAGCGGAGCGAGCGACAGGAACGCGGCGCCGCGTTGCTCGCCGCGGGCATCACCAGTGGGCCGCCGCTGCTGGCCCTGCTCGCCGAGTACGGGATCACCACGGTCGCCGCGACGGAGGCCGGCGATGAGGCGGGCGTGCTGGCGGCCGCGGAGTCGATCGGCTACCCGGTCGTGCTCAAGACGGCCGACCCGGCCATCGCGCACAAGTCCGACGTCCGCGGCGTGATCCTCGGCATCCCCGGCCCGGCGGAGCTGGCCCGGGCCTATGCAGACCTGTCCGTCAGGCTGGGCCCGTTGGCTCTGGTCTGTGAGAACGTGCCCGCCGGCACTGAGCTGTCCCTCGGCATCGCCCCCGACCCCGACCTCGGCCCGCTGATCGTCGTCGGCGCGGGCGGCGTGCTGGTGGAGTCGCTCGCAGACCGCGCGGTCGCCCTGCCCCCGGTCGACGAGCGCACGGCGCGGCAGATGATCGGCGAGCTCCGGGTGCGCAAGCTTCTCTCCGGGGTCCGCGGCGCACCGCCGGCCGATCTCGCTGCCGTCGCCCGGGCGGTCGCGAGCGTCTCGGCGCTCGCGGTGGACCTGGGCGACAGGCTCCTGGCGCTGGATGTGAACCCGCTGATCTGCGGTCCCAATGGCGCGGTCGCCGTCGACGCGCTGGCGGTACCGGTCGAGGCGCTCAGGCGGACGTGAACGTCCACTGCTGGCTGGCTCCGCCGTTCGCGGCACCCTGTTCGAGCAGCGTTCCCGCCTTGGTGGAGGAACCGGGTACCTCGATCGGGTCCAGGCTGTTGATGCTGGCGATCGTGTAGGAGCCGGCGCTGTCCTTGGCGATGATGAACTGCTGGTTTCCGCCGCCCCAGTAGCTGTACTGGTCGACCTTGGCGCCGCTGGCCGTCGACTGGCCGCTGATGTCGATCGACTCGCCGTCCATCGCGGACGTGATCGAGTACAGGCCGCAGCCGAGGCTGGCGATCTTCCACTTCTGGTTGATGCCGCCGTTGCCTGGCCACTGGTCCAGGTCGGTGCCCTGCGCAGACTTGAAATCCGGGATGTCGACGACGTCGCCGCTATGGACGTTCTTGATGTAGTAGGTCCCGCTGGCCAGCGGCCCGGCCGCGCAGGCCGGCTGGATCGCCTGCAGGCTGGCCAGCAGCGACGCCCGCGACGCCGCATCCCAGCTGGTGTTCAGGATCCCGTAGGTCTCGGTCTCGCCGTAGCTGATGCCCTGCCCCGCCGCGCCGTCCGATTTGGTCCCGTTGACCGCCCAGTACGACCAGTTCAGGTTGTGATAACGCAGGTACCGGGTGAAGATCGCGAACCACTTGCCGAGGTCCGCCGTGCTGCCGCTGGACACGCAGTCGTCCGAGGTGTTGCAGGTGCCGAACTCGCCGACCCACAGCGGGACCCGGCCGACCAGGTAGCCCCAGTTCGACTCGATCTTGGAGACCCAGTCGTCGTAGCTGGTGACGGTCGTGTCGAAGCCATAGTCGTGCACCGAGTAAACGACGTGATCGGCCACGTTCAGCCGGACCGGCAGGTTACCGGCGTCGGACAGGCTGGTCGCGTAGTTGGTGCCTTCGACGAAGACCAGCAGTTTCGAGTCGACGCTCTGCACCGCATCGCCGCCCAGTTCGGCCGCGGCGTGCCAGTCCACCGACGGGTTGCTGCCGCCCCAGGTCGCCGCGCCCCGCGGCTCGTTGCGCAAGTCCACGCCGATCACCTGCGGGACGCCCTCGAACTGGGTCACCACCGACTTCCAGTCCGACAGCCAGGCCGACTGCGGGTAGGCCGAGTTGTACCAGAGCGTGTTCCCGTCGGTACTCGAGCAGCACCACTCGGCGTTGCTGTTGTGATCATCGAGCACGACCATCAGCCCGGCACTTGCGAGATCGCGCACGACCTGCTCGAAGATGGTGCGGGCGTGCTCGCCCCGGAACTGCGGGTTGGCGGTGAGCACGCTGGCGGAGACCACGGGGTTGGACTGCCACATCTGGTTCGACCACGGCAGGCGCACGCCGTTGAAGCCCATGGCCACGATCTCGTTGATGATCGTCGTGACCGGCTGGTACTTCAGCCCGCCGACGATGTAGTCCGGCGATTCGGCGCCGTACCAGTTCACCAGCTTGAGCTTGACCGCCTTGCCGGCCGTGTCCACGATCGAAGCCCCGCTGGTGTGCAGCGGGAACGCGATGCCCGCGTCAGGGGCCGAGGCGGCGGCGGACGCACCAGGCGCGGGCAACGGGGACAGCGAGGACGCCCGCACTGCGGACCTCGCGGCAACCGCCGGGGTGTCAGCCTGCAGCGCGGGCGCGGGCGACACGGACGGGTGCGACACGGACGCGCGTATAACAGTGCCCGGCTCAGGCCAGGCCAGCGCGGTAGTCACGGCTGCGACCGTGAGCAGGGCCGCTGCCGCGGCGACTGGGTGAGTTTGCAGTAGCCGGATCAAGCCTGATGCCGTGCTGACGTGCGCGCCCGACCGGGGCCGTCGTGTCATTGGCGCAGATTATCATCTTATATACGTAAAAGCAGGGCAGATCGGATAGCCGTGAGCGCAGAAATGCCGCGGCCGGCCCGGTGACCCGGGCCGGCCGCTGATGATGGAGTAGATCCGGTCAGGTCCCTTGGTTGAAGGTGACGTGGAAGTTCGCGCCGCTGTTGGTGAGCGCGGACGGCGTCGCCATGTCCTCGCCGGACGGGTCCTGCATGATGATCTCGGTTGACGTCCACAGCTTGCTGGGTGACAGCGTGCCCCGCAGGCCGTCACGGGCGGTCACGTGCGACGTGTTGAAGCTCGCCGTGCCGAAGTCGGCCAGGTTGATCCCGCCGGCCACCGAGCCGCCCGGGTCCTCCTCAATCACCTCGGCCGAGTTCCGGTCGCATGCGCTGCCGCTCGGGCATGGCTGGTTGGTTTCCATGGTGGACCCGGTGGTCTCGTCCTTCAGCGTCAACTGGTACTGCTTGGTGCTGCTGTCGTAGTAGACCGCCACGAAGATCGTGTCGCCCGGGTTGACCCCGGAGAACACGACGGGGTCGAGGGGGAACATCTCATACCAGGCCTGGTTGGTGGCCGCGCCGGTGGTGGAGTTGCAGAACGAGTCGACACCCGTCTGCTCGACCGTCTGGCTGTTGAACCCGTCAAGGCCGACCCACTCCGCTGCATAGGTCTGCCCACCCGACCCGATCTCCACCTGCGCGCAATTGACGGTCGGGACCGTGAACGTGGTCTGCGCGTAGCGGAGCGCGACGTTCTTCTTGGCGACGGCGGCATAGCCCGACCAGTTCTGGCTGTCCACGGTGGTGTTGCTGGCAAGGTGCGGCAGCACCGTGCGCGGCAGGCGGGCATTGGTCACCAGATGGAAGCCGTGCAGGTGAAAGCTGGGAGCCGGGGTCGCGGTCGACGCGCTTGCCGACGCGGCTGGCGCCATCGCGACGGCCGCGGCCGCGGCGCCGATGACGATTAGCGGTCGTAGGTTCACGTTCGGGCCCTTCTGGGGGACTTCAGGAGATGACATTGTGCCCGAGCAGAAGATTTGGCCGCTGCGTTTCCCGATAAACGGAACTAATGTGCCAGAAAGCGCACAAAAGAATTCACCGAGATCAGAGCATCCCTCAGAGACGGAAGGGATGCCGGTGATCAGTGTTGCCCGTGGGGCGCCAGAGCAGGTTTGGCGGCCACGTGCGGTGGCGTAAGGGTGGTGCGGACGTCACGTGCACGCGGAAGAGCCGGCGGGCGCTCGCGCGGAAGAGCCGGCGGTTACGCGGCTGTGGTCAGAAGATCACGTAGAGCTTGCGGATCGTCTCGTGGATCTGCCAGGTGCCCGCCCAGCCGCGCGGGAAGACCGCGGTGTCGCCCGGGCCGATCTCCTGCGGCGCGCCGCCATCGGGGGTCACCGTCATCCTGCCGGACACGATGTGCACGAACTCGTTGGTCTCCAGCTTCCAGTAGGACGGCCCCGGCGTGCACTCCCAGACCCCGGTCTCCTGCTCGCCGTCCTGCCACAGCGTATAGCCGGAGGTCTGCATCGGCTCGCCGGTCGCCTCCTCCAGCGGGCCCCAGTCCTCGAGCTCGACGGTGGCGGCCGCGGCCAGGAACGGAGTCGCTGAACTCGTCTCGGTCATGTCTGGGCTGTCCTCTCTGCGGGTTAGGGAAGGGCGGGTGGGTTAGGGAAGGGCGAGTGGGGTCGAGAAACGGTCCGCTCGCCGACGCCTACGGCGCACTCGACGGGAACGGCAGCGCGATCGGGTCGGTCGCCAGGCGGCTGTTGCCCTCGGCATCGAATCGGTCCATGCCCAGCGGCGCGGTGTCCACCACGTCGGAGCTGCCGGTCAGGGCGACGTCGGCGGCCGCCTTCGCGACACCCGGTCCCCACATCATCCCGGCCCCTCCGGCACTGGCCACCGTCACCCCGTTCAGGGCGGCATCGCCCATGAGCGCGGGCCCGATGATCGGCAGATGGTCGGGGGTGTAATCGATGGTGGCCGCCCAGATCCGGCGCAGGCCAAGCCCACGGGTGACCGGGACCAGCTCGGCGAGGCGCTCCCGCATCTTCGCCAGGTACCCGTCGTCGATCTGGGTCGCCGGGCCGGGGGGTTCGGCCGGGTTGCTCATGCCGAACAGCAGGCCCTTCTCCTCGGGCCGCCAGTACAGGCCGGCCGTCAGGTCGAAGACCATCGGCACGCGGGCGGGATCCAGGTCGGGGTGTGGCGCGGTGACCGCCACCTGGTGCCGCACGCCGCCGGCCGGCACCTTGACCCCGGCCAGGCCGGCGACCTCGGCCAGCTCGGGCCCACCGGTGAGCACCACGAGCGGAGTGTCGATCCGGCCCCGGCTGGTCTGCACGCCGGTGACCCGGTCGCCGCTGGTGACCACGCCGGTGAAGGCCGTGTGCTCGCCGATCACGACTCCGCTGATCGCCAGCGCCACCGCGTAGGCGGTCACGTTGCGGGGCGGAGTGAGATAACCGTCTTCCGCATTGAACGTGCCGCCGCGGGTGAGCCCGGGCGCCAGGGTGGGGTTCAGCCGGTCGACCTCGTCGGGCTCGAGCCAGCGGACCGGCAGGCCGAGCGCGTTCTGCATGGCCAGGCGCTCGTGTGCGGCGGTGACGTCGGCCTCGGTGAAGCAGGGCAGCAGGTATCCCTGCGGGGTGAACCCGGAGTCGATCCCGAGCTCCTCGCGCTGGCTCAGGTAGAACCGGCGGGACCACTCGCCGAGCCGGACCGCCCAGCTGGTGCCGCCCTGCGTCCGGACGACGCCTGCGGCGCGGCTGCTCGCGCCCTGGCCGAGGGTGCGTTTCTCCAGCAGGACCACCTGGTCGAGCCCGGCTTGCCGGAGGAAGTAGGCGCACCAGGCGCCGACGGTTCCGCCGCCGACGACAACCGCGTCGGCCGAAGCTGGAACGGCGGGAAGCATTGGCACGGCCTCGATGCTGGCATAGACTGAACGTTCAGTCAAGGCTTGCCGTTGTCCGGGCAGAAAGCAGGATGTTGATGTACGGCCTGTCAGACGAGGACCTGGAGATCCAGGCGCGCGCCCGGACCTTCGCGGACGAACTGATCCCGTTCGAGGTGACCGCCGAGATGAACGGCGGCGACCTGTCGAAGGACGTCGTGGCCGCGCATGCGGAGCGGGCCAGGGAGCTCGGGCTCGCCGCGGCGAACATGCCGCGTGAGCTCGGCGGCGGCGGCTGCACCTCGCTGCAGCAGGTCCTGATCCAGGAGCAGGTCGGCCGGGTGACAAACGCGCTGGCCTGGTCGGCCTCCACTCCCCCGTCCTGGCTGCCCTCGGTCGCCACGCCGTACCAGATGGACCGGTTCGTGCGGCCGACCGTCAGCGGCGAGCGGGAAGAGTGCTACGCGATCACCGAGGAAGGCGCGGGCTCGGACGTGGACGCGATCGAGGCGACCGCGCGCCGGGCCGGCGGCGACTACCTGCTCAACGGCGAGAAGTGGCACGTGACGTCGTACAACTCGGCCGACTTCGCGTTCTTCCAGGGCAAGCTCGTCGGTGGCGCACACGAGGGCGAGCACGCGATGTTCCTCGTCGACCTGCCGAGCCCGGGTGTCCAGGTGGTGCGCACGCCCGCGTACTCGCACACGATCAGCCATCATCACCCGATCGTCGCGTTCACCGATGTCCGGGTGCCGGCCTCGCACCTGGTCGGGGCCGAGGGCGACGGCATGACGTTCGCGTACGAGTGGTTCCGGTTCGAGCGGCTGATGGTCGCCGCGCGCTGCCTCGGCGCGGCCGGGCGGCTGACCGCCGAGATGACAAGCTTCGCCACGGAGCGGCGGGTGCAGGGCAGGCCGATCAGCGAGCTGGGCCAGATCCAGGCGATGCTCGCGGACAGCCTGACCGAGCTGTTCGCCGCGCGATCGCTGACCTACGAGACCGCGCGCGCGATCGACGCCGGTGCCGACGTGAAGGTACAGCACGCCCAGTGCTCGATGGCCAAGCTGTACGCGTCGGAGATGGCCGGCCGGGTGGCCGACCGCGCGGTCCAGGTGTTCGGCGGCCGCGGCTACATGCGCGAGAACGTGGCCGAGCGGTTCTTCCGCGAGCTCCGGGTGGAGCGGATCTGGGAGGGCACGAGCGAGATCCAGCGCGCGATCATCGCCGACCAGATGGTCAAGCGGGGTCCGGCGGCGCTCGCCTGACACGCCGCTGGCCGCGCCGAGCCCTGGCGACTGCCGCCTCCTACCACCGTCCCGGCTCCAGGTCAGCAGAGCGGTTCAGATCCGTCCGGATTTTGGCGGACAAATCTAAACCGCAATCGCTTACCCCCGTCTACTCCGGCAGGCTGCCCTCGATCTCTGCGACCAGGGCCGGGTCCTCGGGGTCGGTGCGTGGCCGGAACCGCCCGAGCACGGTGCCATCGGGCCCGACCAGGAACTTCTCGAAGTTCCACTGGATGTCGCCGGTCTCGCCGTCGGCGTCAGGGACCGCGGTCAGCTCCGTGTAGATGGGGTGCCGACCCGGCCCGTTCACCTCGATCTTCTCGAACATCGGGAACGTCACGCCGTAGTTCACCGAGCAGAACTCGCCGATCTCGTCGGCGGTGCCCGGCTCCTGGCCGCCGAACTGGTTGCACGGGAAGCCGACCACCGAGAACCCGCGGTCGCTGAACCGCTCGTGCAGCCGCTCCAGTCCCTCGTACTGCGGGGTCAGACCGCACTTGGAGGCGACGTTGACCACGAGCAGCGTCTTGCCGGACAGATCGCCGAGCGAGCCAGGCTGGCCGGCCAGGGTGTTCACGGGAAAGTCGTACACACTCACGTGAGGAGATCCTTAGCTGTGAGGCGGATGTGGCAACTTCAACAGCGCCATCCCGCCATCTCTTCCGGGGACTCTGCCGAATTGCCGGAACGGGGCGCCAGGCCCATCCTGTGCCTGGCCTGAATCGGGCGCCGTGGTTACCACCGCAGGCCGGGCTGCGGCCCGAGGCGTCCTGGCCGACGGAGTTAGGAGGCGATGACGGCCACGGCAGTCCGGCCGCCGTCGACGTCGATCACGGTGCCGTGGACGTCCGCCGGGCCAGCTGCATGGCGTTTCAGTAGCGGGAGCCGGCTGAGCCCCGGCTGTTGAGCCTGTTAGGGGGCTGGCCGGTAGCGGGTGCGTATTACGCCTGAGCGGTAGGTTCTGGCGTCGATCAGCTCCAGGCTGGTCTTGCCGGTGAATATTCGCTTGCCGCTGCCGAGTGCGACGGGGTGTACGGTGAGGACGTATTCGTCGACGAGGCCGAGGCGGATGAAGGTCT
>Ga0209333_1000065_pt1 | contig 58532 bp, 45 predicted proteins | sample BlaSpr_A8_OM2_O3_FD_187982 | JGI IMG/M metagenome (GOLD analysis project Ga0209333, IMG submission 187982) | Forest soil microbial communities from Thunder Bay, Ontario, Canada - Black Spruce, Ontario site 2_A8_OM2_O3 (SPAdes) (version 2) | ecosystem: Environmental > Terrestrial > Soil > Boreal... | reverse complement strand
CGTCGGCTGCCGCGAGCGCGCCGTTCGGCGCGGGCACGCCGCCGGCCGCGCCGACCCTGAGCAGCGCCGTGGCGAGCTCCCTGGCCGGGCGGTGCCGCAGCGCCCGGTCGTCGGCCTGCATCTCGACGAGCAGCGCCACGGCGGCGTGTGCCTCGCGGGCCACGGCGGACCAGCGGAACGCCCTGAGCAGCGCGATGAACGGGAGCAGTACGAGGTCGTGCCGCTCCCGCAGGTGGGCCCGCTCGTGCGCGATCACGGCCGCAAGTTCGGCCTGGTCGAGCAAGTCAAGGGCGCCGGCGCTGATCACGATCCTGGAACTGGACCGGAGCCCTGGCACGCAGTACGCGGCCGCCGCCGGGTGGTCGACAACGACTGCCCCGGGGACCTTCGGGTCGCCGTGAGCGAGCAGGCTGAGCAGGATCCGCTGCCGCCTGCGAGCGCGGACCACGGCGGCAAAGGCGGCCACCAGGATCCAGCAGAGCACCAGCAGCAGCACCGCGCCCGCGGCCAGTGCGAGGAGCCTCAGGCCAAGGAGCCCGGCCAGCAGGCGACGGGTTCCGGCCGAGGCGTGCCGGCCGAGCACCCGGGAGATCAGCGCGAACGCGCCTCCAGCCACACCCGAGCGCTCGTCAGCCGCCCCGAACCCGGCAAGTGCACCAACGGCCGCCAGCCCCCATCCGAGCCCGAGCGCCTGCCACAGCACGATCGCAACCGCCGGGGATCTGCGGGGCCAGCGCGCCGCGGCAAGCGCGAATCCGGCGAGGATGCAGGCGGCCGCGAAGAGGGCAAGGATGAGTGCCGCGGCGATCACGTGAAGTCACTCCCCGCCGCCGCGAACTCTGTCCGTGGGCCCCTGGCCGAGCGCCTCGAGGGCACGGCGCAGCGCCGCAGCCTCGGTGTCTGACACGCTGCGGGCAAACCGGGCCAGGGCTGCCTGCCGGTCCCCGGTCTGCTCCAGTGCGCTCAGCATGAGCTCGGTCACATACGCTTCCCTTGTCGCCGCGGCACGATAACGCCAGGCGCGGCCGTCCCGCTCCCGTCTAGCGAATCCCTTCTTGGCCAGCCGGTCAAGGACGGTCATCACCGTGGTGTGCGCTAGGTCACGCTCGGTGAGGTTACCGCTGACCTGCCGGACCGTCAGCGGATCCGGGCTTTCCCAGAGTACGTCCATGATCGCGCGTTCAAGCTCGCCGAGACGGTTCACGTCGTAACTGTACCCATCCGCAAACCCCCGTTGCAGGGCCGGGACTTATCCCGAATCACGGCATAAACGGTGTCCGGGCCGTTATTGCGGACGGGATTGCGCGAGTACGGCCAACCGGGCATGCTGCGCTTGATGACGGGCTTGATGACAAGCGTGATGACGCAGCGTAAGCGCGCGGTTTACGTTCCGGTGACTCCGGCGCGAACACCGGCCGGGCCTGCGATAACGGCGCTCAGGGCCGTGGCCGCCTCGACCGCGTGCATCATCCGCTGCCTGACGATCGCGTACATCGCCCTCCAGGTGGCCATCTGGCATTCGTTCTACTCCGCCGATCCGTGGCGCCTCGCGGGTCCGCTCGCCGCGATGGCCTGGGCGGCTTTGGTCGTGGCCTACCTGCGTGGCCGGTGGGGGCAGGTGTGGTGGCGGGACGGCCTCGACTCGGCGGCCAGCGTGCTGCTCGCGCTCGGCGCCGGATGGTGCGTGCCGTCGGCCGTGCGCGGTGACACCACCAACTGGCTGTACATCGCCATGGTGGGCCAGCTGTTCGTCCCGGCCTGGCTCGCTCCCCTGGCGTCGGCGGCGCCGCTGGCACTGATCTCGGCCGCCGCCTATCTCGCGGGCACGGTGGTGACCCCCGCGGCGCGGGCGGGCGGGAGCTCCGCGGCGGTGTCGGCGGCCGTGCTGGTGGCCATCGCCGCCGCTGCCTGGTGTGCCCGGCTGCTGCTCGAGCGCGGCGCGTTCGCGGCCGACGCCACATTAGCGACGGCTGACCGGGAAGCCCGTGAGCAGCGCGTCGCGCTGTCTCGGACCACCGAGCGCCGCGAGCACGAGCGCCTGCTGCACGACACGGTCCTGAACACCCTGACCGCCATCGGCCGGGCCGGCGGAGCCGACGCCGGCGGAGCCGACCCGCGCCAGCTCGTGGGCCGGTGCCGGCGCGATGTCGCGCTGCTGCAGTACGTGCTCAGTGACCCCGGCGATCCCGCCAAGGTGGCCGACCGGCCGTTCGGCGGCCTCCTCATCGGCATCGAGGCGGCAGCGATCGAGATGAGCGCCCGCGGCCTTGAGGTGCACGTGGGGGTGGCGGACCGGGTCGGCAGCCCGGTCACCCCGGTGCCGGGGCAGGTCGCCGTCGCGCTGGCGTACGCGGTCCGTGAGGCGCTGGTGAACGTGGCCACGCACGCCGGCACCGGCGAGGCGTGGATCGACGTGAGCCTTGCCGGATCACCCGCCGACGGCGCTGTGCGGGTGACGATCCGCGATGCCGGCGTCGGCTTCGACCCGTCCACCGTCGACCCGGCCAGGCTGGGTCTGCGCCGGTCGATCGCCGAGCGCGTCGCCGACCTGGGCGGCCGAGCGTCCGTGCGATCACAGCCGGGCGGGGGCACGGTGGTGGACCTCTACTGGCCCGCGTGGGCGGCGCCGGGCCCCGCCGTCCCCCTCCCCGATCCCCGGCAGGCTGCCCGGTGAGCCCCGAGGCAGCCGCGCGGGACGCGTGGGGCATCTGGGACGGCTGGGAATCCGATATACCACGGGTGGCCAGCCTCGTGGCGGCCGTCTGGCAGCTCACCCTGCTGGTCCCGGTGGTCATCTATGCCCGTGACTACCGCCAGCCCGCGGTGCCAGTCGCGGTGTGGCTGGCCATGCTCGTGGCCGCCGCATGGCTGGTGCCGCGGGCCCGCGCGGGCGGCCTGACCGGCCCGGAGGCGGCGGCCGCGATCGCGATTGCGATCGGTGCCGTCACCCTGGTGGGCTGGGACCGCCGGATCCAGGGTGCCACCGGATCCGTGGACTGGTCGGTCTACGGGACCGTCTGGCTGCTCGCCCTCGTCGTGCTGAGCCGCCCGGCCTGGGTATGGGCGTGCGGTGCGGCAGGAGTGTTCACGGCCCACGCCGTCTTCGTCATCCGCCTGCTCGGCGTGACCCCGCTGGGCGTTGAGCGCGTCTCGGCGGCCGCGTTCATCCTCGTGGTGTTCCTGGTCGTGTTCGCGACGCTGCGGCCGACCATGCGCACGCACGCCGGCCTGGCCGCTCGCAGCGCCGCGCTGGCGAGCCGGTCGGCTGCCGAGCGCGCGGCGGTCGCGGCGGTCCGTGCGGACCGGCGGCGCAGGCTTGACCTGCTGGAGGTGGAGGCGCTCCCGCTGCTGCGCGGGATCGCCGACGGCATCCTCGACCCGGCCGACCCCGCGGTGCGGGAACGATGTGCCAGGCACGCCGCGGATCTTCGGCGTGTCCTCACCGACCAGCCGCGTGCGGCCGGCCTGCTGGCCGAACTGGAACCCGCGCTGCGTTCCGCCGCGGCCCGGGGACTGCCGGTCGAGGTTCAGGTGGTCGGCGAGCCCGGGCGCCCGGCGCCTGAGGTCGCGGCGGCCGCCCTGGCCGCGGTGGACAGCACGCTGAGCGCTCTTCCGCCGCACCCAGTGCGTGATCCGGTGCTCACCGTGCTCGCGGCCGGCGACGACGTTGAACTGTATGTGGCCTTCGAGTGCCCGCCGCCGACCGCTCCGGACCTGAGCGCGCTGCAGCAGCGCGTGCCAGCCGCGGCACAGTGGAGCGCCGCCTTCGACGTCAACGACGCCGGGGCGGGATGCCTCGAGGTCCGGTGGCGGAACGCCGCATTGGGATAACGGCACCACGAAGGGAGTGCGGCGTGTCCGCTGTGATCGACGTCGCGGCCGTGGATGATCATCCCATCGTGCTCGACGCCGTAGCCGGCTGGGTCATGGCCGCGGAAAGCGGCATCCGGGTCGTCGCCGTGGCGGCGACGGTGGACGCCCTGCTCGCCGGGCCGGGCAGGCAGGCACACGTGGTCCTGCTCGATCTCGACCTCGGCGACGGCACGACTGTCGACCGCAACATCGCCGCGATCCTCGCGGCCGGGCCTGCGGTCCTCGTGCTTGCCGCGTCCGACCGGCCGCACGCCGTCCGCGCCGCCATCCGCGCCGGGGCGCTCGGCTACGTGCTGAAGTCCGAGGAGACCTCCCAGGTGCGGGCGGCCATCAAGGCGGTCGCCGCCGGGATGGACTGGATTTCGCCGCGCCTCGCATACATCCTGGCCGCCGACGACGCCCCCGATCGTCCGGTTCTCAGCCCGCAAGAAACGCGTGCGCTGCGGCTTTACGCCACTGGTATGCCGATGAAGTCTGTGGCCAGGAGAATGGCTCTCAGTGAGGAGACGGTCAAGCAGTATGTCGGCAGGGTTCGATTGAAGTACGCGAGGGCGGGCCGAGCGGCGCCCACGAAAATAGAGTTGTACTATCGAGCCGTCGAGGACGGGCACCTCCCTCCTTACCCCATGCCGCGGAACCCCCCCACCCGGTAGTTGGGGCCACGGAGATACCCGCCCTCGGCTCAACTTTTGCGGAGCGTTCAAAATCGTATGCGGGTTGGCTCGTGTTTTCATGACCCCATCTCGGGGGTCATGAAAACACCCTGCTCGGGGGGCCGAGAGCGACTGCGCCATTTGGCGCCGCCCGCGAAATGCGGTGATCTACGAATATCCAACCGCGGCCGCTGCGGCCGAGCTGGTCACTGATACGCCGGGAAAGGCGGTCAAGCCGGTGGCCATCGGAGGCGGTGGTTTATCGGGACTCTCTGGCGGCCGGTAGCCGCCTGGACCCAGCCGGTGACCTCCGCAGATACCCTGTGACCACGGCGTCCCCTAGCCGAGAGGACAAGGGTGTCCGCACAGTCTCCGCGATTCCGGCCGATCCTCGACCAGTTCGCACCCTACAAGCCGGGCAAGCCTCCGTCCGCGTCCGGTGGCCGCGCGTTCAAGCTCTCGTCCAACGAGTCGCCGTTCGGCCCGCTGCCCTCCGTGCTCAAGGTGATCGCCGAGGCCGCCGGCAACATCAACAGGTACCCGGACAACGGTGCCGCCGAGCTCACCCAGGCCATCGCCGAGCGCTTCCGCGTCCCGCCTGCGCACGTGGCCGTCGGCTGCGGGTCCGTCGGCGTCGCCCAGCAGCTGCTCGAGGCCGTGGGCGACCCTGGCGCGGAGGTCGTCTACGCGTGGCGTTCGTTCGAGGCGTACCCGTACCTGTCGGACCTGGCCGGTGTCGCCTCGGTGCTGGTGCCGCTGCGCGAGGAAGCGCATGACCTCGGCGCGATGGCCGAGGCGATCACCTCGCGGACGCGCCTGGTGTTCGTCTGCAACCCGAACAACCCGACAGGGACCGTGGTGCACCGGACCGAACTCGAGAACTTCCTCGACCGTGTTCCGGAGGACTGCCTGGTCGTGCTCGACGAGGCTTACACCCAGTACGTCACCGACGCCGATGTGCCCGACGGCCTGGACCTGTACCGGGACCGGCCAAACCTGGCGGTGCTGCGGACGTTCTCCAAGGCTTACGGGCTGGCCGGGCTGCGGGTCGGCTTCCTGATCGGGCACGAGCCGGTTGCGGCCGCGATCCGCAAGACCATGCTGACCTTTACCGTGAACGCGCTGGCGCAGGCCGCCGCCATCGCCTCCCTTGCGGCCGAGCCCGAGCTGCTCGAGCGCGTCGATAGCGTGGTGACGGAGCGAGAACGGGTCCGCGGTGAACTGCTGGCCCAGGGCTGGACCGTGCCGCCGACCGAGGCGAACTTCGTCTGGCTCCGCTTGAACGACGACACCGACGAATTCGCCGAGGCCTGCGATCGCGAGGGCGTCAGCGTGCGGCCGTTCGGCGGTGAGGGCGCGCGCGTGTCGATCGGCGATCGCGACGCGAACAATGCGTTCCTGGCGGTCGCACAGGCCTATCCGCGCCGTCATTGACTCAGGTTGCCGGCATTCTCAGGTTGCCGGCAACCTCGAGTTGCCGGCAACCTCAAGTTGCCGGCGTCCTCAGGTCGCGGGCGTCCTCTCGTCGCGGCATCCTCAGGTCGCCGGCGCGTTCACCTCGGCCGCCCCGGTTGCCGCCAGGGCAGGCTTTCGCGGTCGCCGGATGCCCGGATCAGCACCGCGGCCCAGGTGCGGAACGGCCGCCATGGCTCGGCGATCCGCCGTACTGCCGCGTCGTCGGGCTCGTCTGGCAGCCCGTAGTAGTGGCGCAGGTAGGAGCGCAGCCGGGGTTCGTCCAGGATGAGTGCGTCGCTGACCCCGGAGGCCCGGAGCAGGACCAGCCCGGCGTAGAACGGCCCAAGGCCCGGGATGGTCTTGAGCGCCGTCATTGCCCGGTCGGTCTCCATCGAAGCGAGCATCTCCGGGTCGAGGTCCCCGGCGAGCGTGCGCTCGGCGACACCGCGCAGGCGCTCGATGCGCTGTGGCTCCAGGCCGGGGAACGTCTCCAGGCCAAGGAGCTGCTCTGGGAGCGGGAAGGCGTACTCTGCCTGACCGTCGAGCTCGAACGGCCGCCCCAGCGCCTCGCAGAGCCGGCGCCGCAGCGCGGCGGCCTGGCTCCGGTGCCGGCGCTGCGACATCATCGCCCAGGCCGCGGCCTCGTACGGAGAGTGGAACAGCACCGGGCGCAGTCCCGGTTGCTCGGCCTGCAGGCGGCCGAGCACCGGATCCTTGCTGCCCGCCGCGATCCAGCCGTCGGCCGGGCGGTCCACGGAGAGAATGCGGCGCAACTGCCGCGCCGTCGCCGCGACATCGCCCGTCCCGCTGACCTCAGCGACCAGAGTGCCGTCCGGCTCCTGCCTGATCACCGCGCCCGCCTGGTGCCTCAGGTCGTCGGTCACGAAGGCGAGCCGCATCACCGCATCGCCGGCCTCGGACGGCCGGCCCATATTCGGGCCGAAGCCGAACGCCGCCGCGGCCGCCAGCGAGAACGGCCCGTCGACCGGCATGCGCACCAACTCGGTCATGGCACCCCCATGACAGAGTTGTAGCAGCTGGGTACGACAATCCCGGGCGGCCGTGACCGCTGCCGGTCCCATAGCCTGTGCGTGGCGGCAGCGAGTGCGGAGGGCTATGCAGCGGTGAAGGTTCATGTGCTCCACGAGAACCCGGACTGGTTCACCCCGATCGGCGCGGCGCTCGACGCGGCCGCAGTGCCGTACGAACAGTGGCTGATCGGGGACGGCATGCTCGACCTCGATGAGCTGCCGCCCGAGGGGGTGTTCTGGTCGCGGCTGAGCGCGTCGTCGCACACGCGGGACCATCCTTACGCCAAGGACCACGCCCGCGGGGTCCTTGGCTGGCTGGAGGCTCACCAGCGGCGCGTGGTGAACGGGCGGCGTGCGCTCGAGCTGGAAGTGAGCAAGGTGGCCCAGCTGACCGCGTTGCGGGCGGCCGGGTTCGACGTGCCGCGGACGCTCGCGGTGGCCGGCATGGCCGATCTGCCTGCTGCGGCCAGGAAACTGCCGGTCCCGTTCATCAGCAAGCACAACCAGGGTGGCAAGGGCCTGGGGGTGCGCCTGTTCGCCAGCCATGACGAGTTCAGCGCGTACACCGAATCGCCCGACTATCAGGCCCCGGTGGACGGCATCACCCTGCTGCAGGAGTACCTGCCGGCGGCGCAGCCGTTCATCACCAGGGTCGAGATCGTCGGCGGTTCCTACCTCTACGCGATCACCGCGGACACCGCGCGCGGCGGTTTCGAGCTCTGCCCGGCGGACGCGTGCGCGGTAGACGCGGGCCCGCCCAGCCTGTTCGCGCTGCGCGAGGGGTTCGATCACCCGATCATCGACCGGTACCTGAGCTTCGCCCGCCAGCATGGCATCGAGGTCGCCGGGTTCGAGTTCATCGAGACCGTGGACGGCCGTATGGTCACCTACGACGTGAACACCACCACCAACTACAACGCAGACATCGAGGCCGCCGCGCCCAGGCCCGCGCTGCCCGCGGTGGCGGCCTTCCTCGGGCTGCTGCTCACCGAGGAGCCCGCAGGAAGACGGCTGCGCTGATGCGGTTCGGATACTGGATGCCGATCTTCGGCGGCTGGCTGCGCAACGTCAATGACGAGGGCATGTCGATCGCGTGGCCCTACATCCGCGACCTTGCGGTCGCCAGCGAGCAGCAGGGCTTCGAGCTATCCCTGATCGCCGAGCTGAACCTGAACGACATCAAGGGCCACCGCGCTCCGTCGCTTGACTGCTGGGCGCTCGCGCCAGCTGTGGCCGCGGTCACCAGCAACCTGGAGCTGATGCTCGCGGTCCGGCCCAACTACCACTCTCCGTCGCTGACCGCCAAGGCGCTCTCCACTCTGGACACGATCGCGCCGGGTCGGCTGTCGCTCAATGTGGTGTCGTCCTGGTGGAAGGACGAAGCGGCGCAGTACGGCGCGCCGTTCGACGTGCACGATGCCCGGTACGCGCGCACCGAGGAGTGGCTGGACGTCGTCTCACGGCTGCTGCGCGAACAGACCGTGACCCACCATGGGGCGCTGTACCAGCTCGAGGGCGCCGTGCTCGAGCCGAAGCCCAGCCGCCTCCCGCCGGTCTACATGGGCGGCGAATCGCCCAAGGCCAAGGAGGTCATCGCGAGCCAGGCGGACGCGTACGTGATGCACGGAGACGCCCCCGGTGTCATCGCCGAAAAGGTCGCGGACATGAGCGCCAGGCGAGAACAGGCGGGGCAGCCGCCGCTGTCGTTCGGCGTATCCGGCTACGTGATCTGCCGCGACACCGAGGCAGAGGCCCAAGCCGAGCTTGACCGCATCCTCAACGTCCGGTCCTCGCCGCAAGGCTACGCGTCGTACCAGAACTTCGTGGAGGGCTCCCAGCTCGAGTCGCGGGTGTCCCTGGAGGAGTACAGCGTGTCCAACCGGGGCCTGCGCAGCGGCCTTATCGGCACCCCGGACCAGATCATCGACCGCCTCCGCGCTTACGAGCGGGCCGGGGTCGGCCTCATGCTGCTGCAGTTCTCCCCGCAGCGTGAGGAAATGGCGCGCTTCGGCCGCGACGTCATCGCCCGCTACCCCGGCCGCTAGCGGGTGGCGCGCTTGCCTGGCTCGTCGCGCCGGCGCTGCTCGAGCTGCTCGACCACCAGCCGGTAGAACTGGCGGGGCCGGCCGGGCTGTGGTGTCCGGTTCGGCGGCAGCGGCCAGGCGAGGCCCTCCTCGACCAGGATGTGCAGCAGCCGCCGCGCCGTTCGCGGGGTGACGGCGAGCAGCTGCCCGGCGGTTTCCGCGTCCACGACCAGGTTGGCGTCGTTCTCCGAGAGCTGCTCGGCAAGCCGGGCCAAGGTCTCCAGGCTCCGGGATCTGCGGGCTCCGGCCTCGGGCAGCCGCGGAGGCGGAACCGGCGCGTGCCCCTCCCGGCTCGAGGCGAACCCGCGCAGCGCACTGCCGGCCTGGGCGCGGCCCAGCGAGGCGCGGGCGTGTGCCTCGGCCTCCACCGCGGTCCGGCCCGTGCCGATGCCCACCTCGATGGCGACGCCCAGTTCGCTGCGCGCGCGATCGGCGAATGGCGCGACCCGGAATCCGTCGGTGGCCCGGGCGAGGGAGCCGCGGGTGGCGACGATCAGGAAGCCGTGGTCGCCGGTCGGGCTGACCGCCGCGTGAATCCGCTGCGCTTCCTGGACGAGAAACCTGTGCACGGTCAGCCGCAGCTCCTCCCGGGACTGCCGTGGTGAGGTGCGCCGCCCGCCGTCCCGCAGCGCGGGCACCTCTACCAGCGCGAGGGCGAGCTGGGCGTCCTCGAGCCTGCGGTACCCGCCGATCAGCGCCGCGGTGCGCAGCGCCACCCGGATGTCGCTGCCCGTCGGCCGCAGCGTGACCGCCGGAATCCCGGCGGCCGACAGCCGCGCCGCAACGGACTGCAGGCAGGTGAACGCGACGGACGTTTCGTTGCGGCGCCAGAGCCGCTCATGAAACGAGGCAACTACGGCCGGGCTGCCGGAATCCTCGCGCACGTGCACGGCAGCCATGGGCAGGCCGAGCTCGGCAAAGGCCTCCTCGACGTCGGCACGGCTCAGCACGTCGATGCTGGACCGGGCCGGGTCAAGGCCGGTGCCCACGCTGTCGCCGCTGGCCTTTAGCAGCGCCGCATACAGCGCGCTGCCGCCGAGAGGCACGAACGTCGCGGGAACCGTAAGCACGCCAGCGGTACGCGCGTACTCATACGGAACCCGGCTGGCGAACAGGCAGACGTCGATCGCCGCGCCCAGCCGGACGACCTGATCGGCGGCCTCCTGCTCGTCTCGGTACGCGGCAGCGACCAGCCGCCTGGGCGGACCGGATTCCGGGCCGAGACTAGCGCTGCCCACACCGGCTCCGGCCTTCCCGGCCGCCGACGAGGGCGACAGCATGATCCGCTCGATCAGCTCGTGCGGCCCGACGATGCCGATCGTTAGCTCGCCCTGGACCCGGGCCGGCCGGTTCACGATGAGCCGAATCCGCTGCAGGAGCTGTACCCGCTGGATCCCGGGCATCCCGGGGATCCCCGGGATGCGCTGCATGGCTTCGATGCGCTGGATGCGCGAGGTCCCCCGTTGTGCCTTCCTAAGGCCACGTCAGTTCCCATCTTCGGTCGGCCTTCCCGCGATGTGAGAATGCCTCCCCTATTTGTTAACTCAAGGAGAGGATCGCTGGAAAGGGCCAATTATGGGTGCCTTGACGGTGACGATACCGAACCCATGCCGAAAGTTACCCGAAAAAACCGTGCTGTCAGCTTGCTGACCTGCGAGCTCACGGAGCGTCGTCGGCCATCTCCACGTCGATATCCGCACCAAGCGTGGTCAGCCGCGCCGCCACAGAAGCGTGACCGCGGTCGATCATGTAGCCAGGCGAGACCACGGTCTCCCCCTCGGCGGCGAGGCCGGCCAGGATCAGCGCGATTCCGGACCGCAGGTCATGCGCGGTGACCTCGGCGCCTTTCAGCGTGCTCGGCCCGTGAACAATGGCCGCGTTGTTGGCCACTTCTACCTTCGCGCCCAGCTTGTTGAGTTCGCCGGCCAGTGTGTAACGCCCGTCGAAGATGGTTTCCCTGATGTAGCTGGTGCCGTCGGCTAGCGTGCTCAGCGCCATGATCGGCGACTGCAGATCGGTCGCGAACCCGGGGAACGGGCTGGTGATTACGTTGATCGGGCGCATCTCCCGCTCCCTGCGGACCTGGAGGATGGCGCCGTGGGTGGAGAACTCCACACCCATCTGCTCCAGCTTCCAGCGCACCACGCCGAAGTGGTCAAGGGAGGCGCCGACCAGGCTCAGCTCTCCGCCGGTGATGGCGGCCGCCATCGCGAACACCGCGGCGTCGATGCGGTCGGGCATGACGGTGTGCTCGACGGCCGTCAGCTTGTCCACGCCGTTGACCGTCACGAACCCGGTGCCGCCACCGCTGATGTCGGCGCCCATCTTGGTGAGGAACGAGATGACGTCGAGGACCTCGGGCTCCATCGCGGTGTTGTCGATCACCGTCGTGCCCGGGGCCAGCGCCGCGGCCATGATCAGGTTCTCGGTGCCGGTATGCGACGGGGTGTCGAGGTACAGGTGCGTCCCGCGAAGGTTGTCGGCCTTGATCCGGATCGTTGTGTCGCCCTCGTCCACCGTGGCCCCGAGACGGGCAAAGCCACGGTAATGAAAGTCCAGGTTGCGGCTGCCGAGGTTGCACCCGCCGACACCCTCGATCGTCGCCTCGCCGAGCCGGTGCAGCAGCGCGGGCACGAACAGCACCGAGGCGCGGAACCGCCGCGCGATCTCGGCCGGCAGCACCGGGCTGGTCAGCTCGGAAGCGTCGACCACCAGGGTTCGCTCCGCCTCGTGGAACCTGACCGTCGCACCCACGGCCTGAGCCAGTTCCACCGCCCTGCGCACGTCCTCGATGACCGGGACGTTCCTGAGCACCGTGCGGCCCTTTTCGGCAAGCAGCGAGGCCGCGATCATCTTCAGGGCCGCGTTCTTGGCGCCCTGCACGAAGACCGTGCCCTGCAGCGGCTGGCCGCCGCGTACGCGATAACGGGTCTCAGGGCGTGTGGTCATAGTGCTGGTGCTCCCGTCGGTCGACTGAGCGGCATCGCTATCCGGGCCATCCCGGCCTGCCGACTGCGACTCCGTGACCTCTGGCCAACCAGACGGCAGGCCGCCCGTTAGCAGGCAGCCTGATTCATGTGTCGTCCAGTATTCCACCGCTCCCAAGCCCCCCAGACCATGACGACGATCTTACTTAGCGTAGCCGAACAGCTACATCTAGTTATAAGCGGGGGGTTCCTGCGGGTTATAGGCGGGGGTCCGTTCCGTTATGGGCGAAGTCCCGGCGCCTTATCGGCGAGCATTGCCCGCCGCGCCATTCCTACCCCCAACGGCGCCCGGTAATGCTCTCGTATGCCTTCACATACCTGTCACGGGTGCGCTGCACGACCGGTTCGGGGAGCGGCGGCGGCTCTTCGCCGCCGTGACGATCCCAGCCGGACTCCGGCGAGGTAAGCCAGTCCCGCACGTACTGCTTGTCGAGCGCAGGCTGGCTCCGTCCCGGCCGCCACTGGTCGGCCGGCCAGAACCTCGACGAGTCGGGCGTCAGCACCTCGTCGGCCAGCAGCAGCGCGCCGTTGGCGTCGAAGCCGAGCTCGACCTTGGTGTCGGCCACGATGATCCCCCGCCGGGCGGCGAGATCCGCGCCTCTGGCGTACACCGCGAGCGTGATCCGCTCGATCTCGGCGGCCGCGTCGGCACCGACGATCCCGGCGACCGCGCTCGCCGGGATGTTCTCGTCGTGCTCACCACGCGGCGCCTTGGTGGCCGGCGTGAAGATCGGCTCGGGAAGCCGCGAGCCATTGGCAAGCCCGGCGGGCAGCGGCACACCGCACACCTCCCCGCTCTCCCGGTACTCCGCAAGCCCCGAGCCCGCGAGGTAGCCGCGCGCCACGCACTCCACCGGGATCATGTTCAGCCGTCTGCACGCCGTGGCCCGGCCCGCGAACTCGGGCGGGATGGCCGCATCGACCAAATGGTTGGGCACGATGTCCGTGAGCTGCTCAAACCACCACAGCGAGAGCTGGGTAAGGATCTTCCCCTTGTCCGGGATCTCGGTCTCCAGCACGTAGTCGAATGCCGAGATCCGGTCCGTTGCCACCAGCAGCAGCACGCCGTCGTCGGTCTCATACAGCTCGCGCACCTTGCCCGAGTAGACGTGTTTCATGCCAGCGCCTCGAGCCGCTCGAACACGGCATCCAGCCGCTCGACGTAACGTTCCGGCCGGCAGGCCTCGTCGAGTCTGGCCTCGTCCAGCGGCTGGCCCGCCGCGGCCGCGTGCTTGCGGAGCGTCTCACGGAAGGGCGTTCCGGTTTGGTATGTGTCCATGGCAGCGGCCTGGACCAGCGCGTATGCATCCTCGCGGGACATCCCGGCGGCGACGAGCTCGAGCAGTACCGCCGAGGTGTAGATCAGGCCGCGCGTGGCGTTCAGGTTTTCCAGCATTCGCGTTTTGTCCACGACCAGCCCACGGATCAGCCTGGTGGTCTCCTCGAGAAGGTAATCCGTGGCGGCCGCCGCGTCGGGCAGCGCGACCCGCTCGGTTGACGAGTGCGAGATGTCCCGCTCGTGCCACAGCGGGATGCCCTCCATCACGGGCACCACCTGGGCGCGGACGATCCGTGCCAGGCCGCTGATCCGCTCCGAGCGGACCGGGTTCTTCTTGTGCGGCATGGACGACGAGCCCTTCTGGCCCTCCCCGAAGGGCTCGGCAAGCTCGGAGATCTCCGTCTGCTGCCCGAGCCTGATCTCTATGGCCACCGCCTCACACACACTGGCGACGATGGCCAGAACGCTAGCCCACTCGCTGATCCCGTCGCGGAACACGACTTGGGTGGCTACCGCGGCCGGGCGCAGGCCTAGTTCGGCCAGGACCTGTGACTCGATCGCCGGGTCGATGTTGGAGTACGTCCCCACCGGCCCGGAGAGCTTGCCGACCGCAACCGCCTCGCGGGCCCGCCGCAGCCGGTCCCGGCACCGGGCCATGGCAAACGCGAAATCGGCGACCCGGTGTCCCCAGAGATCGGGCTCGGCGTGAATGCCGTGGGTACGGCCGACCCGGAGCGTGGCGCGGTGGGCCAGCGCGTGGTCGCGCAGCGTCGCGGTCAGCGCGGTTGCCTTGGCCAGCAATAGGTCGGTGGCCTCGGTGAGCTGCAGCGCCAGCCCGGTGTCCAGCAGGTCGGATGAGGTCATCCCGAAGTGGACGTAGGCGGCGGCTTCCCTCGGGACCGTGTTGTCCGCCCAGGCGGACAGGAACGCGATCACGTCGTGGCCGGTCACGGCCTCGATCGTGGCCACGGCCTCGGGGGTGGGTGCCGCCGCCGCCCGCACCGGCGGCACGGAGTCGGCGGGCACGGTGCCCGCACGGGCGTGCGCCTCGAGCACCAGGGTCTCGATCTTGCACCAGAGCTCGTACTTGTGTGCCTCGCTCCAGACACGTCCCATCTCGGGCAAGGTGTACCGCTCGATCACCTCTCTATCCTGCCGCAACCTGCCACCACACCCGCCACCCGGCGCCTCCGCTCGCCGCCCGTGCCCCGCCCCGCAGGGGTACGGCTACGCGTCCCGTGGCCCCGCCCCACCCGCCTGCCACACTCAGGTGGGAGCGGCGAGGGAGTCCGCGTCCCGCCGTCACGCCGCTTGGGGCGGTCACGTACGCGCCGCCCCCGCCCGCTCTCCACTCCTCCGGGCCACCGCGCCCGTGCCCCGTCGCCCCTCTGAGACGGTGACACGCCCGCGCCGACCCTGCTGAGGTGATCACGGAGGTTGTGGATGTACCAAAAGACGGGTCAGGGGCCGCCGGACGGTACATTCATCGGCGGCGGCGCGGAAGCTGGCAGCCTCTGGTTTCTCTCTAGTACCAGGGTTCCCGCCAGTAGCAGGGTGAGGACGGCGACCTGCACTTCGAGGGCGACAAAGGTGCCGATGAGCGCTGTGGCGAGGGCCAGCACCGCCGCGGCGGAGCGCAGCCGAACGGGCCCTATCCGCAGCAGCCGCCGGATGGCCGTGTCGCCGGCCAGGAACGCCGCCGCCCCAGCGGCGAGCGCGATCGCCGCCGCGGCCGGGCCCGCTGCGATTCTGCCGGAGCGCTCAATCGCCGCCTCCACTCCGGCGGCCATCGCGACAAGCCCGAGCAGCAGCGGGATGTTGCAGTAGAAGAACGCACCGAGGGCCAGCGTGATCCGGCGCTCGCTCGAGGCCTCGGTGAGCACCCGTTCGGCCTCGTCCTCGTCACTGCTGCCGAACACGATCCACCACAGCGCGGCGGCCAGCGCGAGGCCGAGCACCGCGGCCACGATGATCCTGGCGTCGTCCGCCGCGGAGTGCCCCGCCAGCCGCCCGGCCCCGACACCGATCGCGGCGACCGACTCTCCGATCGCCACCAGGACCAGATTGCTGTGCCGCTCGGCCAGGTGCGCTGGCCGCAGGTCGAAAAGGTTCTTCGGGTGCACGATCAGCGGCGAGCCAAGCTGCACGGCCAGCGCCACGACCCACAGCACATAGGCGGCCGGGAGCTCACCGCCGCCCGGCCCGTGCAGCTGGCTGGCGATGATCACCAACAGCGCCGAGGCCACGTTGAACGGCGTGACCCTGATGATGTTCCTGTTGACCCTGAAGTACAGCCAGGCGTGAACGAGCACCACTGCGAGATAGCCGAGCCCGAGCGCGAGGCTGGCGCCGCCGAAGCCGTCCGGGATCGCCAGCCCGATGGTCAGGAACCCCGCCATCCCCACCAGGAGCAGCAGCCGCTCGGCCGCGTGCACCGGCGGCCTGGCGTTGGTCAGCCACGCGTAGCCCTCGTACATCCACCACAGCAGCCCGAAGATCAGCAGCACCCGTGCCAGGGCGCCCGCGGTGAACCCGCTGGCCAGCAGCGAGGCGAGCTGGGTCAGGGTGAACGCGAAGACCAGGTCAAAGAAGAGCTCGAGCGTGGTCACCCGCAGTGGCAGCTGGTCCGGGTCCGCGGCTGGGCTGGCGGTGGGCGGCGGCGTTCCGGCGGCGCCGGGGTTGGCAGGCGGTGGGGTGTCCGCGGCAGGGCTGGCGGTGGGCGGGGTGCTGGTGGCGCCGGGGTTGGGGGGCTCGGGGTTCGGCCCGGTCATGGCCCGGTCGGTGCCGGGACAGTTGCGGGCCGCTCGGCGATGTCGCTGCGGTACCAGCCACCGCGCATCCGGATTTCCCCGGCAACCCGGTATGCGGCCAGGCGGGCCGCGGCCAGGTCCGGGCCGGTGCCGACGGCGTTGAGCACCCGCCCGCCGCTGGATACGATGCGGCCGTCGGCGGCGACCGAGGTTCCGGCGTGCAAGATGTAGCCGTCGGCGTCACGTTCGGGCCCATCGATGCCTTCGATGTGATCGCCCTTGGCCGGATCTCCCGGGTATCCCTCGGCGGCGAGCACGACGGTCACCGCCGCGCCGGGCGCCCAGCGCAGCCGGGGGGCGGCGGCCAGGTCGCCGACGGCCGCGGCGTGCAGCAGCCCGCCCAGCGGCGTGGCCAGCCGGTCCAGCACGACCTGGCTCTCCGGGTCACCGAACCTGGCGTTGAACTCGACCACCCGGATGCCGGCCGCGGTCAGGGACAGGCCCGCGTACAGCAGGCCGGAGTACGGGGCGCCGCGGCGGCGCAGCTCGGTCACGGCCGGGAGGATCACCCGGTCGAGCACCTCGTCGGCCAGGCCTGCGGGGGCCCATGGCAGCGGGGCGTAGGCGCCCATGCCGCCGGTGTTCGGGCCTGCGTCGCCGTCGTGGGCGCGCTTGTAGTCCTGCGCCGGGAGCAGTGGCACCGCCCGCTCGCCGTCGGCCAGAGCGAACACCGACACCTCGGGCCCGTCGAGGAACTCCTCGATCACGACCGTGCCGCAGGCGGCCGCGTGCGCCACGGCCTCGTCGCGGTCGCTGGTCACCACCACGCCCTTGCCGGCGGCCAGCCCGTCGGCCTTGACCACGTAGGGCGGGCCGAAGGCGTCGAGGGCCTCGCCGGCCTCCGCGCCGGTGCGGCACGTGCGGGCGGCCGCGGTGGGGATCCCGGCCGCGGACATGATCTGCTTGGCGAACGACTTCGAGCCCTCGATCATGGCGGCCTCGCGGCCCGGGCCGAAGCAGGCGAACCCGGCCTCCCGCAGTGCGTCGGCCAGGCCGGCCACCAGCGGCGCTTCGGGGCCGATAACGACCAGGTCGGCGCCGGTCTTTGCGGCCAGCGCGGTCACGCTCGCCGGGTCGGCCGGGGCGACGGGGTGGACGTCGGCCAGCTGGGCGATGCCGGGGTTGCCCGGGGCGGCGTGCAGGCCGGTGACGTCACCGTCGGCGGCTAGGGCGCGGACCAGGGCGTGCTCACGGCCGCCGGATCCGATGACGAGGACGCGCACGGCGGCGAGCCTACCGGCCGCGGCCGCCGCGGCACGCTACGAGGAGGGGACCGCCGCGATCCGGCGGCGTTGGCTGGCCCCCAGGTAGGTGACGGTGACCGAGGCGAAGCGGCCTTCGGCGGTGGCCACCCAGAACCAGTCATTGACCGGCATGACGTCGGCCGTATGGCCGCCGCCGCCGAGGCGGCGGCGAGAGAACCGGACCGAGATCCCTGAGGCGCTGCCGATGAGACGGCCCCACGCGATGGCGTGGTGCTGCCCGCCGGCGACCATGCGGCTGGCCCCGGAGAGGGTCCCGGCCGAGAGCGGGGTCGCAACCACGACGTCCAGGAGGGTGTCCGCAGCGTAGATCTCCATGGCGGGCCGCGCGGCAGCCTGCCGGGAGACTCGTACCGACCACGAAGTGCGAAGCAGCTCATACGGGTCGTGCTCATCGCAGGCTGACTCGCTGATCGGCCAGTTGACCATGCTGGATGAGCGTTTTCTGCGCGGTCAGCGTTACCCGGCCCGCACCCGGCCCGCACCCGGGCCACGGCGTCAGATCAGGGGCCGGATCTGGAGCGTCTGGTCGCGGCGCGGGCCCACGCCGATCCCGCACACGGGTGCGCCGATCATGTCCTCGAGCGCCCGCACGTACGCCTGGGCGTTGCGGGGCAGGTCCTCGAACTGCCTGGCCGAGGAGATGTCCTCCCACCAGCCGTCCAGGTACTCGTAAACCGGCACCGCATGGTGGAACTCGGTCTGCGTCATCGGCACCTCGTCATGCCTGGTCCCGTTCACGTCGTAGGCCACGCACACCGGAACCCGCTCCAGGCCGGACAGCACGTCGAGCTTGGTGAGGAAGTAGTCGGTGATCCCGTTGATCCGGGTGGCGTACCTGGCGATGACCGCGTCGAACCAGCCGGTGCGGCGCGGCCTGCCGGTCGTGACGCCGTACTCGTGGCCGGTTTTGCGCAGCCAGTCGCCTCTGTCGTCGGTGAGCTCGGTTGGGAACGGTCCAGCGCCCACCCGCGTGGTGTAAGCCTTCACGATCCCGATCACCTTGGTGATCCTGGTCGGGCCCACGCCCGAGCCGGCGCAGGCGCCGCCTGCCGTTGGGGACGACGAAGTAACGAACGGGTAAGTGCCGTGGTCCACGTCCAGCTGGGTGGCCTGGGCGCCCTCGAGCAGGACCGCCTTGCCTTGGTCCAGCGCCTTGTTGAGGACCAGGCCGGTGTCGGTCACGTACTGCTGCAGCCGCTCGAAGTGGGCCAGGTACTCCTTCGCCGCTGCCTCGGCGTCGATCCCGCGGCGGTTGTAGACCTTGGTGAGCACCTGGTTCTTCTCGCGCAGCACGAGCTCGAGCTTCTGGCACAAGATCCCCGGGTCCAGCAGGTCCTGCACCCGGATCCCCATCCTGGCGGCCTTGTCGCTGTAGGTGGGGCCGATCCCGCGCCCGGTGGTGCCAATCCGTGAGCTGCCGAGATAGCGTTCCGTCACCTTGTCGAGCGCTATGTGGTGCGGCATGATCAGGTGCGCGTTCGCCGAGATGAGGAGCCGGTCACAGGACACGCCGCGGCGCTGCAGCCCGTCGATCTCCTCGAGCAGCACCGCCGGGTCGATCACCACGCCGTTGCCGATCACCGGCGTGGCCTTCTTCGATAGCACGCCGGCCGGCAGCAGGTGCAGGGCGTAGCTCTCTTCGCCGATGACGACGGTGTGCCCGGCGTTGTTGCCGCCCTGGTACCTGACCACGTAGTCGACGTCGTCGCCGACCAGGTCGGTCGCCTTGCCCTTGCCCTCGTCGCCCCACTGCGCGCCCACGATCACGATGGCGGGCATCTCATCAAGCCCCTTCGGATAACGCCGAAACCCCTGTCCGCGGCCTTGCAGGTCATGCAAGCGCGACAGGGGCTCTTGCGTTGCGATGCTACCGGATGCCTTGGTCAGGCCGGGTCGAGCACCTCGGCGGCGGCGGCGCTGCTGTCCCGCAGGAACTCGCGGCAGCGCTCCGCCTCGTCGTCCTCGCCGATCGCGGCGGCGGCGACACCGAGCATGTGCAGCGAGCGCAGGAAGCCGCGGTTCGGCTCGTGTTCCCACGGGATCGGCCCGTAGCCCTTCCAGCCGGACCGGCGCAGCTGGTCCAGGCCGCGGTGGTAGCCGGTCCTCGCGTACGCGTACGCGGCGACCGGGTCACCGGCCTCGATGGCGCGCTCAGCGAGCGCGGCCCACGCCGCGCAGCTAGCGGGATGGCGCGCGGCCACGCTGGCCGGGTCGGTGCCGGCCCGCAGAGCCTCGTCGGCCTCAGGATCGTCCAGCAGATAGGTGGGCGGCGGGCCGCCTAGCAGGCTCTCGTGTGTCATGCAGCCATTCTGCCGGATAGGTTTAGCTCCATGCTGGATGGCGAGCTCGTTGCGGCAGCTAGCGGTGTGTTCGCACTCGGCGGCAATGTGGCGGTCACCCGCCTCGGGTACGGAGCGATGCAGATCACCGGCCGCGGCGTCTGGGGGCCGCCGCCGGACACCGGGGAAGCGATCCGGGTGCTGCGGCGGGCGGTCGAGCTCGGGGTCGACTTCATCGACACAGCCGACTCCTACGGGCCGTTCGTCAGCGAGGAGCTGATCCGGGAGGCGCTGCATCCCTACACCGGCCTCACGATCGCGACCAAGGGAGGCCTTACCCGTTCTGGCCCGGATCAGTGGGGGACCGTCGGCCGGCCCGAGTACCTGCGGCAGTGCGTGGAGATGAGCCTGCGCCGGCTCCGCCTGGACACGATCGACCTGTACCAGCTGCACCGGATCGATCCGCAGATCCCGGCCGCCGACCAGGTGGGCGAGCTGGCCGATCTCCGCAAGGAGGGCAAGATCCGGCACATCGGGCTGTCCGAGGTGACCGTGCCGGAAATCGGCGAGGCCAGGCTGACGGCCCCGATCGCGTCCGTGCAGAACTTGTACAACGTGCTCGAGCGCCGTTCCGAGGACGTGCTGGACTACTGCGAGCGGGAAGGGCTCGGGTTCATCCCGTACTGCCCGATCGCGACCGGCCAGTTCGCGTCGCCGCACGGCCCGCTGGCACGGCTGGCCACGCCGGCGGGCGTCCCCGGGGTTCAGCTGGCGCTGGCCTGGCTGCTGCGGCGGTCGCCGGTCATGCTGCCGATCCCGGGAACCCGCACGGTGGAGCACCTCGAGGAGAACGTCGAAGCCGCCGAGGTCGAGCTGACCGACGACCAGTTCAACGCGCTGGCCGAGCTGGCCCCGCCGGCTCCGGCGTTCTGAGCTGGACTTCCTGACCTGGGACGCTCAGCCGATCTGCTTTCCGGCCGACATCAGGTCCTGGCACGCCTGGACGACCCGGGCGGTCATGGACTCCTCCGCCGCCTTGCCCCAGGTCCGCGGGTCGTACGCCTTCTTGTTGCCGACCTCGCCGTCGATCTTGAGCACGCCGTCGTAGTTGGTGAACATGTGGCCCGCGACCGGCCGGGTGAAGGCGTACTGGGTGTCGGTGTCCACGTTCATCTTGACCACCCCGTACGAGATCGCCTCGCGGATGTCGTCCAGCCCGGAACCGGACCCGCCGTGGAACACAAGGTCGAACGGGTTTTCCTTGCCGTACTTGGCTCCGACGGCGTCCTGTATCTCCTTCAGCACCGCGGGCCGCAGCCGGACGTGGCCGGGCTTGTACACGCCGTGCACGTTGCCGAACGTTGCGGCCAGGATGTACCGGCCGCGCTCGCCGAGCCCCAGCGCCTCGGCCGTGGCCACCGCGTCCTCCGGGGTGCTGTACAGCTTCTCGTTCATCTCGCCGGTGACGCCGTCCTCCTCGCCGCCGACAACCCCGATCTCCATTTCCATGATGATGTGCGCGGCGGCGCACTTCTCGAGCAGTTCGCTGGCGATCTGCAGGTTCTCGTCGAGCGGCACCGCGGAGCCGTCCCACATGTGCGACTGGAACAGCGGCTCCTCCCCTCGCGCCACCCGCTCAGCTGAGATCTGGATCAGCGGGCGCATGTACCCGTCCAGCTTGTCCTTTGGGCAGTGGTCGGTGTGCAGCGCGATGTGGACGGGGTACTTGGCCGCCACGACGTCGGCGAAGTGGGCGAGCGCCTCCGCCCCGGTCACCATGTTCTTGACCGACTGGCCGGACAGGTACTCGGCGCCCCCCGTGGAGACCTGGACGATCCCGTCGCTGCCGGCCTCGGCGAACCCCCGCAGAGCCGCGTTCAGCGTCTGGCTGGACGTCACGTTGATCGCCGGGTAGGCGAAGCCGTGCTCCTTGGCGTGGTCAAGCATCTGCCCGTATATCTCTGGCGTCGCGATAGGCATGACGGCGTTCCCTCTCAGTCGGTACGCCTCCAGTATCCCGGCTCGCGACGGGAAAGCCGCGCAGCCCCCGGGGGGAAGCGCGCGCCTGGGAAAGCGCGGGCGGTTCCGCGTGGCTTATTGCTGAAACCGCCGGATTGCGGTCGGTATTGGCGGCGGAACGCGCAGATAGCCGCAGCGGTTCGTGCAGGTTAACGGGCGGTGACGCGGACATCGTCTATGGTCAGTCCCATGGGATTGCATGACTCCGACCCGCGAGTGCATTTGCGGTACCTGCTGGTCACCATGGTCACGCTGGGCGTCGTCGCACTGCTCGTGGTTGGGTTCACCACGCTGCACGCGCTGACCTGAGCGCTCCCGCGACGGCTCGCGTAGCGGACCGCGGCGCCGCTCAGCCCGGCTCTACTTCCGCCATCTCGTAGGCGGCGCGGTACAGCAATCCGCGCCCGGTGACCCGCTGCCGGGCGCCGCGGTCCACGATGACGGCCACGCCCACGACGTCGGCCCCGGCCTCGAGCAGCGCGTCCACGGCGGTCAGCACGGAACTCCCCGTGGTCGACGTGTCCTCAACGGCCAGCACCCTCCGGCCGGCCACATCCGGGCCTTCGATCCTGCGCTGCAGGCCGTGAGCCTTTTCGGTCTTGCGCACCACGAAGGCGTCCAGGTTCCTGCCCCGGGCGCCCGCGGCGTGCATCATGGCTGTCGCCACGGGATCCGCGCCCAGCGTCAAGCCACCTACCGCGTCGAAGGCCAAGTCGCCGGTCAGGTCGAGCATCACCCGGCCGGCGAGTGGCGCGGCACTGCCGTCCAGCGTCACCCGGCGCAGGTCGATGTACGAGTTCGCCCGCTGCCCGGACGCGAGGACGACGTCGCCACGGACGACGGCCTTCGCCTTGATGGCGCTGAGCAGGTCGCTGCGGTCGGTCATGGCAGCCAAGCTTATCCGCCCGCCAATCCCCTGATGGCGGGCCTAAATCGGCATGCCGATCGTCACGTAGGGAGAGCCGGCTGAGAGATAACCCGTGATCTGCGCGTTATGTCACGACACTCGCGATGCGCTGGTAACGTCTCGCGTCGAGGGGAAGGGCGGTATCGGGTGGATCGTTGCGCGCTTTTCGTGGATGCGAGCTATGCGCTTGCCGATGGCGCCATGGCCGTCCACGGAACCCGTCAGCGCGAGTCCGTCTCCTGGGACTACGCAGGCTTGGTCAAGCTGCTCACCGGGCTGTCCAGGGATCGCACCGGCCTGCCGGTGCTGCGCTGCTACTGGTATGAGGCGACGGTCGAAGGACGGCGCAGTTCCGAGCACAACGCACTGGCCGACCTCCCCGGGGTCAAGCTGCGGCTCGGCCGGATCCGTCCCGGGCGCCGCGAGGGCGTCGAAACCGAGATGCACCGCGACCTGACGACGCTGGCCAGGAACCACGCAGTGAGTGATGCCGTCATCGTCAGCGCAGAAGAGGATCTCACCGAGGTCGTCGCCGAGGTGCAGGATCTCGGGTTGCGGGTCGTCATCGTGCACATCGCGGCCGAGGGAAACTGGACGGTCGCCAGGCCGCTGCGCCAGGAATCCGACGACATCGTGGAGGTGACCGGCGCTCACCTGCGGCCGTTTGTCGATCTCCTCCCGGCGGCCGGGCCATCGGACGCCGACGAGCAGTACCGCAATGGCAATCATCAGCGGCGCAGCCTGACCAACGGGCATGGGAACGGCATCGGCGCAGTGACCCACCAGGGTCTCCCGGCTGCGGCCCTCCCCCCGGCGCCGACGATCTACGCCAGCCCGGTAGCTGAGGATTATCAGCAGACATCGGCGGGCGCCCCGCAGCCCGCTGCCGCCGGGCAGCCGCAGGCCCCCGCCGCGCAGCCGCCGGCACAGGCTCCGCAGCAGCCTGCTGCCGCGGCACAGCTCCAGGGCCTCGCCGGGCAGCCGCCGCAGGCTCCCCCCGGATCGCAGTCGTCGGCACCGGCTTTGCCGCCGGCCCCGGCCTTGCCTCCGAACCCGGTCGCGCAGCCACCCGCGCCGGCTCCAGTCCAGCCCGTGGCGGCGCAGGCTCCCGCCCCAGTGCAGGCTGCTGCGGCGCCGGCCGTCGCCGACACGCAGGCCCAGGCTCCGGGCCGGGCTCAGGCACCCGCCGGTTCACCAGACCAGGTCGCTCCGCAGCCCCAAGCACCGTCCCAGCCCGGGCTCCCGGCGCAGCCCCAGATTCCCGCCCAGCCCGCAGCCGTCGCCCACGCTCTGGCCTCTCAGGCCCAGGATCCGCGGCAGGCCCAGGCACCCGGTGGAGAGCAGCCCACGGCTCAGGCTTCCCCGCAGGCCCAGGCGCCCGGCGGTGCGCAGCCCGTGGCACAGGCCCCTGCCCAGGCACCGCCTCAGGTTCAGGCGATGGCGCCGGGCGGCGCGCATGCTCAGCCGCAGGTGCTGCCCCAGGGCCCGGCTCAGCCGCAGGGCCTTGCCCCGTCCCAGCTCCCGGCGCCACCGGCGCAGGTTCCCCAGCCCCCGGCCCCTCAGCCCCGGCCCGCGCCTCAGCACCTGGCCGCCCCGACACCGCCGCCCGGCCCGCCGCCCGGCTACGGGCCGCCGCCCGGCGGACAGTGGCCGACCGAAGCCGGCCCGAATCCCGGCCGCCAGGGATCGCCAGGGCCCCAGATGCCGCCGCAGGCCGGCCAGGGAGGTGCGCGGTTCGGTCCCGGTCCGGGCGATTACCGCTCGCCGAATCAGGGCGGGTCGGCCCAGGGCCGGTTCGAAGAGCTGCCCGCCCCGCAGCGGTATGACGGCCAGGGGCAGGGCCGGTACCTGGACAACCCACCGGCCCGGTTTGCCGAAGGACCTCCGTCGTCACGGTTCGCTGAAGACCCTGCGCAGGGCCGGTATGGCGACGCCTCGGGACCGGCCCAGTATCCTCCCGCCCCGCCGGGCGCGTTCCGTGGCGGCGGGCAGATGCCCTACCCGCCGCAGTACCCGGCTCTTCAGGCCGGACAGCACGGGGGCGCGTCGGGCCCGGCACCCGGGTACCCACCGCAGCAGCAAGAGCAGGGCCCCTACAGCGGGCCGCAGTCGGCCGCCCATGCGGCCCTTCCTGCCCCGGTGTCCCAGCCCATGGCGATGTCCCTCGCGGACGCAGTGCAGGCCGCGCACGCCGAGGGATTTGGCTTTGGTGACGCGGTCGCCCGGGACGCCCCGGCCCTGTGGCTGGAGGCGGTCCTGGCCCGCAAGCCCCGGATGCCTTCCGATCTCGAGGCGAGGCTGCTCCAGGGCTCGGCGCTGCCGATCGACTCACTGCTGCACGACGAGGTCAGGCACTCTTTGCGGCGCGGTTTCTGGGACGCGCTCGAGCGCTCCCGCCGGTAGTCCGATCCGGTGCCCAAATGACGCGTTGTAGACCCGCTTCCGCCGGGTACCTTACGTAACGTGCCTGTTCTCAGCCGCGAGGAATTCGACGCGATCGAGTTTGACGCCGCCGCTAGTGGCGACCACCAGACCGCAGCACGGCGGATGAGCAAACTGGCCGTGATCGGTACTCAGTCCGACTCGATGCCGCGCTCTGAGGCTTTCCTGCGGGCCGGCGAGCAGTGGCTGATGGCCGATGATCCCGCCGCGGCCGCGAGCGGCTTCCGGCTCGCGATGGCGGACGGCGGCCCGGTCTTCGTGGACCCTCGGGTGCCGCTGGCCCGCGCGCTGTTCCTGATGGACAAGCCGGCCGAGGCGCAGTCGCTGCTGGACAAGCTCAAGGCGGAGGGCCGCCACGACCCGCGGATGTGCGACCTCGTCGCCGAACTGCTGGTCGAGCGATCCGACCTGCCCGGCGCGCTGGACTGGGCGACCGCCGGCGTTGAACTGTGCCTGGAACGCCGGCGCGGAAGCGAAGGCGCAGCGCAGTCCGGGCCCGGCGCCGGGGTGACGAGCGCCAGAGATGACGCCGAGGCCGAACTGCGGCTGCTGCTCAGCCTTCGCTACCGCATCCGTAATGACCTGGGGCTTGCCGAGGACAGTTACGACGCGCTGCTCGATGAGGCCTGAGCCGCGGCAGAAGCCTCGGAAGCTGGCCGCACCGACAGGGCATCGGCGTCCTCATCGAGGTCAACGAGCACGGTGTCGCCGTCGGTGATCTCGCCGGCCAGCAGCTTGCGGGCTAGCTGGTCACCGATGGCCGACTGGATCAGCCTGCGTAGCGGCCTGGCGCCGTAGACCGGGTCAAACCCGGTGACGGCCAGCCATTCCCTTGCGGCCGGCGTGACCTCGAGCGTTAGCCGACGGCCGGCCAGCCGCCGGACCAGCGTGCCGACCTGCAGGTCGACGATCTCGGCGAGCTCATCCGTGGACAGCGCGTCGAAGAGGATCACGTCGTCCAGCCGGTTCAGGAACTCCGGCTTGAACGTGGCGCGCACCACGTTCATCACCGCGTCCTTCTTAGCCGCCTCGTCCAGCACGGGGTCGGCGATGAACTGCGAGCCCAGGTTCGAGGTGAGGATCAGGATCGTGTTCCGGAAGTCGACCGTGCGGCCCTGGCCGTCGGTGAGCCGTCCGTCATCGAGCACCTGCAGCAGGATGTCGAAGACCTCCTGGTGCGCCTTTTCCACCTCGTCCAGCAGGATCACGCAGTAGGGACGCCGCCGTACCGCCTCGGTCAGCTGACCGCCCTCCTCGTAGCCGACGTAGCCGGGGGGCGCCCCGACCAGCCTGGCCACGGAGTGCCGCTCCGAGTACTCGCTCATGTCGATGCGGACAATCGCCCGCTCGTCGTCGAACAGGAACTCAGCCAGCGCCTTGGCCAGCTCCGTCTTGCCGACGCCGGTCGGCCCGAGGAACAGGAACGATCCCGACGGGCGATCAGGATCCGAGATGCCCGCCCGCGACCTGCGGACGGCGTCCGATACGGCCTGAACGGCGCGGGTCTGGCCGACCAGCCGCTTGCCGAGCTCGGATTCCATCCGCAGCAGCTTGCCGGTCTCGCCTTCGAGCAGCCGGCCGGCGGGTATGCCCGTCCACGAGGACACCACGTCCGCGACGTCGTCGGGGCCGACCTCTTCCTTGACCATCGGCGCGTCCGGCTGCTCGGAAGCCTCGGCGTTCTCGCTCGCCGCGGCTTCCTCGATCTCGCGCTCCAGCGCCGGGATCTCTCCGTAGATCAGCCGCGAGGCGGTCGCGTAGTCCGCCTCGCGCTGGGCACGCTCGGCCTCGCCGCGCTTGTCGTCCAGGAGCTTCTTCAGCTCGCCGACCTTGTTCAGGCCGGCCTTCTCCCGCTCCCAGCGGGCGATGAGCGCCGTCAGCTGCTCCTGGCGGTCCGCCAGGTCAGCGCGCAGCCGCTCCAGCCGCTCCTTGCTTGCCGGGTCGGCTTCCCGCTCCAGCGCCATCTCTTCCATCTTCATCCGGTCGACGGCGCGCTGCAGTTCGTCGATCTCCACCGGCCGGGAGTCGATCTCCATGCGGAGCCGGGACGCCGCCTCGTCGACCAGGTCGATGGCCTTGTCCGGGAGGAACCGCGCGGTGATGTACCGGTCCGACAGGGTGGCGGCCGCAACCAGCGCGGCATCCGAGATCTGCACCTGGTGGTGCGCCTCGTACCGGCCCTTGAGCCCGCGCAGGATCGCGATCGTGTCCTCCACCGACGGCTCGCCGACGAAGATCTGCTGGAACCGGCGCTCCAGGGCCGCGTCCTTCTCGATCCGCTCGCGGTACTCATCGAGCGTCGTGGCCCCGACCATGCGCAGCTCACCGCGGGCCAGCATGGGCTTGAGCATGTTCCCAGCGTCCATGGCGCCCTCGGCGGCGCCCGCGCCCACGACCGTGTGCAGCTCGTCGATGAACGTGATGACCTGGCCGTCGCTGTCCTTGATCTCGGCCAGGACCGCCTTCAGCCGCTCCTCGAACTCGCCGCGGTACTTGGCGCCTGCCACCATCGCGCCCAGGTCGAGCGCGACCACGCGCTTGTTCCTGAGCGACTCGGGCACGTCGCCGGCGATGATCCGCTGGGCCAGGCCTTCGACCACGGCGGTCTTGCCGACCCCGGGTTCGCCGATCAGCACTGGGTTGTTCTTGGTCCGGCGGGACAGCACCTGGATCACGCGGCGGATCTCGGCGTCCCGGCCGATGACCGGGTCGAGCTTGCCCTCACGGGCGCTGCGGGTCAGGTCGATCCCGTACTTCTCCAGCGCCTGGTACGTGCCCTCCGGGTCCTGGCTGGTGACCTTGGCGGACCCGCGGACCTTCTCGAACGCGGCAAGCAGCTCGTCCGGTCCCGCGCCGGCTTCGCGCAGGACGGTCGCTGCCTGGCCGCCGTCGGTGGCCAGCCCCACCAGAAGGTGCTCGGTGGAGATGTACTCGTCGCCCATCTCGCTGGCCCGCTTCTCCGCGGTGTTGAGCGCGGCAAGCAGCGGCCGTGAGGTCTCCGGGGCGCTCAGCGTGGCCCCGGCGGCCCTCGGCAGCCTGGCCAGCCGCTCGCTGACGGTCTTGAGCACCGCCTCGGGGTTGGCGCCCACCGCCTGCAGCAGCGGGTATGCCGTCCCCTCGTTCTTCTGCGCGATCAGTGCGGCAAGAAGGTGCAGGCCGTCGACGTTCGGGTTCCCGGCCGCGGCAGCGGTCCGGATCGCCTCGGACAGCGCCTCCTGGCTCTTGCGCGTGAATTTCTCGTTAGCCATCGTTTGTTTCTCGCAACTCTGCGGTTCGTCCTAGTGCCCCCGCCCCGGAACGGCCCTCCCGGGACCGTGCCGCACTCGCGGGCGGCTGAGCAGTCACTGATACGTCTGAGCGGCGCACCGGGACCAGGTCGGTGCTCTTGTTCCGGCTCCGCAGCAGCCCGGCAAGCCGGGCGGCCACGGCGCGGGTGGACTCTAGCTCCGCGCGGAGCTGGACGATCTCGGCGTGCAGCTCGGCGAGCCGCAGCCGGTTGCGCTGCTCCTGGTCCTCGAGCTCAAGAATCCGCTTGATCCCGGACAGGTTGACGCCCTCTTCCTGAGACAGTCGCTGGACCTCGCGCAGGGCCAGAACGTCACGCAGCGAGTAACGACGGCCGCCCCCAGCCGACCGGCCCGGCGATACCAGGCCGAGCCGGTCGTAGGCGCGCAGTGTCTGCGCATGCAGCCCGGACAGCTGGGCGGCCACGGAGATGACATAGACCGGAGTGTCATCCGAAAGGTCGAACTGGATCATGTCATCTCCTTCCATGTGGTCGTCCTCCCGCTACTTCTCGTCCCTGACCCGTGTTCATCGGTTCACGCGGCTCACACGGCCTTGGCCCGGCGCAGCAGATCGTCGCGCTGGTCCTCGCCGGGCGCGAGCTTCCTGAGCGTCTCCAGTGCCTCGCGGGCCTCGCCGTTGATGTCCTTGGGCACCCGCACATCCACGGTGACCAGCAGGTCGCCATAGGTGCTGTCCTGGCGCCGCACGCCCTTGCCGCGAACCCGGAAGGTGCGCCCGTTGGGCGTACCCGGCGGGATCCGCAGGCTCACCGGCATGCCGCCGTGCGTGGGCACCTTGATCTCGGCGCCAAGCGCGGCCTCCGGCAGCGTGATCGGCACGGTGATGGTCAGGTTGTGCCCCGACCTGCCGAACACCGGATGCGACTCGACGTGCACGCGCACATACAGGTCTCCGGCCGGCCCGCCGCGCTCGCCCGGGGCGCCCTTGCCCTTGAGCTTGATCCGCTGGCCGTCCGCGACCCCGGCCGGGATGCGCGCCTGGATCGTCCTGGTGCTCATCGCCCGCCCGCTGCCCGAGCAGACCGGGCACGGGTCGTCAACGACGAGCCCGCGGCCGCGGCAGGTCTTGCAGGGCTCCGAGAACGCGAAGTTGCCCAGGTTCCTGCTGCCTTGGCCGGTGCCCTCGCAGGTGGGGCACACCCTCGGGACGGTCCCGGCCTTGGCCCCGGTGCCCATGCACGCCTTGCACGGGCCTTCGCCGGCCAGGTTCAGCGCCACCGTCGCGCCGTTGATCGCGTCGGCGAAGCTGAGCGACGCCTCGGTCTCGACATCCGCGCCGCGCCGGGGCCGCTGCTGCTGGGTGGAGCGCCCGCCGCCAAACACGCCGCCGAGCAGGTCGCCGAGCCGCCCCCCGGTGCTGCCTCCGCCGCCGGCGGTTCCTCCGAAGAGGTCGCCGAGGTCGAAGTTGTAGCCGCCAGCGCCGCCGCCCGAGCCGGGCATCCGGACGCCGCCGCCGAAGAGCGAGCGGGCGTCGTCGTACTCCTTGCGCCGCTTCTCGTCGGACAGGACGTTGTAGGCCTCGGAGATCTCCTTGAAGCGCTCCTCGGCGCCAGCGTCACCCTTGTTCGCGTCCGGATGGTACTTACGGGCCAGCTTGCGGTATGACTTCTTGATCTCGTCGGGGCTTGCGCTCTTGGCGACGCCGAGGACCTTGTAGTAGTCCTTCTCGAGGAAGTCCTTGGTACTCATCGGAATCCTCCTCGTCGGTTCTTAGTCTCCACCGCTGGTGTCAGCCGGATGGTAAGTGCTTGCGTCGTCTCCGCCGCCTTCGTCTTCGTCTGGCTCGCCGGGCTCGGCGACCGCAACCCGCGCCGGGCGCAGGATCCGGTCACCGACCTTGTAGCCGGGCTGCAGGATGCGGACGCACGTCGTCTCCGTCACGTCCGGGGAGTACGAGTGCATCAGCGCATCGTGCAGGTTCGGGTCGAACGGGTCACCGTCCTCGCCGTAGCTGTTCAGGCCCAGCTTGACGGTCGCCGCCTCCAGAGACTCGGCGACCGACTTGAAGCCGCCGACGAGCTCTCCGTGTTCCCTGGCCCGGCCGATGTCGTCGAGCACGGGCAGCAGTTCGGTGAGCACGTTGGCTAGCGCCTGCTCCCGGACGGCCATCCGGTCCCGCTCGACGCGCTTGCGGTAGTTCGCATACTCGGCCTGCAGCCGCTGCAAATCCGCCGTGCGGTCGGCGAGCTGAGCTGCCATCTTCTCCACCTCGGCATCCCGCTCGGCCCGGTTGGGCGGGTCGGGAGCCGGTCCGTTGTTCTGATTGCCGTTGTCCTGGCCGTCCCGGGCGGGCTGGCCGCCTCCGGGGTTGCCCCCGGAGGCGTTGCCCGGCCGGGATACCGCGTGCCTGCCCGGCCGGGGCTGGGCGGGTCCGCGCTGCGGACCCCCCTGGCCCTGGCCGGACTGCCGGTCGCCGTCGCGTACCTGGCCCGTGACCGGGTCAATGCGACGCCGGTCACGGATGACCGGGCCCTGGCTCTCCTCGTCAGGTGACCTCATCAGGCGGCGCCACCCTCAGGCTTGTCGTCGTCGACGATCTCGGCCTCGACCACGTCGTCGTCCCCGGAGGCGTCCTCCTGGCCTGCCGCGCCCTCGGCGCCTGCCGCGCTCGCGGCCTGCTGCGACTGGGCGTAGATGGCTGTGCCCATCTTCTGGCTGACCTGTGCCGCGTGCTCGCTGGTGGTCCGGATCGCCTCGTTGTCGGTGCCCTCGAGCGCCTTCTTCAGCTCGGCGATCGCGGACTCGACCTCGGACTTGACGTCATCCGGAACCTTGTCGGCGTTCTCGGCGAGGAACTTCTCCGTGGTGTAGGCCAGGCTCTCGCCGCGGTTGCGGACCTCAGCCTCCTCGCGGCGCTGGCGGTCCTCCTCCGCGTACTTCTCGGCGTCAGCCATCATCCGCTCGATGTCGTCCTTGGCCAGCGCGGAGCCGCCGGAGATCGTGACGGACTGCTGCTTGCCGGTGCCGAGGTCCTTGGCCGAGACGTTCACGATGCCGTTCGCGTCGATGTCGAAGGTGACCTCGATCTGCGGGATGCCGCGCGGCGCGGGCGCAAGCCCGGCCAGCTCGAACATGCCCAGCTTCTTGTTGTACGCGGCGATCTCGCGCTCGCCCTGGAACACCTGGATCTGCACCGACGGCTGGTTGTCCTCGGCCGTGGTGAAGATCTCCGACCGCTTGGTCGGGATCGTGGTGTTCCGCTCGATGAGCTTGGTGAAGATGCCGCCCTTGGTCTCGATGCCCAGCGACAGCGGGGTCACGTCGAGCAGCAGGACGTCCTTGACCTCGCCCTTCAGCACGCCGGCCTGCAGCGAAGCGCCGACCGCCACGACCTCGTCCGGGTTGACGCCCTTGTTCGGCTCCTTGCCGCCGGTCAGGTCCTTGACCAGGTCGACCACGGCGGGCATCCGGGTGGAACCGCCGACCAGCACCACGTGCTGGATGGCGTCCAGCTTGATCCCGGCGTCCTTGATCACCTGCTGGAACGGCCCCTTGCAGCGGTCGAGCAGGTCGGAGGTCATCTTCTGGAACTCGGCCCGGGACAGCTTGGTGTCCAGGTGCAGCGGGCCCTGATCCGAGTGGGTGATGTAGGGCAGGTTGATCTGCGACTCGGTCGAGCTGGACAGCTCGATCTTGGTCTTCTCCGCGGTCTCCCGCAGCCGCTGCAGCGCCATCTTGTCCTTGGCCAGGTCGATGCCGTAGCTGTTCTTGAAGTCCTTGACCAGCCAGTCCACGATCCGCTGGTCCCAGTCGTCACCACCGAGGTGGTTGTCGCCGCTCGTGGCCTTGACCTCCACGACGCCCTCGCCGACCTCGAGCAGCGAGACGTCAAACGTGCCGCCGCCCAGGTCGAAGACCAGGATCGTGGCCTCGTTGTCCTTGTCCAGGTGGTACGCCAGCGCGGCCGAGGTGGGCTCGTTGATGATGCGGAGCACGTTCAGGCCCGCGATCTGGCCGGCCTCCTTGGTCGCCTGCCGCTGAGCGTCGCTGAAGTACGCCGGAACGGTGATCACGGCGTCGGCGATGGTCTCGCCAAGGTACGCCTCGGCGTCCCTCTTCAGCTTCTGCAGGATGAAGGCGCTGATCTGCTGCGCCGTAAACTTCTTGCCGTCGATGGAGACGGACCAGTCGGTGCCCATCTGGCGCTTGACCGAGCGGATCGTCCGGTCCACGTTGGTCACGGCCTGCCGCTTGGCGACCTCGCCGACGAGCACTTCGCCATTCTTCGCGAAGGCGACAACAGACGGTGTGGTCCGGGAGCCTTCCGCGTTCGCTATGACCGTGGGCTCGCCGCCCTCGAGAACTGCGACGACGGAGTTGGTCGTTCCCAGGTCAATGCCTACCGCTCGTGCCATGAGTTCAGTCCTTGTGTGTTGTGTTGATAACTTGAGTCTTGTCGGCGCAAGTTTGCCATGCTGCGGTCTGCCTGGCAAATGACTTGAGCCTGTTGTACTCAACTTTGCAGAGCCCTCCGGCATTCCCCGCCGGGCGGAAAGTTTGAGCGAGGCTCCAGCCCGGCCGGACCGCGGCGGCGGAATCCCAGCTGAGGGCGGAATTCCCAGCTCGTTAAGCAGGGGCGTCCGGCGGATAATTCCGCCTGGCCCGGGCTGCCCGGCCCTAGGCGACCGAGCGCTTGCTTCACCGCTGCCTCGCATCTGCGAGCGCCGGGCTCGCGGTGACGCCGGCGCCTCCCCGGACGCGCTGTCATCGTCCGAAGTGGGCACCCGAGTTCACGCAGACACTAGGTGGCTCACCCAGGCCTGTCTACGATGAAGGCGGCCTGCGAAGCCAGGCCATACGCGGGCCGTCTCGGTACGGTCGCACTACACGAGAACTGCGTGAAGGGACCACGAGGAGCCGTGAGCATGCGCCGAGACGACCATCTGCTTGGCGCTGACGCCGAGCAGGCCGTCGAGGCGGAGGCCCTTCCCGATGACGGCGCCCGGCCGGAAGGCGAATCCCCGCCGGAAGGCGAATCCCCGCCGGATGCCGGGGCCCGGCGGGATACCGGCGCCCAGCGGCGTACCGGGCTCCCGGCGGACAGCCGCGTGCGGGCGGACCGGGTGCCGTGGCTGATCGCCCTGGCGGTGTTCGCCGCGTACCTGCCGATTTCGCTGTTCCGGTACCTGCGGCTCGACCCCACGTCCTGGGACCTTGGCATCTTCACCGAGTACGTCAAGCAGTACGCCGGCCTGCACGCGCCGATCGTCGACATCAGAGGCGCCGGCTTTAACCTGCTCGGGGATCACTTTCATCCCATCGTCGCGCTGATCGCCCCGTTTTTCCGGATATTCCCGACCCCGGTGACGCTGCTGGTGGCGCAGGCCCTGCTCGCCGCGGTATCCGTGGTGCCGGTCAGCCGGGCGGCGGCGGACAAGCTCGGGACCGGAGCGGGCCGCGCGATCGGCGCGGCTTACGGCTTCTCCTGGGGCCTGCAGCAGATGGCCAACTACGACTTCCACGAGATCGCCTTCGCCGTGCCGCTGCTGGCCTGCTCGCTGTCCGCGCTGGTCCGGGGCCGGATGCGGGCGGCGGTGTGGTGGGCTCTGCCGCTGGTCCTCGTCAAGGAGGACCAGGGGTTCACGCTCGCCGCCATCGGGCTGCTCATGGTGATCGTGTACAAGCGCCCGCGGGCCGGGATGTTCCTTGCGATCTGGGGCCTGGCCTGGTCCTTCCTGGCCATCATCGTGATCATCCCGCACTTCAGCCCGACGGGTCACTACCTGTACTGGGCCGACGGCGGCACGGTCAGCCCGGTTGGCGGCCATTTCTCGGTCAGCGGGGTGATCAGCCAGCTGGCCACCGGGTGGGCGACCAAGGTGCCGACGCTCGCGCTGATCTTGCTGCCCACGGCCTTCCTGGCGCTCCGGTCACCGCTCGTGCTCGCCGCCCTGCCCAGCCTGGCGTTGCGTTTCGTCGGGACGAACAGCTCCTACTGGGGCACGGCCTGGCATTACAACGCGACCGTGATGCCGATCGTCTTCATCGCCGCCATCGACGGGATAGCCCGGATTCGCGCCGCGAACGCCGACCGTGCCGCCGTGGGCCCGAGCCGGCCGGCGGCCCTCCTGGCCCGGAACGGGGCGCCGCTGATGCTGGGCATCGCCGCGGCGCTGGCCTTCCAGTTCCCGCTCAGCCAGCTGTGGACCCCGCAGACCTACAGCATCGATCAGCACGTGGCCGCCGCGAGGGCTGCCATGGCGCGGGTTCCGGACGGCGCGACGGTCGCCACCGACCTTGACCTGCTGGCCCCGCTGGCGGCGAGGACCGACACGTTCTGGCTCGGGAACTTCGCCACCAATCCGCCCACCAAGTACATCGTCTTCGACACGGCGAGCACGGACTGGCAGCCGCCGCCCAGCAACGTGCTTAGCTTCGTCGAGAACCTGAACCACGGTGTGCGCTACCGCCAGATCTACGCCAACGACGGCGTCTACGTCTTCATCAGATCCGGGGCGCCCGCCGGCTAGCCAGCGATACGCGCCGGCCAGGCCAGGGGAGGGCCGGGTGGGCAGAAAGGAGTCCCGTTGGCGCGAGCCGTGCCCACGACCGCGTCGCCCCCGGCGGCCCCGGCAGGCGGGCGGCTGCGCGGGAACGGCCTGGCAATCGCGCTGATCCTCGCCTGTTATCTGCTGGCCGCCGTGGCCGTGACCTGGCGGCTGTGGGCCGACCCCGCGTCGCACACGGTCGCGGGGAACCCGAACGATGCCGACTTCTTCGCGTGGTTCATGCGGTACGACGCCACCGCGCTGACGCACGGCAGGCTGCCCGCGCTGGTCACGGCGGCGATGAACGCGCCGCAGGGCATCAACGTGATGTGGAACACCTCGATGCTGCTGCCGGGCGTGCTGCTCGCGCCGGTGACACTGCTCGCAGGCCCGCAGACCTCGCTCACCGTGCTCACCACGCTGGGCTTCGCCGGCTCGGCGGCCAGCCTGTTCCTGGTGCTGCGGCGATGGGATGTGAGCACCGGGTCCGCCGCGCTGGCCGGTGCGGTCTACGGGTTCTCCCCGGCGTTGCTGCAGACCGCGATCGGCCATTACAACCTGCAGTTCGCCGTGCTTCCGCCGCTGATCATCGATCTGGCTGTGGGCCTGTGCGTGCGCTCACGGTCACCGGTGCGTGATGGCATCCTGCTCGGCGTGCTCGCCACGGCGCAGCTGTTCACTGGGGAAGAGCTGCTGCTGCTCACCGGCATCGCCGCGACGGTGCTGATCGTGGTGCTCGCGCTGGCTCGGCCGCGCGAGGTACCCCGCAGGTGCCGGCCGGCTGCCGCAGGGTTCGGGGTCGCGGCCGCGGTCACGCTGCTGCTGGCCGGCTACGCGCTGTGGGTGCAGTTCTTCGGCCCGCTGACGCAGCACGGCAGCTCCTTCACTCCCGACTTCTTCAAGAACGACGTGACCGGGTTCGTTACCCCGTCCAAGTACCTGCTGTTCCACACCGCGGCGAGCGCGGCGTCGGCGGCCAGCTACCAGGGCGGGGCTCCCGAGTACCTGGCCTACCTGGGCTGGCCGCTGATAGCGCTGCTCGCCGTCGCGGCGGTCGCCTGCTGTCGGCAGCCGGCCGCCCGCGCCGCCGCGGTGACCCTGGCCGTGCTCGCACTGCTCTCGCTCGGCGATCATCCACTGGTCGGCGGCACCGCTCAGCCCGGCATCACGCTGCCCTGGCGCTGGCTCGAGTCCGTGCCCGTGATCGGCACCGCGCTGCCCAACAGGCTGTCGATCGTCGCAGACGGCGCCGCCGCCGCGCTGCTGGCGTTCTCGCTCGACCGCGCGAGGGCGTGGTCGGCAGGTGCGCGCCGGGCCGCCGCGCGGTGGGCCGGGGCGGTGGCGACCGCCGTGGCGGTCGTGGCCTGCCTTCCACTGCTGCCGCTGCCGCTGCCCGCGGCCACCCCCATGCCGCTCCCGGCCGGCTGGTCGGCGACCTTCGCCGCGCTGCGCCTGCCCGGCAACGCCAGGGTCCTCGTCGTGCCGGTGCCCACGGCGACGATCACTGCGCCGCTGCGCTGGCAGGCCGATACCGGTGAGCCGGGCTCGATCATCGGCGGCTACTTCATCGGGCCCGCGTGGAACGGCCAGGCCTACGTCGAAGGCAACGGCGTCGCCGCCACCGCGCAGTACCTCGACTCGCTCTGGGGCGGCCCGGCCGCGTCCCTTCCGTCGGCGTCGCAGGTCCGGGCCGACCTGGACAACTGGCGCCCGGCCGCGGTGGTGGCCGTCGCCCCGCTCGACTCGGCGCTCGGACGGTACCTGCAGCGGCTCTTCGGCCGGCCGTCGTTCGAATCCGGAAGCGTGCTCGCCTGGCGGAGATGACCAATCAAGTTACCGGCCGGTAGGATCGCGGCTATTACCTACTATGTCGCAGGCGTACGCTGGCACCCAGCCTGTTGCAGGAGGTCACCTTGGTGCTGCGCATCATTATCGGACTCGCGCTGACCGCGGTCGCGGCTGTGCTCGCCGGCCGCCGGTTGTGGTGGCTCTACCGCCTCGGCCGGACCGGCCAGCCAGCGCCTGAGCGCATCGAGGCGGTCCGGACCCACCCGGGAAGAGACGCCGAGGTACAGGCCAGTGAGGTTTTCGGGCAGCGCAAGCTGCTGAAGTGGTCGGTCCCTGGGGTGGCCCACTTCCTGACGTTCTGGGGATTCATCATCCTGATCCTGACCATCATCGAGGCGTACGGCGACCTGTTCAGCCGCACGTTCGCGATCCCCGGGATCGGGCACTGGGCCTGGGTCGGTTTCGTTGAGGACCTGTTCGCCGTCGCCGTGCTTGTCGGCATCGCGACGTTCGCGATCATCCGGCTGCGGACCAGCCCGAAGCGGGAAGGCCGGAAGTCACGGTTCGACGGGTCGCACACCGGCGCCGCGTGGCTCGTTCTGGCCCTGATCTTCCTGGTGATCGCGACGCTGCTGATCTACCGGGGCGCGCAGATCAACACCGGCGACTTCCCGTATGCACACGGCGCGTTCGCGTCGCAGATCGTCGGGCACTGGCTGCACCCGCTGGGCGTGGGCGCGAACAAGGCGCTGGAGACCACATTCATCCTGCTGCAGCTCGCGGTGATCCTCGGCTTCGGCGTGTTCGTCACCTATTCCAAGCATCTGCACATCGCAATAGCCCCGCTGAACGTGCTGTTCTCCCGGCGCCCCAACGGTCTCGGCGCGCTGCAGCCGATGCGCTCCGGCGGGAAGGTGCTCGACTTCGAGGAGGCCGACCCCGACACCGACATCTTCGGCCGCGGCAAGATCGAGGACTTCACCTGGAAGGGCATGCTGGACATGGCCACCTGCACGGAGTGCGGGCGTTGCCAGTCCCAGTGCCCGGCCTGGATAACCGACAAGCCCCTGTCGCCGAAGATGCTGATCCTGGACCTGCGTGATCACGCGTTTGCCAAGGCCCCGTACCTCCTGGCCGGGTCGGACGAGGCGAGGGAGAAGCTGCCGGACGCGGTGAAGGCCGAGGCCGAGCGCCCGCTGGTCGGCAACGAGGCCGCCAACGGGGTGATCGATCCCGACGTGCTCTGGTCGTGCACGAACTGCGGCGCGTGCGTCGAGGAGTGCCCCGTCGACATCGAGCACATCGACCACATCTCCGACATGCGCCGGCACCAGGTGCTGATCGAGTCCGCGTTCCCCACCGAGGCGTCGTCGATGCTGAAGAACCTGGAGAACAAGGGCGATCCGTGGGGCATGGGCGAGGCCAGGCGGCTGGAATGGGCCGAAGGCCTCGACTTCGAGGTGCCGGTCGTCGACGGCGCGATCGGCCCGGACGTCGAGTACCTGTTCTGGGTGGGCTGTGCCGGGGCGCTCGAAGACCGGGCCCGCAAGACCACGCGGGCGATCGCCGAGCTGCTGCACACCGCTGGGGTCTCGTTCGCCGTGCTCGGCCCGGCCGAGACGTGCACCGGAGACCCGGCCCGGCGGATCGGCAACGAGTTCGTCTACTCGATGCTGGCCGAGCAGAACATCGCGACGCTGAACGAGGTGGGCGCGCGCAAGATCGTTGCCAGCTGCCCGCACTGCTTCAACACGCTGGCGAAGGAGTACCCGCAGCTAGGCGGCAACTACGAGGTCATCCATCACACCCAGCTGCTGGCCCGGCTCGTGGAAGAGGGCAAGCTCACCCCGGTGACCCCGGTCGAAGAGAAGATCACTTACCACGACCCGTGCTTCCTCGGCAGGCACAACCGGATCTTCACGGCGCCACGGGAGATCATGGAGCGGGTGCCTGGCGTCCAGGCGCAGGAGATGCACCGGTGCAAGGAGCGCGGGTTCTGCTGCGGCGCGGGCGGGGCGCGGATGTGGATGGAGGAGCGGATCGGCAAGCGGATCAACACCGAGCGGATCGACGAGGCGCTCGGCACCAACCCGGACACGATCTCGACGGGGTGCCCGTACTGCCTGGTCATGCTCGGCGACGCGGTCAGCGCCAAGCGCAGTTCCGGTGAGGCCGCCGAGTCGCTAGAGGTCGTTGATGTGGCCCAGATCCTCGTGCGCTCCGTCCGCCCGCCGGTCGCTGCCGCAGCGGCTGATCCGGTGTCGTCGGATGCGGAGCAGCCGGGTCCCGGCGAATCCGGCTGACTGCCGCCCCCCGTATCCCATCGCATGAACTCCCGGCGGCTCGAGTCGTTCAGCGACGGCGTCTTCGCCGTCGCGATCACACTGCTGATCTTCAGCCTGCTCCCGATCGGTCAGGGGGCGCTCAGCTACCGGTCGCTGGCTCATGCGTGGCCGCAGTACGCCGCCTACGTGGTGAGCTTTCTGACCATCGGGATCATGTGGATGAACCATCACACCCTGTTCGGGCACGTCCGGCTCGTCGACCGGCCGCTGCTGGTGCTGAACATGCTGCTGCTCATGGGTGTGGTCGCGATCCCGTTCCCCACCGCGCTCGTGGCCGACCACCTCATCGGCCCGAACGCTTCGGGCGGGCGGCCCGCCGCCGTGGTCTACGGGCTCGTCATGCTCGTGATCTCGCTGTTCTACAACGCGATCTGGCTGCACCTGATCGGCCACGCCAGCGCGCTTGGGGCCCGGTTCACCAAGCAGCAGCTGCTGGCGTCGCTGCCGCGGGTCGGGGGCAGGCTGAGGATCCCGCGCTGGAGTATCGGCCTGGCCGGCTACCTGCTCGGCGTCGTCGTGGCCCTGGCCGGGTCGGCGGCAGGGGCACTGGCGGTCTACGGCCTGCTGGCAGTCTTCTACATGTTCAATCAGCTGCCGGCCCCGCTCACCGACGACGCTCGGGCGGCTCAGGTCCCGCCTGCCGGCTAGCTACGGCTCGCCGTGCGGGGCCACGCGGGTGGGCAGCCAGATGCGGACCCGGGTGCCGTGGCCCGGCCACGATTCCAGCGTCGCCTGCCCGCCGTGCGCCCTGGCGATCGCCTGGACAATCGAAAGTCCCAGACCGCTGCCGCCCCCGCCGCCGTTGCTCGCCGCGCGTTCCTCACCGCCGCCGTTTGACTGCTCGGTGGCGCGGTGGAACCGGTCGAAGGCCCTGGCCGCATCCTCGGCGGACATCCCGGGACCGGCGTCGGCCACCTCTAGCAGCACCCCCCCGGTCAGGGCGCCGAGCCTTACTGCGACCGGGGTCGTCACCGGCGTGTGCGCGCGGACGTTGCCGAGCAGGTTCGCGAGCACCTGGCGGATCCGTGCCTCATCGACCGTGGCCACGAGCCGCGGCGGTGCCTCGGCCCGCACCGGGCGCTCGGGCTCTACGGCGGCGGCGTCGGCGACCGCGTCCCGCACCACGCCCGCGAGATCCGTCTCGGCCAGGTCGAGTGAGGAGGTCCGGTCCAGCCTGGCCAGCTCGAGCAGTTCGGCCACGAGCGTGCTCATCCGCTGCGCCTCCTGCTCGATCCGGCGCATGGCGTTGGGCAGCTGGTCGGGGCCCAGCGCTCCCTGCCGGTACAGCTCGGCGTAGCCGCGGATGGTGGTCAGCGGCGTGCGCAGCTCGTGCGAGGCGTCGGCGGCGAACTCGCGCACCTTCTGCTCGGAACGCAACCGCGCTCCGAACGCCTGCTGGATCCGGTCGAGCATCGTGTTGATGGCCGACCCGAGCCGGCCCACCTCGGTCCGGTCGTCGGCATCGGCAACCCGCGCGGTGAGGTCCCCCCGCGAGGTGATGTCCTTGGCGGTGCTGGCCATCTCGTCCAGGGGTTCGAGGCCGCGGCCGATCAGCCACCAGCCGCCGATGGCGAGCAGCGCGAGCAGCCCTCCGCCGGTGATCACCTCGGCGACGACTACGGCGCCGACCTGACTGTTCACGGCGCTGCCAGAGTGCGCGACGACGAGGATGTAGCGGCCCAGCGGCGCGTTAAAGCCGGCGTTGACGAGCTCGGTGTAGGGGATCACCCGCGCGACCGCGCGGACCTTCTCGCCGCCCGCGGTCCTGATCGTGGCTGGCTGGTGGGCGAACTGCACCCGGTACTCGGCCAGGCCCAGCTCGCTCAGGGCGGCCCCGAGCGCGGTTGTCTGCTGCCCGGGTGTGATCTGCACAATCTGGCCGGTGCGCACCGAGACCGCCGCGGCCAGATAGCCGTCCGTGTTGTCGGCCAGCTTCGCCGGACTGCGCGTGGCCTCGGCGATCAGGTCGGCGGTGAACACGTTGCTGACCCGCTTGCTCAGCACGGCGGTGGTGACCGCCCCCATAATGAGCAGAAAGATCGCGGTCACGGCGATGAGCAGGATGAGCATGCGCGCGCGCAGTGACAGCCTGCGGGAACTCGTCATCGGCCCGCCCTCCCGACCCTGGCCGCCCTCCCGGCCCTTGCTGCCCTCCCGGCCCTCACCCCGGACCGGCCTGCCCCCGCTCTCGCGGCCGGAGGCTGTAGCCCACGCCTCGCTGGGTGTGGATCATCGGTGGCCCGAGCGGGTCCAGCTTGCGCCGCAGATAGCTGACGTAGGTCTCCACGATCTGGGACTCGCCGGCGTAGTCCCATCCCCATACGTTCTCGAGGAGCTGCGCCCGGGTCAGCACCCGTCCCTGGTGCCGCATCAGGTATGCGAGCAAGCGGAACTCGGTTGGGGACAGCTCGACGGGGACGCCGCCGCGGTGCACGGTCCAGCGTCCCTCGTCGAGTTCCACGTCGCCGGCGCGCAGGATCTCGCTGTCGCCGTCGCGCTGGTCGCCCTGCGCAGTCCTGGAGGCACGGCGCAACACCGCGCGGACCCGGGCCACCAGGGCCTCCACCGAGAACGGCTTCGTGACGTAGTCATCGCCGCCGAGCGCCAGGCCGGTGACGGTGTCCGAGGACGTGTCCCGCGCCGTCAGGAAGATCACCGGGACTTCGTTGCCCGCCGCGCGCAGCCTGCGGCATACCTCGAAGCCGTCCATGTCCGGCAGCATTACGTCGAGCACGATCAGGTCGGGCCGGTCAGACCCGGCCTGCCGCAGCGCGTCCTTCCCCGTTCCCGCCGTGGTCACCGAGCAGCCATGAAACTTCAGCGCGACCTGTACCAGCTCGCGAATGTTCGGCTCGTCGTCTACGACGAGCACCTGGGGAATGCGGTCATTGTCTGTCATCAGGTATCGGGCTCATTCTCGCGCGCCGGCAGCCTGCCATGGACACCGGCCGTGCATTCCATGAAGCGTCGGCGGAGGGCGTTGCCGCAAGTCATCACGGACGCGGCAGCATCCGGGGTGATGTGCCCCGGATGCTGCCCGGCACAGCTGACCGGCCTCGTGCCGGTCGGCTAGGAACCGGTGGCCGACGTGGGCGTCGGGGTCGGTGACGAACTGCCGGAACCCGGCTTGACCACGATCAGCTTGGCGTCGTACCCGCCGCTGATCACGGAGCCGCCAGCGAAGACGTGCTCGCCGTCCGACAGCGCGCTGGCTGTGGACTTCTGGCCGCCCTGGCGGATCGCCGTGCTGCTCTCCAGAACCCAGGTCCAGGTGGTCCCGTCCTTGGCCTGCACGACGACGTTGCTGCCGCTGACCGACTCGATCACGCCCCGCTCGAACGCGATCGTGCGTGGCCCGGTCTTGGTCTCGAACGTGAACTCGCCGTGCATCCCGCCGAGCAGCCGCAGCCGCCGAAGCGCATGGCCGCAGAGCCGCAGCACGGCTCTGGCCGCCAGCGGGTAGCCGGCTGCCTTGAGCTTCTTCGCCCGGTTCAGGCAGGGGTGGGTGGTCGTGGAGCTTGTCGCGGTGCTGCTGAGAGCGGCGCCCGAGCCGCTGGAGGAGCTCGAGTTGAGCAGGGTGTTCAGCTGGGCGGCCTGCCCGGTAAGCGCGGTCGGCGCCGGTGAAGAGCTGCTGGTGAGCTCCGCGGCGGCGGCCCCGCCGCCGGCCAGCAGCACGACCAGCGCAAGCCCCGCTCCCCACCAGGCTGTCGTGCCGTGCCGTCGCGGCCTGGCAGGCCTGGGCGGCGGGGCGGCCGGGCCGCCCGGGCCGGTCGGCCCGCCTGGGCCAGCGGGGCCGCCCAAGCCGCCCGAGCCGCGGGACTGGGATGGCTGGCCCCAGCCCTCTTCGGGCCCGACCAGCCGTGGTCCCTGGCCCCAGTCCCGTATCGGGCCGTGCCCTGATTGACCGTGCCCCGGCTGAGCGGATGGCTGGCCCCAGCCTCCCGGTCCCGCCTGCCCGGCCGACGGGCCAATCTCCTGGGTCGGCCAGCTTTCCTGCGGGTCGCCGCTTGGGGGTTCATGCATGTTGTCCATGACAGCGAGGCTGCCGTAATGGTCTGGGACACGAGCCAGCAGATCCTGGGAGCTGTCTGTGAACGCCCCCAAAATCTCCCCCGGATGGGGCGTCATGCGCTCCCAGGAAGGCTACATGCGCTCAGGCACGGGGATGCCGAGCAGATCCAGTCCGGCCAGCAGTACTCGCAGGGTCAGCGCGGACAGGGCAAGCCTGCTGCTGCGGACGGATTCCTCCGGCGCCTGCAGGACCGGGCACTTCTCGTAGAACGTGGTGAACGCGCTGGCGGTCTCGAACAGGAAAGCCGCGAGCTTGTGTGGCTCGGCCGCCTCGGACACCTGCCACACCGCCGCTCCGAACCCGAGCAGCTGCAGCGCGAGCTCCCGCTCGGCGTGCTCGGTGATCCGGACCGGGCCCGTGGCCTGGTCCAGACTGATTTCCCCCTTGCGGAAGATCGAGCGGATTCGCGCGGTCGCGTACTGCAGGTACGGGCCGGTGTTCCCGGTCAGCGCCAGCATCCGGTCGAAGTCAAGGGCGTAGCTCGAGTTGCGGGCGACCGACAGATCACCGTACTTGAGCGCTCCGATTCCGACCGCCTCGGCGATCTGGCGGCGGACGCCCGGGTCGTCGTAGCGCTCGGCGATGACCCGCTCCGCGCGGTCGATCGCTTCCTCTATCAGCGTGATCAGTTTGGCCTGGTCACCGCTGCGCGTGCGAAGCCGTCCTCCGCCCGGCGCAGTCACCAGGCCGATTTCCGCGTGCTCGGCGCTTGCCGCATCGGTCAGCCAGCCGGCCTGCCGGGCCACGGCGAACACCATCAGCAGGTGCTGGTGCTGCTCCGATCCCACGACGTAGATCAGCCTGGTCGCGCCGAGCTTCCCCAGCCGGTACCTGATCGCGGCCACGTCCGTGGTGGCGTAGCCGTAGCCGCCGTCGCTCTTGCGCAGGATAAGCGGCAGCGGTCCTCCGTCCCGGCCGGTGAAGCCGGGCGGGAAGGCGCACAGGGCGCCGTCGCTGATCACCGCGACGCCATCGGCCTCGAGTTCCGCGCAGACGTCGGCAAGCATCGGGTTGTAGAAGCTCTCCGGATCCATGTCCGCGTCGGTCAGCGTGATGTCAAGCACGGAGTAGATCTTGTGCAGGTACTCCATCGAGTCGTCGACGAACCGCCGCCAGAGCCGCAGCGTCTGCTCGTCGCCCGCCTGCAGCTCCACCACGCGCCGGCGTGACCGGACGGCGAATGCCGGGTCAGTATCGAATTTCGCCCGGGCCGCCTGGTAGAAGGCGGTGAACTCGCCGGTCGCCAGCTGATCGTGCGTCGCTTCCTCGCCGATGTCCAGCGCGTTCTCGATCAGCATCCCGAACGGGGTGCCCCAGTCGCCGAGGTGGGCGGCGCGGACGACCTTGTGCCCGAGGTGCTCGAGAACCCGGACCACGGCGTCCCCTACGACAGTCGCCCGCAAATGACCGACGTGCAGTTCCTTCGCGACGTTCGGGCCCGAGTAGTCGACGACCGTAGTCTGCGCCGGGGCCGCCTCGGCAACGTCCAGCCGTGGGTCCGCGAGCTGGGCAGTGGCCTCGGCGGCAATCCAGTCCTCGCGCAGCGTGAGGTTGATGAAGCCGGGGCCGCTTACCTCGGCTGTTTCAATCACCTCGCTGTCGCCGAGGCGGCCGGCCAGCTCGGCAGCGATCTCGCGGGGCGGCCGGTTCAGCCGCTTGGCCAGCGACAGCGCGACGTTCGACTGGTAGTCGGCGAACTGGGACGACCGGATCAGCGGGTCAGCGTCCGCGTGATCAGGGCCGTACGCCGCAGCGAGCGCGGTGGTCATCAGCCGGGCCAGGGCCTGCTGCGGATCGGTCATGTTCCTAGGCTATCGGCTCGCCGCCATCGTTTTACGGGCTCACGGGCGGCGCAGGAAGTGGCCACCGCGCTGTGGCCCGAGCCTTTCGGTGATCTTCTCGGTTATCTGGCCGCGCGCCAGGTTCGCGGCCAGCGCGCAGGCGGCCGCGACGCCACGGGCCTTGGCCGCCCCGTGGGCGATTACCACGGTCCCCTCCAGCCCAAGCAGCGCGGCCCCGCCGTAGGTCTCGGTGTCCATGCGCTCGGCGAGTTCCCGCAGGCCGCGTCGCTGCAGCAGTGCCCCGGCTCGCGCGGTCCTTGATCCGGTCAGGGTTTCGCGGAACTGCTGGGTGGCGTAGCTGACCGCTCCCTCGAGCGTCTTCAGTGCCACGTTCCCCGTGAAACCGTCGGTCACGATCACGTCGACCTTGCCAGCCAGCAGGTCGCCGCCTTCGACGTTGCCAACGAAGCTGATCGGCAGCCCGCCGTGCGGCGGCTCGCCGTCCAGCAGCTCGTGGGCCCGCCGGGCGAGCTTGTTGCCCTTTCCCGGCTCGGCGCCAATCGTGAGCAGGCCGACCCGCGGCTCCTCGATCCCGTAGCCGGTCTGGGCGTAGGCCACACCCAGCTGCGCGAACTGAATCAGCATCTCCGGCTTGGGATCGGCGATAGCCCCCGCGTCCAGCAGCAGCGTGGGCTCGGGCCGGGTGGGCAGCACGACCGCTAGCGCGGGCCGGAGCGTCCCGGGCAGCGGCCGCAGCCGGAGCCTGGCGGTGGACACCACGCCGCCGGTCGAGCCCGCCGAGACAACGGCGGCGGCCAGGCCGCGCCTGACCAGCTGGCACGCCACCGCGATGCTCGACCGCGGCCTGCGCCAGCTCGCCAGCGCCCCCTCATGCATGGCGATCGAGTCCTCGGCTGGCACGATCTTGATGTCGGCCAGCGCCCCGTTCCTGGCCAGCAGCGGCCGCAGTACCCCAGGACGGCCGGTCAGCAGGACTGAGATGCCATCCCGGGCAGCCAGGACTGCGCCGGCGACGATCTCGTCCGGGGCGTGGTCGCCGCCCATGGCGTCCACGGCAATCGGGACCCGTTGCGGACCGTCGCGCTGCGGCTGCATGACCGGATCCCGCATGCCGCCAAGCTTCTCACCGCCGGAAATACCGCGCATCGCCGGCACTCACGTATCCGATCCCGCGCCCGCCGGGCTGGCAGCGAAGTGCGCAGAGACTGATGGAATGCCGAGCGCATGACCGGGAACCATCAGGGAAACCAGAACGTATCCAGAGTGGGGCCCGAAGCCACCGGAGGAGCCATAGGGGCCGTGGGGACGGCCAGGTCGGCGGGAACAGTCCGCGGTTTGCTAGCTGATTCGCAATTGTGACCAAGTTTTTCGGCTCACAGACCGGTATAAACGACGCGTTCTGCGTCTGATGGGTTAGCCGGTTCGCCAGCGGCGATCTTGCCGCCAGACTGAGGGGACCGCTCGGGCGGCTCACGCCGGAGCGGCGAACTGCCGAAGGGAGATGCGTGACTGGACTACCTCTGCTGGTGCCCGGCCCGTCGTCGACGGGCCGCCGGTTCCGCGCCTACACGGTCAAGCACCTGGACATGCTGACCACCCGGGCAGGGCTGGACGCCGATGAGCGGCTCGCGGTCAGGGCCGTGGCTACAGTGCTGCCATTCCGGACCAACGAGTACGTCGTCGAGCACCTCATCGACTGGGATGCGGCGCCAGACGACCCGATCTACCGCCTGGTGTTCCCGCAATCGGACATGCTTCCTGAAACGGACGTCAGGGAGATCGGCGGGCTGCTGGCCCGCGGCGCTCCAGATGCGGAGGTCCGCGCGGCCGCGCACGCGGTGCGCACCCGACTGAACCCGCATCCAGCGGGCCAGCTGGCCTTCAACATCCCCGAGCTCGCCGAGGAGCCGCTGCCCGGGGTCCAGCACAAGTACCCCGAGACCGTGCTGATCTTTCCCAAGCAAGGCCAGACCTGCCACGCGTACTGCACGTACTGCTTCCGGTGGGCGCAGTTCGTGGATGAGCCAGACCTCAAGATGGCAACCGACGACATGGCGAGGATCACCGGCTACCTCCGGCAGCATCACGAGGTCACGAGCGTCCTGATCACCGGCGGCGATCCGATGATCATGGGCGAGGCGGTGCTGCGGCGGTACGTCGAGCCGCTGCTTGCCCCGGAGCTCGAGCACATCGAGTCGATCCGGATCGGAACCAAGTCGCTGGGCTACTGGCCGCAGCGATTTGTCACCGACCCGGACGCGGACGAGACCCTGCGGCTGTTCGAGGAGGTCGCCGCGGCGGGCAAGAGCCTGGCGTTCATGGCGCACTTCTCCCACCCCAAGGAGCTCGAGTCGTCCCTGGTCGCCGACGCGGTCCGCCGGATCAAGTCGGCCGGAGGGGTGATCCGCACCCAGGCTCCGCTGATCCGGTCCATCAACGACGACGCCGCGACGTGGGCCGGTATGTGGCGGACCCAGATGCGGATGGGCATGGTGCCGTACTACATGTTCGTGGAGCGCGATACCGGCCCGCAGGGATACTTCGCCGTGCCGCTCGCCAGGGCGCATGAGATCTTCCGGGACGCGTATGCGAGCGTCTCCGGCCTGTGCCGGACCGTCCGCGGTCCGTCCATGTCGGCGACACCGGGCAAGGTGTGCGTCGATGGCGTCGTGGAGGTGGCGGGTGAGAAGGTGTTCGCCCTGCACATGATCCAGGCGCGCAACCCGTCCATCGTCGGCAAGCCGTTCTTCGCGCGGTTCGACCCGAACGCGATCTGGCTGTCCGACCTCGAGCCCGCGTTCGCATCGCGGTTCCCGTTCGACACCAGCCCAGAGGAGCTTCCCGGCCTGTGGGCACCGGAGGTGCTCGCGTCGCTGAGCTGACCTCCGGCAGTATTCTCCCGCTACGGGCACGGCCCGCCAGGAAACCCTGGCGGGCCGTACCCGTTGAGCGGGGATGTCCTCAGGCCACGCGGTCGGCCTGATCCGGTGTGCGCGCCTCCGCCGCAGGCGTTCCATGCCCGGCGTCCTGCTTCGCCACCCGCTGCTGCTTGAGCGCCAGGCAGCTCGCGGCGCCCACGGCGAGCAGGATCACGGGCAGCAGCATGGTCGTGCGCATGGCCTGCACGTAACCGAAGGTGAACACGTCGTGGCCGATCCTCGCCACCTCCGTGGCCAGCTGGGCCGGAAGGCCCGCCTGCTTGGAGATCCCGCCGTTCTGGCCCGCACCGACCTGGATGCCGTTGTTCGCAGCCTGCTGGATCTCAGTGATGAACCGGCCGCGCACCTGCGCCGGCAGCGCGGCGCCGCGGATCTTGGCCTGGCTGGTCATGTCGGACACCAGGCGGTTCTGCAGCAGGGCGCCAACCGTGGCGGTGCCGATGACGAGACCGACCTGCCTGACGGTATTCAGCACCCCGGACGCAGCGCCAGCCATCTGCGGCTCGATGTTCCGCATGGCCGTGGTGACGAGCGGGGCGAACACGCAGCCCATGCCGAACCCGGCCACGATCAGCGGCGCCAGGAAGCTCTGCCAGGAGGACGTCGGCGTCGCGATCAGCGCCAGCCAGCCCATGCCGGCGCCGAACAGGATCAGCCCGCTCATCAGGATGTACTTGCCGCCGATCTTGTCGGTCATCCGGCCGGCCACGGGCGCGACGACCACGGAGATCAGCGACGCGGGCGCCAGCGCCAGGCCCGCCTTCAGCGCGGAGAAGCCAAGGTCGGACTGCAGGTAGATGGTGAACGGAAGGAAGATCCCCATCATCCCGACGGCGAGCACCCCCGAAACCCAGTTCATCACCGAGAAGTTCCGGTCGCGGAACACCGCGAACGGAACCAGCGGTTCGGAGTTCTGGGTCAGCTTCTGGTACAGCAGGAACACCGCGAGGAGGACGACGCCCACGCCCAGGATGAGCGGGATGCTGATGAACGAGGTGATCGTTCCCCAGTTGTACTTCTGCCCCTCGACCAGGCCGTAGCAGATGGCGAGCAGGGCCGCCGTGGCCAGCAGCACGCCGACGACGTCGATCCGGTGCCTGCGGCCAAGCCGCAGGTCGGGGATGATGACGAACGTCAGCGCGAGCACGATCACGCCGATCGGCAGATTGACGAAGAAGATGTAGCGCCAGTCGAACGCGGTCACCAGCAGCCCGCCCAGCGTGGGCCCGGCGATCGTCGCCACCCCGGCCACCGCGCCCCAGACGCCAAACGCGGCGCCGCGCCGCTCCGGCGGGAAGGTGTTCGTGATGATCGTCAGGGTCTGCGGCATCAGCATGGCCGCGCCCAGGCCCTGAACCGCGCGGAACCCGATCAGCCAGCCAGGGCTCGGGGAGAGGCCGCAGGCGGCCGATGCCAGCGTGAACACGGCCACGCCCACCGCGAACAGCGTGCGCGGCCCGAACAGGTCGCCGAGCCGCCCCGCGGTGATGACTAGCACCGCGAGCACGAGGGCGTAGGCGTTGATCACCCACAGCACGTCGTCAAGGGAGGCGTGCAGCTTCGTGATCATGTTGGGGATCGCGATGTTGACGATGGTCAAATCCAGCAAGGTCATGAAAAAACCGAGCGAGACCACCAGCAGCACCAGCCACGGGTTCCCCGCGTATTTCCGCACCGCATCCTCCCCAATCCCTGTCCCAGCCGGAGGGCTGCTCGTGCGCCCACGGCGCGGGCATTCCGTGACCGCGGCATTGCTTCCACCCCGATGCTAGGCGGCGGGCCCGACAATCTGGGCCTGCTCCCGCCAGCCGAGGGCAACCGAACCCCGTTCGGTCCGCCGGAAAAGCCGGCAAGTAAGCTCCCGCCCATGGAACTGAACGGAACCGCGGCGATCGTGTCCGGCGGAGCGAGCGGGCTCGGCGAGGCCACGGCGCGCGAACTCGCCGCCAAGGGCGCCCGGGTTGTCGTCGCTGACCTCAACGAGCAGCAGGGCAAGGCGGTGGCCGAAGCGATCGGCGGCCTCTTCGCCAGGACCGACGTCTCCGACGAGCAGTCGGTGCAGGCCGCGGTCGCCGCCGCCGCATCGGCGGGGCCGCCGCTGCGTACGGTCGTGAACTGCGCTGGGATCGGCTGGGCCGCCCGCACGGTCGGCAGGGATGGCTCCCCGCATGACCTTGCCACGTACCGGAAGGTGATCGACGTCAACCTGATCGGCACGTTCAATCTCATGCGGATCGGTGCGGCCGCGATCGGCAAGACCGAGGCCGCCGATGCCGACGGGCAGCGGGGCGTGGTCATTAACACCGCCTCGGTCGCGGGCATCGAGGGGCAGACCGGCCAGGTGGCCTATTCGGCGTCCAAGGGCGGAATCATCGGCATGACCGTCCCGGCCGCGCGTGACCTCGCCGCCATAGGGGTGCGGGTCAACACGATCGCCCCAGGGATCATCGACACCCCGATCTACGGCGAAGGGGCCGCCGCCGCCGACTTCAAGGCCAAGCTGAGTGCCCCGATCGTCTTCCCCAAGCGGATGGGCACGGCCGCCGAGTTCGCGCACCTGGTGCGGTCGCTGATCGAGAACGACTATATGAACGCCGAGGTCATCCGCTTCGACGGCGGCATCAGGTTTCAGCCCAAGTAGAGAACCCCCTGTTTATAACGTGTTTCCCTCGGAGGGAGCCGTCTCTGAGCGGTGGGCGGCCAAGGCGAGCGTCTGCTCGTCGGCGTGGAACCAGTCAGCGCGCTGACGATCACTGCGGCGGGCTTGCCCCGTCTCCTCCTTGACTTCCCGAACGGCCGCATCGGCCGGGCTCTCTCCCGGCTCGATCTTCCCTGTCACGAACCCCCGCGGCGGGACGCTGTCGAGTCGCTGCGTGATGAGCACGCCCCGGCGGGATGTGACGATCGCGGCGACGATGGCTTCGGGCAGAGGGGCGGTTGACTGCCGGGCGGCGACCTCCCGGCCGCGCTCCAGGAGTTTGCCTGCGCGCTGTTTGCTGACACCGCCGAGGCGCCGGCCGAGTTCGGCCATGGTCATCGGCTCGGAGTTCCAGATACGAAGTGCCTGCTCAGCGCGGACGTCGGCGGCTTGGGCACGGAAGGCCGCCTGACCGCCGTCGACCAGCCGGTGCAGCCGATCAAGGGGCCCCACCGACTACTGACCCCAGATCCCCCGCCCGCGGAACGCGCTGCCGGACATGCTGGGCAGCACCTGCTCGATCTGGGTTGAGTTGAACTCCCCGGACGGGCGTTTTCCGGCCCAAGTAACGCACAAGGGCCAGCCGCGCCGGGCGGCAGTGGCGATGCGACAATGGCCGGATGGCGGACGCGGTTCTCACCGACAGCGACGGCGGGATCGCCGTCATCACGATCAATCGCCCCCAGGCGCGCAACGCTGTCAACGGCGAGGTCGCCCGCGGCATAGCCGCCGCGGTGGACGAGTTCGACGGCGCCGGGGATGTGCGGGTCATCATCCTGACCGGCGCAGGCGGCACGTTCAGCGCGGGCATGGACCTGAAGGGCTTCCTGCGCGGGGACTCGCCGGCCGTGGCGGGCCGCGGCTTCGGCGGAATCACCGAGCGACCGCCCGCCAAGCCCATGATCGCCGCGGTCGAGGGGTACGCACTCGCTGGCGGCTTCGAGCTCGCCCTGAGCTGCGACCTGATCGTGGCGAGCGAGACGGCGAAGTTCGGGCTGCCCGAGGTCAGGCGAGGCCTGGCGGCGGCCGCAGGCGGGCTGCTCCGGCTGCCCCGCCGGGTGCCGTACCACCTGGCCATGGAGATCGTGCTGACCGGGGAGCACTTCCCCGCCGATCGGCTGCATCAGGCTGGCCTGGTCAGTAGGCTGGTCGGCGCCGGCCAGGCCCTGGCCGGCGCCAGGGATCTGGCGGCACAAGTAGCTCTCGGCGCCCCGCTCGCGCTGGCCGCCAGCAAGCGAGTCATCGTCGAGTCGTCGGACTGGCACACCAGCGAAGCGTTCGCCCGGCAGGGCGAAGTGCTCGGCTCGGTGTTCACCTCCGCGGATGCGATCGAAGGCGCTGCCGCCTTCGCCGAAAAGCGTGCGCCGGTCTGGCGCGGTGAATGAGTATGGCGTGTGACCACTTCGCCGCGTGACCACTGCGGCGCTTAGAGTGACTTGCACTGAGCCTGATCTTTGGGGCTTCCCGGCTTAGACGCAGCCGCGGGCGCGCACGCCCAGGGGGAAGAGAGCAGCGATGACGGCTCCGCTAATCAGCGTTGTTGTGCCGTTCTACAACACCGAGGACTTGCTGGAGGACTGCCTGCGGTCCATCGCCAGGCAGACACACGCCAACCTTGAGGTCGTCATGGTGGACGACGGCTCCACCGACGGCAGTGCGGACATCGCGCGGCGCCGCGCCGAGTCCGACCCGAGGTTCATCCTGATCAGGATCCCGAACGGCGGGCCCGGCTTCTCCCGCAACCGCGGCATCGAGCAGACGACCGGGGAGTTCCTGGCCTTTGTGGACGCGGACGACATGCTGCCGAGCCACGCCCTGGAGGTCATGCTGCACACCCTGCAGGAGTCCGGCTCGGATTTCGTTTCCGGCGGGGTCGAGAGGGTCGGCCCGATGGGCGTCACGCCGTCGGGCATGCACGCCCGGGCGATCAAGGGCCGGCGGATCGGGACGCACATCAGCAGATCACCCGAGCTGTTCTGGGATGTGTCGGTGTGGAACAAGCTCTTCCGCAAGTCGTTCTGGGACGCCAGCAAGCTGTCCTTCCCCGAGGTCAGAGCCTGGGAGGACCTGCAGGCCATGACCAGGGCGCACGTGCTCGCCAAGGCCGTGGACGTTATCCCGGACACGATCTACTACTGGCGCGAGCGCGGCAAGGGAGCGCTGTCGATCACCCAGTCCAGGACCGACATCGGCAACCTGAGGGACCGCATCACCGCGCTGAGCAACATCGACGGCTTCCTCCGCGAGCGCGCCTCAGCCAGGCTGCTCCGTCAGCATCAGCGCAAGGCACTGGTCAACGACCTGTGGCTGTACGTCTGCGACCTGTCCCGGACCAGCGCCGAATACCAGTCCGAGTTCATCGAACTCGGGCGCAAATACCTGGGGCAGGTCGGCCGGCGGGTGCTGGCGAGGCTGCCCTCCACGCATAAGCTCGCGTATCACCTGATCAAGGCCGGGCGGCTGGAGCAGCTGCTCGAGTTCAATGCGTGGCAGGCCGAGCAGCCGATCAAGACCACCCCGATGGTCCGGCGCCATGGCAGGATCCGCGCCGATCTCCCGTTCTGGGCCGAACGCCGGAGCCTGAAGATCCCTGACTGGGTGTACCGCCCCTACTGGCGGGAGCTCGACCCGTTCGTCAAGATCGAAAATCTTGAGTGGGACGGAAGCCGGCTGGTCATCACGGGATGCGCGTTCGTGCCGTCGGTCGACATCCTAGAGCGCAGGAACGCGTCCAAGATCATATTTCTGCGGCCGGTGACCAAGGGCAGGCTGCCGGTCATCCTCCCGGCCCGCTCGGTGCGCCACGCTGAGGCCGACATGTGGTCGGGGCAGCATAAGTACCACTATGACTGGGCCGGGTTCCGCGCCGAGATCAGCCCACGCTGGTTCCGGCTCGGTGGTCGCTGGCTCACCGGCGAGTGGGCCGGCTACGTCCTGGTCCGCGGGCATGGCGTGTGGCGGCCGGCCCGCCTGCACACCCCGGCCCGCGGCCCCGCCGAGCGTCCCGAGTTCCAGCAGGTGGCCCCCGGGATCAGATACGGCGCCTGGTGGGCGGGGCGGCGGCTGCAGATCGGGGTGACCAGGACGCCGGCGGTGCTGCACGGGTGCGAGCACGCGGGCAACGAACTCGTGATCGACGTGGACGTCAACCCGCTGGACCGCCAGGCCCGTGTCGAGATCCTGCTGGCCAGGCCGAAGGGTGCGGCGACGCATGAGTTCCCGGCCACCGTCGAGCGGCGGGACGGCGATTCGGCGCTGGTGCGGGGCAGGATGCCGCTGCGCGTGCTGGCCACCGCCGTCGGCCGGGCCGACCGGGGCAGCGCACACGGTTCCAGTGACGAGCCCGTAGCAGGCGAGAGCAGCGATGCCGGAATCGAATGGGACCTGTACATCCAGCCCGAGGGCCAGCAGCGGATCCGGGTGGCGTTCCCGGCCGGGCGCGCGGAGTACCGCTATCCCGCCGGCCACCAGGAGATCGTCCTGGAGCGAACCAGGTACGGCAACGCGATGGTCGCGCGCCGCAGCCTGCGCCCGGTCGTCGACGAGCATTCGTGGGCCGACGATGGCCGGCTCACGCTCCAGGGCAACTACTCGGCTACCGTTGAGGGCTCATTTGAGGCTGTGCTGCTTCGCCGGTCATCCACGCAGCAGCACGTGGTCCCGGTGCAGCGGGACGGCGACAGGTTCACGATCGAGATCAATGCGGCGGCCATGCCGTCGTTCGGGCGGCTGCTGCCGCTGCGGGACGGGAGCTGGGACCTGTTCCTGCGCCGCGAGCGGGCGGCCGACGGTGAGCTGATCGTGCCCGGCTACGACCACGCGCGACTGGGTGACCTCGACGGCCGCAAGCTCAGCGTCGGGCAGAAGAGCTACCGGTTCACCACGTCCGGATACGACACGCCGATGCTCAGCGTCGGGCCCGCGCTCAAGCTCACCGAGCATGGCCGGGTGCAGCGGCGGATGCTCCGCGGCGTCTACTACCCGCTGCAGCAGAAGCTCCCGCTGCGCGACGCGGTGGTGTTCGTCAGCTGGAAGGGAAAGCAGTGCGCTGACAACCCGCTCGCGATCGCGCAGGAGCTTCGCCGCCGCGGGGACGACCGTGAGCACATCTGGGCGGTCGCGGACTACTCGGTGCCCGCGCCGGACGGAGCCAGGACCGTGCTGACCGGGACCGAGGACTACTTTGAGGCCCTTGGCCGGTCGCGGTACGTGATCGCCAACGACGACATGGGCCTGAACTACCACAAGCGGGACGGCCAGTTCTACGTGCAGACCTGGCACGGCACGCCGCTGAAGAAGATCGGCTTTGACATCACCCAGCCGCAGTTCATCAGCGGGGTCGGCTACTTCGATGTGCTGGCCGCCGACGTGACCAAGTGGGACCTGCTGCTCTCGCCCAACCCGTTCAGCACGCCGATCATGCGCCGGGCATTCCGCTACGACGGCGAGGTGCTCGAGTCGGGCTATCCGCGGAACGACGTGCTGCGCAGCGGCGGCGCCGACCGCATCGCCGCCGACGTCCGGAAGCGGCTGAGACTGCCGGAGGGAAAGCGGGCGGTGCTGTACGCGCCGACCTGGCGGGACAACCAGTACTACGCCTCGGGCCGGTACCGGTTCGACTTCCGGCTGGACCTCGAGCGCGCCTGGCGCCAGCTCGGCGGCGACTACGTGTTCCTGATCCGCGGGCATCACCACATGGCCGAGGACGTGCCGCCCGGCACCCGGCCCGACTTCGCCATCAACGTGACCGCATACCCGGACATCTCGGAGCTGTTCCTGGTGAGCGACGTGCTGGTCACGGACTACTCATCGGTGATGTTCGACTTCGCACCGACCGGCCGGCCAATGGTGTTCTTCACCTACGACCTCGAGCAGTACCGGGACAACCTGCGCGGGTTCTACTTCGACTTCGCGGCGGAGGCCCCGGGGCCGCTGCTCGCCACCTCGGAGGAGGTGGTGTCGGCGATCGCCGACATCGATGCGGTGGCGTCCGAGCACCGCGCCGCGTACCAGGCGTTCACCGCCAAGTTCTGCCCGCTGGACGACGGCAAGGCAGCGGCCCGGGCCTGTGACAGGATCTTCGGCGGCTGACTACCACCCGTGAAATCCGCCCTGAACGGTCCACACGGTGGCGAGTGTGGCCGCGCCGCCAGCCCGGCCACGGCGGCCACGAGGCGGCGGGCTGGATGACCTGGCCGTCGGGCCGACGCACCAGCGACGGCGGCCGGCTGTAACCGGAGTCCCCACCGGGGGGCGATGTCAGCAATGGCCGTGTTGGCCCTTGCAGGGACGACCAGGCCGGGCCGCCCCTGCAAGGTGGAGGGCCGCCCCGGAGAACCGGGGCGGCCCTCCTCTTACTGCCACGCATCCCCTCCCCACGCGGGCTGCGCGCAGCAGATCGGCGGTACTAACTCGACAGGACTAGAGGACGTTGATGTGATGGCGTCGCCGCCGGTGCCGGGCCACGGACAAGGTGTACGCTCTTTGACGTACGTGCTGTACGGTGACCAGCGTACAATAAATGCCCTGGCCAGTCAATGTGAGGTACATGGCTCAGCCCAGGGGACGGGGCCAGGTTAGGTTGGTGGACATGACGGCGCATGCGACGGGAGGGGATCGAGAGCCGCCCACCCAGCCGCAGCCCGCCGTTCCGCTGGAGTACCCCATCAACCCGCTGCAGCGTCTGATCCTGCAGCGGCTGCGTGAGCGCGGCTGGTCCTACGGTGAGGTCGCCAGGCGCGGCGGATTGCCCCGGTCTACCGTCTACACGCTCGCGACCACGCGGAACCTGGCCAGGCCGCCCCGCCCGGCCACGATCGATGCGCTGGCCAAGGGCCTCGACGTGCCCGTCTCCGCGGTCCGCGCCGCCGCAGCCGAGTCCACCGGACTGCACTACTACGACAGCGCTCCGACCGGGCAGCAGCCGCCGGGCGACCAGGAAAGGGACCTCCTGATCGCCAGCATCGACGAACTCACGCCCGAGGACCGGCGGCATGTAGCCGCTCTGGTCGAGTCGCTGCGGAACAGGGCCTCGACGGAGCGGACAGATCGCTAGCGCCACCCCATCACCCCAGGCGACGTCGACCAGGGCCGGGGGCGGCCGCCCTCCGGCCCGTCTTCGTTTGGACATAGCTACTCCATTGGCCAGCCCGCGGGCTCTCCTAGTTGGTCGGCCAGTTCTCCGTAGGGCCCCTCGGGCAGTACCAGGCGGGCGGCCCGCAAGACCGCTTTCGGGTCTTCGCCAGGGGGCCGCAGGACGAAGACGGTGTCGTCTTGCTTGCTGCAGGTCACGACGACCCGGTCATAGTCGGCCATGACGATCGGCCAGCTGGCAGGCATCCCCAGTCGGCTGGCCAGCTCGGCGTAGTACGCCTCGGGCAGTACCAGGCGCGCCACCCCCAAGATCGTCTTCGGGTCTGCGCCGGGGGGCCGCAGGACGACGATCGTGTCGTCGCGCTGGCTGCAGGTCACGATGACCCGGTGATAGTCAGCCATGACGATGCGAGCCCCGTTCGCCGGGAGCGGGCCGCCGGCCGGCTCCCGGCGGGAGCTGACCGTGCCGAGCCTTGCAGCCCGTACCCGGAGCTGGTGCTGCCGCCTGGCCACGAGCGCCAGCTCCGCGAGGAAGACCAGCGCGACAATCAGCCCAGCGACCAGCAGCATGAGCTTCAGCCATTGCGGCATGCCGACGGCGGGGGGCGCCGTCTTCCGCACCGGCCGAGGATGTGACGGCGGGGCCGGGTGTTGCTGAGGCCTCGGCCTTGATGTGGGCGGTGCCGGACTCGACTTAGGCGGTGCCGGCCTTGATGTGAGTGGTGTCGGCTTGGACGTGGGCGGTGCCGCCGGGGCCGGAACGGTGAGCACGATTCCGGCACGGATCGCGTCCGGGTCGGGACCGATGATCGGCCGGTTGGCGGCGTACAGTGCCGGCCAGCCGCCGCGCACGGCCAGCGCGGCCGCGATGCCCGACAACGTGTCGCCGTCCGCGACGGTGTAGCGAACCGACCCTTCGCGGCCGGGGAGCACCAGGACGGTGCCGGGGTTGATGATGTTCGGGTCGGGGCCGATGAGCGGCCGGTTGGCCGCATACAGTGCCGGCCAGCCGCCGCGCACGCCGAGCTGCGCGGCGATGCCGGACAACGTGTCACCCTGCTGCACGATGTACTTCCTGGTGGGGCTCGTCGTCCTCACCGGTGTCGCTACGCCGCGCAGCGTGCTGGTCAGGGTGACCTGACCACTACTCGCAATGCGGATGTTCGCCTGGGTCTGGCGGATGGATCCCTGTCTGCAGACCGTCACCAGGACGATCAGCAGAACGCTCCAGGCGAGCACGACGCACGCGGACTTAGTCCACATACGCACGGTGCTGTCACTTTCCTTCCTGAGGGGATCAGCGCCGGGCGTTGCGTGGCCCGGGCGCCGAAGGCAAGAACCGTTCGGGAAGGAAAGGACTTAGGCCGGCGGCACCTCCGGCAGGTAGGAACGCCAGATTCGCTTAGCCTCGGCGCGGCGTACCAGCCGCAGCAGCACGAGGGCCAGCAACGTGGTTACAGCGGCGCCGAAGCCTGCCTGGACGCCGCCTGCGCCGCTCCCAGCGCCGCCAGATCCGGCGGCCCCGTTGGCGCTGCCGCCCGCGCCAGACGTCAGCCAGGAGAGCGTCAGCGCCGACGACGCCGGTGCACCGCTACCTGGCTGCGTCGACAACGGGGACGCAGCAGCGCCGGGGGCCGTCGATGTGCCCCCGGCCTGGAGCGGTGAGGTCGTACCCGATACGCCAGTGCCGGACCGGCCCGACGCCCCAGCGGTGGACACGACCGGGGGCACGCTGCTGGCGACCGGAGCGACCGTGCTCGTTGCCGTCGATACCACGGGGGCGACGACGCTGGTGACCGGTGCAAGTGCGCCGGTGACGGTCGAGACGACGGGGGTCAGGGCGCCGGTCACGGGTGCCAGCGCGCCGGTGACCGGCGAGACCACAGGAGCTAGGGCGCTGGTTACGGGTGCAAGT
>Ga0209333_1000064_pt1 | contig 58830 bp, 51 predicted proteins | sample BlaSpr_A8_OM2_O3_FD_187982 | JGI IMG/M metagenome (GOLD analysis project Ga0209333, IMG submission 187982) | Forest soil microbial communities from Thunder Bay, Ontario, Canada - Black Spruce, Ontario site 2_A8_OM2_O3 (SPAdes) (version 2) | ecosystem: Environmental > Terrestrial > Soil > Boreal... | reverse complement strand
CCGGCGGATCTGGGCCCTGCTGGATCGCGAGGGCTGGTCAGTGAACAAGAAGGCGGTGCGTCGCATCTGGCGCCAGTCGGGTCTGAAGCTGGCCGGGCCGCGGGCCGTGCCCAAGCCCCGGCGCCCGCATGGCCAGGACATCAACGGCTGTCACCTGCGGCCCTCGCGCGGCAAGGACGACGTATGGACATGGGACTTTATCTTCGATCGTACCAGCGACGGCCGCAGCCTAAAATGGTTGAGTGTCGTTGATGAGTACACCCGAGAATGCCTGGTGCTGGAGGCGCGCCGGGGCATGACCGCCGAGGACATCCGGATCATCTTGGCCGAGGTCGCGGCCCGGCGCGCCCGCGCCGTCCCAGCCGCAAGGAGCCCACAGATCTGACAGGCTCACTCGGTTCTGGGTCGTAGGCACGCAGCCGTCTTCCTCGCCGCCCGATTGTCCCAGTCGCGTCCGCCACGTCAAGGGCGCGCTTCGCGCGTCGCTGCGCGATCGGCGTTCCGCCGACCCTGGACCTGACAGCCGCTCGCAAGGGCTCGGCAGCTATGAGGAAAACGGCCGAGTCTAGGCGGTTTCGAGAGACGATACCTGGGTGCTAACGGATGAGATGATCTCTGCGTGGTGTCAGAGCGCGCTCGGAGCTGCGTTCGACCGCGTGCTTTTCCGGCGGCAGCACCTTTCGCAGGTCGTCGCCGTGGAGCTGGCCGATGGGCGTCAGGTCGCGGTCAAGGTCAGGCCGTTCGAGGAGCGACTTGCTGGTTGCCTAGCAGTGCAGATGGCGCTAGGCCAGGCGGGATTTCCGTGTCCAACTCCGCTAGCTAAGCTTGCGCGGATCAGCGGCTATGCAGTTACCGCCGAGACGCTGATCCCGGACGGTGATCTGCTTGCGCCCGCTAGCGGTAGCGCTTCCTTCGCCGCACTCCTAGCCCAGATGATCGCCGCCGCGCCTGCCGTGGCGGACGTGCCATCACTGTCGCCGTCACCGCCCTGGACCGGCTGGCATCATCCAGGCGCACGACTGTGGCCCGACCGCGACGATCGCGGGCAAAACCTGAACCAGGCGGAGGGCCCTGGCTGGATTGATCGCGCGGCGCAGCAGGTCAGGCAGCAGATGCTCTCCTCCCACGCACCGGCCCGAATCGGGCACGGCGACTGGGAATCACAAAACATCCGCTGGCGCGGCGGTCAGCCGCTAGCCGTCCACGACTGGGACAGCGTCATCGCTCAGCCCGAAGAGGCGATCGTCGGCCTGGCCGCCGCAGTGTGGCCAGCCGCAGGCGGCCCAGGCGAAGCAGCCTCCGTCGCCCAGACCGACGAGTTCATCAGCGGCTACCAGTTGGCTGCCGGGCAAACCTGGACTGCCCGTCAGGTACAGATGGCCTGGACAGCCGGGCTCTGGGTTCGGTTGTTCAACGCCAAGAAGGACGCAGCCGATGGAGGCGGTCCCCAGCTGGACCGGCTGGCAAACGAGATTTTGGAACGGCTGTCGTGCGCCGGGCTCCATCACGGCTGACATGGCGCAGCCGTGCCATTAAGCATGGTCAGCGGCGGTACGCCACGGGCACCAGCGGGCAAGCCTTCCCCCAGCTCAGCGTCCTTAGCCCAGGTCGAGACGGCACTTTGCAAGCAGGTGCTCAACTGTTGCCAACACTGCTGCCAAGCGGGTAGCCAGCGACCGATGCAGGCCGACAGGGCTGGAAGATCGGCCCAGCGGGTGGCTAGCAGTAGATAGTTCTGGACGGTCCGCCCATTGCTACGGATCAGAAGGTTGGGGGTTCGAGTCCCTCCGAGCGCGCCACACATCCGCAGGTCAGGGTCATGAATCACGGGTGATCGACCCTCTTGGCCCTGTCATAGGGCTCGTTTTCTCACAATTTCTCGCAGCGCTAGGCGATCTTGTGGATCTTGGCCAGCGCGGCCCGGCCCGCTTGAGCAGGCGCCCGAACTCGTCGGAGTACCACTCGGGATGCACCGGGATGCCCGCCTCGTTGCTGAATGGGAACGTAGGGGGCAGCGTTACCCGGCATCGTGCGGAGGCCAGGGCGGACCCTCTCGCAGAGCGTTGAGGAATGCCACTCCGGATTGTCTCCCGCTCGGGTGCTGGTCGTCGCGACTCCAGCGGTGCGCTGCGATCATCGCCAGTACGACCCCCCGGAACTCGCCGACCAGTGCTTGGTCCGCGTCCGGATAGCGCTCGCTGACCTCTTTGGGGACCCAAGCAAGGTCGAATTCGACGGGGCCATGGACAGAATCCTCGAAGTCCATGAAAAGCGGCCCGTTCTTCGTCTTGAGCACGTTCCCCGGGTGCGGCTCGCCGTGCAGGATCTGCTCGGCCGCGCGCCGGTTGACAATCGTTTCGCTCAGATCTCGCAGCGTGTTGGCGAGAAGCGCCCGATCGGTCTCGGCGAGATCGGGAGTGACGTCACGGCTCGCAACGTCTTGTTGAGTCGCCGCCACGCGATCCATGAAGTGCGGCGTCGGGACGTCGATCTGCCGCAGGCCGGCATGAAGACACTCGAGCACCTGCGCGTAGTCGGCCGACGGAAGCATTCGGCGAACAGGTGCAAAGTAGGTCCACATGGTGATTGCAAAGCCATCATGCACAAAGACGCGTGGCTCGACTCGAGGGTCGAGTCCAGCAACCGGGCTGTCGTTCTCTGCGAGCCGTTTCACAACTTCAACTTCCGTCGCCAACCTCGCTTGATACGCCTCCCCGCTGAGCCAACTCGCCCTGGCAGTCACGGGTGCGAGAGCCTCTGGAGGCGTGACCCGCGCAACGACATCGCATGGCATCAGGCGGACGACAAGGCGGTTGGAGTCGTTGAGAACGACCGTGGCGTCGACCGGCAAGTCGAACGTCGAGGCGGTCGACCTCGCTGCAGCCACCGCACGCTGCGCTACCGATGCTTGCACCTCCGTGTGCCCTCCTCCGTTCCCACTCCTTGCGCCGGCTCATGTCGGCGGCACCGGCGACGGCGGCTCGAGTGGGATCGGCGGCGGCTCCGGCTGCCCGAATGCTGCCTCGGCCGCTGACATGCCGCCGTAGTCGGTCGCAAGGTTGGCGTAGATCGAGTAGATCAGTGTGATGAAGATGCCGAGCTTGACCCACAGCGTGGGCGTGAAGAAGAACAGGCAGCAGATCAGCGGGAAGTTGATCAGCCAGTAGATCGCGCCCCACATGTGGACCTTGTACTGGGTGTACGGGTTGGTGGACAGATCTTTCAGGAGCAGGTTCATCCAGCCGTGCCGCATGTGCACCGGCGCGTGCGCGGCGTGCAGCCGGGCGACGTCGGCGCGCAATTGGCGCACCTCGGCGGTGAGGGACTCGATCTCAGTCATAACACCAGTATCAGGGCGAACACGCCGGTGGGCACGCGTCAGCGGCGCCACTCATCCGATGAACCATCCGCGAGACGGTGGCCGTAGAGACTCCGGCCGTTGCGCCACGTCGTACAGCGTGCATACTGCCGGTTGCCCATATGGTGGACGATAGGCCGTATGGCACGCGGCTCAGCGTGCCCTTGCCAACGATCCAATCGGAGGAGGGCACCCGCTTATGAGCGAGTCCCCAACGACAGGAACTACGTCACAGCTGGCCGACGGGACGGCCGCGGGCAACTGGGTACTCGACCCAGAAGGGTCACGCGCCGAATTCCGCGTTAAGCACTTCTGGGGCGCCATCACCGTGCGCGGCACGCTGGAGCGCATGACCGGCGAGGCAACCATCGGCCCGGATGGCAGCGTGGCGGGACGGATCAGCTTCGACGCTGAATCGCTCAACACCAAGAACAAGCAGCGCGACAAGCACTTGCGCTCGGCAGACTTCTTTCACGTTGAGAAGCACCCGCAGGCCGTCCTGACCATAACCTCGGCACGCCCGGCAGGACCAGCCGACTTGGCGTGCGAGGGCACCTTCGAAGCGGCCGGACATGCCAGGCCGGTGACCTTCACCGCGCATATCCAGGAGGCGACCGCTCAGGCCGTTGTGCTCACCGCCGACCTCGATGTCGACCGCACGGAATTCGACATGACCTGGAGCCCGATGCACATAGCCTCGGCGGCGGCGCACGGCACAGTGAGAGCGCGGTTCGTGCGCGCGTGAGCGCCGCGCCCGATGACAGGCGCGCTAGGCGGTTCCAGCGTGAGCTGTCATCGTGGAAAGGCCGTTCGGCGGCGTCGTTCCTGCCCAGCGACCCGGTTCGGCTGCTGGTCCTGGCACACGGGTTTCCCTGGCCGGATGATTCCAAGCCCGACAGCGACCTGATCGGGTACGCGCAGGCGGCCGTGGAGCGCTGGACAGCCTTCGCCGAAAGGCATCACGCGATCGTTGTGGCGCCCGTTTTCGGCGGTCAGGAGTTCCCCGTCTACCGGGAGATGGTGGGCCGGGGCATCGGTCCCGACGAGTTCGTGAACCTCCTGGCAGACACGGCGGGGCGGGAACACATCCCCGGGTTTGCGGGCCGGTTCAGCCTGCACGGCCACTCCGCTGGCGCGCAGTTCGCGGCGCGCTATCTGGTCACTCATCCGCATCGCCTGGACGAGGCCATCCTCAGCGCGCCGTCCACGTTCCCGATGCCAGATCCCGGCATTCCCTGGCCAAACGGCATGGCCGCGGCGGCAAGGTCCGAGTTCGGTCCGCGGGCTGCGGGGTGGCTGGAGGCAGCAACCGAGGTCCGTGTAACGGTTCTGGTGGGATCGCGTGACACCGAGCGGCGCCCGCCCGCGCCGGCGCAGCAGGGTGCCACCAGGATTGAACGGGCAGCCGCGTGGGTCGAGAGCATGTGTCGCCACGCCGAAAGCAGGGACAAAGCAGCCACCATCCGCTTCGTCGCCGCCGAGGGACTGGACCACGACGAAGAAGCCATGGCGGCGGCCGCCCAGGAGATACTGGCGCAAAGCTGGGCGAACCGCTGACCTGCGACGTTGGCGCGGAGGTCTGGCCACTTGCCAGATTGTTCTGTGAGGGGTGGGCGACACCGGATATTCTGTTGGTGAAGGGGAGTAGTCCTTCGTCGGCTGGCCGACATACCGGCGCACACAAGCGCCCGGCCACCGGGCCACGGTTGTGGTGGACGAGACCTTCGGCTGTTGAGCACATCCGGCCGGAGACTCTGCCCTGATCCCGGCCGGTTGACCGACCGGAGGAAACCCCTTGCCGTACGTCGCAGTGATCGGGACCGCGTTCGTCCTCGCGTTCCTGGCTGAGCTCCCGGATAAGTCGATGTTCGCATCGCTGATCCTGAGCACCCGGTACCGGTCGTCCTGGGTGTGGGCCGGGGCGGCCGCCGCGTTCGCGGTCCATATGGCCATAGCCGTTACCGCCGGGAGGCTGTTGGCCCTTCTCCCGCACCGCGCCGTCGACGCGGTGGTCGCGTGCCTGTTCCTGGCCGGGTCGGGTTATCTGTGGGTGACCAGCTTCCGGCCCGAACACCGGGACGGCACGGACGCATCCCGCCAGGGCGGCCTCGCCCCCTCATTCTGGCGAGTTGCCGGAACGAGCTTCGGGGTGGTGTTCGTCGCCGAGTGGGGTGATATCACGCAGCTCACCACCGCAAACCTGGCCGCAAGGTATGACCCGTTCCTCGTGTTTGCCGGTGCCACCCTCGGCTTGTGGACGGTCGCGGCCGTGGCGGTCAGTGTGGGCGCCAAGAGCCTGGAACTGATCCCGATGGCCTGGGTCAGCCGCATCACCGCGACGATCTTGCTTGGCCTGGGCATCTACACCGCCGTGGTGGCGATCCGCGGGTGACGTGCCGGCCAGAAAGCGCCGGGATAATGGTCGGATGCATGTCATCCTCGAAACGCCGCGGCTGATCCTGCGCCAGTTCACCGAGAACGATGTAGACAACCTGTTTGAGCTGAACAGCGACCCAGAGGTGATGCGCTACCTCACCGCCGGCAAGCAGACCCCCCGCGAGGTGATCCGGGACGAGATCATCCCGTTCCATCTCGGGGTCTACAAGCGGCTCGACCGGCTCGGCACCTGGGCGGCCGAGTCAACCGCCACGGGAGAGTTCCTGGGCTGGTTCCATTTCCGCGCCGGCCCGCAGACCGACATCACCAACGTCGACCTCGGCTACCGGCTGCGACGATCCACGTGGAACATGGGCTACGCGACGGAAGGGTCGCGCGCCCTGATCAGCATGGGGTTCACCGGCATGTCCGTCGAGCGGGTGTTCGCGCACACGATGACCGTTAACGCCGCGTCGCGGCGGGTCCTGGAGAAGTGCGGGCTGACCCTGATCCGCACCATCCCGTATGAAGGGCCGGACACCATCGAGGGCTCCGAGCAGGACGAGGTCGAATACGCGCTCACCAAGCCCCAGTGGGAGGCGCTCATGGCCGGCGATGCCGCCGCCGGCCGCTAACCACTAGCCCGGACCTCGGTCGCCTACCTTTGGTAAACCGATCAGGAACCGAGAAGCACCTGCTAGCTGGCTGTTGTCATACTCCTGAGTGCGATCAGGCCAGCCTGGCGGCGCCGAGGAGACCGCGGAGGCGGCCCCTGACAGATGGAGACAGATGAGCATGGCCACGAAGACGGGCACGCAGTCGCATCCGCTGCACGCTGCCGCCGGCCACGAGCTGATCCGCGTGCACGGCGCGCGCCAGAACAACCTGAAGGACGTCAGCGTCGAGATCCCGAAGCGCCGGCTGACGGTGTTCACCGGCGTCTCGGGCTCGGGCAAGAGCTCACTGGTGTTCGACACGATCGCCGCCGAGTCGCAGCGGCTGATCAACGAGACGTACAGCGCGTTCGTGCAGGGCTTCATGCCGACGCTGGCGCGGCCCGACGTCGACGTACTCGAGGGGCTGACGACCGCGATCATCGTTGACCAGCAGCGGATGGGTTCCGACCCTCGCTCCACGGTCGGCACCGCTACCGACGCCAACGCGATGCTGCGCATCCTGTTCAGCCGGCTCGGGCAGCCGCACATCGGCTCGCCCAAGGCCTTCTCGTTCAATATCGCCTCGATCAGCGGAGCGGGTGCGGTCAAGTTCGAGCGTGGCGGGAAGACCGTGAAGGAGCGGCGGAGCTTCAGCATCACCGGCGGAATGTGCCCGCGCTGCGAAGGCCGGGGCGTGATCTCCGATCTCGACCTCACCCAGCTCTTCGACGACTCGAAGTCGCTCGCCGACGGCGCGATCACCGTCCCCGGCTACAAGGGAGGCGGCTGGAACTCCCGGCTCTACATCGAGTCGGGCTTCGTTGACCCGGGCAAGCCGATCCGCAAGTACACCAAGAAGGAGCTGCACGACTTCCTGTACCGCGAGCCGACCAGGATGAAGATCGCGGGGATCAACATGACCTACGAGGGGCTGATCCCGCGAATTCAGAGGTCGATGCTGTCCAAGGACAGGGACGGTATGCAGCCGCACATCCGGGAGTTTGTGGACCGGGCGGTCGCGTTCAGTGACTGCCCAGAGTGCGGCGGCACGCGGCTCAGCGAGGCGGCCCGGTCATCGCGGATCAAGGGCATCAACATCGCCGAGGCGTGTGCCATGCAGATCAGCGACCTGGCCGGATGGGTCGAGGCTCTCGACGAGCCGTCGGTGGCACCGCTGCTCGGCGCGCTCAAGCACACCCTTGACTCGTTCGTGGAAATTGGCCTGGGATACCTCAGCCTCGACCGGTCGTCGGCCACGCTCTCGGGCGGTGAGGCGCAGCGCACCAAGATGATCCGGCAGCTCGGTTCGTCGCTGACCGACGTCACCTATGTGTTCGACGAGCCGACCATCGGGATGCACCCGCACGACGTCCAGCGCATGAACGAGCTGCTGCTGCGGCTGCGCGACAAGGGAAACACGGTGCTCGTGGTGGAGCACAAGCCGGAGGCGATCGCGATCGCCGACCACGTCGTCGACCTTGGCCCGGGCGCAGGTTCCCAGGGTGGTGAGGTCGTGTTCGAGGGCACCATCGACGGGCTGCGGAGCAGCGGCACGCTCACCGGCCGGCACCTCGACGACCGGGCCGGGCTCAAGGACACGGTCCGGACCTCCTCCGGCGTGCTGGAGGTTCGCGGCGCGACAGAGCACAACCTGCAGAATGTCGACGTCGACGTGCCGCTCGGGGTGCTTGTCGTCGTCACCGGGGTCGCCGGCTCGGGCAAGAGCTCGCTGGTGCAGGGCTCGATCGCCGGGCGCGAGGGTGTCGTGTCCATCGACCAGGGCGCGATCCGCGGCTCCCGGCGGAGCAACCCGGCCACGTACACCGGGCTGCTCGACCCGATCCGTAACGCGTTCGCGAAGGCCAATGGCGTGAAGCCGGCGCTGTTCAGCGCGAACTCCGAGGGGGCCTGCCCCAACTGCAACGGCGCCGGGGTCATCTACACCGATCTGGCGATGATGGCCGGCGTCGCCACCACCTGCGAGGAGTGCGAAGGCAAGCGGTTCGACGCGTCGGTGCTGGACTACCATCTCGGCGGCCGCGACATCAGCGAGGTGCTCGCGATGTCGGTGACCGAGGCCGGGGAGTTCTTCGGCGGCGGGGAGGCGCAGACCCCGGCCGCGCACGCGATCCTCGGCCGGCTGGCCGACGTCGGGCTCGGCTACCTCACCCTCGGCCAGCCGCTCACGACGCTGTCCGGTGGCGAGCGGCAGCGGCTCAAGCTGGCCACCCGCATGGCCGAGAAGGGCGGCATCTACCTCCTCGACGAGCCGACCGCCGGCCTGCACCTCGCCGACGTCGAGCAGCTGCTCAGCCTGCTCGACCGGCTCGTCGGCGCGGGCAAGTCGGTCGTCGTCATCGAGCACCACCAGGCGGTCATGGCGCATGCCGACTGGATCGTCGACCTCGGTCCCGGCGCCGGCCACGACGGTGGCCGGATCGTCTTCGAGGGCACACCCGCCGAGCTCGTCGCCGGGCGCTCCACCCTCACCGGCGAGCATCTAGCTGCCTACGTCGGCGTACGAACGGGCGGCAGCCGGAGCTGAGCGAGGTCACCGCCTGGAGCGGCGTCGCGCGAAAAGACTAGAGACGGCTAGCGAGCGCCACGGCCTCGGCCCACGCGTCGTACTCATAGATCCACCGCCGGTCGGTCAGCTGGCTGCCGGAGCTGTCGTAACCGGCGCCATTGCGCCGCGAGCCGAGCTGGACCCGTGCGGTCCGGCCGCGGCGCAGCTCCTCGTAGGCGGCCAGCGCCCGGGGGACGCCTGCCGAGGTCGTGACCGCACTCAGCAGGGTGGCCAGCGCCACCGCGTCCTCGAGCGCCTGGTTCACGCCCTGGCCCAGGTGCGGCAGCATCGGATGCGCGGCGTCGCCGAGCAGCGTCAGCCGCCCGCTGCTCCACCGGGGCAGTGGCGCCCGGTCGTACATGGCCCACTGGAAGCCGCTGCCGCCTGGTTTGCTGACCGCGGCTATGACCTCCGCGATGACCGGATCCCAGCCAGCGAAGTGCCCGGCCAGCGCGGCCGGCTCGCCGGGCGCCGACCACGACTCCCGGACCGAGGTGTCCGACTGGACGAACCCCACGTAGTTCAGCAGCCGCCCGGCCCGCACCGGGAACACCAGGAAGTGCTTGCTCTCGCCGACCCACATCCGCATCGTGTCGGCCGGGTACCCGTCCGCCCGCGGCACCAGCCCGCGGTACGCCACCACCCCGGAAAAAACGGGCTCCGCTGGGGTTACGACGAACCCCTGCGCCGTGGAGTGGATGCCGTCCGCCCCGATCACAACGTCCGCGGTGGCCGTCGTGCCGTTGGCGAAACTAGCCACGGCGCCTTCGGTGTCCTGGTGCAGGCCGGTGCACTGGTGCCCGGTCCGCACCGTGCCGGACGGCAGCTCGGCCACGAGCAGCGCAAGCAGGTCGGCCCGGTGGATGCCGACGTTCCGTCCGGCCCGGGCGAACTGGTGCGGTTCGTGCCGGGCTGGCCGTCCGTCGGAGAGCCTGAGCTCGGTCGACAGGTGCCGCGCCCCAAGCCGTTCAATTCCGTCGCCGACCCCGAGCTTTTCCAGCATCCGCAGCCCGTTGGGCGCCAGCGACACACCGGCCCCGACCTCGGCCAGTTCCTGCGCCTGCTCGTATACCCGCACGTCGATCCCGGCCCGCGCCAGCGCAACCGCCGCGGCGGTCCCGCCGATCCCGCCGCCGACGACCACCGCCCGCAGCGCCATGCTTTTCGCTCCTCTTCTCACTTCCCGCCAAGGCCGGGATCCCCGAGACGTCCCGTTCAGGCTAATCTGCGTCGGTGCGTCCGGCCGGAGGCGGTCACATCGGGACCTTGATACCCCGCTTCACCAGCCAGACGTTGGCCGGCCAGGAGGTGGCGAAGCCGATGATCATGCCGATCTGCATGAGGAGCCAGAAGGCGGCCCGGTCCGGCATGAGGTGGTGCGGCGCCGGGAACAGCACGAACGTCATCACCGCCATCCAGCCGAACAGGCCGACCTCGAAGGCGGTCAGCGATATCACGTCCGCCTTGGCTGCCGCCCGCAGCCCGTCCCTGACGCCGAGGCCGCGCATCGGGGCGATCGCGAAGTACTGGAACATGATGCCCAGGACCAGGGCGAGGATGTAGTCGCCGACATATTCGGCCCACAGCGCGGTACCGGCGATCGTGAGCGCCAGCGCGAAGATCACGAACTCGGAGATCACGTCGCCGAGGACGCACCCGGAACCGCAGTGGCTCACTTCTGTGGCCATGGTGGCCCAGTACGGTTTGGCCCGTTTGGCCTCGCCGGGCGGCGTCGGCTCAGCCGCGTGATCCGCCCCGTACCCGCCGGCCACGTCGTGATCGGCGTGCTGGCCGCGGTGCGCCCGCAGGCCGTCGCCCGCCGGTGCCATCGCCGGCCGCGGCACGGATTCCCTGCTCACGGACGCCGGTGCGGACGCGGGACGGCGGGCGGCCCGGGCCCACCGCCAGTAGAACGCCAGCGCCAGCGGCCCGAAGTACAGGGCCGTTATCGGGTAGACCGCGTTCATCACGCCCATCGGCTGCCGGCGCCGGCTGACGGCGATGTCGTAGCCGATCACTCCCGCACAGGCGAAGCAGATCGACAGATAGACCCACGCCACGGCCGTCAGCCAGGTTGGCGCCAAGCCCCACCCCCACGACTCGCCAGGGCGTCGCTACGCTCCGCAATGTGATGATCACTTTATCAATGGGCCGGAACGTGCCGCCGCGGGCGGTGGCGCCGTCAGCGGTGCCACGGCCAGGTGGCAGGCAAAGCGGTCTTTACCTGCCAGCCGGTAGGCGTGGACCCTGGCAGGTGAGCAACCGCGGTGTCGATGTCCTTGGTCGCCATAGACTGTCTTTAGTTCGGCTGAATTACCCCGCGCGAATTGTGCGGTCCACGGCATTCCGGCGCAGGACTCCCAATATTGTCCCCTCTGTGAACCTAATCAGGCTGACACGAACATCGCTGCGGTCGGCGGCCAGGAACATCCGTGGCGCCGGTACGGCGAGGCAGGCGAGGGCAGCGCTCGCGGCCGGGGCCGGCCTGGGCGCGGTCATCGTGGCGGTTGCGCTCGCGGTCGCCTTCTCCTCTGATCCGTCTTCGTCATCATCTTCGTCTTCGTCGCCGGCTGACCCCCCGGCGGCCGCCACCGACGCTCCGGTAGCCGGCGTGGTCAAGCACTGGGGGACGTTCTTCGGCGGCGCCAAAGGCGTGAACTACGACACGAGCCTGGAGCCGGTCCCCGTGACCCTGCCCGGCCCGATCGCCCAGATCGCGACGTCGAACTCGACCGAGTACGCGCTGCTGACCAACGGCGCGCTCTACGCGTGGGGCCTGGGTGCTCAGGGCGAGTTCGGCGACGGCAAGCGGGTGAACGAGTTCACCCGGCCGGTGCGGGTGCAGTTTCCCAAAGGAGTGAAGATCGCGTCGATACCCATTGACGTCGAGCCGTTTGACAGCGCCATCGCGGTCGACACCAAGGGAAACGCATGGGGCTGGGGCCACAATGGCGGCGGTGAACTGTGCCAGGGCAACAAGAGAACCTACACCAGGCCGGTCAAGCTCCCGTTCTCGCACGTGACCGCGTTGGCGGGGGCCAGCAATCACGACCTGTACGACGCCAACGGCACCGTCTACGCGTGCGGGCAGAACCTGGCCGACTCCCTCGGCGACGGCAGCACTCACAACAGCACCACGCCCGTGATCGTGGCCGGGCTCGACGGCAAGTTGGTCACCCAGCTGGTTACCTCGTTCGCCAACTCCGGGGCGCTGCTGTCCAACGGGCAGTACTACGACTGGGGTTACGACGCCAACGGCCAGCTCGGCGACGGCAAAATCCGCAAGAACTCCGACGTCCCGGTGCTTGTCCACCTTCCCGAACCGGTTACGCAGGTCGCACAGGGCGGCTCCATCTGGGGCAATGGCCAGACGCTGGTAATCCTCTCCGACGGCTCGATGTGGTCATGGGGCGACGACGCGTACTACCAGCTGGGCATCGGCAGGGCCGGCCAGGAGGCCTCGCCGGTGCAGTTCCACGCTCCCTCGGGAGTCACCTACCAGACCCTCGCCACCGGGTCGGCCACGTCGTACGCGGTTACCTCCACCGGTCAGGTCTACGCGTGGGGCGTCAGCTTCGTCGGCCAGATCGGCAACGGGACGTATCACACGGCCAAGAACCCGGTGCTCATCGCCTCCGGGGCCACGGCGATCTCCGCCACGGCCAACAACGTGCTCATCGCCGTCTCGAAGAGCCTCTGACGCCGGTGGCCGGGCCGGGGAGCCACAGGCGCAGGTGAGGGCGGGCGGCCGGCCGGGGCCACGGGCGCGCGCGGGGCGGGCGGCCGCTGACTCAGCCGGCCGGCGGCCGCTGCTGCCGCTCCAGCGCGGCCAGCCGCAGCTCGAGCTGGTCGACGCGGTGCCGGAGGATCTCGAGCTGGGCCTCATCGGCGAGCCGCCGTTCCGCGCTGCGGCGCAGCCGTGGCGAGGCCTCGGCGCGTGCGGCGACGACCGCGAGCGGCACCAGCCGCTGCGGGCCGTGCGGCCCGTCGACCAGCCGGGACGGGATCTGGCCGGTCCGGTACCAGCTGCGCAGGGCGGCGCGGGACGCACCGGTTTCCGCTGCGGCCCGCTCGAGTGGCACCCAGTCCGAGTCCTCGAGCCGGGCGGCCAGCTCGAGCTCGAGCTCCCATTCGTCGAGCCGGTCCTCCCACTCCACGATCCCGCCCTCCTCGGCGTTCGATCCGCATGCGCCAGCCCTATTATTAGCATGGTATTGACGGGGTGTGAAGGGTGCCGCACCCTTGGTCTCATGTTTGAGAGATTCACGAACCGAGCCCGGCACACCGTCGTGCTTGCCCAGGAGGAAGCGCGGCAACTGCATCACAACTACATCGGCACCGAGCACATTCTGCTCGGTCTGCTCGGCGAGCCCGAGGGGTACGCCGGCCGCGTCCTGACCAGCTTCGGGATAACGCGCGACGACGCGCGTAAAGAAGTCAGGGCCATGGTCGGCACCGGGACCGACGCGCCGAGCGGGCACATCCCGTTCACGCCGCGGGCGAAGAAGACCCTCGAGCTCGCGCTGCGTGAGGCGCTCCAGCTGCATCACAACTACATCGGCACCGAGCACATCCTGCTGGGTCTGATCAGGGAGGGCGACGGCGTCGCCGCGCAGGTCATGAAGCAGCACGCCGACCTCCTGGCGATCCGGATGGCCGTGCTCGACATGGTGCCCGCGGGGAGGTCCGAAGCCGCCAGGGGCCGCCGCTGGCTGCTGCGACGCCGTTCCGAGGGCGATCCGCTCGAGGCCGAGCACCCGGTCCCGGTCGGGCAGCTCGAAATGCGCACCACGCCGGCCGCCGACATCAGCCTCAGCGAGGCCGCCCGGCTGGCCGGGGCGCAGCCGGTCGGCTCGCATCACCTGCTGCTAGCCGCCCTGGCCGACGCCAATACCGCGGCGGCCAAGGCCCTTGCGGCCCTTGGCGTGGACCTGGACCAGGCCAAGGAGGCGCTGCGCAGCGCGGATGTCACCGGCACCAGCGACGAGCAGCCCGAGGAAGCGGGACGGCGCCAGATGGTGATCCACGTGACCGACGACAAGGTCACGATCGAGGCCAGCGACCCGGTGATCATCCAGGCCGGCCTCGCCGCGCTGCGGGCGGTCGCCGGCGCTGCGGACCCGCCCGGGACCATCCGCGGCGACCTGCCCGTCAGCGCCAGCCTGAGCAACGTCTGGCAGGCGCTCGAAGACAGCCTCGGGGTGATCGAGCGGCGCGCGACCCTTCCGGCCGAATCTGCCCAGGGTGGCCCCGACAAGCCGGGCACCGAGACCGCCTGAGGAGCCGTAACGCCACGCCAGGCGGCCGGTCCCCGTGATCAGCCGGCTGGCGTTAGTCCCCGATCCGGGCGTGCACCATGCCGCATCCGTCCAGCGGGAACGACGGGCGGGACGAGACGGGGCATGGCCCCATCATCGCGCACGGTCTACAGCTGACGGCTCCACTGCGGCTCCACCGAGAGCCAGCCAGCCTCCCAGCCTGCGAGCCGCCTGCGGTCGAGGACCCAACGGATGACCAGCGCGGCAGCCGTCAGCAGCGCCGTGAGGCCGGCCAGGGCGAAGAGTGCCGCGATCAGGATGCGGTTGCTGGCCCCGGCGGCGGTCAGCGGCGGCGCCTGCGCCTTGCCTGCACCGTTGAGCCAGACCTTTACGGTGGTGCCGGCGCTCGCCCCTGCGGGTGCGGGCACGTCGCCGGTCCGCGCGCGGCCGTCGGCGATCCAGCGCGCCGGCGACCAGACCAGCCAGGAGTTGGCGCCGTTGTCAGCGAACAGCGGCCCGGGAACGGGCTTCACCAGGACGGCACTGACCTGGTGCCATGACTTGTCCGCACGCTGGATGGCCATATTTTCGGCATGGGCCCACAGGCCCGCCCCGGTGGCGGCGAGCGGTCCCAGGACCAGGAACGCGGTGATCGCGGCGGGCAGGAGCCACCCGTCGATCAGGTCCCAGCGCCGGCGCAGCGGGTTGTGATCAAACCCCAGCCGACGGATCGCCTTCGTCCACATCGTCGTGGCCGCCATACCGCTCACCTCAACACGCCAGTCCCCAGATGCGCGTAACACAGTCGTAACACATCCGTAACATACCCGGCAAGACGGTGCGTTACGCGAGGTCTGCGAGGGCCCGGCGCCGATCGCCCGGCGTGTGGCCATAGAGGCGCATTTGCCTTCCCGTTACGTTTGCCGAACCGCGGGCCGGGTACCCGGCGATCAACGGTAGGAGGTCGTCGGGAGGTCGGCAGATGGTGTCGGAAACGAAGCCTGCTCAGCCATCGGGACGGCGCAACGTCCTCGATGATCTCGACTCGCGCATCCCCACGAACTTCTACTGGTACCTCGCCGTCTTGGCGTGCATCGGCGGGTTCTTGTTCGGCTACGACACGTCCAATATCGGCTCGGCGCTCGGCTTCATCCCCTATCACCTGTCGAGCTTCGCGACCGGCTACCTGGTGGCCGGGGCGTCCCTGGGCGCGGCGGTCGGCGCGCTGATCGCCGGCCCGCTGACCGACAAGTTCGGGCGCAAGATCCTGCTGGTCGGCGACGCGGCCATCTACGCCGTCGGGGCGATCCTGTCGGCGGTCACGGTGGACGCGGGCATGCTGCTCGCGTCCAGGACATTGATCGGGCTGGCGATCGGCGCCGACTCCGCGATCGCTACCTCCTACATCGCGGAGTTCGCGCCGCGCAGCCGGCGAGGGCAGCTGAGCATCATCCAGCAGTGGATGATCACCGTGGGGATCCTGGTCTCCTACCTCGTCGCCGTGATCATCCTCAAGGCGGATCCGGGTGGCGCCGGCAACGAAGACTGGCGGCTGATCCTGGGTCTGGGCGGGGTTCCCGCGCTGGTCGCGGTCGCCCTCCGGTCGCACATGCCCGAGTCACCGCGATGGCTGATGCTGCACGGGCGCTACGACGACACACGCAAGGCGTTCGGCCGGCTGGGCATGGACGTCACCACCGATGAGGTGAAAAGCGCGGCCGAACAGATCGCCGCCCAGGAAGGAGAGCGCGCGCGCAAGACCCAGTGGACGCGCGGGGTGCGGCGGGCGCTGATCATTGTCTGCCTGTTCTTCATCTTCCAGCAGATCACCGGGATCAACGTGCCGTTCTACTACGGGCCGACGATCCTGTCGAAGTACTTCCTGTCCGGGCACAACGCGGTGGCCGCCGTGGTCGCCGGGGTCGAGGCCACCGCGATCCTGGGCGCGGTCAACGTGGTCGCCACCTACTTCGCCTTCCGGTGGATCGACAAGATCGGCCGACGCCCGCTGGCCATCTGGGGCTATGCGGGCATGACCGTGTTCATCCTGGTGGCCGCCCTCGGCGTGTCGTTCCTGGTCGGGATCCCCCAGGTCGTGCTCGTCATGGTCGGGTTCTCGTTCTTCATCTCCTCGTTCGCGATCGGGGTCGGCGGCACCGGCTGGCTGATCCAGGGTGAGGTCTTCCCCACCGCCGTGCGTGGCCGGGCCGCGGCCACCGGCGCGTGCGTCGACTGGCTGGCCAACTACGCGCTGATCGAGGCGTTCCCCGCCTGGCACAACTCCATCGGGCTTGGCGGGGTGATGGTGTGCTTCGCCGTGCTGTGCGTCGTGGCCATCGGGTTCGTGTACAAGTTCCTGCCCGAGACCAAGGGGATGTCGGTGGAGCAGGCCGTCCAGGTGTACGAGCGGGAGGCCGAAGGCGGCAAGCTCGGGCGGCTGTCGGGCACGCCGCCGAGCCAGCCGAGCAGCCAGACGGCCTGACCCCGAGGCCGGCTGGCGCGCACGTCCTGCCGCTACGCTGACTTCGTGGCGCGCCGGTTCGACAACATCCGCACCGATCGCCTGGTGATGCGCCGATGGCGCGATGCGGACCGGGATGCGTACGCAGCGCTGAACGCCGACCCCGAGGTGATGCGCTACTTTCCGGCGCCCCTTAGCCGGGCTACCAGCAACGCCAGTGTCGATCGCATCGAGGAGCTCTTCGACGCCCACGGCTTCGGCCTGTGGGCCCTCGAGGTGGCCGCCACCGGCGAGTTCATCGGCTTCGCCGGGCTGAACCCGATGCCCGATGGGGTCCCCGGCGCGGGTGGCATGGAGGTGGGCTGGCGGCTGGCCCGGCAGGCGTGGCACAAGGGATTCGCCACCGAGGCGGCCAGGGCCGCGGTCGACGTGGCGTTCACCGGGGCCGGCCTCGCCGAGCTCTGGTCGATGACAGCCGTCCTGAACCGGCCGTCACAGGCCGTTATGCTTCGGATTGGGATGACACCGCACGCGCTTTTCGATAACCCGAAGATCGCGGTTGGCCACCCCTTGCGGCGCCATATCGTCTACCGGCTAGAACAGTCGTGCTAGCTGGGTAGAAACCGTACTTGGAAAGCGCAGGAGCATTTTCAGGTAGAGGACGGGTTGTCATGCGGCTGCGGCCAGGGGTAGCGATCGACCTAGGCACGGTCAACACGCTCATCTACGTCTCCGGCCGCGGCATCGTGCTCGAGGAGCCGTCGGCGATCGCGATCGACCGGACCACGGGCAAGCTGGCCGCCGTGGGCGAGGCCGCGGACGTGCTGGCCGGTAAGGACCCCGAGGCGATCGACGTCGTCCACCCGCTCCGCGATGGCGTGATCGCGGATCTTGATGCGGCAACGGCCATGCTGCAGGCCTTCCTGCGCCGGATCCGGCTGCGCCGCGGCGTACGACGCGGATCGGCGGTGGTTTGCGTGCCGAGCGGCGCCACCTGGGTGGAGCGCCGATCGCTCGCGGCCGCGGTGGAGGCGCAGCGGCCGCGGTGCACAGTGCGGCTCGTTGACGAGCCGGTCGCCGCGGCGGCCGGAGCGGGCTTTGGCCGGGCGGACGGCGCCGGTGCCTTCATGGTGGACATTGGGGGCGGGACCACAGAAGCGGCAGTGCTCGCCGGCGCGCACGTGGTGCGGGTCAGGTCGCTGCGCCTCGGCGGGAACGCGATGGACGAGGCAATCGTGCACGCCGTCAAGACCGAGCTCGGCCTGCTCATCGGCCGTAACGCTGCCAGAAACCTGAAGACCACGCTCGGGATCGGCGAGGGCGCTGCGGAACTGATGGAGGTCGTCGGGGTCGATGCCGCGCGCCGCACTCCGCGGGTCGAGTACGTGTCGGCGCGGCTGGTCGCGGACGCGCTCGAGCGTCCCGTAGCCGCGATCGCCGAGTCGGCACAGGAAATGCTGTCGGATATCCCGCCGAACCTGGCCGAGGACGTGGTGCGGGGGAAGATCCGGCTGGCCGGCGGCGGCGCCTTGCTCCCCGGCCTGGCGAGCAAGGTCGAGGCGGTCGCCGACATTCCGGCCGTGGTGGTTGACGACCCGCTGCGGTGCGTAGTCCGCGGGGCGGCCGAGATCCTCACCCGCGGCGACGGTTCCTGAGGCGGCCGGTGACCAAGCGCTCCGTCTGGATTGACCTCGGGGGTCCGGTCCACTATCTCGACTTTGGCGGCCGCGCCAGCGGGCCGCTGATCGTGTGCGTGCACGGGCTCGGCGGCTCCGGACTGAACTGGTCGGCGATCGCGCCGCTGCTGACCCCCCGCTACCGGCTGATCGCTCCCGATCTGGCCGGGCACGGCCTCACGCAGTCGCTGGGCCGTGGCGCGAACGTGGGCGCCAACCGGATACTGCTGCACCGGTTCATCGAGTCCGTCGCCGACGGCCCGGTGATCCTGATGGGCAACTCGATGGGCGGGATGATCTCGCTGCTCGAGGCCAGCGCCGCGCGCGATGCCGTCGCGGGCCTGATCCTGCTCGACCCGGCTCTCCCATTGGTGCCAGCCAGAGTCGATCCGCGGGTGGCCGCCGGGTTCGTGCTGTACGCCACGCCGGGCGTCAGCCGGCTGGTGATGGGCCGCCAGCGGCCGTCCCCCGAGGACCTGGTGGCCGGCGTTCTCGCGGCGCTCTGCGCGGATCCATCCCAGGTGGCGCCCCACGTCGTCGCCGAGCACGTCGAGCAGGTGCGCCAGCGTGCCGCGTTCGACGGCGCGGACCGGGATTTCACGGCGGCCATGCGCTCGGTGCTCGCCATCGCCGGCTACCTGAGGGGCACGGCCTACCGGCGGGCGGTCCGCTCGGTCCGCTGCCCGGTGCTGCTGCTGCACGGAGAGCGGGACCGGCTGGTGCCGGTATCGGCTGCCCGGAGCGCGGCAGCGGCGAATCCCTCCTGGTCACTGGTTGAGCTGCTCGGCGTTGGTCATGTGCCGCAGTTGGAGGCGCCACGGGAATGCGCCGCGGCGATCACGGAATGGCTCGGATCGGACGGCAAGAGCGCCGCGGAGGCGGCATCGCCGTTGGTGAAGTTACCGCTGGCAGAATAAGCCGCATGACCGATGGTGACCTGCTGGGCGAGGCCGTCGCCGAGCTCTACTCGTCCGACCCCGACGAGTTCGTCGAGCGACGCGGCGCGCTGGTCGCCCGGGGGCGGGAGGCCGGGCAGGCTCCGGCGGCCAAGCAGATCGCCGCGCTGCGCAAGCCCACCCGGTCCGCCTGGATTGTCAACAGGCTGGTCCGCGCCGATCCCGGCGTCACCGCCGAGCTCGCCGAGCTCGGCGAGGAGTTGCGCGCCGCGCAGGACTCGCTCGACGGCTCGGCCATCAGGGAGCTCTCGCAGCAGCGGCGCGGGCTGATCGAGTCTCTGGTCCGCCGGGCCTTCACCGTCGTCGGCGTTTCCGCGCCGCCCGCGGCCATCAGGGACGAGGTGACGGCCACCCTCGGCGCGGCCCTCGCCGACCCGCAGTTCGCCGACACCCTGGCGGCCGGGGCCCTGGTGCGGGCGGTGCAGGCCGAAGGCTTTGGCCCGGTGGGGCGGCCGACCCTGACCGTGGTGAGGGGTGGGGGGAGTGGGGTCAAAACAGCGGGGAGGGCCGGGGAGGTGGGTGGGACCCGGGCGCCGCGGGGAAAGACGGCCGCGGACGCGCGCTCCCGGGCGCCAGCGGCACCGTCGCCGGAGCAGTTGCGGGCGGAGCGGGAACGCCGGCACCGGGCGGCGGTTGCCGAGGCCGAGCAGGCAGCGTCCGAGGCCGCCCAGGCCGCCGATGCCGCCACGGCGGCCGAGCACGAGCTGGAAGCCACGGTGCAGCGGCTGGAAGAGGAGCTTGCCGACGGACGGGAGGCCCTCGCCAGCGCCCGGGGCCAGGCGAGGCGGGCGAGGACAAGGCAGCGGTCCGCGCAGCAGGCACTCGACCGGCTCCGCGGGTGACGGCACCGGGCGAGGTGCTCGTACCATGACAGCCGTGACGGATTACGAGCTGGCCCACGGGTACGAAACTGTCAATTACTACCGGAGCGGCGGAGCGGCGAGGATCGAGCTCAACCGCCCGGACCGGCTGAACGCCTGGAACAATCAGTTCAGCCTCGACCTGCTGGCCGCTGTGCAGGAGGCCGCCGAGGACCAGTCCGTCCGGGCGGTGATGATCACCGGGGCCGGGCGCGCCTTTTCCAGCGGCGCCGACCTCAGGGACGACATCTCCACGGAGTCCGGGCCTCCGGACGTCTACGGCAGGCTGACCGAGCGGTACCACCCGATCCTGGTCACGATCCGGCGGATGCCAAAGCCGGTGGTGAGCGCCGTCAACGGGGCCGCTGCGGGGATCGGCCTTTCCCTGGCGCTGGTCTGCGACCTGGTGGTTGCCGCCGAGTCCGCCTATTTCCTGCTCGCGTTCGTGAACATCGGCCTGGTGCCGGACGGCGGCTCGTCGCTGCTCGTTCCGTCCCGAGTGGGGTTCGCCAGGGCGGCCGAGCTGGCCATGCTCGGCGAGCGGCTCGGCGCCCAGCAAGCGCTGGAGTGGGGGCTGATCAACCGGGTCTGGCCGGACGAGGAGTTCGCTGCGAAGTCCGGCGAGCTGCTCGAGCGGCTCGCGAACGGCCCGACCAGGTCGTACGCGGGAACCAAGCGCCAGCTCAACCGGTGGCTCTACGAGCAGATGGACTCCCAGCTCGAGTTCGAGGCCAGGATCCAGCAGGAGATGGCGGGCTCGAAGGACTTCGCCGAGGGCGTCGCGGCGTTCGCGGAGAAGCGGGCGGCCCGCTTCACCGGGAGCTGACCAGCACCTCGATGCCGTCGAGGATGCGCTCGAGACCGAAGATGAACTCGTCGTCAGGGTCGTCGGCCCGGTCGAACACGCCCGCGGCGATGAACTTGGTCAGCGCCGGGTAGCGGCCCGGGTCGGCCAGCGCCGTCAGCATCCGGGGGTAGGCGGCCATCCACTCGTCCGGGGCGACGCCCGCTGCCCTGACGGCCGCCTCGAGGTCCGCTTCCAGCGTCGCCAGAGTCCGCACATAACCGCTGATCAGCATGATTACCGATGCCTTCTCGGCCTCCACCAGCCCGCTGTCCTCCAGGTCAGCCAGGGCCTGCTCGAACCAGGCGACCTCATTGGGCATCACCGGCAGCCCGCTGATCGGGACCCTCGCCGTCCACGGGTGCCGCCGGAGCGCGGTGCGCATCCCCCACGCCCAGCGGGACAGCCCGGCGCGCCACCCCGTGCCCGGTTCCGCCTCGGGGGGCGGGGGCGACCCCCACGCCGCGTCGATCATCAGCTTGACCAGTTCGTCCTTGGCGTTCACGTACCGGTAGAGCGACATCGTTGACGCGCCGAGCTCGGCGGCGACCCGGCTCATCGACACCGCGTCCAGGCCATCGCGGGATGCGATCTTGACCGCGGCGGCGACGATCCGTTTCAGGCTCAGGCCTGGCTTGGGTCCCTTGCCGGGGTGCGCCCGCACGCCCCAGGCGGCCGCGACGGCGTCGGGCAGCTCATCGTCCATGGCTCATTCTCCCAGGCCTGCCGGTTGACAGCGGCCCACCTACTGTGTATACCTTACGCAGTAGTGCGTATGCCATACGCAGAAGGGATGGGTGGCGCTGGCATGAACGGGATAGACCGCGCGGACTCAAGTGGCGCGCTGGCAATCGAGGCGATCGGCCTGAAGAAGTCCTTCGGCGCGGTGCGGGTCCTGGATGGGGTGGATCTGGCAGTACCGGCCGGCATCGTGTTCGCCCTGCTTGGGCCCAATGGCGCGGGCAAGACCACGACCGTCCGCATCCTCGCGACGCTCACCAGGGCGGACGCCGGGCGCGCGCGGGTGGCCGGCCACGACGTCGAGCACGAGCGGCACAGGGTGCGCCGCGGCATCAGCCTGGCTGGGCAGTACGCGGCGGTCGACGGGCTGCAGACCGGAGCCGAGAACCTGCGCATGATGGGGCGCCTATCCGGGCTGTCACCCCTGCAAGCGCGGCGGCGCGCGGGCGACCTGCTCGAGCAGTTCGGCCTCGCCGCCGCCGGAAACCGGCGGGTCGGGACCTACTCCGGCGGGATGCGCCGGCGCCTCGACCTGGCCGCCAGCCTGACGGGCACCCCTTCGGTGATCTTCCTGGACGAGCCGACCACCGGGCTCGACCTGCCGAGTCGCCAGGCGCTGTGGCGGGTGATCGGCGACCTGGCCGACAAGGGGGTGACGGTGTTCCTCACCACCCAGTACCTGGAGGAGGCGGACCTGCTGGCCAGCCGCATCGCGGTGATCGACGGCGGGCGCGTGGTCGCCGACGGCAGCCCCGGCGACCTGAAGAAGCTGATTGCCGGGCAGCGCCTGGACCTGGTGCTGGCCGACGGCGCGGCGTTCGACGCGGTCACCCGGCTGGCCGGCGACCGCGCGGTCACGGCGGACCCGGCCGGACTGACGATCGGCGTCGCGACCGGGGGCTCCGCGGGCGAGGTTCGCGCCCTGCTCGACGAGTTCGACCCGGACCGCTCCGCGGTGCGCAGCTTCTCGGTGCACAGCACGACCCTTGACGACGTGTTCCTCGCCCTGACCTCCCGCACCGCCGGCCGACCCGAAACGGAGCCCTCCCGTGTCTGACGTCCTGACCATGACCGCACGCTCTTTCCGGCTCACCAGGCGGCAGCTTGACTCGCTGTTCACCGCGCTGGCGCTGCCGGTCCTGCTGATGCTGCTGTTCGTCGGCCTGTTCGGCGGCGCCATCCGCACCGGCACCGGCGCCGGGTACGTGACCTACGTACTGCCCGGCGTCTTGGTGCTGTGCGCCGGGTTCGGCGCAGCGATCACCGCCGTGAGCGTCAGCCAGGACATGACCGGCGGGATCATCGACAGGTTCCGGTCCATGGACGTCCGCGGCCCGGCGATCCTGGCCGGCCACGTCGCGGCGAGCATCGCGCGCAACATCGCATCCACCATCCTGGTGTTCGGCGTTGCCTGCCTCATCGGCTTCCGGCCGCATGCCAGCCTGCCGGGCTGGCTGGCCGCCGCCGGCCTGCTGCTCGCGTTCATCCTGGCCGTTTCGTGGCTCGCCGCCGCCTACGGGCTGGCCGTCAAGACCCCGGAGGCCGCCAACGGGTTCCTGTTCCTCGTGGCGTTCCTGCCGTACGCGAGCAGCGCGTTCGTCCCGGTCGACACCATGCCCGGGTGGATTCAGGGATTCGCGCGCAATCAGCCGGTCACTCCGGTCACCCAGTCTCTGCGCGGGCTGCTGCTGGGAACGCCCGTCGGCACCGCACCCTGGGCGGCGCTGGCCTGGCTCGGCGGCATCCTGGCCGTCTCGCTAGTGTTCTCCGGCGTCTTGTTCTCCCGCCGCACCGCCTAGGTCATGGGCCGGGGGTTCACCCCTGTGCGTGTGCTGGACCAGCGCCACCGCGGCCGTGTGCCATCCCACCGTGTCGTACGCGGAAGCGAGGTTCGCCCGGGCGGCCAGCGTGCCCGGGTGATCCTGGCCCATGATCCTCTCGTGGTCCTGCAGCGTCCGCTCGTACATCGGGATGGCCTGGGCGAGCCGGCCGGACGAGTGGTAGGCCGACGCGAGATCGCCGCGCGCGGCCACGGTCTCGGAGTGATCCGGGCCGTCCCGTCCCTCGCGGCGGTACAGCACCTCTGCAAAGAGCGACAGCGCCTGCTTGAGCTTGCCCGCGGCGTGATAGGCCGACGCGAGGTTCGCCATCGACGCCAGGGTGTCCGGGTGATCGGGCCCCAGCGCACGCTCACGGTCGGCGAGCGTGCGCTCGTATACCGGCAGGGCGTGCTTCATCCGGTCTGCGGAGCGGTAGGCGTAGGCGAGGTTTGCGCGCGCGCTCATGGTGTCGGGGTGGGTGGCCCCCTGAGTTTCCTCCCGGCCGGCCAGCGCCCGCTCGTACAGCGGGATCGCTTCGGCCAGCCGCCCACCGGAGTGCAGCGCGGACGCGAGATCGCCGCAGGCGGCGAGCGTCTCTGGATGACCGGCACCCATGGCCGCCGCCCGCTCGCCGTATACGGGCTGCAGGATGGCGATCGCCTGCTCCGGCTGGCCCGCCCCCAGGTACGCGGACGCGAGATCGCCGCGCGCCGTCATGGTGGCCGGGTCGCCCGGCCCGAGCGCCTGTTCCCGGCCGGCCAGGGCGCGCTCGTACAGCGGGACCGCGTCCGTCGCGCGGCCGGCTGCCATGCAGGCGCGGGCAAAGTTGCCGCACGCCGTGAGGGTGTCCGGATGATCGGCGCCGAGCACCCGTTCCCGGTCGGCGAGGCCCTGCTCGTTGGCGACGGCGGCATCGGCGGCGCGGCCCGCGCTCAGGTAGGCGGCCGCCAGGCCGTCCCTGGCGCCCAGGGTGCCGGGGTGATCGTCGCCCAGGATCCGGCGGCCGGTGTCGAACAGGCCCTGCCAGTATGAGACGGCGACGTCGTGCAGGCCGGCGCGGTCGAGGCTCTGGCCCGCCCGCAGCAGCACCGGGTGAGCCTCCGGGGTCCAGAGCGGCTCGGCGGCAGCCCGGTGCAGGCTGGCGCTGCAGTCCCGCAGGGCCTGCGCGAGCACCTGGTCGCGGTCGGCCGGCGGCCACGCCTGGAGCAGGGCGTCGGCCGCGGCCATCGCGGCCTGCCCCAGGCCCATCGGGGTGATCACCTGCCGGATCGCCGCCTGGACCGCGCCGTGCACCCGGACCGTGCGGGGCGCGCACTCGGCGTCGATGGTCACCAGCCCGACCCGGGCGAGGCTGTCGAACACGCTGCGGACTGCGGACTGGTCGGCCGGCGTGCCGGTGGAGCTGGAGCCGCAGATGTAGTCGCACGCAGCGCGGCTGGTCAGCACCGCCTCCGGGACGCCCGCAGGATCGAGCAGCGCCGCCATCGCCAGCGCGTATCCCGCCGTTTTCGGCGGGGCGATGGCGTCGGCCCGGTCCAGCGACAGCGACCAGGTGGCCGCCAGGGTCCTGGTGCGTTCGTCGGCCCCGGCGCCGGACACCAGCCGGGCTCGCTGAGCCAACTGCTCGCGGTAGCGGCGGCAGCCGCTATGGCTGTCAGCGACCACGGCCGACGCCATGGCCAGGCTCAGTGGCAGGCAGCCGAGGTCGGAGGCGAGGTCAAGCGCCCCGGCCCGCATGCCGGGTTCGCCGAGCCGTCCGGTCAGGTAGCTCAGCGCCTCGCGAGGGCTGAACGGGCCGACCTCGATGATCCTCCGGTTGCCTCCGCCGATCACGGCGGCGGGCAGCCGGGTGGTGACGAGGACGAGGCCGGCCGGTCCCGACGGCCAGAGCCCGTCCAGGTCGCCGGCGTCGGTGACGTCGTCGAGCACCACCAGCCACGGGCGGCTCGTCTCGGCCAGCCAGGACAGGAAGCTGGCCGCGGTAACGCCGGGATTAGCGCGGGCGCCGGGGATTTCGGCTGCCGCCAGAGCCTCGGCGTAACCGCTCAGAATCGCGTCTCTGCTGGCAGCCTGAACCCATGCGAGCAGGTCTACATCGCCGGCTCGCCACGCCGACAGTGCGATCGCGGCGGCGAGCTGGGTCTTGCCGGTGCCGCCCAGGGCGTCCACCGAGTGGCATCCCTGCGCCTCGGGCGGAGCCGGCTGGGTTAGCACTGCTGTCCCGCCGGGGCCCGGGGCGCGAGCCCCCGTCTCCGGGCGCGTGTTGAAGCACGCGGCCAACGGCGGCACCGGTCCCGACCGGACCGGCCAGGGTGCGTGCCGGGACGGCATGCCCGCGTTGGCCTGGCGGGTGATGATCACAATCAGGACCTTCCGTAGGCGTGCCGTCTGCGAGGTTGCGACGGCCTGCCACAGGATAAGAGATCATTGCGCGCATTCGTAACCAGATGATTACGCAAGTGATACATGTGCACTCAGTGCGCTCAAGGGGACTAGTGTGCGTCTTTCTCGTGCCGCCGCTCGCCCAGCGTGAGGCTCAGCAGCCAGCTGACCACCCCAACGATGATCGCGCCCCAGAACGCCGGCCAGAAGCCGGTGATGTGGAACGGTTCGTGCAGCTTGCCAGCAACCCAGCTGGTGAGCAGGAACAGCAGTGCGTTCACCACGAGGCCGATCAGCCCGAGGGTCAGGATGTAGAACACGCAGCCGACCGTCTTGACGATCGGCTTGAGCACGGCGTTCACCACGCCGAAGATCAGCGCCACCACGACCAGCGTGGTCACCTTGGCCAGCGTGGAGCCGGCCTGCAGCTGGATGCCGGGAACCAGCGCGGTCGCCACGAACAGCGCCGCCGCGGTGATCAGCAACCGGAGGATGAGCCACATGGCAGCATCCTGCCACGGCGCCCGACACGAGCGATATGCCGGATCTATCTGGGTCGGTGCCCGGCGGATGAACGCGTGAGCGCCGCGTTCTCCCGGCATGGCAGACGGGAGTTCGGAAAAGCGCGTGAAACGATTTCCCCCGGGGAAAGTCTGCAAGTGGCCCTCGCGGGATTCAGCGAGTCCTCAGTGAGGAGTCACGGATACGGGGGAGCGGGAATGGGATTCGCATTGGAGCTTGCCAACGCGGGGAATTCCGGAATGCCAGACGCCTGGGACGTTCCGTCCGCCGCGCCGCGGCATCGCAAGCCGCCGCGCAGGCGCCGGCTTGGGCTGGCCGGCCTGCCACATGCCACGGCAGCGGCGGCCGCCGCCACGGCACGCCGGGCCAGGACCGTCATCACCAAGCGGCCGGCCCTCGCGGATCACCGCCGCGCGTTCTAGCCCGAATTCCCTGGCCAGTTACCAGCGGAAGTGCACGAATACGCGGCCGAAGTTCTTGGAGTCCTTCTCGACCCGGTGATAGAGCGCCTTGATCTCCTTCTGCTGGAGAAACCTGAGCACGTGCTTTTTAAGCTGGCCCGAGCCCTTGCCGGGAATGATCTCGACAAGCGGCGCTTTCTTCCTGACCGCCTCGTCCATGATGTCGCGCAGCGCCCGGTCGATGTCCTGGCCGCGGTTGTAGATGTCGTGCAGGTCGAGTTTGAGCTTCACCTGGCCATCTCCGCTCCGCCGGCCCGAGTACCGGCGATACACCGCACGATATATCCGCGGTGCGCCGGCCGGGCCGGCCAGACGTGCTGACCGGCCTCTTTGACGCCAACCGCGGGCGCGGTAGGGTGCGCGACAGACGCTGCCGCAACGGCAACCCCCGCCTTTCGGCCCCCAGGAGAGACCACATGCGCCACCTCCGGCCTGCGGCGGTGGCTGCCGGATCCGTCCTGCTCGCCATGGCCGTGACCGGGGCCAGTGCGGTCGCGCCCGCCGCCGGCCGGGCAACGGTTCCGCTCGCCGACGTGGTGACCATACGGCCGGACGCCGTCCACATCCTTGACGGAGTCCTGAACAATCCCCCCACCACGGCGTACTGCGAGGAGCACTACCACATCGCGTGCTACCTGCCAGCGCAGATCCAGCAGGCCTATCACCTGCCGCAGCTGTACCGGCATGGAATCAAGGGCCGCGGCCAGACGATCATCATCGTCGACTCGTTCGGCTCCCCGACCGTCCAGCGCGATCTGGCCAGGTTTGACAAGGCTGCGGGCCTTCCCGCACCGCCGTCGCTCAAGGTCATCCAGCCGGCGGGCAAGGTCCCGCCGTACAAGCCGGACGCCGACCGCGAGGGCTGGGCGGGCGAGACCGACCTGGACGTCGAGTACGCCCACACGATCGCCCCGGAGGCGAACATCGTGCTGGTCGAGACGCCGACCTCGGAGAACGAGGGCACGACCGGCTTCCCGCAGATCGTCGCGGCCGAGAAGTACGTGATCAGCCATCACCTCGGCGGTGTGATCAGCCAGAGCTTCAGCGCTACCGAGCAGACCTTCGCGTCCAAGCAGTCGCTGCTGGACCTGCGCGGCGCCTACATCGACGCGGCGCGCAGCGGGGTCACCGTGCTAGCCGCCTCTGGTGACAGCGGTGCGGCGGACGTCAAGTTCAACGAGGTCACCTACTACCTGCACCCGGTGACCTCGTGGCCGGACAGCGACCCGCTGGTGACCGGCGTCGGCGGAATCCGGCTGCACCTGTCCGCGGCGGGCTACAACCTTAAGCGGCCCACCGTATGGAACGACACCTACAACGTGCCGGCCAACGAGTTCGTCAACGGCAACGCGGGGCCCAACCCGCTGGGCGGCGGTGGCGGCAAGTCCGTGATCTTCACCCGGCCCGGCTACCAGAACGGGGTGCGGGACATCGTTGGCGACAGCCGCGGCGTGCCCGACATCTCGATGAGCGCCGCCTGCAACGGCGCGGCCGACATGTACCAGAGCTTCGCGGGCCAGCCGGCCGGGTGGTACCCGACGTGCGGCACCAGCGAGGCGACGCCGGAGTTCGCCGGGATCGTGGCCCTGGCGGACCAGGTGGCCGGCCATCCGCTCGGCGCGATCAACCCGTACCTGTACCAGCTCTCGGCCCGGCACGCTCCCGGCATCGTGGACGTCGTGACCGGCAACAACACCGTCTCGTTCCGGCAGGACGGCAAGCGGCACACGGTGCCCGGGTTCCATGCCCGGCCCGGCTACGACCTCGCATCCGGGGTCGGCACGGTGAACGCGCCCGACTTCGTGCACGAACTCGCCGCGGCGGCCGACCGGCGGCACACAGGCCGGCCCCGAACGCAACGTTCTGGCTAATGAACCTTTTTGTGCTTGCGCAAGCGCTCTCAGCGCGACTACGACGGATGAAAAGAGTTCAGTGATATGCGTGCTCGGCGACGCGCACCTCGACGTCGTCGTCTCCGCCCGCTGGCCGGTCGCCGAGGAGACGGACACCCCCGCGCGCACCGCGGTGGGGGTCGGCGGGCAGGCGGCCAACGTGGCCGCCTGGGTGGTCGCCCTCGGCGGCCAGGCCCGGCTGATCGCGGCGCGCGGAACCGACCTCGCCGCCCGGCTCGTGGCCGCCGAGCTCGCACGCCGGGGAGTCGATCTGGTGGGCCCGGTCCTCGGCGGCAGGACCGGGGTCGTGGTGTCGCTGACCGACCACGGCGCCGGCCGCTCGATGCTGACCGATCGCGGGATCGGGCCCAGCCTCTCGGCCGGGTCGCTGCGGCCGGAATGGCTCGACGGGTGCGCCTGGCTGCACTTGCCCGCCTACAGCCTGGTTGCCGAGCCGGTCGCGGGCGCGGCGCTCGCCGCCGCCGAGCGGGCGCCGCGGCTGAGCGTGGACCTGTCCTCGACCGCGGTGCTGCAGGCCTACGGCGTAGCCCGGTTCGCCGGCCTGATTGCGCGGCTGCACCCGGACGTGGTCTTCGGCAACGAGGCCGAGGCAAGCCTGGTCGGCGACCTGGCCGGGGCCGAGCTCGTGGTTAAGCTGGGCCCGCGCGGCGTTCGGGCCGGCGGTGCGGTGTTCCCCGCGCTGCCCACCCGGCCGGTGGACTCGACCGGGGCGGGCGACGCGTTTGCCGCCGGCTACCTCGTCGGCGGCATCGAACTCGGCCTGCAGGCGGCGGCGCGGGCGGTGGCGACGATGGGGGCGATGCCATGACGTTCTCGCCGGTGCTGGCCGAGGAGGTTGCCGAGGCGCTGCGGGCCGGCCAGCCGGTCGTGGCGCTGGAGACCACCCTGGTTTCGCACGGCTTCTCCGGCGGGCGGGGGCTCATCGCAGCCCGCGCGGCCGAGGAGCGGGTGCGCGCGGCCGGGGCGGTACCGGCCACCATCGGTATCGTCGGCGGCACCGTGCGGGCCGGGCTCGGCGGCGCCGACCTCGAGCGCTTCGCCGAGCCTGGCTCCGGTGCGCGCAAGGTGGGCGCGCGCGACATCGCCGCCTGCGTGGTGCAGGGCGCGCTCGGGGCCACGACCGTGGGCGGCGCGCTCGCGGTCTGCCGCGCGCTCGGCATCAGGTTCCTCGGCACCGGCGGCATCGGCGGCGTGCACCGCGGGTTCGCCCAGACCGCGGACATATCGGGTGACCTCGTCCAGATCGCACGCACCGGGGCGATCGTGGTGTGCTCGGGCGCCAAATCGATCCTGGACGTCAACGCGACCGGCGAACTGCTGGAGACCCTGGGGATTCCGGTCCTGGGCTGGAACACTCCCACGCTGCCGGTGTTCTACAGCGCCGAGGGCGGCCCGGCGGTGCCCGCGGTGGTGGCCACGAGCCAGGAGGTGGCCCGCATCGCGCACACCCAGTGGCAGCTCGACGGGTCATCGGGGCTGCTGCTGGCCAGGCCGCCAGCGTCCAGCCTGGATATCGAGCCGATCGTGGCCGAGGCGGTGCAGCGCGTGCGGCGCCAGGGCGTGACCGGCCAGGCCGTCACCCCGGCCGTTCTCACGCTCGTGGAGGAGCTGAGCGACGGCCGGAACGTCGAGGTCAACCAGCGGCTGATCGCCGACAACGCGGGCCTGGCCGCCGAGGTGGCGGTGGCCTACGCGGGGCTGGGCGGCTAAGTAACGCCTGGTAACACAAATGCCATGTGTAACCAGAGTGTGTCTAATGAGTCACTGTGGGTACTTACCCGGGAACGCCCGCTAGTCGGGGCCAGGAGCCGCCACCGCGGCCTTGGGTGGATCATCGGGGGGACACATGAGCATGCCTCAGGGTGGCGAGTCAGGCCAGTCCCGGGAAACCGGTCAGCAGACCGACACGCCAGGCCAGCAACGGCAGAGCGGTACACCCGGCCAGAGCGCCGTGCCGGGCCAGAGCGGCACGGCCGGACAGGGCGGGATCCCCAACCAGGCAGGCCCGCCCGGACAGCATCCGGCCGGCGAGCAGCAGGGTCAGTACCAGTACGGCGTACCGCCGCAGGGGGGCATGCCGGGCGGGTATCAGGGCAGCCCGATGGCGGGCCAGCCGATCTCTCCGGTCAACGAGATCGAGACCCGGGTCAGCGGGCGCCGGATCGTGCAATACATCATCGACATCATCATTTACGGCATCGTCGCAGGGCTCATCTCCTGGGCCCTGGCGGACCGGGGCACGGGCGCAGTGCACGCCGTCCTGGTTGTGGTGGACGTCGTCGTGATCGTCGCCTGGTACCTGATCTACTGGGCGTACATCCCGTTCCGCAGGGACGGGCAGACGCTCGGCATGTCCGTGCTGGGCATCCGGATCATCAGCGCCAGCGGCGGCCCCGCCAGCTTCGTGCAGCTGGCCGTCCGCTCCATTCTGCTGATTCTGTTCGGCCTGGTGTCGGTGATCGTCGGATTCATCGTGATGATGTGCTCCCGGTACCGGCAGCGCACCGGCGACCACATGGCCCACACGATGGTGGTCAGGGCACGGGTCGAGCCGGTGCCAGCGCAGCAGATGTACGCGGGCGCCGGGCAGGCCGGCCCCGTGTAGCTGGGCAGGCAGTTCAGGCAGGGCAGTTGGCCAGGGTAGCTGGCCAGGGCAACGGACCCGGGCGGCGGCCACGCCGCCCGGGTCCTCGCGTCCGCCGTAGGGTGGTAGCGCATGCAGGAGCGTGAACGGGACCGGGTCGCGCCGGCGCTACGCGGGGCGCGGCGCCGGATCGCCGCGCTCGACCTGGCCGCCGTGCGCTGGGTGGCGCGGGTGAACTCCCCGGCGCTCGACCGCGCCATGCCCGCGCTGAGCGAGGCGGCCAACCACGGAAAGCTCTGGATCGCGCTGGCCGCCTGCCTGCAGGCCACGGGCAACCGCCGGGCAGGCCGCGCCGCGCGCCGCGGCCTCGCCAGTCTCGCGGTAGCGAGCGCGACGGCCAACATCATCGGCAAGGGCCTGGCATCGAGAAGGCGCCCCGACGCCGAGGTTCCCGCCGCCCGGCGGCTGCCGCATGCGCCGTGGACCTCGTCCTTCCCGTCCGGCCACGCGGCCTCCGCGGCCGCCTTCGCCGCCGGCGCGACCATGGAGCTGCCCGAGCTCGCCGCCGTGGCCTGCCCGCTCGCCCTGGCGGTAGCTGCATCGCGGGTGGTCACCGGGGTGCACTACCCGTCCGACGTGCTCGCCGGGCTGGCGATCGGCACCGCGGCGGCGGCCTCCACACTGCTCTGCTGGCCCCGGCCGCCCGCTAGCTAGCCGCGGTTTTCCAGGTCGAGTTAGCTAGCCGCGGGCTGTTCGCCGGTGTCGGCGCTCTCGGTCTCCGCCGTCAGCATCGCGCGCAGCAGCTTGCGGTCGGTCTTCATCACGCTGGTCAGTGGTATCGAGTCGACCAGGCGCACCTCGCGCGGGTATTTCACCGCCGACAGATGTCGCCGGCCGAACTCGACCAGGTCGGCGGGCACGACCATGGCGTCGTCGCGCAACTGGACAAACGCCACGACCTCCTCGCCGTACTTCTCATCGGGCCGTCCGACCACGGCGACCCCGATTACGTCGGGATGCTTCATCAGCGCGTCCTCGACGTCACGGGGGTACACGTTGTAGCCGCCGCGGATGATCAGGTCCTTGATCCGGTCGACGATGTACAGGTAGCCGTCCTCGTCCAGCCTGCCCACGTCACCGGTGTGCATCCAGCCGTCCCGCAGCGCCTGCGCGGTCTCCTCCGGAGCGTTCCAGTAGCCGCTCATCAGCACCGGCCCGCGCACGCAGACCTCGCCTTCCTCGCCTGTCCTGGCCACCGACCCGTCCGGCCGCTCGATGCGGACCTCGACACCGGGAGCTGGCCTGCCCACGCTGCCCTGCCGCGCCTGGCCCAGCGGGGACGTCGAGATGATCGCCGCGGTCTCGGTGCAGCCATAGCCCTCGGCGATCTCGACGTGCGGCAGCCGCTTACGGAAGTCGTCGACGACCTGCGCCGACAGCGGGGCGCTGCCGCTGGTCAGCCGGGACAGCGCGGACAGGTCGTAGTCCTCGAGCGGCTGCTGCAGCAGCATCTGCAGCATCGAGGGGACCATCGGGCTGACGTTGACCCGGTGCCGCTGGGCGAGTTCCAGCCACCCGGCCGGATCGAACCAGCGCATGAGCACCGAGGTGCCGGGGCCCGGCGAGTGCAGGTTCATCACGCTCACCATCAGCCCGTAGACGTGCGACAGCGGCAGCGGGAGCAGCGCGCAGTTCCGTTCCTCGTCGTACGATGTGGCCGTGGCCGCCCAGGCCGCCACCGACAGTGCGTTGTGGCTGATCATGACCCCTTTGGACCGGCCAGTCGTGCCACCGGTGTAGAGCAGGGCGGCCAGCGCGGCCGGATCCGAGTCGGTCAGCCGCGCCGGCGGCGCCACCTCGAGCTCGGCATACGGCAGCAACGGCACGCCCGCCGTCTTGGACGGCCCGGGGATCGGCTCGCCGACCACCACGATCGCGCGCACGTTGGGCAGGTGAGCCGCCGCGGCCGTCACCTTCGGCAGGAACTCTGGCGTCGTCACCACGAGAGCGGCGCCGCTGTCGCTGAGCACGTGCCGCAGCTCGTCTTCGCTGAGCAGGAACAGCACCGGCGTCGCCACCGCCCCGGAGCGCCAGATCGCGGCGTAGGTGATGCTGACCTCGGGGCAGTTCGCCATGCACACCACGACCCGCTCACCAGGGAGCAGGCCCGCCTCGACCAGGCCGCCGGCCACCCGGCGGATCCGCTCGGCGAGCTGCTCTCCGGTCCACCGCTCGTCCTCGTAGTAGAGCACGGAGCCCGAGGCGATCCTGTCCCAGGACTGCTCAGCTAGGCGTTGCAGGCTGGCGCCGGTTGGCGGGGTAACCATCGGTACGGCCACGTGACGACCTCCAATCGGGCCCGGCGGTGCCGCGGCAGCGGGGTAACTGGCGCGATGACCCGTTTCGACTGCAATCTAAGCGTTACTCGCTATTGCCCGGCGATCCAGGGCTGACCAAACGTTCAGGGCATGGTCGCCAGGGCCTGGCGGAAATCGGCGATCAGGTCCTGCTGGCCTTCGATGCCGCAGCTCACCCGCACCAGGTCGGCGGTGATGCCCAGGCGTTCCCGGTCCTCGGGCCGCATGCCGGCATGCGTGGTCACGGCGGGCCGGGTGATCAGCGTTTCCACGCCGCCGAGGCTCACCGCCGGATACGCCAGCCGCACCGCGTCGAGCAGCGCCTGTGCCGCCGCCTCGCCGCCCCGAGGGCGCAGGCTCAGCATCCCGCCGAAACCCGACAGCAGCCTCGCGGCGTGCGCGTGATCGGGATGAGAGGCAAGCCCGGGATAGTGCACGTCGGCGACGCCCGGGTGCTCCGCGAGGAACGTGGCCAGCGCCATCGCATTCTCGTTGTGCGCCTGTACCCGCAGGGCAAGGGTCTTGATGCCGCGGGCGAGCAGGAACCCGGCGTGCGGGTCCAGGCTGCCCCCGTAGTGGTTCAGTGTCCTGCGCACCCGGCCGATCAGCTCCTCGCTGCCCATGACGGCGCCGGCGGTCAGGTCGGAGTGGCCGTTCAGGTACTTGGTGGCGCTGTGGAAGCACAGGTCGAACCCCGCGGCAAGCGGCCGGAAGTTCACCGGGGTCGCGAACGTGTTGTCGATGATGGTGACCAGGCCCTCCCGGCGCCCGAACGCCGCAATCTCGTCGAGCAGCCCGACCCGCACCAGCGGATTGGTGATCGTCTCCACCAGGAACGCCTTTGTCTGCGGCGTGCGGGCGGCCGCCCACGTTTCCGGGCGGCCGGAGTCCACGAAGCTGTAGCTCCAGCCGAGCTCCTCGGCGTGGCCGGTGAGGAAGTCGTGCGTGCCGCCGTACAGGCAGTCGCCGGCGAGCAGGTGATCTCCGGCGCGCAACGTGCTGAGCAGGGCCGCGGTGAGCGCCGCCATGCCCGAGGCGGTCGCGACGGCAGCCTCGGCGCCCTCCAGCGCGGCCAGCTTGTCATGCAGATACCGCTGCGACGGCGTCGAGCTGAGCCGGAGGTAGGGGATGTCGTGATAATCGGTGCCGGGGTCGACCGCGAACACCGTGCTCTGGTAGATCGGGAAGACCACCGAGCCCTCCGGCCCTGGCCAGCGCTCCCCGCCGTGGACGGCCAGGGTCTCCATCGACTGCCCGTCGGGCTGTTTCACGTGCGTCACCAGTACGAGATCGGCCCGATACGCCCGAACGGAATCAGCGGGCCGAGCTCCTGAACCTCGACCTTGGCGTCCGCCGGAGCTTCCCGTTTGATCACCTCGGCCAGCGCGTTTGCGTCGTCGGAGTCGTTGGCCCCGAGGACCAGCAGCGTCCACCGCCGGATCACCGCACGGCCCTCCGTCTTGAGCCGGTCGGCGAGCTGGACCGCCTCGTGGTGCGACGGCAGCTCGACCCGCACCTCAAACTGGGCCTTTCCGGTGGCCAGGGACTCCCTGGTCTCGTCCTCCTCGAGCCGCTGGTGCTCGGCGGCGCGCTCCTGCTCGGTCCGCGGCGTGGCGGCGTCGGCGTTCTCCCACTCCTCCTCGTCCGGATGCCACCGGTCGAGCGCGAAGTCCGCGGACAGACCGTGCTTCGCGGTCAGTTCCCGCACCACCTGGTCCGCCTCGTGCGCGCCGTTCTCGCTGCCCGCGTACAGGAAGATGCTGGGGCCATCGGCGCTGACCGCGACCCGGCCGCCGAGCCGGCGACGCACGTCGTCTTCGACCTCGTGCTCGCTCATTGACTCGAGGACCCGCCCGGCGTGGGCAGTGTCGTGCAGCGTTACCGTTACCCGCCAGTCGTTTGCCACGGACCCGAACTTACCGCGATCACATTCCGGCAGCGCGGTCAGCCCAGCCCAAGCCGGGCCGGCTCATCCGGTGTTCTGCAGGCCGGCCGCGATGCCGCCCGCGGTGAGCAGCAGCAGCCGCTCCAGCCGCTCGCGCTCACCGGCCCCGCCGCGCAGCGCGGTGAGCGCGCGAAGCTGCAGCAGCGAGAGCGCGTCCACGTAGGGGTCGCGCAGCGCGACGGCCCGGGACAGCACCTTCCGGTCGGCGAGCAGCCGGCCGTGCCCGGTCACCCGGAGCACGAGCCGCCTGGTCAGGTCGTACTCGTCCAGGACCATCGCGGTCAGGTCCTCCCGGCCGCCGAGCGCGAGGTACCGCGCCGCGATCCGGCGGTCGGTCTTGGCGAGGCTCATCTCGGCGTTGTCCAGCAGGACGGCGAGCAGCGGCCAGTTGCGGTAGGCCTCCTGCAGGGTCGGCAGCCCGCCCTCGCAGTCCTCCTCGCCCTCCCTACCCTCGCCCTCCCCGGCCCCGGCCGCCGCCAGCCCGCTGCCCAGCCCGAACCAGCCAGGCAGGTTCACCCGCGTCTGCGCCCAGGCGAACACCCACGGGATCGCGCGCAGGTCCTCGAGCCCGGCGGCGGCCGCCACGCCCCTGCGGGCCGGCCGCGACCCGATCCGCATCGCACCGATCTCATCCAGCGGGCTTATCTGCGCGAACCACTCGGCGAACCCCTGGGCCTCGACGAGGGCCCGGTACGCAGAAAGCGCGCCGGTATCGAGCCGGCCGGCCACCTGGCGGAACCGCTGCTCGGCTCCCGGCTCATCGGCCGCGGGGCGGGGCGAGGCGGACGTGAGCAGCACGGCGGCCGCGACCTGCTCCAGGTGCCGCTCGGCGATCACCGGGTTGCCGTACCTGGCGAAGATCACTTCACCCTGCTCGGTCACCTTGAACCGGCCGCCCACCGAGCCCGGCGGCTGCGCGAGCACCGCGCGCCCGGCCGGCCCGCCGCCGCGCCCGAGCGCGCCGCCCCGGCCGTGGAACATCGTCAGCCGGACATCGTTGGCCTCGGCCCAGCGGGTCAGCCGCTGCTGCGCGGCGAAAAGCCGGAGGGTCGCACTGACCGGGCCGAGTTCCTTTGCCGAGTCGGAGTAGCCGAGCATGACCTCCAGCCGCCGGCCGGTGGCCGCGAGTCTCGCCGCGACCGGTTCCAGCAGCAGCATGTCGTCGAGCACCCGGGTCGAGTTCTCCAGGTCGGTGCCGCTCTCGAACAGCGGAACGACGTCGAGGACCGGCGCGCTTCCGTCCGTGACCGCAACATCGGCCAGCTCGTAGACGGCCGCGATGTCCGCCGCGGACCTGGTGAAGCTGACCACGTAGCGCTGGCAGGCTTCGGTACCGTACCGGTCCTGGAGCCAGGCGATCGCCTGGAACGTTGCGATGACTTCACGGGTCCGCTCCGAAACCGGGCCTTCGTCCGCAAGCTCGCCGAGCGCCTGCGCGTGCACGGCGCTGTGCTGGCGAACCTCCAGCCCGGCGAGGTGGAACCCGAACGTCTCGGCCTGCCAGATCAGGTGCTGCAGCTCGCCGTAGGCCTGCCGGACGGCGCCCGCGCTCGCCAGCTCCCGCTGCACCAGGCGCAGGTCGGCGATGAACTCGGCCGGGCCGCGGTAGGCGAGGCCGGCCGTCCCGGGCTCGCCGGCTGTCTCCCGCCCACCCGCTGTTTCAGTCCCGCCCGCCGCAACGCGAGTGGCGCTCAGGCGGCGCGACGCGTACAGCAGGTACGCGCGGAACGGCTCCTCCGGCGAGCGGCCCACGATCTCGGCGATCAGGTCCGGATGACTGGCCCGCGCGGCCTCGATCGCCTTCGCCACGTCCGGCCCGGCCGTTTGCGCGCCGGCGTGCACGGTCAGCGACCGGCCGATCCGCTCGGTCGCGTTCTCCAGCGCGCGCAGTACGTGCTCGGCCTGGATGCCCGCCGCCTGCTTCGTAATTTCGGCGGTCACGAACGGGTTCCCGTCCCGGTCCGCGCCGATCCAGCTGCCATAACGGATGAACGGCGGCGCCGCCGAGGCCACGCGGCCGGACGCGGGGCCGCTCAGCGCCCGGTCCAGCGACCGGTACAAAGCCGGGACCACGCGGAACAGCGTCTCGTCGAACGCGGTCATGGCGGCCCGTACCTCGTCCAGCGGCTGCATGGCCACGGCCCGCAGTGCCGACGTCCGCCACAGCAGGTCGATCCCCTCCCTGAGCCTGCGCCGGATCTCGGCGCGGTCGCTGGCGCCGAGCCGCCCGTCGTCCAGGCTGGTCAGCAGCGCACCGATGCGCCGCAGCGCCTCGGTGACCGCGCGGCGCCTGGCCTCGGTCGGGTGGGCGGTGAGGACCGGGTGCACCCGTAGTTCCACGAGCAGGTCAGAGACCCGCCCGGCCCCGTGCTGGGCCCGTATGGTGGCCACCGCTTCAGCCAGCGATTCGCGGACCGGGCGCTCGCCAGTGTCCCGCTCGCGCAGCGTGCGGACCCGCTGATGCTCCTCGGCCAGATTGGCGAGGTGGAAGTAGACGGTGAACGCGTGGGCGACGGCCTCGGCCCGCTCCAGCGGCCAGGCGGCGATCATGTCGCTGATCTGCTGCAGGGTGTCGTCGGCGGAGCGTCGTGCTGCGATGACCGCGTGCCGCAGCCGCTCTACGTCGTCGAGCAGCTCCTGGCCGCCGGCCTCGCGCAGCACCTCGCCGAGCAGATCGCCGAGCAGGCGGACATCCCGGCGCATCGGCGCCGGCACATACTGGCGGTCGGCGTCCCTGCCCACCAGGCAAGCGTAACGAGAGCCTGTTACGTTCTCGGCATGAGGCGGGGCACCGGCACGCCGACGAGGAGGATCAGTGCGCTTCGCAATCAAGACCAGGCCTGAGCACACGACGTGGGCGCAGATGCGCGATGTGTGGGTGGCGGCCGACGAGATCGACCTGTTCGAGTCGGCGTGGAACTGGGACCACTTCTACCCGCTCACCGGCGACCTCACCGGGCCCAACCTCGAGGGCTGGACGATGCTGGCCGCGATGGGCCAGGCCACCCGCAGGATCCGGCTCGGCTGCCAGGTCACCGGCATGGTCTACCGGCACCCGGCGGTGCTGGCCAACATGGCCGCGACCGTGGACATCATCTCCGACGGACGGCTGGAGATCGGCCTGGGCGCCGGCTGGAACCAGATGGAGTGCGATGCCTATGGCATCGACCTGCCGCCGCTTCGCGAGCGCTTCGACCGGTTCGACGAGGGCGTCAAGGCGATCGTCGGCCTGCTCAGCGACACCACGACCAACTTCGAAGGCAGGTACGTGCACCTGACGGAGGCGCGCTGCGAACCCAAGCCGGTGCAGCGGCCGCACCCGCCGATCACCATCGGCGGCCGTGGCCGGACCAGGACGCTGCGCACCGCCGCCCGCTGGGCCCAGCAGTGGAACGTGCTGGCGCAGAACGTCGACGACTGGCGCAGCCTCAGGGAGACCCTGGTCGAGCACTGCGAGCGGCTCGGCCGCGATCCGGCGGAGATCACCTGCTCGGTCAACGTCCGGCTGGACGACGGCATCGAGGCCTCGGCCGAGCAGGCCGCCGCCTACCGGGACGCCGGTGTCGATCTTGCCATCATGAACCTGCCGCATCGGGCGGAACCGGGCATTCTGGCCCCGCTCGCCGAGGCGCTGAGCGCCCTGGGATGATGCGGGGATGGGATTTGACTTGCCGTCCCTCCTGGCCGCCCGGCGCGGGGAGGGTTATGACCTGCACGCACGGTATCTGAACCCGCAGCTGCCCCGCATGCTGCACGCCATCGGATTCGACAAGGTGTACGAGCGGGCCGAGGGCGCCTACCTGTGGGACCGCGACGGCAACCGGTATGCCGACTTCCTGGCTGGCTTCGGCGTCTTCGGGGTGGGGCACAACCACCCGGTTGTCCGCAAGGCGCTGCACGACATGCTCGACGCAGAGCTGCCCAGCATGGTTCAGTTCGACTGCGCGCTGCTGCCCGGCCTGCTCGCCGAGCGGCTGCTGGCCCAGGCGCCCGAGTTCGACCGCGTGTACTTCGGCAACAGCGGCACCGAGGCGGTCGAGACCGCGCTGAAGTTCGCCAGGTACGCGACGGGCAGGAAGCGGATCCTGTTCTGCAGCCACGCCTTCCACGGCCTGACCACCGGCTCGCTGTCGGTCAACGGTGCGGCGGAGTTCCGAAAGGGCTTCGACCCGCTGCTCCCGGACGTCGCGATCCCGCTCGGCGACACCGACGCGCTCGAGGCCGAGCTGCGCAAGGGCGACGTCGCGGCGCTCGTCGTCGAGCCGATCCAGGGCAAAGGCGTCTGGATGCCGCCCGACGGGTTCCTCACCGCGGCCGCCAAGCTGCTGCATGACCACGGCGCGCTGCTGATCTGCGATGAGGTGCAGACCGGCCTGGGCCGGACCGGCAGGTTCTTCGCCTATCAGTACGAGGATGTCGAGCCGGACATCGTCACCGTGGCGAAGGCCCTGTCCGGCGGCTTCGTGCCGGTGGGCGCGACGCTGGCCAAGGGCTGGATCTTCGACAAGGTCTACTCGTCGATGGACCGGGTGCTCGTGCACGACTCGACGTTCGGCTCCAACGTGGCGGCGATGGCGGCCGGGCTTGCCTCGCTCGCGGTCATGGAGGACGAGCAGCTCGTCAGCAACGCCGAGCGCACCGGGACTGCGCTGCTGACCGCCCTTGGGGACATGATCGAGGAGTACGAGCTGCTCGCCGAGGTGCGCGGGCGCGGGCTGATGATCGGCCTCGAATTCGGCAAGCCGCGGTCGCTGAAGCTCAGGCCCGGCTGGAGCATGCTGCAGACCGCCCGGGTGGGACTGTTTGCCCAGATGGTGGTTGTCGCGCTGTTCCAGCGGCACCGCATCCTCACCCAGGTTTCCGGCGACCATACGGAGGTCATCAAGCTGCTGCCGCCGCTGATGATCGGCGACGAGGAGGTGGCGCTGTTCCGCGAGGCGTTCGACGACGTGATGAAGGACGCGCACAAGGGCAGCGGCCTGATGTGGGACTTCGGGCGCACGCTGGTCAAGCAGGCGGTGAACCGCTGACCCCGGCGCGGCACTAAGCCTCCCGTGGCCGGTACCGCAGGCGCTGCCGCGCGGTCTCGCAGACCCCGGTGCGCTCGTTCTCGGCCGCGACCTTCCGCGCCTCGTCCAGGTCGGCCGGGGTCAGCAGCGCGTTGGACAGCAGGAAGTCGGCGAGGTCGCGTGCGTGACCCCGCTCCTTCCAGATGAACCCCTGGAGCAGCTTCTTGTAGTCGGACACCGCACCTTCCCCGGTCAGGTTCAGCGCGATGACCACGTCCATCATCGCGGTGGGGTGCGGTGCAGCCCTGCCGAGGATGTATTCCTGGTAGTAGAAGGCCATTGCCAGCCGCGCCGTCGCGTTGCGCTGGAAGTAGCCGCGCACGTGCGCCACCGCGTCATCCTTGGCCGGGCCGCCGTCTCCGGCCGCCGAGTGCTTGGACAGGATCCGGCTGTCCCTGGTGGCCGGCAGCTTGTCGCTGCGCGGGCCCGCCGGGTCCGCCTGGCCCGGGGCACGGTCCGGTGCGTCGAGCCGCAGCGGCAGCACCCAGCTGCCGATGCTCACCAGCCACGCTCCCTGCTCGAGCACAACCGGCAGCGCCTCATAGTGAGCCGGAGCGACCGGCAGGACGTGGCGGGCCACCCGCTGCACGGCCTCGGCGCTCGGCAGGGTCCCGCCGGACTGTGCTGCCAGGTACACCCGGTAGGTCGTGTCGCGGCTGAACAGCTCCCACCTGTGGTGCACGTAGCGCAGGCCCGCGCACCGTGGCGCCCGGTGCAGCGTGAGGTCTTCGTTTCCGGACAGCAGGCCCCGGTCAAGCCACGTGATCTCGTCGGGAGGGCATGCCGCCCACTCGTCCCGCAGGAAAGACCAGATGAAGAGCTGGCCTGTCGCCACTCGGCCGCCACCCCAAACGACGGTGCCCCCAGCCGTCACTCAGTCTTGCCGTGTCTGAGACGACAATAGCGGCACCTCGGACCGGGCTGAGCCGCGGCCGTCGGCCTGCCGCGCCTTCTCAGCGGATCTCGACCCTGGACAGCAGCGCGTCCGGCCGCATTCCCCAGCGGATCGAATCGCCGTCGTGCAGCGGCTGCTCGCCGGCCAGCGCGGTGCCGTTCACGGTCATTCCGTTCCTGCCCAGGTTGGCGATCCACCACTGGCCGTCGGAGAACGTGAACCTGGCGTGCTCCCGCGACACCGTGGGCTCCGCGGGAAGCTTGAGCTCGACGTGCCCCCGCCCGGCCCGGGCGCCGGATACCCGGGTTTCCGTGACCGAGCCGCCCGTGACCAGCCGCAGCATCGGGACCGAGCTGTGCGGCAGTTCGATGACGGTCGGCATGCCGGTCACGGTCGACAGCCCCGACTCCGGGTGCGCCCGGGTGTTTCCGTCGTGGCCGACAAAGCCCCCCTGCGGCGACTGCGGAGCCGGACGCGGGACGTCAACGGCCGGGCCGGGCGCAGCGACCCCGCCGCGGGCAGCCTGCGCGCCCGCGTGCGCAAGCTGCGGGCCGGGCTGGAAGCTATGCAGGGCGCCGACGTTCACCGGCTGGCCCTGACGCAGCCGGTAGCGCCCGGGCGGCACGTCGTCATCGGGGATGATGCGCACCTCGGCCGGGCCTGGTCCGGCCGGCCGGGCGCCGTGCGCGGTCACCTGATCGACGTACACCTCGGCGGCACTCTGGGCAGCCACGCCAATCTCCATGTGCTCGCCCAGGGACCGCAGGTCGTCTGGGTTCATCCGCAGCTCGACGTGATCCGGCGCGAGCAGCGAGCCGCTCGGCGTGACCACGAACACCTCGGGCAGATGCCGCAGGGCGACCCGCAGAACGTCCTGCCCGTCGCGCCAGGGCCGGGCTGCCATCTGCCGGACCCACGGATGGTTCCGGTTGACGCCGAGGGCCCGGAGGGCCACCACGGCCACGACCGTCAGCGCCGCGAGGAGCAACAGCAGCAACGTGGCAGCGATGATGGAACCGGTCTGGTCGAGCAGGATCGCCCAGCACACCGCTATCCCAGCCGCTGCCAGCCACCGCCTGCGGCTACGCCGCTGCAGGGGTACGCGCGCCGCTCGGCTGCGCTCCATCGGCACCTTCCTTGGTCTGTCCCGTCGCACGCGCGATCGCCTCACCCGTCACTTGACAATGCCGGCTCCGGCTCGCGTGGGTCAACGGAAACGGGGGAACTCCCAGACATCTGGAAGTTCTCCGGCACCGGGGATGGGCCGGCCACCGGCGGCGCCGGGCTGCGTCTTATCAGGCCAGCGCAGCGTCCGTATCTGGCATATCGCCGTTCTGCCACTTTGGATTCGCTATTCCCTTAGCATGCCAATCGTTGACGTCTCTTATGCGCGCTGCGAAGAGGAGAGCAGACCCGCCGAGTCTCTAGGCGGCTAGGGGAGGGGTGCCAGCTTGCGCACCGGCAGGCACGATCCGATCGTGCCGCGCCGCTCAGGCGGTCCGGCGAGGTTGCTGCGGATGAGAATTGCGGGGAGATTCCGCTTGCTCATTCTTCCAGCAGTTTTTTGCGTGCTTGCCGGATTGGGCCTGGCTATCGGTCTCGTCGGCAAACCGGCGCCCTCCTCTCCAAGGGCTCTGCAGACCCCGTCGCACGAATCCCCTGCCCTCAGCGTCGCCGGCACCGTGCTGGGCATGACGTCCGGTGACGTCCCAGATCGCGCGCCGTTGCTCCCGGCGCGCCCCGGTCTTGCCGAGCGGGTCCACGCCGGGTCGTCAGCCGGCCAGGATCCAACGGCGCCGTCATCGCCCGCTCATCACACGCCTTCACCGGTTCCGGCATCGACCCGGCGGCCGGCGTTCTCGCCGACCCCGACGGCCGAGAGCCAAACACCCACGGGCACCAATGAGCTTGTGTGGTCCGAGGCGATCCTCACCGCTCTCGGTGATCCGCTGACGGATGCGAACATAACGTCGCTCGGCTACTGGATGCAGAACGAGGCTGGCTCTCCGCCGAGCGGCATCGTCGGGGCCAACAACCCGATCAACGTAAGCCAGCCTGGTTACGGCGGATGGCCGATCAAGCGCGAGGGCAAGGGCTACAGCCTGTACTCCTATCCCACCCCGCAGGACGGCATCGAGGCGACGGTGGCGTTCCTGATTCCCACCGTTTATCCGCGCATCCTCGCGGCGCTGAAAGCCGGGGTCGGCCTGTCGTCCTCCTCGCTGGCGTCCGAGCTGTCCGTCTACAGCGGAGGCGGCTACACCGAGATCCCGGACACCTGGGGTGCCTCCCAGGGCAGGCCGAAGACCTGACCCAGCCGCGGGCGGCGGGCCAAGCGTCAGTTCAGCTGGCTCGGACGTCCGGACGGCCCAGGATGTCCAGGATCTGCTGGCCGTACTTGGCCAGCTTGGCGTCGCCGACGCCGTTCACGGTCGAGAGCTCGGTCAGCGTTGACGGCGCCTGCGCGGCGATCTGACGCAGCGTCGCGTCGTGGAAGATCACGTACGCCGGCACGCCCTGTTCCTTCGCTGCCGCGCCGCGCCACGCGCGAAGTTGCTCGAACACCGCCGCATCCGCCTCGGAAAGCTCGGTGGCGGCGGCGGCCGAGGCGGCCGCGCGGGGGGCCTTGGCGGGCTTGGCCTGTGGGACCCGGGCCGGTTCGTCCCGCAGCCGGATCTGCCGGTTGCGGTACAGAACCTCGTCGCCGGCCGGGGTGCACAACAGCGTCCCGTAGTCACCTTCGACGGCCAGAACGCCCTGCGCCAGCAACTGCCGAACCACCGCGCGCCACTGGAGGTCGGTGAGGTCCTTGCCGACGCCGAACACACTCAGCGAGTCGTGCCGGTGCTGGCCGACCTTCTCCGTCTGCTTGCCGAGCAGGATGTCGATCACCTGGCCCGCGCCGAACTTCTGGCCCCGCTCGCGCTTGAGCCGGACCACGGCCGACAGCAGCTTCTGCGCGGCCAGCGTGCCGTCCCAGGCCTTCGGCGGCGTGAGGCACGTGTCGCAGTTGCCGCACTCGCCGGCCTGCTCCCCGAAGTAGCCGAGCATCTGCGCGCGGCGGCACTCGATCGTCTCGCAGAGAGCCAGCATCGCGTCCAGGTGGGACGCCTGGCGGCGCCGGTGCGCCAGGTCACCTTCGGAGGTGTCGATCAGCTTGCGCAGCAGGACGACGTCCTGCAGGCCGTAGGCCATCCAGGCGGTCGAGGGCAGGCCGTCCCGTCCGGCCCGGCCGGTCTCCTGGTAGTAGCCCTCCACCGACCGAGGCAGGTCGAGGTGGGCGATGAAGCGCACGTCGGGCTTGTCGATGCCCATGCCGAACGCGATCGTGGCGACCATGAGCAGGCCATCATCGCGGAGGAACCGTGCCTGGTTGGCCCTCCTGGTGGCCGCGTCGAGGCCCGCGTGGTAGGGGAGGGCCTCGATCCCGCTGCGCACCAGGAACTCCGCGGTCGCCTCGACCGACGCCCGGGACAGGCAGTAGACGATGCCCGCGCTGCCGGGGTGCTCCGCCTGGATCAGCCCGAGCAGCTGCCGCCTCGGCTCGTTCTTCGGAACGATGCGGTACTGGATATTTGGGCGGTCGAAGCTCGAGACGAAATGCCGCGCCCCGGTGAGGTTCAGCCGCTGCGCGATCTCGGTGCGCGTCGCGTCCGTCGCCGTCGCCGTGAGCGCGATGCGAGGCACCGACGGCCAGCGCTCGTGCAGCGCGGACAGCTCCAGGTAGTCGGGCCGGAAGTCGTGTCCCCACTGGGCAACGCAGTGCGCCTCGTCGATGGCGAACAGCGAGATCGTGCCGCGGTCCAGCAGCCGCAGCGTGGACTCGGTGCGCAGCCGCTCTGGTGCCAGGTAGAGCAGGTCGAGCCGCCCGGCGACGAAGTCGGCCTCGACCTCACGCCGCTCGCCCGGTGCCTGTGACGAGTTCAGGAACCCGGCCCGGACGCCGAGCGCGCGGAGCGCGTCCACCTGGTCCTGCATCAGCGCGATCAGCGGCGAGATCACGATCCCGGTGCCGTCCCGCAGCAGCGCCGGGATCTGGTAGCACAGTGACTTGCCACCGCCGGTCGGCATCAGCACCAGCGCGTCGCCGCCCGCGGTGACGTGGTCGATGATCTCCTGCTGCCGTCCGCGGAACGAGTCGTAGCCGAACACCCGGCTCAGGACCTGGAGCGCCCCGCTCATTTCCCGCTTATTTCGGGTTCTGGTGGGGCCACCTCGTCATCCTATGAACGTTGCGCGGTGCCGGTGGGCGGAACGCGCCGTCAGAGCACCTTCCAGCCGCCGAAGCTGGCGCCGCTGGCGTCCTGGTCGCGATACTGGCGGCCGTTGGTTCCGTTGGCGTAGAGCGCCATCGCGCCGTCGCCGAAGACCACACCGGCCAGGTCATTGGCGATGTGGCCGCCGAGCGACGAGTTCCTGTTGAACGCGCCGGCGGCGGCGGACTGCGCCTTGCCCCGGATGGACCCGCCGGTGGTCCGGACGTAGACCGACACCGCACCGTTCGCGTTCGGGATGGCTACCGGGGTTCCGGTCAGGCCGCCGTTGCCGGTCAGCTTCGTGGGGCCGGTGAAGGCGCCGCCAGGCCTCGACTGCTGGTATCCGTAGAGCTGCTTGTTGGTGCCGACCGCGTACACAGCGATCGTGTCCCGGGCGGTGACGATCGCGGCCGGGCTGGCCGCCATGTGGCCGCCGAGGTTGCGGGTCTTGGTGACCGCGCCGCCGGCGGCGTTCTGCCAGACGGCCCTGACGGCGCCGCCGCTGGTCCTGGTGTAGACGGAGATGATGCCGTTGGCGGCCTGAACGACCGCGGGCGTGCCGGTCAGGCCGCCGCTGCTGGTCAGCCGCTTCGGGCCCTTGAACCCGCTGCCCGGGCCAGTCTGGTAGTAGGTGTACAGGTCAGCGTTGGTGCCGACCGCGTACACGGCGACCGTGCCGCGCTGGGTGGCGATCGCGGCCAGGTCGCCGGTGATGTGGCCGCCGAGGTTGGTGGTCGTGACCGCTCCGCCGGGGGCAGACTCGCGCAGCGCCATGACCGCGTGCTTGGTGGTCTCGGCGTAGATCGAGATGATGCCGTCCGCGGCCTGCACGGCCACCGGCGTGCCCGCCAGATTGCGCCCGCTGGTCAGCTTCTTCGGGCCGGTGAACCCGCCGCCCGGGCTGGTCTGGTGGAAGGTGTTCAGGTTCCCGTTACGGATCACGAAGTCGGCGACCGTGCCGGCGCTGGTCACCAGCGCGGACTGCCCGGAGTTGACCGGGCCGGGCGGGGTGAGGCTCACATCCAGGTAATCCTCGTCCACGTCGATGGTGTCGCCACCGTAGGTTTCGTCGCTACCGCCGTTGAACTGGTGCGCGCGGTCGTTGTTTGCCCAGTCGGTGGCCGGGATCGCCGGGTCGGTCGTGTTCGCCTCGCCGTTCCACAGCGCGTCCCAGATCACGTCGGGCATGGCGTCTTTGGTGAAGTTCGCGACCAGGTCAGTGACCCCGGACGAAGAGCTGCCGTAGATGCCGGACTTGTAGCCCTCGGCATGCAGCTCGGTGGTCCAGGCGGACATGAAGGCCAGGGCGTTCTTCTCCTGGGCGGCCGGATACGCCTCCATGTCGTAGTAGATCGCAGTGCCGGGCGCGAGGCCCAGGGCGGCGGCCTGGGTGACCGCGTCCTCGGCGGCAGCGACCGCCTGGCTCGCCGGGGCGGTTATCTGGTCGAACTCGGCCTGCGGGCCGACATAGATGGGCATGAACCGCCACCCGGCCGCGGCCTGCTGTGCCACCCAGGCTGCGGTCAGGTTGGGCTGCGCGCACGCCCGCTCGGCGCCGCCGATGTAGATGCCGACCGCGCCGTAGGGCGACTTGCTGTGCCACGCGCTCAGGTACGCGGCGCTCGGCGCCGCGCAGGTGTCGAAGCCCTCGCCGGTGAAGCTGGTCGCGCTGGCGGGCACGTCCACGGCCGCGGCGGCGGGCTCGGCCAGCTTCAGCGCGGCGTTCGCGGTGCTCGCCGGGCTCGCGGCGGCCTGGCCCACGGCGCTCGTGCTCGCGCTCGGCGCGGGCAGCGAGGCGCTGGCCAGGATCTCCGTGATCAGCCCGGGGTCCGTGCCGTACGTCGCCGTGACCTGGATTCCCTGGCTGACCGCGGTGATCCGGTGGGCGATCGGGTCCTCGGCCGCCGACGCGGCGGCCACCCGGCCGCCCGCTGGCTGCACCAGGACCGCCTCGGTGGTTCCGAGCAGGCCGGCGGGGCAGTCCTGGTTGCTGCCCGGGTCTCCCAGATAGACCGCGTGCCTGTCAAAGCGCACGCAGGTCGTCGCCGTCACGTGGATGACCGGCCAGCTCGACGGGACGGCGAAGTTGTATCCGAGGTAGGTCACGGTCTTGCTGGCGCCCTGGGCAGCCTCGGAGCCCGCCGCCAGCGCGGCAGAGGAACTCAGGGTGCACGCGGTGACCGCGGCGGCCGCGACGAGGCCCCATCGGGCGATGCGCGCGCTCAGCTGAACCATTGCCCCACTCCCTGAGCACGACTGGTGCTGTCGGCTTGCGCCCAGCCCGCAGCAGGAACACGGCCGAAGCCTCGGCAGGCCGAACTGGCTGGCGGGGACAATGCAGCGTATCGGGCCACCTATCAGGAAAGCGGCTATTTAGCCAATATCCGCCAATGATTCGGCGCCGCCGCGTGGCGCCCCTCCGGTCCCGCCTGCGGCAGCGCCGTGCCGCCGCCGCAAATGGTTCGTCTAGCAGATAATCTGGTAACGGATCTAACTAGGTAGGCTGAGATCATGAGCACGAGCGCGCCCACGCGAACCGTGGCCGATATGTCCTACCTGCTGACCCATGCCGGCCACGTGCTGGCCACGCAGATGGCCGCGGCCATGGCCGAGCTCGGGATCACGCCACGTGGGTACTGCGTGCTCTTCCACGCCCTCGAGGCCGAGCGGACCCAGATCGAGCTGGCCGAGATCTCCGACCTGGACAAGACGACGATGGTGGTCACGGTCGACGAACTGGAGAAGGCTGGCCTGGCCGAGCGCAGGCAGTCAAGCACCGACCGCCGCGCCAGGATCATCGCCGTCACCGAGGCGGGCAGGCGCACGGTCGCCGAGGGATCGAAGATCGCCGACCGGGTGCACCGAGGCGTGCTCGACGCCCTGCCGGAGGAGCAGCGCGAGCCATTCGTGGACGCGCTGACCCGGCTGACCGAGGGATACCTGAGCACGCCCGCGGAGCCAGGGTTGCACGGGCCACAGGTCAGGCGCGAGCGGCAGCGTCGCCCCCGCGCCTAACGGCCAGGGGCGGGTGCGTCAGCCGCCTGCTTCGCCAGCTGCGGGCTTCCCGCCGCCAGGCGGCTCATCACTGGAGGCCAGCGGCAGCCGTCGTTCGGTGATCGCGACGGCGAGCTCCACCCGGGAGGAGCACGAGGTTTTCCGGTACAGCCGCGTCAGGTACGCCTCGACGGTCTTGACGCTGATGTTGAGCATGTGTGCGATCTGCTGGTTCGTGCGGCCCTCGTGCACCAGCACGGCGACGCTGCGCTCGCGCGCGGTCAGCGGAACCGGGCCCCGGTCCGGTGCGCCGCCCGCCGCCTGAATGGACGGCTGCGGCGCCGGCAGCCCGGCGTCACGCATGGCCGCCGCCACTGCACGCGCCCGTGCGGTGGCGCCGATACGCTCCCAAGCGGCGTGCGCGGCACCCAGGGTCGCGACGGGGTCGTCGCCCACCTGGCCGCGCGCGGTGAGCGCCTCGGCGACCAGCATCGCCGCGCCCTCGGCCTCGGCCAGTTCCTGGGCCCGGCGTGCCGGAGCCGGGCTGCGGGTCGCGTACGTCTCCGCCAGCCCGGCGAGGACAGCATTCACCGGAGCGGCCGCGTCCTGCTCGGCGAGGGCGGCGGCCGCGAAGGTGGCCACGTCCCGCTCGCCGCAGGCGAAAGCGGTCTGCGCCATCCGGTACAGCACCAGCGGCAGCGCGGTCCGGTACACGCTGCGCTCACCGACGTCGCAGACATCGGCGAGCCGGCGCAGCGCATCGCCCGGGCGCCCCTCGTCCACGTCCAGGCCCGCCCGTGCCCACGCGCTGAGTTCGGCTGGCCCGGCAGCGTCGACCACGTTGGCAAGCTGGCGCATCTCGCCGGGGACACCGAGGCCGCGCAGCAACTCCATGCGCAGCGCGGCGACGGTCCCGGCCAGGACGGCCGGAAACGCGGTCACCTGGTTGGCCTCTATGTGCGTGGCGTCGGCGAGCGCTTCCGCCCAGTTCCCGCCGAGCCAGTTACACACGACGTCGGTGAACCGCCAGAACGGCTCGGCCAGCAGCGGGGTCGCGTAATAGCAGGCCTTCTTGGCCGCGGCGAGGTCCGCGCGCGCTTGGCCTAACTGGCCAAATACCGACCGGCACGCAGCCGAGGCGGTCAGCGCCCACACCTGCGCCGCCGGGTCGTCTCCGGCCACTCTGCGCTGTTCGGCCAGCGTGGCGAGGCACTCGCTCACCCGGCCAAGGCGCAACGCCGCCTGCGCGATTTCGCTGAGCGCGGCCACTCGCGCCACGGGTCGCTCGGAGCCGTCGGACAACGTGGACATCCATGGTGTCGCCAGGGGCGGCGGACCCTGATCGGCACCGGGCGCCAGGCGCGCCCTGCGCAGCCGCTCGGCGAGCGGTTCTGCGCCACTGGGCGCCAGGTCGTCATGGGCAGCGTCGCGGTCTGCGGCGTGACCGTTGCGGGGGTACGGAGATGCCACATGCGTAGTTTACTGGTCGACCGGCCCCGTCAAGGGTTATCCCTACTGGGATTGCATGAGTGGTTCCGGCAGACTTGCGTAAATGGCCGGGAATGCCAGCCGGGTGGGGCGGCTGGGACCCTGGCTGCCGGGCCGGTGTCATGTGCTCCGGTTCGCGCCGTGGGCTGGCCAGGCCCAGCCGGGGGGGTTGGTGCCTGGCCGTCCGCGGTGAAGGCCGGCCGGGGCGCGCTGGCGTTGTCCAAGGGTTGGCGCGAAGCGTCCCGGTGGTGGGACAATGTCATCTTCTGGCCTCCCCAGAAGGATGCGCGTGACCATACGTCGGCCTGAGAACGGTGCGGCTGTCCGGGACATGATCGCCTCGCCAGGCGGTGGCCCGACAGCCCTGCGCATCATGCTGGGTGCCCAGCTCCGCCGCCTGCGTGAGGGCAAGCGGATCACGCTCGAGGACGCCGGATACGCCATCCGCGCTTCGGGCTCGAAGATGAGCAGGCTCGAGACCGGCCGGGTTGGCTTCAAGAGCCGCGACATCGCGGACCTGCTCACCCTGTACGGCGTCACCGACGCTCAGGAGCGGGAGGCCCTGCTCGAGCTGGCCCGCCAGGCGAGCGCCATGGGCTGGTGGCACGACTACGCCGACGTGATGCCGGCCTGGTTCGAGCCGTACGTCGGCCTCGAGGAGGCCGCCAGCTCGATCCGCTGCTTTGAGCTGCAGTGCATCCCGGACCTGCTGCAGACCGCAGACTACGCGCGCGCGATCGCGATGCTCGGTCACCCGGGCAGATCGGACGACGAGATCGAGCGCCGGGTAAGCCTGCGGATGGCCCGGCAAGCGGCGATCACCCGCCCGGCGCCGGCGCACCTGTGGATGGTGCTGGATGAGGCGGCGTTGCGGCGGCCCGTCGGCGGTCCCGTGGTAATGCGCAGCCAGCTAGGGCACCTGATGGACATGGCCGACCGGCCGAACGTCAGCCTCCAGGTCTTCCCGCTGACGACTGCCGGGCATACCGTCGCGCGAGGGGCGTTCACCGTTCTCCGGTTCAGGGAACCGGACCTGCCCGACGTCGTCTACCTCGAGCAGCTCACCAGCGCGCTTTACCTGGACAAGCGGGACACCGTGGATCACTACATGGCGGTGCTCGAGCGCCTGTGCGTCGAGGCCCTGCCGGCCGAGGGCAGCCTGAAGATGATCAGAGACCTGCTAGACAACTGAAGCGGATCGCACCCCGTCTTCTGCGCCGGCGGATTCTATCCCGAACCGCAGCGCCGATTTGTCCTATGCAATCGCAGGGCTATTGCCCATGTGCCAGGTATTTCTAACACCTGGTTGACGAACCGGCCTGGATCACATCTCATAATGTATAGATGACTATACAAGTGGCTCCACATCTCGTCCATGGGCTCTGCATCCTGGCAGCACCGCACCGGTGTGCTCTGAGCGAGGAAGGGGCTGCAGCCGCCACTGAGATTGGAGTGATGTCGCACGCTGGCGCCGAGACCTTCTCTGCAATCGCACTGTCACTATCGCCATTGTCGTGGCTCTTTTATTGGGACTTTTCATTGGAACTCGGGCAGCGTGATTGCTTCGGTCGGCGCCATTTCATCGTTACGACATACGCGTGACAAGGTCACCCCAGCTGGAGGAGGCCTTGCCGCTCCCGGACGGTCTGCTCGGCGTCGACGTGGGCGGCAGCGGGATACGGGCCGGGGTGATCGGCCCGTCCGGGGCACTGCGCTCATTGATAAGCCGGCCGGACCCGGGCGGCGGCGATCAGTTCAATCCCGAGCTGACCTGGCAGGCGGTCGCGTCGGCGATCAGGGAGCTGACCGCGGCGGGAGCGCGGGTGCGGGCGGTCGGGCTGACGGCACACCTGGCGACGGTGCTGGCCGGTCCCGACGGCCGCCCGTCCGCGCAAGGGATGCTCTGGCGCGATAACCGGGCCTGGCGGGAGGCGCAGGAACTCGACGCCCTACTCGGACCGGAGCTCAAGTATGTGACCGGCCGACCTGCCTCGCCGGAGTTCGCGGCCGCGCGGATACGCATGCTCGGCAAGACCCGGCCGGGGGTGCTCGGCCGGACCCGCTGGCTGCTGAGCCTGAAGGACTACCTCACGCTCCAGCTCACCGGGATGCCGCGCACGGATCCGGCGACCGCTTCCTACACCCAGCTGTTCGATGTGCGGCAGCGGCGCTGGTCTGCGCGGATCGCCAGGGAATGCGGCGTTCCCTTGGAGATCCTGCCGACGGTTCGGCCCGGCGTAGGCCTGGCCGGGGGGGTGACCCCAGCAGCCGCTCAGCTGACCGGCCTGGCGCCCGGAACCCCGGTCGCGGTCGGCGGCCCGGACGGCTCGACGGGAGCGCTCGGCGTCGGAGCGGTCCGGCCGGGGCTGACCGTTGACATCGCGGGCACCACCGACGTCCTGCTGCACGTGACGGACATGCCGGGGGTCCGGGTCTCCGGCGGCGCGGTGCTGAACGCGTACCTGCTGGACGATCTCTGGACAGTGGGCGGGCCGACCGGCTTGACCGGGGGCGGGCTTGACTGGCTCGCTGCCACCCTTGGCCACGAGTCGGCGGATGCCGCGTACCGGGCGCTTGGGTCAACCTTGGACGCCGCGGATCCCGGCGGGCTCATGATCAGGACAACGCTGACCGGCCGGCGCCTGCCCGGCTGGGATGCCCGGATGCGCGGCCGCATCGACGGGATTTCCGGTGAGCACGGGCCCGCCCACCTGATTCGCGCCGCCGAGGAAGGCAGTGCGTTCGAGGTACGGCTCGGCATCGACGCCCTCCGGGCGACTGGCGCCGAGGTCAGCCATGTGATCCTGGCCGGCGGGACGGCCATCTCGCCGCGCGCGGCGCAACTGAGGGCCAACGTTTGGGGCGTCGAGATCGGCACGGCTGCCGAACGGCATGCCAGCCTGCGCGGGGCAGCGCTTGCCGGGGCAGTGGCCGCCGGGCAGTTCGCCGATGCGCGGGAGGCTGCGGCGGCGATAGCACCCCCGACGCAGCGTTATGGCCCCGATCCGGCTGGCGCTGCTGCCGCCGAGCGGCGCTACCGGCGGTGGCGCGAGGTGATGGAGTTACTGCGTAACGGCCGGGTCGGCGGCGGCCGAAGCCGCCGAAAAGAATCCCAGGGTCAAGTTCGTTCGCTGCTATGATGAAGGTCATTTTCCGGAGCGGGTGACCTGCCAGGCCGCACGCGTGTAACCGTCGGCTGCGCTCCAAATATCTCGCTATTTACTAGCCAGGGACGCCGTGGGGTACTCGACAGTGAGGATAATCGGATCTTCCCGCTTAGCCGCCGCTCGGCGGCGTGAGCCGCCTGGGAGAAATCGATGAGCCGCCCCGCTCACATCTCCATTCGTGACGATCTGCGGGCCCGGATCGACGCCGGCGAATGGGGTCCAGGAGAGCGACTGCCGTCCGAGACCGAATTAGCCGCCAGATACGGCGTCGCGCGCATGACGATCCGCCAGGCCGTCGGGGCTCTGGCGGCCGAAGGGAACGTGGTCCGCCGCCAGGGCCTGGGAACGTTCGCGGCCGACCGCCCAACCAGGAGCGCGGAGCTGCTGCTGAGCTTCACCGAGGAGATGCGCAGGCAGGGCCGCGAGGTCCAGACGAGGCTGATTAATGCGGCAGTCGAGCAGCCGCCGCCCGCCGTCCGCAGCGCCCTGCTGCTCGGGCAGTCGGCGGCTGCGGTGACGGTCCGGCGGGTGCGGCTGGTGGACGGCTGCCCGGTCGTGGTGCAGAATTCGTGGCTGCCGTGCTCGCGGTTCGCGGGCCTGGACGCGGATCCCCTGCTGGACGGCTCGCTGTACGCGATGCTCGAAACGCGCTATGGGGTGCGCATCGTGCGCGCGAAGCAGGCGGTCACCGCTGCGACCGCCGGCGAAGCTGATGCGTCGGCGCTCGACCTGAAACCCGATGAGCCGGTGCTCAGGATCGCCAGGACCACGTATGACAGCTCGAACCTCGTCGTCGAGTATGCGATGAGCGCGATGCGGCCCGGCTACCCCATCGAGACGATCATGCAGCGCCGCCCGCCGCCGGACGGTGGGGCTCAGTAGAGACCTCCGCTCACCGCGGGCAAACCCAGATCCGCGCGCATGATCTTGACCTGTGCATCGACGGCGGCGCTGGCCGCCTGCACCTGGCTGTCGAGCGCCCGCAGCTTCCTCAGCGATTTGACCTGCAGCTGCAATTTGATCAGCTTGATTCGCTTCGCGTCGGCCGTGGTCAGCTGGTCGGCGTGGGGGTCGGGCGCTGGCGGGAACGTGATCGTGCCCAGCTGGCTGTCGAACGCGGTTTCCGCCTGTACCTCATTCGACAGATCCGACTTGGCCGCAGCCAGATTGCGAAGCCGGTTAACGGTGTAGGCCTGGATATCGGCGGCGAGGATACGGTCGGCCGGACCCGCAACGTTCGTGTAGAGGCCGGCGATCCTCGCCGACGAGCCCGCGTAGTAGGGGACGGCCAGGATCACCAAGACGGCGGCGACCACCGATCCCATCGCAATCAGAAGGAGACCGGTGATGTTTCTCTGCGGGGCCTGCGCCCCGGACAGCGCGCTCATTCAATCGACCTTCCGCTATTTCTGCTCAGTTCGCTGGCGGATTCAGCGTCATGATCTGGAGCCCGGTGAAGATCTCCTCGTTGATGATGAACGCGAAGGCGAGCAGGTACAAGGCGGCCATCGGCGCAACGGTGCACCATACCTTCCACTGCTGGCCGGCCGCGCGCTTGTCGGTAATCCAGCTCCTCACCGGCGGCAGCCGCAGCAGGACCAGCGGGAGGCTGATGGCCAGGATCTGATAAAAGCGCTGGTGGAACACGGGGTCGCCGTCACCCTGCGGCCCATCGAAGGGATGGAATCCGTCGAGCAGCGCCAGATGGAGGACGACCATGCCCCAGATCAGGTAGGTCAGCTTCTGCAGCTTCTTCCAGTACGTCCCGAGCTTCCGCTGCGCCGGCGTGTTGGCCGTGAGCAGGATCGGTACCGCTATGAGAACGATGAGGAACCCGGTCACCAGGAAGGTGTGCCCGGCGAGCCGGCCGAAGACCCCGCCGGAGAAACTGGTCGTGATGGCAGCTGTGGTCCCGTCCGAGATACCGATGAGCGCGAAGAAGATGCCGTACCACCGCCGCAGCGGCGCATACCACCGTGCTCCGGTCAGCGTGATAAGCGGAGTTATCGAGACAGCTATCAGGAAGGCGGCCTCGCCGCCCGTCCCCAGCACGTCGGCTTCGGAAAGCGTCAGCACGTCCTTGGCGTTCAGCGACAGCCACCCGCGCAAGATGAAGAACCACGGGACGAACGCGGGAAGGCGCAGGAAGAACAGCGCGATCGACCGCCTCTTGAAACGGGGCAGCGTCGTAGACTTCTGGGCCATCCAGGCGTCAACAGAACGCCTCTTAGCTTTCTGCCGCGGCTGTTCTTCGTCATACTCCGGATAAAAAGCTTCCTGGTAGTCGTCGTCCGCGTAGGGAGCCTGCGGGTAAGGGGCATCCTGGTAGGGAGCCTCCTGGTATGCGCCCTGATAGGGGCCACCGGGGTAAGGGCTTTCCGGATAAGGATATTGCTCCTGGATCGTGTCCCTCTGGCTCACTTTTCCTGCCTCCTCATGCCCTTCCAGTCGTCAGGGCTTTGGCGAGTCAGCACAGCCCCACCTGGGCTGGCTTCGCAGGTTGTTTGTCTGGGCTTTTTACTTGGCGTGCTTGGGCGGCGCCGGAGCGCCTGGATGGCCCGGGAACTGGCTGTCGGTGAGACCGGTCTCGGACGCGCCCGCCCCGTTCTCCCGGAAGATGAAGAAGCGGCCACCATGCAGCACTATCTGAGCAGTTCCGGTGATGGTGCCCGCCGTGACCAGGATGGCGAGGAGCGCAAACATTTTCCGCGCGGCGCGCACCTGCCGACCTTGAGATGTGCCCGGCCGAGTGGTCGACTTTCCGGGCTTGGTGACCGGCCGATCGGGGCGGGCAGCCGGCCGATCGGGGCGGGTGGCAGGTGCGGGCCGGGGCCGGGTGCCTGGTGCCGCGGGCCGAGGCGTTGGCCGCGTCGGGAGAACAGCCGGGGGTGCCGCTGCGAGCGCGGCGGGGGCCGCAGCGAGAGCAGTCGCCGCTCCCCCGGAGGGGAAATTCTCCGAGAGGTATGCCGCCATCCTGCCTAGCTGTTCCGACATCGACGAGACGGCCGCCCGCATGTCGGCGGCCTCCCTTTCGGCCGCTTCCCGGATCGCGAGGGCCTCTTGCCTGATAGCGGCAGCGTCTTGCTCGGCCCGCTCGCGGATCGCTGTGGCCTGACTCCAGGCCTGAGCTACCGCAGGAGCCTGACCGCCGGGCATGGCCGGCCTCCGGCCGTCCCGGAACGGGTCGCTGTCCCGCGGGCCGCCTTGCCAGGCAGGGTCGGCGAGCGCAACCGCAGCCTGCCCGCCGCCGAACTGAGCCATCCGGCCATCGGCCGGGGGGGCGGTTCCCATGCCCTGAGCGCCCGGAGCGGAGGAGCCGGGGACGGCGTACAGTCGCCGCCCAGCCTGCGGGTCCGGCGGCTGCGGGTACCCCTGGCCGGCATCCATTCTGCGGGGCGGGGTCGGTCTTGAGGGGAACTGTGGCGCAGGTGGGCGGCCCTGGCCGCCGTTGTAGCCCTGCTGCGGGGCAGTGCTATTGGTGCGTGCGGGCGCGGCCGGGCCCCGGCCGCCGCCGTTTGCGGGGCGGTAGCTCTGGCCGGGCGGCGGGCCGAAGCCCTGGCCGGTGCTGTAGTCCTGCGCAGGCCCGCCCGCTCGGGCGGGCCTGTTCGGACGTGGCGCTCCGCTCGGGCCCGCTGGTCGGCCCGGCCGCGCGAACCCGCTGGGTCCGGCCGGGCCAGCAGGCGGTCCTGCTGGTGTAGCGGCCCAGCCAGGTCCGCCGGGCCGCGCCGGACGGTTGGCCGGGCCCGGGCCGCCAGCGCGGGGCCCGGCACCGTTGAACCGGGGCCCGGCGTTCGGTGAGCCGGATGGGCCCGGACCTGCCGGCCGCCGCCGCGGCAGCCGTGGCGGTCCCGCTGGCGGCGCCATCGGCCCGGATGGAGTTCCTGGAGCCGCCCGGCCGGGCATCACCGGTCCGGCCTGAGCGGGCGCCTGCGGCACTCGAACGCGCGGCACCGGTGCCGACGGGTGATCGGGATGCAGCGCAGGCGGTGGCCCGCCCCACTGAGGCCAAGAGGTTCCGACAGAGTCAGGTGGCCAGTCAGAGACAGGGCTCGCCGGAGACCCGTTGGAGCCGGGATAGCCGACTAGCTGGCCAGCTTGAGGGCCGAGGGCCGCTGCTGGGGCGGGTCCCCACGCGCCGGAGCTACCGGCTGCGGGACCTGCAACTCCTGGGGGCGCCCGGAAGTATTCGGGTGCACCGAGCGGTTCCTCCTCGAACCGCCGATGTTTGCCGGCGGAAACCGTGACCACGGGGCCTCCAACAACCGAAAGGGGCGCCCGATCCACAACCTGCGTATCGGGCGGCGTGAGTTAGAAGTTAACCCCTCCCACCGAGGCAGACCGGGGTATCTCACCAATTCCGGCCAGACAATTTCCCCCCGGGGGACGAAAAACCCTTGGGGGGCCCAAACCCTGGGGGTTCTCTCTCTTCAGAGCGGCTGACGGCGGTGACCAGGTGACCTGGTCACCGCCGACGGATCAAAGCCGACGGCGAATCAGGGCTCTTGAGCTGCGGTGATTGGTGTCGCAAGAGTCTTGCCGATGAGCTTCATTTCGGCCTGGACGGCGGCGGTGTCGGCCTCGACCCGAGTGTTGAACGACCGCAACTGGGTCAGTGACTTCGAGCGTGCCTGCTCGGTGGTCAGCGTGGCGAGGGCCTGGTTATCCCGCACCGCCGCATTAGCTATGACCGTGGCCTGGGGCGTGAGCAGGATCGCGGCCCCTGGCGTGGAGCCGCCGCTATCGAAAGCGATCGTGATCAGATTAATGGCGTTGGCATAGTTCTGAGACGTGTACGCGACCGCGGCCAGGCTAGTGTCGAGCGCCTGCTCCGTCGCTACCTCCGACGTAAGGGCCGCTTCGGCCGCAGCGAGATGGTGCCGTTCGTTGACGTTGTAGGCGGCCATGTCAGTGGCCAGCAGCTTGCTGGCCGGGTTCACGATTCCGTTGTACTCGCCGATCACCATCTGCTGGCTATTGCAGGGCAAGCCCGATGGGGACATGCTGGGCTCGCAGTTGTTGACGGCGAGCGCGGTCTTGTTGCGCGCGTGGGCGCCCGTGGCGTAGAAGAGGCCCGCGAGCACCAAGATGGCGGACAGGATGGAAATAGCTACGACTATGAAGCCGCCAACCGGCTCTCGCTCGTAGTCGTCGGCGTATGTCTCGCTCACAAGATCCCTCTCCTAACCCGTCCCGTTGGCTGGGGCGGCAGCTTCGGGCTGCGCCCC
>Ga0209333_1000061_pt1 | contig 59155 bp, 65 predicted proteins | sample BlaSpr_A8_OM2_O3_FD_187982 | JGI IMG/M metagenome (GOLD analysis project Ga0209333, IMG submission 187982) | Forest soil microbial communities from Thunder Bay, Ontario, Canada - Black Spruce, Ontario site 2_A8_OM2_O3 (SPAdes) (version 2) | ecosystem: Environmental > Terrestrial > Soil > Boreal... | reverse complement strand
CAGAACGGCGGGAAGCCCATGGCGTAGTGGTAGCCGTCGAGCCAGAACAGCGCGACGATTGCCGGCAGGATCCACGGCATGACGGTGCGGCGCAGTTCCAGGCGCAGCAGCCGCCCCGGAACGGCCAGCGGAATGCGGCGCGCGCGCGGCGGCCGGGCCGGGACTTCGGACGTCGTGGCGGTCATGACCAGGCCCCCGTCCCGATCCGGGCCGCTGCCAGCACCGCGCTGTACCCGCGCTCCAGCGGCGCGTCACCGGCGGCGTCGGTGCCGTCAGCGCGGGCGGTCAGCTCGGCGGGAGTCCCGTAGAACACGATCTTCCCGGCATCCATGAGGGCGACCTGGGTGCAGGCGGCCCCGACGTCCTCGACCAGGTGCGTTGAGACGATCACCGTCGCGCGCTGGCCCAGATCACGCAGCATCGACCGGAACGCGACGCGCTGTTCCGGGTCGAGTCCGGCCGTTGGCTCGTCGAGCAGCAGCAGATCTGGCTCGTTGACGATCGCCTGCGCGATGCCGGCCCGGCGGAGCATCCCGCCGGACAGCGTGCGCAGCTTGGCCCGCGCCTTGTCGCCGAGCCCGGTGCGCTCGACGGCCGCCGCCACCGCGGCGGGCACGCGGCCTGGCGGCATGTCCTTGAGCAGGGCGAAGTACTCGACGAACTCCGCGACGGTGAACCCGGGGTAGTAGCCGAGGTTCTGCGGCAGGTAGCCGAGCCTGCGGCGGATCTCCCGCCGCGGGCCGTAGGACCCGGGGTCGCGGCCGAGCAGCCGCAGCGTGCCCGAGGACGGCTGGATCACCGTGGCCAGCATCCGCAGCAGCGAGGTCTTGCCCGCCCCGTTGGGCCCGAGCAGCCCGAACACCCCCGGGCCGGCCTGCAGGCTCACCCCGGCCACGGCCTGGGTCCGGCCGAACCGCCGGGTCAGGTCGACGAGCTCGACGTTCATGTCGTTCCCTTCGGAATCCGGGTCGCGTAGGCCACGACGGCGGCGCACACCGCGGCGGCGGCGAGGTAGGCGGGCACCAGCGCGGAGCTGCTGACCACGGCGGTGAACTGGCCGGTGGCCGCCTGCCCGGACAGCAGCGTGATCGTCCAGCCGGCCACACCGGCCGCGACGCCGGCGTTCGGCGACCTGACCGCGGTCGCCGCGGCCAGGGCCAGCGCGCACACCGCGGTCATCGGGATCAGCCAGCCGAACGTGAGCGCGGCCGCGGTACCCGACGCGAACGACGCGGCAAGGCCGAGCGCCGCGTTCACGGCGAACACCGCGAACGCCCGCACCAGCAGCACCATCCGGTCGCTGACCGCCATGCTGCGCGACAGCTCCCACGCCGGGTCGATGCCGGGCCCGTAGGCGTAGGCGATGCCGGCCGCCGCCACCGCCGGCGCCATCAGCGCGACCAGTGGCTGCCCGGTTGCGCGCGTGGCCACGGCCCCGACGGCGAGCACCGCGACGCTGGCGATCAGCCAGGGCAGCAGCAGCGACGGAGTGGCCAGCAGCGCCCTGGCCAGACCCGGCGACCGCAGCAGCCGCCCGGCCGTGCGCTCGACCAGGCCCGGCTGCCGCCGCCACACCTGTGCGGCCACGCCGATCCACACCCGGTCCAGGTCCACATCGGGCGGGGGAGTCGGGCCCGTGCCAATATCGCTCATCGGGTGCCTCCCTGATCGGCCGGCCGCAGTGCCGCCCTGAGCAGGCGCCGGGTGCGGTGTGCCCGGCTCTTCACCGTCCCGGCCGGAACCCCCATGAGCTCGGCTACCTCGGCGACCGGGCGGTCCTGTACGTAGACCAGCCGCCAGACTTCGCGTTCCGGCGCCCCTGGAGGACCCAGTGCCTCCACGGCGTCGGCCAGCTCGGCCCGGGTGAGCGCGGCCTCGGCCGGATCGGGGACGGCCGGGGCGCCGACTTGAGCCAGGGCCGCCACGAGGTCGGCGGCCCGTCCGCGGCGGCGCAGCCACTGCGCGGCCTGCCGCCGGGCGATACCCCACAGCCAGGCCGCGCCCGCGCCCTCTGGCCGGTACGACCGTGCTCCCTGCCAGACCGCGAGGAACGTCTCCTGCAGCACGTCCTCCACGTCCGCGGCCGGCAGCACCGCGCGCAGCCGGGCGGCGAGCCACGGCGCGTGCCGGGCGAACAGTTCCCGCAGCGCCGTATCGTTGCCGGCCGCCACAGCGGCGATCAGCTCGTGGTCGTGGTCCATCGCACCTCTATGGCGCGGGCACGGCGTACGGTTCACGGGGACCGCCGGATTCTTCCTCGGCGGCCCGGGGTTAGCCGTCCACGCCGAGCGCGTTCTTCAGGAACTCGACTTGCACCAGCAGGAGGTTCTCCGCGACCTCCTCCTGCCTTGGCATGTGGGTGACGCCGGTCAGCGGCAGCACCGTGTGCGGCCGCCCGGCCGCGAGCAGCGCCGAGGAGAGCCGCAGCGTGTGCGCCACCACCACGTTGTCGTCGACGAGCCCGTGGATCAGCATCAGCGGGCGTTCCAGCTTCGGCGCGTCGGCGATGAGCGAGTCGTGCTCGTACACCTCCGGGCGCTCGTCCGGGTGGCCCTCGTACCGTTCGGTGTAGAACGTGTCGTAGAGGCGCTCGTCGGTGACCGGGGCGCCGGCCACGGCCGCGTGGAACACGTCCGGCCGCCGCAGCACGGCGAGCGCGGCCAGGTAGCCGCCGTGCGACCAGCCGCGAATGCCCACCCGGGACAGGTCCAGGTCGGGATTCGCGGCCGAGGCCGCCTGCAGCGCCGTCACCTGGTCCTCGAGGTTCGGGGTCGACTGGTCGAAGTGGATCAGGCGGTCCCAGTCCGGCCCGCGGCCCGGTGTTCCCCTGCCGTCGGCGATGAGCACGGCAAAGCCCTGGTCGGCGAACCACTGCGAGGCCAGGTACGCGCTCCGCGCGGACAGCACGCGCTGGGCCGCGGGGCCGCCGTAGGGGTCGCAGAGCACCGGCAGCCGCGCCGAGCCCGGGCGGTGCCCACGTGGCAGCAGCAGCGCGCACCGCAGATCGTGCGGGCCAGCGATGAAGAACGTCACCTCCGGGGTCAGCACCGGGGTCTCGGCGAGCGAGGCGATCTCGCCGCCTTCGCTGCCGCCGCGCCGCACCCGCGTCCGGGTGCCGAACCACTCGAGGGACTGCGAGGCCGTCACCAGCAGCCCGCCGTTTCTGGCCGCCGAGTGCACGCCGGCCTGGCTGGTCACCCGGGTCGTGCCGGCCGGGCCCGCGATGTATACGTGCTGCTCGGCCGGTTCCTCGGCGGTGGCGGTGACCAGCACGTCCTCATCACCGACGTCGAGGACCTCGCGGACGTTTACGCATCCCGGCGTGACCGGCTCGTCGCCGACCAGCAGCCGGTACGCGCCGTCGCGCGCGACGACGCGGACCAGCTTGCCGCCGGGCGTCCAGGCCGGCGTGCCCACCACCACGTCGACCCAGTCCGGGTCGGTGTCCTCGCAGACCAGCTCCGTGGCGCCGTCCGCGGCCACCGCGAGGATCCGCATCGTCCGCTGGTCGCGCGAGCACACCCGCAGCAGCGGCGGGCCGCCGCGCGACCAGTGCGCGTTGATCAGGTACGGCATCGCCGCGGAATCCCACCGCACCGGCGTCAGGGACCCGTCAAGACCGGCGATCACGACGCTCACCTCGGCGTTCGCGGTGCCCGCCGCCGGGTAGGCGACCTCGGCCGGCTGGCGGCCGGGGTTTGCCGGGTCGGAGATGTACCACCGGGCGACGGGGGAGGTGTCCACGCGGGCCACCAGCAGCTGCTGCCCGTCCGGCGACCACCAGAACCCGCGGGTCCGGCTCATCTCCTCGGCGGCCACGAACTCGGCGAGGCCGTAGGTCACGTCCCCGGCCTCGGGCGTTGCCAGGGCCCGGTCGCTGCCGCCGTTCGCCGCCACCACCCGGAGCGCGCCGTCGGCCACGTACGCCACATGCGCGCCGGTGGGGTCGGGGCGCGGGTCGAGCACCGGTGTCGGAGTGGCGAGCACGCGGACGGCGGGCTCGGCTCCCGGATCGCGGGCCAGCAGATCCGCCGCAAAGAGCCGGCCGGACAGCGCGAAGGCCGCGAGCGTGACCGCTTCGTCGGTCGCGAACGACACCACGCCTTCGGCGGCCTGCCTGACCCGCTCGCGGCGGGCGCGTTCTTCCCGGGTAATCTCCTCGTTGCGGCCGGCCAGGATCTGCACCGGATCGGCGACCAGCCGCTCAGCCGGGGTATCGGCGGTGATGTCCGCGACCCACAGGCAGGTGTTGCGGTCGGTGCCAGACGCCGAGCGCAGGAACGCGACGCGGCTGCCGTCAGGGGCGATCGCGAACGCGCGCGGCACGCCAAGGGTGAATCGGATGGTGCGGGCCTGCTGGCGGGGGAAGCTGATGCTGGCTGCCGTCATGCCCCGATCCTCGCAGATCCGCCGCTCAGCCCCGCAGCCTCGGTATCTGCTCCATCCCGCAGCCGCAGCCCTGGCATCTGCTCCACCCACAGCCACTGGCCGACGGCGGGACGCGCTAGAGTGACTCCCAGATCCCGGTAAGCTAGGTCCGTCCCGGCCGCTGCCGGGGTTCCGGCCGTCCACCCACATCTCGTTGGCAGCGGATGGCTGGTCGGGCGGAGTAGCTCAGTCAGGCAGAGCAAGCGGCTCATAATCGCTGTGTCGCCGGTTCAAGTCCGGCCTCCGCTACGAACCTCTTCATAGTCCGTCTCACGCTCGGGAATATTCCGCAGCTTCCGGAGGATGAAGAGGCTCGCAGGAGAATGTCCGTACGGAAGAAAGGCACGCCTTCGTGGCTGCGACAGACGTTAGGCCCAAGATCACGCTGGCCTGCCAGGAGTGCAAGCACCGCAACTACATCACCCGCAAGAACCGGCGCAACGACCCCGACCGGCTCGAGCTGATGAAGTACTGCCCGAACTGCCGCTGCCACCGGCCGCATCGCGAGACGCGGTAGGCGGCGGCCGCATGGCGATCAATCGCGAGTATCTCGGCCGCACGTTCCCCGCGGCCCCGCCCTACGAGATAAGCCGGGTCAAGATCGCCGAATTCGCCGACGCGATCGGCGACCCGAACCCGCTCTACCGGGACCGCGTAGCCGCGCAGGCCGCCGGGTTCGCGGACGTGATCGCGCCGCCCACGCTCGCGATCGTGGTCAGCATGGCGGGCAGCGCCGCGGCCGTGGCCGACCCCGGTCTCGGCCTGAACTACGCGATGGTCGTGCATGGCGAGCAGCGGTTCGAGTACTCCCGGCAGCTGAGGGCTGGCGACGTGGTCACCGCGCAGGCGACGATCACGGACATCAGGGACGCCGGCCGCAACGTGCTGATGACCACCAAGACCGAGATCGTCACGGTCGACGGCGAGCACGTGTGCACCGCGCATTCGACTCTGGTGGAACGGGGTGGTGCCGCATGACCGCGGGGGGTTCCGGGGGGTTGTCCCCCCGGGCTAGCACCGTGCAAGTGGCCTATAACGACGTCGAGGCGGGCACCGAGATCGCGCCGGTGAGCTACCCGGCCACCCGGCTCAGCCTGGTCAAGTACTGCGGCGCCTCCGGCGACTTCAACGTGATCCACTGGAACGAGCGGCTCGCCAAGGCGGTAGGGCTGCCGAACGTGATCGCGCACGGCATGTTCACGATGGCCCAGGCCGGGCGCTTCGTCACCGACTGGGCGGGCCCGGGCGCCGCGGTCGTCGAGTTCGGCGTCAGGTTTTCCTCGCCGGTCGTCGTGCCTGACGACGACATCGGCGCGACGATCGTGGTCAGCGGCACGGTCGAGGAAAAGCTGGACGACAACCGCGTGACCCTGGCGCTCACGGCGAAGTCCGGCGAGGACAAGGTGCTGACCCGGGCGCGCGCCGTGGTGCGGCTGCCCTAACCCAGCGCGTGGCGCGCCGTGGTGCGGCTGCCCTAACCCAGCGCTTCGCGCGCCACGACCTGGCCCCTTCTGCTCCACTTGCAACCCGTCCCGCCGGCGGGACGCCAACCCGGTGTTGTTGACCTGCGGACCCGGTGTTGTTGACCTGCGGACACGTCCGTAGGCTCATGCCCCGGACCGACCCGCCGGCGCAGCGACCGACGAGGAGTGGGGGAATGACGCTAACCGTGCGTGAGCAGGTGAGTCTCGCCGGGTATACCACGCTCGGCGTTGGCGGGCCGGCCGCGCGCTTCGTCGACGCGGGCACCGATGACCAGGTCATCGCCGAGGTGCGCGATGCGGATGCCACCGGCGAGCCGGTGCTCGTCCTCGGCAGCGGCAGCAACCTGGTGGTGGCCGACGAGGGCTTTCCCGGAACTGTGGTGCACGTCGCCACCAGCGGGGTCAAGATCGTCCCCGGCCACGACGGCGGCGTGTCCATGGACGTCGCGGCCGGCGAGGACTGGGACCGTATGGTCGAGCGCTGCGTAGCCGAGGGACTGTCCGGGATCGAGTGCCTTTCCGGCATCCCCGGCCTGGCCGGCGCCACGCCGATCCAGAACGTGGGCGCGTACGGCCAGGAGGTCTCCGAGACGGTCGTAGGGGTGCGGGCATACGACCGGCTGCGCGACACGACCGTCACCCTGGCGAATGCGGAGTGTGGCTTCGGCTACCGGACCAGCGCGTTCAAGCGCAGCGTCGGCCCGCAGCGCGGCCGCGCCGCGCTGGACGCGGCCGCCGCGACCGGGAGGTTCGTCGTGCTCGGCGTGACGTTCCGGCTCACCAGGGACCCGCTGTCCGCGCCGGTCCGCTACGGCGAGCTGGCCCGGATGCTCGGCGTCGGTGACGGCGGACGGGCGCCGCTCGCCGACGTCCGCTCGGCCGTGCTGGCGCTGCGCCGCGGCAAGGGGATGGTCCTGGATCCCGCCGATCCGGACACGCGCAGCGCCGGCTCGTTCTTCACGAACCCGGTTCTGGATCACGGCCAGCTCGCCGACGTGCAGCGCAGGGCTACCGCCAAGGCCGGGAAAGCGGCGGGGGAGATCAGCGTCCCGCACTTCCCGGCCGGGGACGGGCGGGTCAAGATCCCGGCAGCGTGGCTGATCGAGCAGGCCGGCTTCGGCAAGGGATACCCGGGCGACGGCGGCGCCCGCATCTCGTCCAAGCACACGCTGGCGCTGGTCAACCCGGGTCGCGCCAGCAGCGCGAACCTCGTGGGGCTGGCGCGGGAGATCCGGAACGGCGTCCGGCAGGCCTTCGGGATCGACTTGGTCAACGAGCCGGTGCTGGTCGGCGCCGAGCTCTGAGCCGCGTTTGCCGGGACCTACGACACCGTACCCGCGGTGATCACCAGGGCCAGGAAGGCCCCGGCGATCATGAACGGGCCGAACGGGATGCGCTGCCGCCACGAGGTGCGCCGCAGCGCCAGCAGGCCGAGCCCGTAGACGGCGGCGAGCAGGAACCCGGCGAGGGTTCCGGCCGCCAGCGCCGACCACCCAGCCCAGGCCAGCATCGTGCCCAGGCTGGCCGCGAGCTTGGCGTCGCCGAGCCCGATCGCGGACCGGCTGACGATCGCCAGGGCCAGGTAGGCGGCGGCGAGGGCCAGCCCGCCGATCGCCGCGCGGAGCATGCTGTGCCAGTGCCCGCCGGCCGCCGCGGCCAGCAGCAGCAGGCCAGCGGTTCCCGCGTAGGCAGGCGCGGTGAGCGCGTCGGGGAGCCGCTGCACGGCGGCGTCGATCCAGGCAAGCGGGACCGTGCAGACGGCCAGCCAGCATGCCGCCGCGAGCACCAGGCCCGGATGGACCCGGACGGCGAGCACCCCGAGCAGGACGGCGGTTGACACCTCGACCGCGAGCGGCGGCGGCCCGACGCGCGCCCGGCACGCCGGGCAGCGGCCGGATGGGGCCGGAGCGGACCGGAGCCGGCGCCCGGGGGCGAGGATCGGCTGCCCGCAGGCCAGGCAGCCGACCCGGGCCGGCTCGCCAGCGGGAACGGCGAGGCGGACCACGACCGCGCGCAGGCACCAGCCGATGGCCAGGCCGGCCACGGCGAGAGCGGCAACCAGCGGCCAGCTCACGGCCGCCCGCTCATTTGCAGCGAAATGACCGATGTCATATGAGTCACGATGGCTGCGGTGGAGCACAGCCATTACGTAGCCTATGTGCGTTTACGGATTCGCGAGATGTGTCTATTCACGGAGGCGGCGCTGATGAGGCGGATCGCCGTCTTGGCGGCAGGCCTGGTCCTCGTCGCGGCAGCCCAGGCGCCCGCGGCCGCCGCCGCGGGCTCGGCAGTGGGACCTGCCAGGGCAGTGGGATCTGCCTGGGCGGTCGCCGCCAAGCCCGGGGCGAAGCCGACGTCCAAGCCGTCCAAGCCGTCCAAGCCGAAGCCTCCGGCGACGCCGTCGCTCCCGGTACCGGTGGCGACCGAGCCCGGCCCCAGCCAGCAGTGCGGCGACTCGAACCAGGTGACCTCGAAGGTCAAGTCGGTGCCCTGGGCCCAGCAGGCGCTGGACTGGAGCAGCGTGTGGCCGCTGACCGAGGGCAGGGGCATAAAGGTCGCCGTGGTGGACAGCGGCGTGGACAGCAGCCCGCAGCTTGCGGGCAAGGTGACGGCCATCGACCTCACCAGCACCGGATTTCAGGACTGCTCCGGTGAGGGCCACGGCACGGCTATCGCGGGCATCATCGCGGCCAGCGTGCAGGCGCAGGGCAACCCGTTCGAGGGGGTGGCGCCCGAAGCGAAGATCCTCTCGGTCAAGGTGTTCACGCAGACCCAGCAGAGCAACAGTTCGGCGACCCTGGCCCAGGGAATCAACGACGCGGCTCTGCTGGGCGCTCAGGTCATCAACGTCTCGATGACCACGAGGAACAGCGCCGTGCTGCGCGCTGCCGTTGAATTCGCGCTCAGCAGGAACGTCGTCATCGTGGCGTCCGGCGGCAACGACGATCAGCAGAACGGCGTCGGCCCGTTCTACCCGGCGAGCTACCCCGGCGTGCTGTCGGTCGGGGCTGTGGAACAGGACGGCTCGCTGGCCCCGTTCTCCGATCAGCGCTCGCGCGTGGCGGTCACCGCGCCCGGGGTGGGCATCACCAGCACCGCGCCGGGTGGTTACTCGGTCAACAGCCTGTCCGGTACCAGCTTTGCGACGGCGTTCGTCTCCGGGGTCGCCGCGCTGGTTCGCTCCCGCTACCCCGGCCTGACCGGGCCGGAAGTCGTAGCGCGGATCAAACAGACGGCCGACGGCAGTACCGGGCCTGGAACCGGCGACGGCCTGGTCGACCCCTTGCAGGCGGTCACCGCGATACTCGCGCCCGCCACCGCGCAGACGCCATCGCCGACGCCGGGGCCCCAGGCCGTGTCGGTGGACCAGGCCCCGCCGCCCGACCTGGCCGCACAGCGGACGGCGCTGGAAGTCGCCGCGATCACGCTCGGCCTGACCGGACTGGTTGCGATCGGTGCCGTCGTGGTCAGGGAGGGCCGACGGAGGCGCTGGCGCTCGGGAAGCGTGCCCGCCAGGACTGATGACCGGACGCGCGGGCTTGGCAGGCCAGACCCTCGCTAACCGTGTGCCAGACCCTCGCTAACCGTGTGCCAGACCCTCGCTAACCGTGTGCCCGAGGCCGCTAACCGTGTGCCTGCGGCACGCCGTGCCCGGCGGGCACGCCAGCACCGTGGCCGTTCGGTGCAGCGGGCGAACTCGCGTGGTGCTGACCCGTCGGCGGCATGGTGCCGTCGTCCAGCAGCGCCACTTGGACGAGCTGGCTTCCGGCCCGTCGCTCGACGAAGAAGCCGCGCCCCGGGGGCTGCGGCTGCGCCTTGACGCTGCCGATCAGCGCACCCTCGTCCTTGCTGCCCGACATGATCAGCCCGGGCGAGCCCATCTCGCGGACGCGCTGGATGACGGGGTCGAATATGGACCGCCCGGCGCCACCCGCCGACCGGGCGATTATCAGGTGCAGCCCGATGTCGCGAGCCTGGGGAATCAGGTCGCCGATCGCGAGCAGCGGGTTGGCGGACCCGGACACTAGGTCGTAGTCGTCGATGACCAAGAACAGATCCGAGCCCTTCCACCACGACCGGGTGCGCAGCTGCTGCGGCGCGAGGTCCGGCGGTGGTAGCCGCTGGGTCATCGCCTCGCGCACGTCGTTGATGATCGGGGCCGCGGCCGCCGAGGACGCCGCATAGCCGATCGTGTGCTCCGAGTCCCCGCTGTCAATCAGCGACCTGCGGTAGTCGATGAATATCAGCCGGGCCTGTTCCGGCGTGTACCGGTCCACCACGCTTTCGGCGATCAGCCGCAGCAGGTTGGACTTGCCGCACTCGGTGTCGCCGAAGATCAGCAGGTGCGCGTCGGCGCTGAAATCGAGGAGCACGGGGGACAGGGTGCTCTCGTCGACCGCGAACGGGATCTTCGTGCCGGTCTGTGCCGTGCCGGGCAGCGCGCTCACCGGGAGAGCGTCCGGGAGCAGGCGCACCGGCGGCGCCGGTTCCGCCTGCCAGGCGACCGCGACCGTCTCCGCGAGCTTCTGCACTCCGTCCGCCAGGCTGTCGGCGTCCGGCTGGGAATCGATGCGCGGCAGCGCGGTCAGGAAGTGCAGTCCGTCCCGGGTGATACCGCGGCCCGGCGCGGACTCCGGCACGTTCGCCGCCAGCTTCCGGTTGATCTCGGATTCGTAAGGGTCACCCAGCCGCAGCTCCATCCGGGTGCCGAAGAGGTCGCGTACCGCGGGCCGGAACTCCGACCACTTCCCAGCCGAGGCCACCACGTGCACGCCGTAGCCCAGCCCTCTGGCAGCGATCGCGGTGATCGTCTGCTCGAGCGCCTCGAACTCCTGGCGCAGGGTGAGCCAGCCATCCACGACGAGGAACACGTCGCCGAAGTCGTCCCCGGTGATCTCGCCGCTGGCCCGCATCCTGCGGTACGCGCCGATCGACTCGATGCCGCGCTCGGCGAATTCCCTCTCCCGGCGGGTCAGCACGCCCTGAACCTCGGCCACCGTGCGCCGCACCCGGATTGCGTCCAGCCTGGCCGCGACGCCACCGACGTGCGGCAGCGCTGCCAGCCCGGCCAGCGAGCCGCCGCCGAAGTCGAGGCAGTAGAACTGGATTTCCCGTGGTGTGTTCAGCAGCGCGAGCGAGCAGACCAGGGTCCGCAACATCGTGGACTTGCCGCTGCGCGGCGCGCCCACGACCGCCGCATGACCCGAGGCCGCGGAAAGATCCACCAACAGCGGGTCGCGCCGCTGCTCGAACGGCCGGTCCACGATCCCGGTGATCGCGCGGAGCTTGCCGCGCCATGCCGGGTCCTCGGCCGCGCACCCGAACTGCGGCGTGATCGAGAGCGGGGGCAGCAGCTGATCAAGCGTCGGTGACACGTCGAGCGGCGGCAGCCAGATCTGGTGCGCGGCCGGACCGTGCCCGGCAAGCTGTGCCACCACGACGTCGAGCACGCTCTCGGCAGCCTCGGCGAGCCTTGGCTGCGCCGTATCGTCCCCGGCCAGTTCTGGCCGGACATACCCCGGGCCGAACGGCACGATCATCGGCCGCAGCCTGCGCTGCTGCGCGCGGGTCGACCCGGTGACGGCGGGCCCGGAGACGTAGGCCGCCTTGAACCTCGTCATGTCCTCGGTGCCGGTCTTCAGGTAGCCGTTGCCCGGGTGTGGCGGCAGCTCGTATGCGTCTGGCACGCCGAGCACCACGCGTGACTCTGCAGCGGAGAACGTGCGCAGGCCGACACGATAAGAAAGCTGGGTATCCAGGCCGCGCAGACGGCCTTCCTCGAGGCGCTGCGACGCCAGCAGCAGGTGCACGCCGAGCGACCGGCCCACCCGCCCGATCATGACGAAGACGTCGATGAATTCCGGCCTGGCGGAGAGCAGCTCGGAGAACTCGTCGATGACGACGAACAGCGACGGAACCGCGGGCAGGTCGGCTCCCTGCTCGCGGGCCTTGGTGTAGTCGCGCAGCGAGGCGAAGTTGCCGGCCGCACGCAGCAGTTCCTGCCTGCGTACGAGCTCGCCGTTCAGGGCGTCGCGCATCCGGTCGACCAGCGGCAGCTCGTCTGCCAGGTTCGTGATAACGGCGGACACGTGGGTCAGCCCCTCCAGGCCCAGGAACGTCGCGCCGCCCTTGAAGTCGACGAGCACGAAGTTGAGCGTGTCGGGGGAATGCATCACGGCCAGACCCAGGACCAGCGTCCGGAGCAGCTCAGACTTGCCGGAGCCGGTGGCGCCGACAACCAGGCCGTGCGGGCCCATGCCGCCTTGCGCGGACTCCTTGATATCCAGCTCGACCGGCTGCCCGTCGGCGTCGGTTCCGATCGGTACCCGCAGCCGCGCACGCGGCGGCCGTGGCCGCCACTGGGTGCCGACCTCGACCATGAACGGGCTGGAGATGCCCAGCAGCGCCGTGAGCGTGGTATCGGCGGCCAGCGGGTCGTCGGCGGGGCCGCCGATTCCGGGCCGCAACGGCGCGACCGTCCTGGCGAACGCGTCGGCCTCGGCGAGCGACATGACGTCAGGGACGCCGATGGCCGAGTGCACCTCGGCGCCCGTCCGGTCCCGCGTGATCATTTCCGTGCCGCCGGAGGTGACGTGCAGCCGGAGGGTGGGCGCGGCCGACGTCCCCGGCGTGTCCACCGCGCCCGGGGTCAGGTCGATGAGCACGGCACCCTCGATGCCGTCGGTGCCGAGCCGGGAGTCCGCCATTCCCTCGCCGCCGTCGATGATCACAACGTGGAACGGCAGCGCGACCGACCTGCCCGGCGTGAACTGCGGACGGCCGGCGAGCTCGGCGCCGATCAGCGCCTCGAGCTGCGGCAGGACCGGAGACATCAGGCGCACCGGTCCGGCCGCGTCGATCTCGGTGGGATGCATGTTGTGCGGCAGCCATTTGATCCACTGCCACCACGGGATCCGCTCTCGCGAGGCGCACACGCTGATCCGGATGTCATCGGGGGAGTGGAAGATCGCGATCTGCGCGATCATCGCGCGGAGCATGCCGTAGACCGCCTCCGGCTCGCCCCCCGCCGCGATCCGGGCGAACGCGCGCAGCGAGATGCCGACCGGCAGGCCGGGGACGCTGTTGTGCGCCCGGACGAAACGCCGTAGCGCGCCCGCGCACAGCGGGTCGAGATCCTCGACCGGCTTTGTGTCCGGCGGCACCAGTCGAACCGCAAGCCGGTGCGTGCCGGTGCCGATGCGGACCTTGGCAAAGTCGTCACCGGACGGGCGGCGTTCCCAGACCCGCCGCAACTCTGGGTCGACGAGCAGCGAGGGAAGTGCCCGCGGGGGCGGGCTGACCCATTCGAGCGCTTCCCGCTGCGCCGCGGCGATCCCGCGCACCTTGCGCCGCACCTGGCCGAGGTAGCGCAGGTAGTCCCGGCGCAGGCCGTTCAGCTTGATCTTCCGGTCGCCACTGCCCCGGCCCATCTGGGCCACCACCATGCCGCCCATGCCCAGGACCATCGCCCCGCCGGCGACATACATGATCTTGTTCGAGCTGTTCCCGGCGAACGCTGCGGTCATCCCGACGGTCATCACCAGCATCGGCAGGTACATCAGCGTCTGGCGGAAGCCGTCGGTGGTGACCTCAGGGATCTCGGGCGGGGACTGGAGCTTGATCTCGCCGCTCGGCAGCTCCGGCGAGTCGTGCCGCTGGGTTCGGCGGACGATGACGGTGCTCACAGGCTGCCTTTCTGGTGTCCTTCCGGGTTCGGGCACTCAGCGCGATTGACCCGGTTGGCCCGCACTGCAGCGGGTTATCATTCTACGGCCGCATTTCCGACATCGCGGGCAGTGTGGGAACGTAAACCATATATACGGCGGGGCTGTGAAGGGAGGCCGATGACTTCGCCAGGCGGAACAGAAGTGTGCCGGATCACCGTGATCGGGCCGTCCCGGCGGGTGGACGTCGCGCTTCCCGGCTACGTGTCGTTCGCGGACCTGTTCCCCACGGTCGCCAAGTACGCGGGCCTGGAAGGGCCTGATGTGGTCGGCGAAAAGGGAGGCTGGGTGCTGCAGCGCCTCGGCGAGGGGCCCTTCTCCCCGGCCATGACGCCGATGCAGGTCGGCCTGCGCGACGGGGAGATCATCTATCTGCGTCCGCACCGCGAGCAGCTGCCGGCGATGACGTTCGATGACGTCGCCGATGTGATCGCGAGCAGGCTGAGCGATCAGCCGGGCCGCTGGGCCCCGGGTCACGCCCGGTGGGTGGCCCTGGGAGCGGTCGCCGGGGCGCTGGTGGCCGGCGCGGTGTTCATCCTGCGGTCCGGGCCGCCGTGGCCGGTGCCCGCGGCGACGGCGGCGGGTATCGCCGTGGCGCTGCTGCTCGCGGTCGTGGCGGTTTCCAGGGCGGTCGGTGACTCGCGGGCCGGGGCGGTGCTCGGCTACGCGGCGGTTCCCTATGCGTTCCTGGCCGGGTTGCTCACGCCGGCCAGATCGGCAGCGCTCTCGCACCTCGGCGCCGTGGAGATGGTGTCGGCGCTCGCCGCCGTGGCGCTCGCCGCCGTGATTGCCGCCGCGGCCTCCGCGGAGGTGTCGCTGTTCTTTGGCCTGGTGATCGCCGGGCTGCTCGGCGTGCTCGGCGCCTGGCTCAGCTATGCCTTCGGCATCGGTCTCGCCGCACCCGCCGCGTTGATGGCCGTCCTGATACTCGCGCTCACCCCGCTGATCCCCGCGGTCTCGTTCCGAATGGCGCGGATGACGCTGCCCGAGGTGCCGCGGCACGCCGATGACCTGAGGCGGGACACGCTGACCATCGACGGTGCCGAGGTGTTCGACCGGACGGCCGTGGCCGACCGGTTCGTGACCGGCTCCGCGTCCGGCATCGGTCTGGTGGCAGGCTCCGCGGAGGTGGTGCTCGCCTTCACCCGGGGCTGGATCGGCATGATCGCCTGTGCGGTGCTGGCCTGCGTGCTACTGCTGCGGTCAAGGCTGTTCCAGGGCCTCGCCCAGCGGCTTTGGCTGCTGATCCCCGGCTTCGGCGGCCTGATACTGCTCGCGGCCGGCATGGTCCACGGGTCTTCGCAGGCGCGGCACCTGGCGCTCGCGCTCGGGCCGCTGATCGCGGGGTCCGCGCTCGTCGCCGTCGTCGGCCTGTGGCTGCCCCGCCGTCGGCCATCGCCGTTCTGGGGCCGTATGGCCGACATCGCCGACACCCTGCTCAACGTCGGCCTGTTCCCGCTCGCGCTCGGCCTCGCCGGGGTTTTCGGCAAGGTCCGCGGGCTGGGCGGCTGACTGCCTGACAGGAAGGCACAGGCACCATGACCATGCAGAGCCGCAGGGACCTGTTCCATGCCCACCGGCTGATGACCCAGCGAGCGTCGCTGGCGTTGCTGCGCGGCGAGCCCGACGTCCCCGACCAGCCGCTGCGCCGCCTGAACGTGGCGGTGTTCTCCGGCGTGTTCGTCGCGGTGATCATCACCGGGCTGTTCTTCATCCTTGGCCTGCTCGGCCACGGCAGTTCATCGATCCAGAACACCCCGGGCATGCTGGTCATCGACAAGCAGACCGGAACGCCGTTCGTGTTCTGCGAGGGCAAGAAGCTCTGCCCGGTGGTGAACTACGCCTCGGCCCGGCTGGCGCTCGGGAACTCGCCGCTGAACCAGCAGACTGTGGACCAGTCGGCGCTGACGAAGTTCCCCCGCGGGCCAGAGATCGGCATCCCCGGGCTGCCGCAGCCGCTGCCCGCGTCCAGTCTGCTTGTCCGGCAGCCCTGGTCGGTCTGCACGCAGACCACCACGAACCCGTTCGGCACGCAGGTCAAAACCGCCCTGGTCGGCGGCACCAGCGTCGGCGGCCGGCCGCTGGGGAACAGCGCCCTGCTGGTGACGGCGCTGAATCAGGACTGGGTGATCTGGCATGGCCAGCGCATGGCGGTGCAGCGGGACGGGATCGTGGCGCTGGGGGCCCGCCAGCCTCCGGTGCCGGTTCGGCTGGTCTGGCTCAACGCCATCCCGCAGGGGCGGGCGTTCGCCGCTCCCCCGATCGCTGGTGCAGGCGCGACCGTGCCCGGCCCCACCGGCGCTTCGGTAAAGGTCGGTCAGGTTTACCTGGTGAACGCGACCTCGGGCGCCCTGTTCTACGTGATGCTGCGCAGCGGTCTGGCGCCGATCTCGCCGATGCAGGCGTCGCTGCTGGTGTCCGAGCCGGGCGCGTCGCCCAGGGCAACGCTTGCCCAATCGCTGGTCTCTGGTCACCTGTCATCGGCCAGCGTGCCCGGCGGGGGTCTGCCGGCCGGCGTCCCATCGGTCGTGACGCCCGCCGCGCACGCTTCGCTCTGCATGGTCTACTCCGGAGCTGGCACCGCAGCCACCGGCACCGCCCTCACCGGCCAGATCGAGACCGGCGGCACGCTGCCGTCCGGCGGCGTGGCGACCGGAGCGGCCACCGACGTCGGGCAGATAACGCTCCCGCCCGGTGGCGGAGCGCTGGTGGGAGCCGATCCTTCGGCCGGCTCGGACAGCGGCGTGGTCAGCTACTTCCTGATCGCCGACGGCCGCAGGTACGCGCTCGCGAGCACGGCGGTGATCAGCATGCTGGGCTACGACCGGTCACAGGCAGTGCTGCTGCCAGCGGGCGTGGTGGAGCTGATCCCGGCGGGGCCCGCTCTTGACCCAACCCTGGCCAAGAAGACGGTGTCTCCCAGCGGGTAAAGATTCGGTGACGTGTCCGTTACTGCATTACGGGAACGGCTAAAAAACCCCAGGTCAGAACCGTTCTAAGTCGGCCGGGCAGTTGGCCGGATGCCGATTACGTAGCGTAGTTGCCTGTCCTGGTTGACACCATTGTCCGACTTGGTTTGAATTAGCCATGTTCCTGAGGCGGGGTGCGCAGGCGGCCTGCCGGGGGGCCGACGGGGAAGAAGTCATTGTGGCTCGCCCCTGGAACCATGAACCACGCAGGACCATAGTACGTGTGCCCATAAAGAGGGACAACGTACGCCCACTCGGACAGGAGGTGCGTCGTGGCTGCTGGCAGGACTACCCACGACATGCAGCTGATGGCACAGGCTGCAACGCAGGTGCACAGCGCGGGGGAGCAGATCCTCGGCATCCAGAACAACATGAACTCGTCGCACGAGACCATGATGGGCGGCTGGTCGGGCACTGCCGCCAGCGCGTACACGAACGCGTTCACGGCGTTCAACGCCGACTTCACCAAGGTGCTCAACGCCCTGAACAACCTGGGCGAGAAGCTGAAGGCGGCCGGCGTGAACTACACCGTCGTCGAGGAGGCCAACCAGAGCTCGGCGAACAAGATCTCTAGCATCCTGAACGCCTGAGCGCTTCGCCGACGGCGGCAGCACACGACAACACCAAGGAGGCAGACAATGGCTGGCGGCGACTTCGTACTAGTCGACTTCAACTCGCTGGCGGACGGACAGGCGGCGCTGCAGTCGGCCCTCAATGGGCTGACCAGCTCGGTGGAGCAGCTGCAGAGCCAGCTCGGCGCCAACCTGGCCGACTGGAGCGGCCCGGCTCAGGGGGCGTACCACCAGGCGCAGACCGTCTGGAATACGGCCATGAGCGACATGCAGATGACGATCAGTGGCCTGGGTCAGGTGGTCGGAACGGCCAACGACAACTACGCGAACGCAGAGCAGACCAACACGACCATGTTCTCTTGACACGCAGGCGGGACCGCGCCGCGATCGCTGGCGGCACGGCTCGCCGCGTGCCATAGCCGGGAGCGGAGCGACCGGACAGAAGCAGCAACTACCGTTATCGGCAACGGAGGTTCGCGATGGGCGCAATCGCCGATGTGATGGCGCTTGAAGACCAGGAAAAGCTAGATCAGCAAGCGGCGGCGGCCAAAGCTGTGCCGAAGGACCCGGTGAAGGTCGACGGCATTGTCGTGCCGAAGACGTCCGCGTCGGCCTTTCCCAAGGGCCTGAAGGCCAGCGGGGAGTTCCGCGTCAACCCCGATCAGCTCACCTCGGTCAGGTCCCAGATGGCCAGCGACCTGGGCGGCATGATCGAGGCTCTGTCGTACCTCACCGGCGAGGGGGCCATGGGCTCGGCGGTCGGCGGCTGGGAGACCGCGGACGGGTTCGGCAGCAACGCCCTCAACGCGTACGAGGGACTCACGCAGTTCATACAGGCGCTGAATACGGCCTACGACATGGTGGCAGGCAACGTGGGCAAGGCAGCGCAAAACTACAGCGACGCCGACGCCACCACCGCGAGCGCGGCGAGCAGGATCGGATCGGAAGCGTCCAACTGACCGCCGTCCTGACGGGCGAGAAAGAGGAACTCCATCATGACAAGGGTGGATGGTGGCGGGTTCGGGACCATCCCGGGCAACTCGTGGCCGGTAAAGCAGTCGCCGGTCGCGGCGGGTTCCGTGAGCGGGCTCTCGGTGGCCGCTATACAGGAGATGTTCTCCTTCCTTCCCGACGGCAGCCTGGTGTCGGAGTCGGGCGCGGCGCACGCGCGTGCGGGAGTTGTACTGGCGGGAATCGCGGATCAACTGGTCAAGCACGTGCAGGTGCTCAGCGAGAACTGGGGCGGCGCGGCCGCGCAGACCGCGGTGACCAATTTCCAGCAGTTGCACGAGACCGCCAGCAGCCTGGCGCAGGCCAGCACTCAGACCGGTGCCGTGCTGTCCTGGCTGGGCCCGGTCATTAGCTCTTACAAGAACTACACGGCGTCCATCGCCAATACCAGCGCGGGGAAGCAGGCCGCGCAGGCGGCCCTGTCGGAGTTCAACCAGAACCTGGTCGACGCCAACGGCAACCTGCCGACGACGATCACCAAGAACCTGCCCAACGACACCCTGGGTAAGCAGGTGGCGACCATCACCGGGCCCGGGGGCGGTGTGGCCGCCGGAACCGCGGCGGCCGGCGCGAGTCCAGGGGGCGGGCCGAGTGGCGTCGGCGGGGGGACGAGCGGCACCGGCGGTGCCACCGGTGCCACCGGTGGCAGCACGGGCGGCACCACCGGGGTTGCGCCCGGCGGCACCGGACCAACGGGCACCTCGCCGGGCACGAGCCTGGCCGGCCTTCCCCCGGGTGGCGGGGGCAGCGTCCCCGGCGGGACCACCGGCACCGGTGTTCCTGGCGGTACGCCGCCCGGCGGTACGCCCGGCGGAACCTCCGGTCTCGGGCCCGTCCCCACGCCCACCGGAACGCCGGGCGGGTCGACCCCCCCCGGTGATGGCGATGGTGGCGTTCCTGGTGATGGTGCCGATCCAGTTCCGGCCGGCGGGGTCCCGGGTGACGGCGATCCTAGCCTGGGCGGCGCTCCCGGTGACGGTTCCGATCCTGGCCTGGGCGGCCTCCCGGGTGATGCCGATCCGGTTCCGGTCGGCAGCGTGCCGGGTGGCGGCGATCCAGGCGGCCTGGGCGGCGTCCCCGGCGATGGTTCCGATCCTGGCCTGGGCGGTGTTCCCGGCGATGGTTCCGATCCTGGCGGGTTCGGCGGCGTTCCGGGTGACGGCGCCGATCCGGTTCCGGTTGGCAGCTTCCCGGGTGGTGCCGGGGGCCTCGGCGGTGCCGGCGGCCCGGGTGGCGCCGGCGGGGGCGGCGCCGGTCGGCCGGGCCTAGGAGAGGACTTCGTTGGCGACGCTCCCGGCGATGGAGCGGTTGTCGGTCCCGACGGAATGATCGGTACCGGCCCGGGCGACCTGGGCGAAGGCATGGACGGCGGCATCGCCGATGGCGGCGTGGGAGCCGGCAACAGCGGGGCGACCGGGTTCGTTGGAGCCGACGACGCCGTCACCGGGCCAGCGTCCGACTCCGGCGGTGGGATGCCGATGTCTGGTGGTCCGGGTTCCGGTGAGCGCGGCAAGGAGCGCCGCCGCCAGGCCTGGATGACCGAGGACGCGGACCTCTGGGAAGGGAACACGGAGCACGTTCCGTCGCAGATCGGAGCCTGAGCCGGAGGACGACGCCGCTCAGGAGCCGTTAGCAGCGAACAGCGGGCAGGGCCGAGGGCCCTGCCCGCTGCAGTTCTCGCTCGGGTCGTCATCGCGGCAAGGAGAATGAGCGCATGGAGTTGCGCGAGGTTTCCGCACACATCCGATTAAGGTTCGCCTCTATGGCCCATCACGGCGGCCCTGACAGGCCACCTCAGCCCCACGACCGCAGCGGCCCCGGTTACCAGCCCCGGCGACGCCGTCGTGGGCTCTGGAAGCGGCTGGGGATCGTTACCGGCAGCGTCTTCACCGCGTTTGTCGTCGTTGCCTGCTCTTCGGCGTCCTCGTCGCACCCGTCGGCCAGCAAGCCGCCGCTCAGCCCGCGGTCGACCGGCGCGGTGCCGACGCCATCAGCCATCAGCGCGGGGGGTGCGTCGGCGTGCGTCACCACGGGCCGGGTGACGGGAGGCAGCGGTCCATGGAAACTCGTCGCCGCACCGACGCTGTGTCAATTGCCGGCCGACGACTCGGCGCAGTACCAGCAGACGGGCCAGTCGCTGGCACAGCTAACCAAGATCTCCCTCAACCAGGCCGATGCCGGCCCAGTCACATCGACGATGACGGTTGCGTACCAGGGTTCTCAGGCCGCTCATGACCGTTCGGTCACTGCCGTGGGCTTCGACGGCAGGTTCCGGCCGGCCGCCGCCCTCGGTGCCGTCGAAGAACCGGGATACGCCTACACCAAGGTGCCCCCTGGGCCGCACGGCGGCACGCTGGCCTGCGCGAACGTAGAAGGCAGCGAAAACTGCGTGTGGGCCACCCCCACAACGGTGTGCGAAATAACGATCATCGACCCGACCGGCGAGCTGATAGGCGCCAATATCGCCGCCAACGCGGTGCGGATCCGTGATGTCCTGGAGGTTCCGGCCTAGCGGTCGTGTCCGCGCCCGCCGTGGTCGGCGACAGGCCGGGGTACCGCCGCTGGGCAGCGTTCCGGCGGTCTGGCGGCCGCGGGGGATGACAGCCAGGCGTCGATCCCGGCGAGCAGCCGGCTCCGTATCGCGGCGGGGGCCACAGACCCGCGCACCGACATCCGCGCCAGCTCGGCGAGCTCGCCGTCGGACAGGCCGTGCGCCTCCCTCGCGAGCTGATACTGGGCGGTCAGGCGCCGCCCGAAGAGCAGCGGGTCATCCGCGCCGAGCGCAACCCCGATCCCCGCGTCGAGCAGCAGCCGCAGCGGCACGTCCGCCGGGGTGGCGGCGACCCCGAGCGCCACGTTGGACAACGGGCATACCTCGAGCGTGACCCGGGCGGCTGCTACCCGTTCCAGAAGGTCTGCGTCTGTGGCGGCGGCCACGCCGTGGCCGATGCGGTCGGCGTGCAGCTCATCGAGGCAGGCCCGGACGCTGGCCGGGCCAGACAGCTCGCCGCCGTGCGGCACCGCTATCAGCCCGGCGCGGGCCGCGATCCTGAAGGCGGGCGCGAAGTCGGCCGCCGCGCCCCTTCGCTCGTCGTTGGACAGGCCGAAGCCGACGACGCCGCGCCCGGCGTATGCCGCCGCGAGCCTGGCCAGCGTCCGCGCGTCCAGCGGGTGCCTGGTCCGGTTGGCCGCGATGATCACGCCGACGCCGACCCCGGTGGCCTCGGCCGCCTCCGCGGCGGCGCCGAGCACGAGTTCCACCGTGGGCGTGAGGCCGCCAAACCTGGCCGCATAGCCCGACGGATCCACCTGGATCTCCAGCCAGCCCGACCCCTCGTCCCGTTCGTCCTGTGCCGCCTCGAGGATCAGCCGGTGCACGTCAGCCTCGGTGCGGACGACCGAACGCGCGATGTCGTACAGCCGCTGGAACCGGAACCAGCCCCGCTCGTCGGTTCCGCTCAGCCGCGGCGGCCACTCGGTGACCAGGGCATCCGGCAGGTGCACACCGCGGGCGGCGGCGAACTCCACCAGAGTGGAATGGCGCATCGCCCCGGTGAAGTGCAGGTGCAGGTGCGCCTTGGGCAGCGCGTCGAGCGGGCGTGCCATGGCGTCGGCCACCCGGCTGCGGCAATCAGCGGGCCTGGGAGAGCAGCTTGCCGAGCCGGGTGATCCCCTCCTCAAGGTCGGCGTCGCCGAGAGCGCAGGACAGCCGGAAGTAGCCGGGGGTCCCGAATGCCTCGCCAGGGACCACGGCGACGTCGACCTCGTCGAGGATCAGCTCGGCGAGGTCGGTGGTGTTGTCCGGCCTGCGCCCTGCGATCTCCTTGCCGAGCACTCCCTTGACCGACGGATAGCAGTAGAACGCGCCGTCCGGCACCGGGCAGATTACGCCGGGGATCTCGTTGAGCATGCCGGCCATCAGCAGCCGCCGGCGGTCGTACGCCTCCCGCATCGTGGCCACGGCGGACAGGTCGCCGGACACCGCGGCGAGCGCGGCGGCCTGCGCCACGTTGCACACGTTCGATGTCATGTGCGACTGCAGGTCGGCCACTGCCTTGGCCACGTCGGGCGGGCCGATGAGCCAGCCGACCCGCCAGCCGGTCATCGCGTAGGTCTTGGCCACCCCGTTGACCACCACACACCGGTCGGCCAGCTCCGGCGCTGCCGCGGCGATCGAGGAGAACCGCGCGTCGCCGTAGACGAGGTGTTCGTAGATCTCGTCGGTGATTACCCAGATGCCCTTGTCAGCGGCCCAGCGGCCGATAGCGGCGACGAGCTCCGGCGGGTAGACCGCACCGGTCGGGTTGGACGGCGACACGAACAGCAGCACCTTGGTGCGCTCGGTGAGGTGCGCTTCGAGATCCTCGACCGAGGTCAGATAGCCCGTGCTCTCGTCGGTCAGCACCGGGACCGGCGTCCCGCCGGCCAGCGCGATCACCTCCGGGTAGGTGGTCCAGTACGGCGTGGGCAGCAGCACCTCATCGCCCGGGTCGAGCAGCGCGGCGAACGCCATGTAAACCGCGTGCTTGCCGCCGTTGGTCACGATCACCTGGCTCGGGGCGACCTGGTACGCGGAGTCCCGCAGGGTCTTCGTTGCGATCGCCTCGCGCAGCTCGGGCAGGCCGGGGGCGGGCGAGTACTTCTGGAACCTCGGCACGGCGCAGGCGCGCTGCGCGGCCTCGACGATGTAGTCGGGTGTGGGGAAGTCGGGCTCGCCTGCGCCGAAGCCGATGACTGGCCGGCCCGCGGCCTTGGCCGCCTTGGCCTTGGCGTCGACAGCGAGCGTCGCCGACTCGGTGATCGCCCCTATCCTGGCCGAGATTCGCTGGTGAGAAGATGCCATGTCCCCATCCTGGCATCCTGGCCCGACTGCTGCGGCGCTGGTACGCGGATCGGGGGCCAGGGCGGTCGCGGGGTGGGCTAGGGGCGGGGGCAGGAGGAGGCCAGGAGCAGGGCAGGGGCGGGGGCAGGCTGTCCGCGCGGACGGGACTTGTCGCCAAGCGGTTCGACGCCGGGGGTCTCGGCAACGTAGACTTCAGCAACTGGTGGCGGTCCACCAGGTGGTCGGTGCATGCCTGCAGCGCGCCTTTTGGCAGCTCAGCGTTTGCACCTGCCGCGGCAGTGCCGTCACAGGGCAGTAGCTCAATTGGCTAGAGTCCCGGTCTCCAAAACCGGCGGTTGGGGGTTCGAGTCCCTCCTGCCCTGCGGGTGCGGTCCGTGCACGTTGCGGGCCGACGGCGTCAGCCGGTCAGTGTTAATGCTGCTCAGGTGAGGACATGGCAACTCAGACTCGTGGCACCGCGGCGGAGAAGCCGGCCAAGTCCGGGCGTCCGGCAAAAAAGCCGGACCGGACCACGCCGGCTCTCTTCGTGCAGCAGGTCATCGCGGAACTGCGGAAGGTCATCTGGCCGACCCGCAAGGAGCTTGTCACGTACACCACGGTGGCGATCGTGTTCATCCTGGTGATGATGGGGCTCATCACGGGCCTCGATACCGGGTTCACCTGGCTGGTCACGAGGCTTTTCGGCTAAGGCGCTGACTGGCTGAGGAGTGATCCGCAGGCCGGGAGCGAGCGTAAGCTCCGGCGGCGGGGGTTGAACACTGCCAGGAAGGCTCTGGCTGACGCCGGAATGAAATGCGAAGAGAAAGAGTTATCGTGTCCGAGTCCGAACTGCAAGGCAGCCACGAGCCGGCCGAAGATGGCCCCGACGGCGAGCCTGACACTCCTGAGGTGATGGCCGTTCCCGAAGCTGAGTCCCTGGCCGAGGCCGGGGCCGAGCTCGAGGCCGAGGCCGCACTTGAGGCTCAGGCGGTGATCCTTGCCGAGAACGAGGCCGAGGACGACGCGGCCGCAGCGGACGACCAGCCCGAGACCGACGGCGAAGAGGCCGACGGCGAAGAGACTGACCCGGTCACTGAATTCAAGGCCGAGCTGCGGTTGCTCCCCGGTGACTGGTACGTGGTGCATTCCTATGCCGGGTACGAGAACCGGGTCAGGACCAACCTGGAGAGCCGGACGCAGTCGCTGAACATGGAGGACTACATCTTCCAGATCGAGGTGCCCACCCACGAGGTCACCGAGATCAAGAGCGGCAAGCGGCAGCAGGTCCAGGAGAAGGTGCTGCCCGGATACATCCTGGTGCGGATGGACCTCACCGACGAGTCATGGGCCGCCGTGCGGAACACGCCGGGGGTTACCGGGTTCGTCGGCCTGTCCAGCAGGCCCTCTCCGCTCAGCCTCGACGAGGTGGCGACGCTGCTCGCGCCCGAGCCGGAGGAGAAGGTAGCGAAGAAGGCCGAGACCGCGCGCGCGGCGTCCGTGGACTTCGAGGTCGGCCAGTCCGTTACCGTTATGGACGGGCCGTTCGCGACGCTCCCGGCGACCGTGAACGAGATCAACGCCGACACCCAGAAGCTCAAGGTGCTCGTGTCGATTTTCGGCCGCGAAACACCGGTCGAGCTGTCGTTCGATCAGGTAAGCAAAATCTGAGGCAAGGAACCCAGAGGAAATGGCTCCGAGAAGGAAAAAGATCGTCGCAGTTGTCAAGGTGCAGCTGAATGCGGGAGCGGCCACCCCGGCGCCGCCGGTGGGCACGGCCCTCGGCCCCCATGGTGTCAACATCATGGACTTCTGCAAGCAGTACAACGCGGCCACCGAGTCGCAGCGCGGCAACATCATCCCCGTGGAGATCACCATCTACGAGGACCGCTCGTTCACCTTCATCACGAAGACGCCGCCCGCGCCCGAGCTGATCAAGAAGGCGGCCGGCGTCGAGAAGGGCAGCGGCGAGCCGCACAAGACCAAGGTGGGCACCGTCACCAAGGCCCAGCTGCGCGAGATCGCACAGGTCAAGATGGCCGACCTTAACGCGAACTCGATGGAAGCGGCCGAGAAGATCATCGCGGGGACGGCCCGCTCGATGGGCATCACGGTCGTCAACTGACCGGCTGCCCGCGGTTCCCTACCAGTGGCAGGGCCAGGCGCTGGCCCGACGACCACGACCTCCGCAACACACAAGGAGAAAGATCATGAAGCGCAGCAAGGCATATCGCAAGGCCGACGAGCTCATCGAGGCCAAGCTCTACACCCCGGCCGATGCGGTGGCCCTGGCCAAGAAGACATCGACGACGAAGTTCGACCCCACAGTGGAGGTCGCGCTGCGGCTCGGCGTGGACCCGCGCAAGGCCGACCAGATGGTCCGGGGCACGGTCAACCTGCCGAACGGGACCGGGAAGACCGCCCGGGTGCTCGTGTTCGCGACCGGTGACCGCGCCGCCGAGGCGGAGGCCGCAGGTGCCGACTACGTTGGTGCCGACGACCTGATCGAGCGGATTCAGGGCGGCTTCCTCGACTTCGACGCCGTGGTGGCCACGCCCGACATGATGGGCAAGGTGGGACGGCTCGGCCGGGTGCTCGGGCCTCGCGGCCTGATGCCCAACCCCAAGACCGGAACGGTCACCGCCGACGTGAGCAAGGCCGTCACCGAGATCAAGGGCGGCAAGATCGAGTTCCGGGTGGACCGGCACGGCAACCTGCACTTCGTGATCGGCAAGGCGTCGTTCACCGACCGCGCGCTGGTGGAGAACTACGCCGCCGCGATCGACGAGGTGGTCAGGCTCAAGCCGGCCGCCGCCAAGGGCCGGTACGTCAGGAAGATCACGTTCACCACCACGATGGGACCGGGCGTCCCGGTCGACCCGAGCCTCACCCGCGGGCTGACCGACGAGATGGAGGAAGCGGCCGCCAGCTGACGCTGGCCCCCGCCCCACCCTCACGGGACCCGGCTACCCCAACGCGCGACGGCCGGGCGGCCAGCCGAAGGGCCCGTCGCCATGGATTTGGCGGCGGGAACGGTGGCCGCGTATCCTTGCTGCTGCCAAAGACCGTCGGCCGTTGCCGTGTATTCGCACGGCGACCGAAGGCCCCGCGGAAGCGGGCGGCCCGCGCAGGTGACCTAGCTAGACCGCTGGTTCCGGTTGGTACCTCCCCGGAATCCGGTTACGCCCTGGCGCGCCTGTGCCGGGGCGTTCGCATCTCAGTGCCCTTCGCCGGCGCCTTAAGCAGCCGTGACCCTGCCGATGCAGGGCAACCGGAACGAGAAGCCGGACCCGCAGCGCGGGCGACCGGGATGAGAAGGGAGGCCCATGGCGAGGGCGGAGAAGGTGACGGCAGTCGCCGAGCTGACCGAGCGCTTCCAGAGCTCGTCGGGCGCGGTGCTGACCGAGTACCGCGGCCTTTCCGTGGCGCAACTTGGCGAACTTCGCCGCTCGCTCGGCGAGCACGCCACGTTTGCCGTGGTCAAGAACACCCTCACGAAGATCGCTGCCAATGACGCTGGCGTGTCGGCGGAGCTTACCGAGCTCCTGAGCGGCCCGTCCGCGATCGCGTTCGTGCAGGGTGACGTCGTCGAGGCGGCCAAGGGCCTGCGCGACTTCTCCAGGGCGAACCCGTTCCTGGTGATCAAGGGTGGCGTTCTCGACGGCAAGGTGATGAAGCCGGACGAGATCGCCAAGCTTGCCGACCTGGAGTCGCGAGAGGTACTGCTGGCCAAGCTGGCCGGCGCCATGAAGGCCTCGATGGCCAACGCTGCGGCCACGTTCGCGGCGCTGCCGGTCCAGATGGCCAGGCTGCTTGCGGCGCTCGAGGCAAAGCAGGGCGAGCAGGGCGGCGCGGAGAGCCCGAGCGCGGCCGACGGCGCCGAAGCTGCGGATGGCACGGAGAGCCCGAGCGCTGGCGAAGCCGAAGCCGGAGACGGCGACTAGGACCAGGAACGCTGACCGGGCAGACCCGGTCCGGCCACAGGGACATGCGGGATGGCGCACGCCACCGGCACCAGGAAGGAACAGGAAGAGGAATGGCGAAGCTCAGCAACGACGCACTGCTCGACGCGTTCAAGGAGATGACGCTGCTCGAGCTCTCTGAGTTCGTGAAGCAGTTCGAGGACGTCTTCGACGTCAAGGCCGCAGCCCCGGTCGCGGTGGCCGGTCCTGCCGCGGCAGGCGGCGGCGCCGCTGCCGAAGAGCCCGAGGAGAAGGACGAGTTCGACGTCATTCTCGAGGCCGCGGGCGACAAGAAGATCCAGGTCATCAAGGAGGTCCGGACGCTCACCAGCCTCGGCCTCAAGGAGGCCAAGGACCTGGTCGACGGCGCGCCGAAGCCGGTGCTCGAGCACGTGAACAAGGAGGCCGCGGACAAGGCCAAGGCCGCCCTCGAGGGCGCCGGGGCCACGGTCACGGTCAAGTAAGCAAACCAGCTCGCGTCTGCCCGCCACGGGAGCCCGTGGCGGGCAGACACGTGCAAGCACCGAAAGATCTGCACGGGATGGGCCCGGGTGGGATGCGGCCGGGGCCAGATGTGGCCGGGCCCGAGTGTGGCCCGGGCGGGATGTGGCTGGGATGTGGCTGAGGCCGGATGTGGCCGGGGCCGGATGTGGCGGGGGTGGGATGCGGCCGAGACCACCTGGCGGAGGGCCGCTGCCGGGACTGACCTGGGCGATGGCTGCAAGCGAGATCATCGGTACCAGAGCGAATTACCGCCATACCCGCGCCTGATGGAGGCCAAACCTTAACATGCTTGTGACGCTCGTCACGTACTGTGTTGTGCCGACCCAGGGGCCTCTGGGCTTGACGTTTTGCGGCGGAAGAGCGATGCTGCGTTGCAACCGTGAACAACATAGTGGCGTACAGTTGACCAGCGGTGTGTCCATGGACTACACTGCTAATTTGCGCTGCACTGTGACGTCCTCGGCATCCATGGTTATCCCTCGCGGCTTGACCGCAGGGCGCTTGTGCTTGCGCTAGTCGTCCGTCACAAGCTCGGAAGGACCCCTGTTGGCAGCCTCGCGCAGCGCTTCAGCCACCGTATCTGGTCCACGTCGCGTTTCCTTCGCTCGCATCAACGAACCGCTCGAAGTCCCTAGCCTCCTCGCCCTGCAGACCGAATCCTTTGACTGGCTGCTCGGCAACGAGCGCTGGCGATCGCGGATTGACGCAGAGAAGAACCTCGGCCACAAGGACCTGCCCGACCAGTCCGGCCTCGAGGAGATCTTCGAGGAGATCAGCCCGATCGAGGACTTCACCGGGACCATGTCGCTCTCGTTCCGTGATCATCGGTTCGAGCCTCCGAAGTACTCCGCCGAGGAGTGCAAGGAGAAGGACATGACGTTCTCCGCCCCCATGTTCGTGACGGCGGAGTTCATCAACAACAGCACTGGCGAGATCAAGAGCCAGACCGTCTTCATGGGTGACTTCCCGCTGATGTCGCCCAAGGGGACGTTCATCATCAACGGGACCGAGCGTGTGGTCGTGTCCCAGCTCGTCCGCTCGCCGGGTGTGTACTTCGACCGCCAGGTCGACAAGACCTCCGACAAGGACATCTACAGCTGCAAGGTGATCCCGTCCCGGGGCGCCTGGCTGGAGTTCGAGATCGACAAGCGCGACAGCGTCGGGGTCAGGATCGACCGTAAGCGCAAGCAGGGCGTCACCGTCCTGCTCAAGGCGCTGGGCTGGGATGAGGCCAAGATCCTGGAGCGCTTCGGCCAGTTCGAGTCGATGCGGGCCACCCTGGAGAAGGACCACACCACCGGCCAGGAAGACGCGCTGCTGGACATTTACCGCAAGCTGCGTCCAGGCGAGCCGCCGACCCGTGAGTCGGCCCAGGCGCTGCTGGAGAACCTGTACTTCAACCCGAAGCGGTACGACCTGGCCAAGGTGGGCCGGTACAAGGTCAACAAGAAGCTCGGCCTGTCGCAGCCGATCAGCCAGGGCACGCTGACCGAGGAAGACATCGTCGCGACGATCGAGTACCTCGTCCGGCTGCACACCGGCGAAGAGGAGATGAAGTCGTCGGGCGACCAGATCGTGCCGGTCGAGACCGACGACATCGACCACTTCGGCAACCGCAGGCTGCGCACCGTCGGCGAGCTGATCCAGAACCAGGTCCGGCTGGGCCTGGCCCGCATGGAGCGGGTGGTCAGGGAGCGGATGACCACGCAGGACGTGGAGGCGATCACGCCGCAGACGCTGATCAACATCCGTCCGGTGGTCGCGTCCATCAAGGAGTTCTTCGGCACCAGCCAGCTCTCCCAGTTCATGGACCAGACCAACCCGCTGGCCGGCCTTACCCACAAGCGCCGGCTGTCCGCGCTCGGGCCCGGCGGCCTGTCCCGTGAGCGGGCCGGGTTCGAGGTCCGGGACGTGCACCCGAGTCACTACGGCCGGATGTGCCCGATCGAGACGCCGGAAGGCCCGAACATCGGCCTGATCGGCTCACTCTCGTCGTACGGGCGGGTCAACGCGTTCGGCTTCGTGGAGACCCCGTACCGCAAGGTGAAGGCGGGCAAGGTCACCGACCAGATCGAGTACCTCACCGCCGACGAGGAGGACCGGCACGTCATCGCGCAGGCCAACACGCCGATCGGCGCGGACAACACATTCGCCGAGGACCGCGTGCTGGTGCGGCGGAAGGGCGGCGAAATCGACTACATCGGGCCGGACGACGTCGACTACATGGACGTCTCGCCGCGGCAGATGGTGTCGGTCGCGACCGCGATGATCCCGTTCCTCGAGCACGACGACGCCAACCGGGCCCTGATGGGCTCGAACATGCAGCGCCAGTCGGTGCCGCTGCTGCGCAGCGAGGCGCCGCTGGTCGGCACCGGCATGGAGTACCGCGCCGCGACCGACGCGGGCGACGTGATCGTGGCCGAGCAGGGCGGTGTGGTCGAGCAGGCCAGCGCCGACTTCATCGCGATCGCCAACGACGACGGCACCCGCAGCACCTACCTGGTGGCCAAGTTCCGCCGCTCCAACCAGGGCACCTGCTTCAACCAGAAGCCGGTGGTCGAGGAAGGCGCGCGGGTCGAGGCAGGCCAGGTGATCGCCGACGGCCCGTGCACCGACCACGGCGAGATGGCGCTGGGCAGGAACCTGCTCGTCGCGTTCATGCCGTGGGAGGGTCACAACTACGAGGACGCGATCATCCTGTCCCAGCGGCTGGTCCAGGACGACGTGCTGTCCTCGATCCACATCGAGGAGCACGAGGTCGACGCGCGGGACACCAAGCTCGGCCCCGAGGAGATCACCAGGGACATCCCGAACGTCTCCGAGGACGTGCTCGCCGACCTGGACGACCGCGGCATCATCCGGATCGGCGCCGAGGTGACCACCGGCGACATCCTGGTCGGGAAGGTCACGCCCAAGGGCGAGACCGAGCTGACCCCGGAGGAGCGGCTGCTGCGCGCGATCTTCGGTGAGAAGGCCCGGGAGGTCCGGGACACCTCGCTGAAGGTGCCGCACGGCGAGTCCGGCAAGGTCATCGGCGTCCGGGTGTTCACCAGGGAGGACGGCGACGAGCTGCCGCCCGGCGTGAACGAGCTGGTCCGGGTCTACGTCGCGGCCAAGCGGAAGATCACCGACGGCGACAAGCTGGCCGGCCGGCACGGCAACAAGGGAGTGATCGCGAAGATCCTCGCCGTGGAGGACATGCCGTTCCTCGAGGACGGCACGCCGGTGGACATCGTGCTGAACCCGCTCGGCGTGCCCGGCCGCATGAACGTCGGCCAGGTGCTCGAGACCCACCTGGGCTGGGTGGCCAGTTCCGGCTGGGACATCGACGCCGACATGAAGGGCGGCGGTGACTGGCGGGAGCGGCTGCGGCAGATCAACGCGCACTCCGCGACGCCCGGCACCAAGGTGGCCACGCCGGTCTTCGACGGCGCCAAGGAGGAGGAGATCACCGGCCTGCTCGGCAGCACGCTGCCGAACCGGGACGGTGACCGCCTGGTCGGCGCGAGCGGCAAGGCCACGCTGTTCGACGGTCGGACCGGCGAGCCGTTCAAGGACCCGGTCGCCGTCGGCTACATCTACATCCTCAAGCTGCTGCACCTGGTCGACGACAAGATCCACGCCAGGTCGACGGGCCCGTACTCGATGATCACCCAGCAGCCGCTGGGCGGTAAGGCGCAGTTCGGCGGACAGCGATTCGGTGAGATGGAGGTCTGGGCGCTCGAGGCTTACGGTGCCGCGTACGCGCTCCAGGAACTGCTCACGATCAAGTCCGACGACATTCTCGGAAGGGTCAAGGTCTACGAGGCGATCGTCAAGGGCGAGAACATCCCCGAGCCCGGCATCCCTGAGTCGTTCAAGGTGCTGATCAAGGAGATGCAGTCGCTCTGCCTGAACGTGGAGGTGCTCTCCAGCGACGGCGCGGCGATCGAGATGCGGGAAACCGACGAGGACGTCTTCCGCGCAGCGGAGGAACTCGGCATCGACCTGTCCCGGCGTGAGCCGAGCAGCGTTGAAGAGGTCTGATCCGAACTACCCCAGGGGACGAAACACGTGCTAGACGTCAACTTCTTTGACGACCTGCGGATTGGTCTTGCCACGGCCGACGACATCAGGTTGTGGTCACACGGCGAGGTCAAGAAGCCAGAAACAATCAACTACCGCACCCTCAAGCCGGAGAAGGACGGGCTCTTCTGCGAGAAGATCTTCGGCCCGACCCGCGACTGGGAGTGCTACTGCGGCAAGTACAAGCGGGTCAGGTTCAAGGGCATCATCTGCGAGCGCTGCGGCGTCGAGGTCACCAGGGCCAAGGTGCGGCGCGAGCGGATGGGGCACATCGAGCTTGCCGCGCCGGTCACGCACATCTGGTACTTCAAGGGTGTGCCGAGCCGTCTCGGTTACCTGCTCGACCTGGCGCCCAAGGACCTGGAGAAGGTCATCTACTTCGCCGCGTACATGATCACGTACGTGGACAACGAGGCCAGGGACCGCGACCTGCCCAGCCTCGAGGCGAAGATCACCGTCGAGAAGTCGCAGCTCGAGCAGCGCCGCGACGCCGACATCGAGGCCAGGCAGTCCAAGCTGGAGAAGGACCTGGCCGAGCTCGAGGCCGCCGGCGCCAAGGGCGACGCGCGCCGCAAGGTGCGGGAGAGCGCCGACCGCGAGTGCCGCCAGATCCGCGACCGGGCTGGCCGCGAGATCGACCGGATCGAGGAGGTCTGGAACAGGTTCCGCGGGCTCAAGGTCCAGGACCTGGAGGGCGACGAGCTGCTGTACCGCGAGATGCGGGACCGGTTCGGCCGCTACTTCCGTGGCGGCATGGGCGCCCAGGCCATCCAGGAGCGGGTGGGCAGTTTCGACCTCGAGGCCGAGGCCGCCAACCTGCGGGAGACCATCCGCACCGGCAAGGGCCAGCGCAAGGCCCGCGCGCTGAAGCGGCTCAAGGTCGTGTCCGCGTTCCTGAACACCACCAACAGCCCGCTGGGCATGGTGCTCGACTGCATCCCGGTGATCCCGCCGGACCTGCGGCCGATGGTGCAGCTCGACGGCGGCAGGTTCGCCACCTCCGACCTGAATGACCTGTACCGCAGGGTCATCAACCGGAACAACCGGCTCAAGCGGCTGCTCGACCTCGGCGCGCCCGAGATCATCGTGAACAACGAGAAGCGGATGCTGCAGGAGGCCGTGGACTCGCTGTTCGACAACGGGCGCCGTGGCCGGCCGGTGACCGGGCCGGGCAACCGCCCGCTGAAGTCGCTGTCCGACATGCTCAAGGGCAAGCAGGGCCGGTTCCGCCAGAACCTGCTCGGCAAGCGTGTCGACTACTCGGGCCGTTCGGTCATCGTGGTCGGCCCGCAGCTCAAGCTGCACCAGTGCGGCCTGCCCAAGGAGATGGCGGTCGAGCTGTTCAAGCCGTTCGTGATGAAGCGGCTGGTCGACCTCAGCCACGCGCAGAACATCAAGTCCGCCAAGCGGATGGTGGAGCGCGCCAAGTCGGTGGTGTGGGACGTGCTCGAGGAGGTCATCACCGAGCACCCGGTGCTGCTTAACCGCGCGCCGACCCTGCACCGGCTGGGCATCCAGGCCTTCGAGCCACAGCTGGTCGAGGGCAAGGCGATCCAGATCCACCCGCTGGTCTGCACCGCGTTCAACGCCGACTTCGACGGCGACCAGATGGCGGTCCACGTGCCGCTGTCCGCCGAGGCGCAGGCCGAGGCCCGGATCCTGATGCTGTCCACCAACAACATCCTCAAGCCGGCCGACGGCAAGCCGGTGACCATGCCCACCCAGGACATGGTGATCGGGATCTACTGCCTGACCAGGGAGGCGCCGGACGCGCCCGGGAACGGCCGGGCGTTCTCCAACGTGTCCGAGGCCCTCATGGCCTACGACCGCGGCGACCTCGACCTGCAGGCGCAGATCGAGGTGCGGCTGCGTAACGTGGCACCGCCGTTCGGGTATACCCCGCCGGAGGGCTGGTCCGAGGGTCAGCCGCTGCGGCTGAAGACGACCCTGGGCCGGTGCCTGTTCAACGAGACGCTGCCGGACAACTACCCGTTCGTGAACTACGAGGTGAGCAAGAAGCAGCTCTCGACGATCGTCAACGAGCTGGCCGAGAGCTACCCCAAGGTCGAAGTGGCGGCGGCCCTTGACGCGCTCAAGGACGCCGGCTTCCACTGGGCCACCAGGGCCGGGGTCACGATCGCTATCGAGGACGTGGTCGCGCCGCCGAACAAGGCGGCGATCCTGGACACGTACGAGAAGCGGGCCGACAAGGTGCAGCGGGAGTACGACCGGGGCCTGATCACCGACGATGAGCGCCGTCAGGAGCTGATCGAGATCTGGACCCACGCCACCGCTGACGTGGCGCAGGACATGGAGGCCGCGTTCCCGGAGACCAACCCAGTCTGGATGATGGTCAACTCCGGTGCCCGCGGTAACCCGATGCAGGTGCGGCAGATCGCGGGCATGCGAGGCCTGGTCTCCAACCCCAAGGGCGAGACGATCCCGCGGCCGATCACGTCCAGCTTCCGCGAGGGCCTGTCCGTGGTCGAGTACTTCATCTCCACGCACGGCCAGCGCAAGGGCCTGGCGGACACCGCGCTGCGCACCGCCGACTCCGGGTACCTGACCAGGCGCCTGGTCGACGTGGCGCAGGACGTCATCGTCCGCGAGGAGGACTGCGGGACCGACCGGTCGATCTCCATGAAGATCGCCGATAAGGGCACCGATGGCGGCCTGCACAAGCTGGCCAACATCGAGAACACCGGCACCGGCCGCACGCTGGCCGAGGACGTCGAGGACTCCGACGGCAACGTGCTTGCCACCGCCGGGTCCGACACGACCGAGGCCATGATCGATGCGTTCGTGAATGCCCGGGTGGGTGCCGTGCGCACCTACAGCGCCCTGGTCTGCCAGGCAAAGACCGGTGTCTGCGCCAAGTGCTACGGCCGCTCGCTGGCGACCGGCAAGCGCGTGGACGTCGGCGAGGCGGTCGGCATCATCGCCGCCCAGTCGATCGGCGAGCCGGGCACCCAGCTCACCATGCGGACGTTCCACACCGGTGGTGTGGCCGGCCTGGACATCACCCACGGCCTGCCGCGCATCCAGGAGCTGTTCGAGGCCAGGATCCCCAAGGGCCTGGCGCCGATCAGCGAGTTCGAGGGCACGGTCAGGATCGAGGAGCCGGAGAAGGCCCGCAAGATCGTCGTCGTCCCGGACGACGGCTCGGAAGAGGTCGCCTACCAGGTCTCGATGCGGGCCCGGCTGCTGGTCAGCGACGGCGACCACGTCACGGTGGGCCAGCAGCTGGTCCAGGGCACGGTGAACCCGCACGAGGTGCTCCGGATCCTGGGCTCCCGCGAGGTGCAGCTGCACCTGGTGCACGAGGTGCAGGAGGTGTACCGGTCTCAGGGCGTGTCGATCCACGACAAGCACATCGAGATCATCATCCGGCAGATGCTCAAGCGGGTGAACGTGCTCGAGTCCGGCGACACCGATCTGCTCCCCGGCGAGCTGGTGGAGCGGCCGAAGTTCGAGGAGGTCAACCGCGCCGTTGTGGAGGCGGGCGGCACCTCGGCATCCGGCCGCGCGGTGCTGATGGGGATCACCAAGGCGTCGCTGGCCACCGAGTCGTGGCTGTCCGCGGCCTCGTTCCAGGAGACCACCCGGGTGCTCACCGACGCGGCGATCCACGCCAGGTCGGACTCCCTGGTCGGCCTCAAGGAGAACGTCATCATCGGCAAGCTCATCCCGGCCGGCACCGGCATGCAGCGCTACCGCTCGCTGCGGGTGGAGCCGACCGAGGAGGCCAGGTCCTCGCTGTACCCGGCGGCGGGCTATGGCGGTGATGGTTACGGCAGTGATGGCTACGACGGCAACGGTGACGGCGTGACGAGGAACCCCTTCGGGCAGAGCCCGGCCGCCACCGGCGCGGCCATTCCGCTCGAGGAGTACGACTTCGGCACGTACAACAGGTAACGAGTCGCTCCGGTCACCCCGGTCGCCAGCGCGGCGGCCGGGGTGACCGCTGTGGCGGGCCGGGTGCGCGACACGCCGGGCCCACCCACGGGAATGAAACGTGGGTCCAGAATGGTTACGCTAAGGACTCGGGTACCGATTCGCTTTGACGCGTGCGTCAAGCGTAGGTAATCTAGCTCTCCGTGCCCGTAATTCGCGGGCGCAGCATGACCGTGGTCTGTGGTCACGGCAGCCGGAAGGCCGTCGGCCGCGTGGGCCAGTCATGCGGAGGACTTCCCTTTCTCGTCGTCCCGGCTCGGCTACGGGCCGGAACAGCCGCCGCGAACGCGGCGACACGCCCGACAGCGGGGGCCGGGCAGGCGAGGAAACCCGCAGGCCAGGAATGTAGGAATACCGCGCCGCGAGGCGCGCGGAGAAGATGGAGACGCGTTGCCAACGATCCAGCAGCTGGTCCGCAAGGGCCGGCAGGACAAGGTAGCCAAGAACAAGACCCCGGCGCTCAAGGCCAGCCCGCAGCGCCGCGGGGTGTGCACGCGCGTCTACACCACCACGCCCAAGAAGCCGAACTCGGCCCTGCGCAAGGTGGCCCGGGTCAGGCTCACCAGCCAGATCGAGGTCACGGCCTACATCCCCGGTGTCGGCCACAACCTCCAGGAGCACTCGATCGTGCTGGTACGCGGCGGCCGGGTGCGGGACCTGCCGGGCGTGCGCTACAAGGTCATCCGTGGCTCCCTGGACACCCAGGGCGTCCGCAACCGCAAGCAGGCCCGCAGCCGTTACGGCGCGAAGAAGGAGAAGAGCTGACATGCCGCGCAAGGGCCCCGCGACCAAGCGGCAGCTGGTCACCGATCCCGTCTACGGCTCACCGCTGGTCACCGCGCTGGTGAGCAAGGTGCTGCGCGACGGCAAGCGCTCGCTTGCCGAGCGCATCGTCTACGGCGCCCTGGAAGGGTGCAAGGACAAGACCGGCAACGACCCGGTGGTGACGCTCAAGCGCGCCCTGGACAACGTGAAGCCGACGCTCGAGGTGCGCAGCCGCCGGGTTGGCGGCGCCACCTACCAGGTGCCGGTCGAGGTGCGCGCGTCCCGCAGCACCACGCTGGCGCTGCGCTGGCTGATCACCTACTCGCGGGCGCGCCGCGAGAAGACCATGACCGAGCGGCTGATGAACGAGCTGCTCGACGCCAGCAACGGCCTGGGAGCGAGCGTCAAGCGCCGCGAGGACACCCACAAGATGGCCGAGTCCAACAAGGCCTTCGCGCACTACCGCTGGTAGTGCCGAGCACGAACCAACGAGACCGCCCGTTACGCAACGGAAGCGGCTAGATCAAGAAAGAGGATTGCGAACCGTGGCCGCCACGCAGACCGCTATCGACCTCGCCAAGGTCCGGAACATCGGGATCATGGCGCATATCGACGCGGGCAAGACCACGACAACCGAGCGGATTCTGTTCTACACCGGCATCAACTACAAGATCGGCGAGGTCCATGAGGGCGCCGCCACGATGGACTGGATGGCGCAGGAGCAGGAGCGCGGCATCACGATCACGTCGGCCGCAACGACGGCGACGTGGCGGGATCACACGATCAACCTGATCGACACGCCCGGCCACGTCGACTTCACCGTAGAGGTGGAGCGCTCGCTGCGAGTACTTGACGGCGCGGTCGCCGTGTTCGACGGCGTCGCTGGCGTCGAGCCGCAGTCCGAGACCGTGTGGCGCCAGGCCGACAGGTACGGCGTCCCGCGGATCTGTTTCGTGAACAAGATGGACCGGGTCGGCGCCGAGTTCCACCGCTGTGTGGAAATGATCTCGGACCGGCTGGGCGCCACCCCGCTCGTCATCCAGCTGCCCTGGGGCACCGAGGCGGACTTCCGCGGCGTGATCGACCTGATCAGGATGCGGGCGCTGCTCTGGCAGTCCGAGGGCAAGGGCGACACCTACGACGTGGTCCCGATCCCCGAGCACTACCAGGAGGCCGCGCGCGAGTGGCGGGACACCCTGGTGGAGACCATCTCCGAGAACGACGAGGAGATGATGGAGCTCTACCTGGACGGGACCGAGCCAGCCGAAGAGCAGCTGATCGCCGCGATCCGGCGGGCCACGATCGCCGGTGCGCTCACCCCGGTGCTGTGCGGCAGCGCGTTCAAGAACAAGGGCGTGCAGCCGATGCTGGACGCGATCGTTGACTTCCTGCCGAGCCCGCTGGACGTGCCGTCCATCAAGGGCCACGCAGTGGGGCACGAGGACGTCGAGATCGACCGGCACGCCGACCCGTCGGAGCCGTTCGCCGCGCTCGCGTTCAAGATCATGTCCGACCAGCACCTGGGCAAGCTGACCTACATCCGGATCTACTCCGGCACGCTCGAGGCCGGCAAGCAGGTGCTGAACTCGACCAAGGGCCGCAAGGAGCGGGTCGGCAAGATCTACCAGATGCACGCCAACAAGCGCGAGGAGCGCCCGTCGGCGATTGCCGGGCAGATCGTCGCCGTGATGGGCCTGAAGGACACCACGACCGGCGACACGCTTAGCGACCCGGTTCAGCAGGTGATCCTGGAGTCGATGACGTTCCCGGCCCCGGTGATCAACGTGGCGATCGAGCCGCGCACCAAGGGCGACCAGGACAAGCTCGGCACCGCCATCCAGCGGCTGGCCGAGGAGGACCCGACCTTCCAGGTCAGGACCGACGAGGAGACCGGGCAGACGATCATCGCGGGCATGGGCGAGCTGCACCTCGAGGTGCTGGTCGACCGGATGCGGCGCGAGTTCAAGGTGGAGGCCAACATCGGCCGTCCCCAGGTCGCCTACCGGGAGACCGTCAAGAAGAAGGTCGAGAAGGTCGAGTACACCCACAAGAAGCAGACCGGTGGAGCCGGCCAGTACGCGAAGGTGGTCATCAACCTGGAGCCGACCGGCGGCGACGGCGGCGGTTACGAGTTCGAGAACAAGATCTCCGGCGGTCGCGTGCCGCGTGAGTACATCCCGTCGGTGGACGCGGGCTGCCAGGAGGCCGCCGAGTTCGGCGTGCTGGCGGGCTACCCGATGGTCGACGTGAAGGTCACGCTGACCGATGGCGGATACCACGAGGTGGACTCGTCCGAGCTTGCCTTCAAGATCGCCGGTTCGATGGCGTTCAAGAAGGCGGCCGGGTACGCAGACCCGGCGCTGCTTGAGCCGGTCATGGCCGTGGAGGTGCGGACGCCCGAGGACTACATGGGCGACGTCATCGGCGACCTGAACAGCCGTCGCGGGCAGATCCAGGCCATGGAAGACCGGTCGGGGGTGCGGGCCGTCAAGGCCCTGGTGCCGCTGTCCGAGATGTTCGGCTACGTGGGCGACCTGCGCAGCCGAACCCAGGGGCGGGCGGACTTCAGCATGCAGTTCGACTCGTATGCCGAGGTGCCGCCCAACATCGCCAAGGAAATCATCGCCAAGGCACGCGGCGAGTAACCGGCAGACCACAACCGCACGACAGATCAACGATCGCAACGAGGAGAAACCAGTGGCGAAGGCCAAGTTCGAGCGGACCAAGCCGCACGTGAATATCGGCACCATTGGACACATCGACCACGGCAAGACGACACTGACCGCGGCGATCACCAAGGTGCTGCATGACAAGTTCCCCGACGTGAACCCCTTCACGCCCTTCGACCAGATCGACAACGCGAAGGAAGAGAAGGAGCGCGGGATCACGATCTCGATCTCGCACGTCGAGTACCAGACCGAGAAGCGCCACTACGCGCACGTGGACTGCCCCGGTCACGCCGACTACATCAAGAACATGATCACCGGCGCGGCCCAGATGGACGGCGCGATCCTCGTGGTCGCGGCGACCGACGGCCCGATGCCGCAGACCCGCGAGCACGTGCTGCTCGCCCGCCAGGTCGGCGTGCCGTACATCGTGGTCGCGCTGAACAAGGCCGACATGGTCGACGACGAGGAGATCCTCGAGCTCGTCGAGCTCGAGGTGCGCGAGCTGCTCAGCACCTACGAGTTCCCCGGCGACGACGTCCCGGTGATCCGGGTCTCCGCGCTGAAGGCGCTCGAGGGTGACGAGGAGTGGGGTGCCAAGGTCTACGAGCTGATGGAGGCTTGCGACGACAGCATCCCGGAGCCGGTCCGCGACGTCGAGAAGCCGTTCCTGATGCCGGTCGAGGACGTGTTCTCGATCACCGGCCGCGGCACCGTGGTGACCGGCCGGATCGAGCGCGGCAAGATCCACACCAGCGAGGAAATCGAGATCATCGGGATCAAGGAGAAGTCGCAGAAGAGCGTCGTCACCGGGGTCGAGATGTTCCACAAGATCCTCGACGAGGGCCAGGCCGGTGACAACGCCGGGCTGCTGCTGCGCGGCATCAAGCGCGAGGAAGTGGAGCGCGGCCAGGTCGTGATCAAGCCGGGCACCAACACGCCGCACACCGAGTTCGAGGGCCAGGTCTACATCCTGTCGAAGGACGAGGGCGGGCGGCACACCCCGTTCTTCAACAACTACCGGCCGCAGTTCTACTTCCGCACCACGGACGTCACCGGCGTCGTGCGCCTGCCCGAGGGCACCGAGATGGTGCTGCCGGGTGACAACACCGAGATGAAGGTCGAGCTGATCCAGCCGATCGCCATGGAAGAGGGCCTGCGGTTCGCGATCCGGGAAGGTGGCCGGACCGTCGGCGCCGGCCGGGTCACCAAGATCAACAAGTAGCTAGCCGTCAATGTGGCGGCCGGGCCGCTCACCGGCCCGGCCGCCACATTGCGAGAAGCCCCGGGGACCCCACAGCGGCACGAGGAAAGCGAAGGACATGGCGGGACAGAAGATCCGCATCCGGCTCAAGGCCTATGACCACGAGGTCATCGACAGTTCGGCGCGGAAGATCGTCGACACGGTGACGCGCACCGGCGCGAAGGTGGCCGGGCCTGTACCGCTGCCCACCGAGAAGAACGTGTACTGCGTCATCCGCTCACCGCACAAGTACAAGGACTCGCGGGAGCACTTCGAGATGCGCACGCACAAGCGCCTGATCGACATCATCGACCCCACGCCGAAGACCGTCGACTCCCTGATGCGGCTCGACCTGCCCGCCGGTGTCGACATCGAGATCAAGCTCTGAGGGACGCAACCGTTATGACCAAGCAGATCAAGGGAGTCCTGGGCACCAAGCTCGGCATGACCCAGGTCTTCGCCGACGACGGCAAGATGGTGCCCGTCACCGTCGTCGAGGCGGGCCCCTGTGTCGTCACCGCGGTGCGGACGCCCGACGCCGACGGCTACGCCGCGGTGCAGCTGGGCTACGGCGAGGTCGACCCGCGCAAGGTGAACAAGCCCGAGGCGGGTCACTTCATGAAGGCTGGCGTGACCCCGCGCCGGTACCTTGTCGAGCTGCGCACCGACGACGCCTCGGACTACACGCTCGGCCAGGAAGTCACCGCCGAGACCTTCGCGCCCGGCGAGCTCGTGGACGTCACGGCCAGGAGCAAGGGCAAGGGCTTCGCCGGCGTCATGAAGCGGCACGGCTTCAAGGGCCTGGGCGCCTCCCATGGCACCCAGCGCAAGCACCGGGCGCCCGGGTCGATCGGCGGCTGCGCCACCCCGGGCCGGGTGTTCAAGGGAGTGCGGATGGCCGGCCGGATGGGCGGCGTGCGCACGACCTCTCCCAACCTGACCCTGCACGGCGTGGACACCAACCGCGGGCTGCTGCTGATCAAGGGCGCGGTCCCCGGTCCTTCCGGCGGGCTGGTCCTGGTCCGCAGCGCCGTCAAGACCCCGGCCGCGAGCCGGTAGGAGGGGCGATGAGCACAACAGTCAACGTCGTTTCTCCGTCGGGCTCGAGCGGCGCGACCGTCGACCTGCCGACGGAGATCTTCGCCGCCAAGGTGAACTTGCCGCTGATCCACCAGGTAGTGGTGGCCCAGCAGGCCGCCGCCCGGCAGGGTACGGCCGCTACCAAGAACCGCGGTGCGGTCCGCGGCGGCGGCAGGAAGCCGTACCGGCAGAAGGGCACCGGCCGCGCCCGCCAGGGCTCGACCCGCGCGCCGCAATTCGCCGGCGGCGGCGTGGTGCACGGCCCCGTGCCGCGGTCCTATGAGCAGCGCACGCCGAAGAAGATGAAGGCCGCCGCGCTGCGCGGGGCGCTGTCCGACCGGGCGGCGCACGGCCGGGTGCACGTTGTGAGCGGTTTCACCGACGGCTCCGGGCCGCGCACCAAGGATGCGGTGTCGGTGATCGAGACGGTCACCGGGATCGGGCCGGGCGAGGCGCACCTGCTCGTGGTCGCCGCGGCCGACGACGAGCTGACCTGGATGAGCCTGCGCAACGTGCGGGGAATCCACCTGCTCGACTCGGGCCAGCTGAATACCTACGACGTGCTGGTCAGCGACCACGTGGTGTTCACCGAGACCGCGCTGGACCAGTTCCTGACCAGGTCGGGGTTCCCGGGCGTGGTGCAGGTGGCCGACGCCGGTGCTGCCAAGCCGGGGAAGGCCGCCACGTCGGCGAAGGCCGCCAAGCCAAAGAAGGCCGACGAGCCGGTGGATGCCGGCCAGCCGGCCGAGGCCGATGAAGCTGAGGAAGCCGAGGACGAGTCGTGAGCAAGAGCGGCAACCCGCGGGACATCCTGGTCAAGCCGGTCATCTCGGAAAAGAGCTACCGGCTGGCCGACGACAGGAAGTACACGTTCATCGTCGCCCCAGGGTCCAACAAGACCGAGATCAGGCAGGCGGTCGAGGCCGTGTTCCGGGTCAAGGTGACCGGCGTGAACACGATCAACCGGCCGGGCAAGCGGCGCCGGACGCGCTTTGGCTGGGGCAAGCGGCCAGACACCAAGCGCGCCATCGTGACGCTCGCCGAGGGAGAACGGATCGATATCTTCGGCGGCCCGGTCAGCTAGCCGGGCGATCCATAGGAGCTTGAGCACACATGGCAATCCGTAAGTACAAGCCGACCACGCCGGGCAGGCGGGGCGCGAGCGGCGCCGACTTCTCCGAGGTCACCAGGACCGAGCCGGAGAAGTCGCTGATGCGCCCGCTGCACTCGAGAGGCGGCAGGAACGTGCACGGCCGCATCACGGCACGGCACCAGGGCGGCGGGCACAAGCGCTCGTACCGGCTGATCGACTTCAGGCGGAACGACAAGGACGGCGTGCCCGCCAAGGTCGCGCACATCGAGTACGACCCGAACCGCACGTCCCGGATCGCGCTGCTGCACTACGCGGACGGGGAGAAGCGCTACATTCTCGCCCCGGCCGGGCTGAGCCAGGGCGACACGATCGAGAACGGGCCGGGCGCCGACATCAGGACCGGCAACTGCCTGCCGCTGCGCAACATCCCGACCGGCACGGTCGTGCACGCGATCGAGCTGCGGCCCGGCGGCGGTGCCAAGATCGCCCGCTCGGCCGGCTCCGGAGTGCAGCTGCTGGCCAAGGAGGGCAAGGTGGCCCACCTGCGCATGCCATCGGGCGAGATCCGGCTCGTGGACGCGACCTGCCGGGCCACGATCGGCGAGGTCGGCAACTCCGAGCAGGGCAACATCAAGCTCGGCAAGGCGGGCCGGAACCGGTGGAAGGGCAAGCGCCCCTCGGTCCGCGGCGTGGCCATGAACCCGGTCGACCACCCGCTGGGCGGCGGCGAGGGCAAGAGCTCCGGCGGCCGCCACCCAGTCAGCCCGTGGGGCAAGCCCGAGGGGCGGACCCGTAAGGCGCACAAGCCCAGCGACCGGCTGATCACCCGCAAGCGCGGCAAGAAGAAGCGGTAGGAGCACCCCATAATGCCTCGTAGCCTGAAGAAGGGCCCGTTCGTCGACGACCACCTGATGAAGAAGGTGGATCTGCAGAACGACAAGGGCACCAAGAACGTGATCAAGACCTGGTCCCGTCGCTCCATGATCGTTCCGGCGATGCTGGGCCACACGATTGCCGTGCACGACGGCCGCAAGCACGTGCCGGTATTCATCACGGAGTCGATGGTCGGGCACAAGCTCGGTGAGTTCGCGCCCACCCGGACCTTCCGCAGCCACGTGCGCGACGACCGGCGCAGCCGCCGATAGCGAGACGAGTAGTGCAGACAGCGCGGAAGCTCGGGTTTTAAGGAAGAGAGAGCGAGACAGCAGATGGAAGCGAGGGCACAGGCGCGGTACGTGCGCATCACGCCGCGCAAGGCCCGCCGGGTGGTGGACCTCATCCGCGGGATGCCTGCCGACCAGGCACGGGCGACGCTCGCCTTCGCGCCGCAGGCGGCGAGCGACCCGATCGGCAAGGTCCTGGCGAGCGCGATCGCCAATGCCGAGCAGGCGCGCCTCGACGCGTCCTCGCTCGTCGTGAGCCGTGCCTGGGTGGACGAGGGGCCGACCGCCAAGCGGTTCCGGCCGCGTGCACAGGGCCGCGGCTACCGGATCAACAAGCGCAGCAGCCATATCACGGTCGTCGTTTCCGACGAGCGCGACGGCTCGAGCAGGGAGAGGACCCGCTAGTGGGCCAGAAAGTGAACCCGCACGGGTTCCGGCTCGGCATCACCACCGACTTCAAGAGCCGGTGGTACGCCGACAAGCTGTACAAGGACTACGTCGCGGAAGACGTCGCTATCCGCCGGATGCTGCAGCGCGGCATGGAGCGGGCCGGCATCTCGAAGGTAGAGATCGAGCGGACCAGGGACCGGGTGCGGGTGGACATCCACACCGCGCGTCCCGGCATCGTGATCGGCCGCCGCGGAGCCGAGGCCGACCGGATCCGCGGCGATCTGGAGAAGCTGACCAGCAAGCAGATCCAGCTGAACATCCTCGAGGTCAAGAACCCCGAGATCGACGCGCAGCTGGTCGCCCAGGGCGTGGCCGAGCAGCTGTCCAGCCGGGTCTCGTTCCGCCGGGCCATGCGCAAGGCCATGCAGACCGCGATGAAGGGCGGCGCCAAGGGGATCCGGGTGCAGTGCTCGGGTCGGCTTGGCGGCGCCGAAATGTCGCGCTCCGAGTTCTACCGCGAGGGCCGGGTGCCGCTGCACACGCTGCGCGCCGACATCGACTATGGCTTCTACGAGGCGCGGACCACGTTTGGCCGGATCGGCGTGAAGGTGTGGATCTACCGCGGCGAGGCCGCGCAGACCAGGGCCGAGCGCGAGGCCGCTGCCGCCGCGCTGCGGGCCGGCCAGCGCACCGGCCGGGACCGGGACCGGGATCGCCCGCAGCAGCGCGGCGGGCGGCGGCGTCCCGGCGGCGCCGGCGGCCAGAGCGGCCCGGGCAGTCCCGACTGGACCGGGTCCGGCGGCGGTGACGGCGCCGACGGCCGGGAGCAGGCGACGGTTTCGGCCGGCGCGACGCGCGCTGGAGCCGCGGGCGCCGGCGCGGGCGAGGAGGGCTGAGACGTGCTCATCCCGCGGAGGGTCAAGCACCGCAAGCAGCACCGGCCGGACCGGCACGGCGCGGCCAAGGGCGGCACCCGGGTGACGTTCGGCGAGTACGGCATCCAGGCCGTCGAGCACGCGTACGTGACGAACCGGCAGATCGAGGCCGCCCGTATCGCCATGACCCGGCACATCCGCCGCGGCGGGAAGGTGTGGATCACGATCTACCCGGACCGGCCGCTGACCAAGAAGCCGGCCGAGACCCGGATGGGCTCCGGCAAAGGCGCCCCCGAGTGGTGGGTGGCCAACGTGAAGCCGGGCCGGGTGATGTTCGAGCTGTCCGGCGTCGCCGAGCCGGTGGCCAGGGAAGCGCTGCGTCGCGCGATGCACAAGCTCCCAATGAAGTGCAAGTTCGTTAAGCGCGAGGTGGGCGACACGTGATGTCAGAGATGCACAAGCTCCCCATGCTGTGCCTATTGAGGGGCAAAGTTCGTGAAGCGAGAGGTCGGTGATGCGTGATGGCCAAGAGCCTGGCCGCCGCTGATCTGCGGGGCATAACCGAGGACGAGCTCGACGGCAAGCTGGCGGAAGCCAAGATCGAGCTGTTCAACCTCCGCTTCCAGGCGGCCACCGGCCAGCTGGAAAGCCACGGGCGGCTGCGCGAGGTGCGCAAGGAGATCGCCCGCATCTACACGGTGAAGCGGGAGCGCGAGCTCGGCATCGTGACCCTGGAAGAGGAGACGGACGACGATGAGTGACTCCGGGACCGCGCTTTCGCGCGGCTACCGCAAGGTCCGTGAGGGCCTGGTGGTCAGCGACAAGATGGACAAGACCGTCGTGGTCGAGGTCGAGGACCGGGTCAAGCACCCCAAGTACGGCAAGGTCATCCGCCGTACCAAGAAGTACAAGGCGCACGACGGCGCGAACGAGTGCGGCGTCGGCGACCGGGTCCTGCTGATGGAGACCCGGCCGCTGTCCGCGACCAAGCGCTGGCGGGTGTCTCAGATCCTGGAGAAGGCGAAGTAGCCCGCTCCCGGCCACATGAAGTACCAGACCCAGACAGAGCCAGGGCCGCCATTCTGGAGCCCGTAGCCAGAGTTTGAAGCAGGAGTTGACGTGATCCAGCAGGAGTCGCGGCTCAAGGTCGCCGACAACACGGGTGCCAAGGAGATCTTGTGCATCCGCGTGCTCGGCGGCTCTGGCAGGCGATACGCGGGCATTGGCGATGTCATCGTGGCGACCGTCAAGGATGCCCTTCCCGGCGCCGGGGTCAAGAAGGGCGACGTCGTCAAGGCCGTCGTCGTGCGCACACGCAAGGAGCGCCGCCGTGGCGACGGCTCCTACATCCGCTTCGACGAGAACGCGGCGGTGCTGATCAGGGACGGCGGGGACCCGCGCGGCACCCGCATCTTCGGCCCGGTCGGCCGCGAGCTGCGGGAGAAGCGGTTCATGCGGATCATCTCGCTGGCTCCGGAGGTGCTGTGATGGCGAGCAAGAAGGTGCCCGGCATGAAGATCAAGAAGGGCGATCGGGTGATCGTCATCGCGGGCCGGGACAACGGCCGTGAGGGCAGGGTCATCGCGGCGTTCCCGGACAAGCAGCGGGTGCTGGTCCAGGGCGTCAACATGATCAAGAAGAACAAGAAGGTCGACTACCAGAGCCAGGGCGGACTGCGCGACTCCAAGCAGGGCGGCATCATCCACCAGGAGGCTCTCATCCACGTCAGCAACGTGCAGCTGGTCGACCCGGACACCAAGAAGCCCGCCCGCGCGGGCTACCGGCGCGACGACAACGACAAGAAGGTCAGGGTCTCGCGCTCCACCGGTAAGGACATCTGATGGCGGCGACACAGACCAAGCAGGCGCCGAAGGCCAAGGGCGGCGACGCCAAACCGGCTGGCGGCGACGGCAGCAACAACGGGCGCAGCGTACCGGCCCCTCGGCTGAAGGAGCGGTATGTGTCCGAGATCGCTCCTGGCCTGCGCGAGGAATTCAGCTACGCGAACGTGATGCAGATCCCGACGCTGACGAAGATCGTGGTCAACATGGGCGTCGGCGAGGCGGCCAGGGACGCGAAGCTGATCGACGGTGCGGTGCGGGACCTGACGATCATCACCGGCCAGAAGCCGGCGGTCGCCCGGGCCAGGAAGTCGGTTGCCCAGTTCAAGCTCAGGGAGGGCATGCCGATCGGCGTGCACGTCACGCTGCGCGGCAGCCGGATGTGGGAGTTCTGCGACCGGCTGCTGACCCTGGCGCTGCCCCGGATCCGTGACTTCCGCGGCCTGAGCGACCGGCAGTTCGATGGCCGCGGGAACTACACCTTCGGCCTCACCGAGCAGCTCATGTTCCACGAGATCAACCCGGACCAGGTGGACCGGCAGCGCGGCATGGACGTGACGCTGGTCACCACCGCGACCAATGACGACGAGGGCCGCTCGCTGCTGCGGCGGCTCGGATTTCCGTTTAGGGAGAACTGACGAGTGGCGAAGAAGAGCCTGATCGCCAAAGCGAAGCGCACCCCAAAGTTCCAGGTCCGCGGGTACACGCGGTGCTCGCGCTGCGGGCGTCCGCGCGCCGTGTACCGCAGGTTCGGCCTGTGCCGCATCTGCTTCCGCACGATGGCGCACCGCGGCGAGCTTCCCGGCATCACCAAGTCCAGTTGGTAGCCAGCTACCAAACGCGTTAACCGAACAGACCTGGGCGCGACCAGCGCCCACCGACCACGCCGCAGGTCCCGAGGGAAACCACGGCGAGGAGGGCCATCAGGCCATGACCATGACCGACCCGGTCGCAGACATGCTGACCCGTCTGCGCAACGCCAACTCGGCATACCACGACACCGTGATCATGCCGTCTTCCAAGATCAAAGTTCGCATCGCCGAGATCCTCCAGCAGGAGGGCTACATCGCGGGATGGCAGGTCGCCGACGCGGAGGTCGGCAAGAGCCTGACGATCTCGCTCAAGTTCGGGCCCACCCGTGAGCGCTCGATCGCCGGGCTCAAGCGGGTGTCCAAGCCCGGGCTGCGGGTGTACGCGCGCAAGGACAACCTGCCGCGGGTGCTCGGTGGCCTCGGCGTCGCGATCATCTCGACCTCGGGCGGCCTGATGACCGACAAGCAGGCAAACAAGAAGGGCGTGGGCGGGGAAGTCCTCGCCTACGTCTGGTAGGGAAACCGCGATGTCACGAATCGGACGGACGCCGGTCGTCATCCCGGCAGGCGTCGACGTCACCATCGACGACCGCCACGTCACCGTGAAGGGGCCGCGCGGGACTTTGAGCCTGACCGTGGCCGAGCCCATCGAGGTGTCCCAGGCCGACGGCCAGATCACGGTGACCAGGCCCAGCGACGAGGGTGAGATCAGGGCGCTGCACGGCCTGTCCCGGTCGCTGATCGCCAACATGGTCACCGGCGTCACCGAGGGCTACCGCAAGACGCTGGAGATCGTTGGCGTCGGCTACCGCGTCCAGGCCAAGGGCCAGAACCTGGAGTTCTCGCTGGGCTTCAGCCACCCGGTGCCGGTCACCGCGCCGGAGGGGATCACGCTGCGCGTCGAGTCGCCAACGCGGTTCGTCGTCGAGGGCAACGACAAGCAGCAGGTCGGCGAAGTCGCGGCCAACATACGTAAGATCCGCAAGCCCGAGCCGTACAAGGGCAAGGGCGTGCGGTACCAGGGCGAGCAAGTCCGCCGCAAGGTCGGGAAGGCTGGGAAGTAACGATGTCTGGCACCAGGACCCTGGCGCACGGCCGCATCACCGGCCGCACCAGCGCACGCATCGCCGCGCGCTCCCGGCGTCACCTCCGGGTAAGGAAGAGGATCACCGGAAGCGCGGTCCGGCCGCGGCTGGTGGTCACCCGTTCGTCGCGGCACCTGTTCGCGCAGCTTGTCGACGACACCGTGGGCGGCACCCTGGTCTCGGCTTCCACGCTGGAAGCGTCGATCCGCGGCTCGGACGGGGACAAGACCGCCAAGGCAAAGCAGGTGGGCGCGCTGCTCGCGGAGCGCGCGCAGGCGGCCGGCATCACCGCGGTGGTCTTCGACCGCGGCGGCAGCGCCTACCACGGCCGGGTGGCCGCGCTCGCGGACAGCGCCCGGGAAGGCGGGCTCGCACTGTGACCGCCACCATGAACAGCAAGAAGGGGAATATCTAATGCCACCAGCACGGCGCGGCTCAGGAGGCGGCGGTGAACGGCGCGACCGCCGCGACGACCGCCGCAGCGGGGCTGCCGACCGGGGTACCGCATACATAGAGAAGATCGTCGCCATCAACCGGGTGGCCAAGGTGGTCCAGGGTGGCCGGCGCTTCAGCTTCACCGCGCTCGTCGTCGTGGGCGACGGTAACGGGCTCGTCGGCGTCGGCTACGGCAAGGCCAAGGAGGTGCCCGCGGCGATCGCCAAGGGCGTCGAGGCGGCGAAGAAGGGCTTCTTCCGGGTACCCAGGATCGGCGGCACGATCCCGCACACCGTGACGGGCGAGGCCGCGGCAGGCGTGGTCCTGCTGAAGCCGGCCAGCCCGGGAACCGGCGTGATCGCCGGCGGCCCGGTCCGGGCGGTGCTCGAGTGCGCCGGGATCCACGACGTGCTGTCCCGGTCGCTCGGCTCGTCGAACGCCATCAACGTGGTGCACGCCACCGTGGCGGGGCTGAAGAGCCTGAACCGGCCGGAGGAGATCGCCGCCAGGCGCGGCCTGCCGATCGAGCACGTGGCCCCGGCGGCCATGCTCAGGGCACGCGCGGCGGCCGCCGCCGAGCCGGCCGCGGCTGGAGCGGGCGAGGGGCACCAGCAATGACGGGGGAGGGCGAGGTGGGCGGCCTGAAGGTCACCCAGATCAAGTCGAAGATCGGCGGCACCCACGTGCAGCGGAACACGCTGCGCTCGCTTGGCCTGCGGCGGATCGGCGACGTGGTGGTCAAGGCGGACCGGCCGGAGATACGCGGCATGGTCCAGGCGGTGCGCCACCTGGTCACCGTCGAGGAGGTCGACTGACATGGCAGACAACGAGAGCGGCGCGGCTGGCCGCGGGCTGAAGGTGCACCACCTGCGGCCGGCGCCGGGCGCGCGTACCGCGCGGACCCGGGTCGGCCGCGGCCAGGGTTCCAAGGGCAAGACCGCTGGCCGCGGCACCAAGGGCAGCAAGGCGCGGACGAACGTGCCTGCCTACTTCGAGGGCGGCCAGATGCCGATGACGCGCAGGCTGCCCAAGCTCAAGGGGTTCTCCAACCTGCGGTTCAAGACCACCTACCAGGTGGTCAATGTGGACCGCCTGGCCGCCCTTTACCCGGACGGCGGGGACGTGACCCCCGAGGACCTGGCCGCGAAGGGCGCGGTCAGGGCGGGGGAGCTGGTCAAGGTGCTCGGCACCGGCGACGCGGCCCCGAAGGGGCTGCGGGTGACCGCGCACAAGTTCTCCGCCACGGCGAGGGAGAAGATCACCGCTGCTGGCGGGACCGTCACCGAGCTGTGAGGTTATCGGACATGCGCAGTCGGCCGGGCTGGCGAGGGCCGCAGTACGGCCCGCGGGCCCGGCTTCGCGCATGGCTGTCGGACTGCCAGGGGCGAGCTAGACTGCGGCCCGGGAGTCGCTGCTTGCAACCAGTGGGCGCCCACCCGTAACGAGGAGCGGTAGATGACGTCGACGCACCGACCCGAGGTTCAGGCATGCTGACCGCGTTCGTACGCGCCTTTCGCACGCCTGACCTGCGTAAGAAGCTGCTGTTTACGGTCTTCATCATTGCCGTGTTCCGGCTGGGCGCCTCGCTGCCGACCCCCGGAATCTCAGAGCATGCCGTCACCTCCTGCCTCAACCTGGTCAAGAGCAGCAACACCAGCCTGTTCCAGCTGGTCAACCTGTTCAGCGGCGGCGCGCTGTACCGGCTGTCGGTGTTCGCGCTCGGCATCATGCCGTACATCACCGCGAGCATCATCCTGCAGCTGCTCGCCGTCGTGATCCCGCGGCTCGAGACGCTGCGCCAGGAAGGCCAGGCCGGCCAGGCCAAGATCACCCAGTACACCCGGTACCTCACCTGCGGCCTGGCGATCCTGCAGTCCACCGCGATCGTCGCGCTGGCCAGGTCCGGCACCCTGTACGGCACCAGCGGCACCACGACGTGCAAGAACCTGATCCCGAACCAGGGCGTGTTCACGATCGGCACGATGGTGATCACGATGACCGCCGGCACCTGCGTGATCATGTGGCTGGGCGAGCTGATCACCGACCGCGGCGTGGGCAACGGCATGTCGATCATGATCTTCACCACCGTGATCTCGCAGATACCGGGCGAGTTCGAGCAGATCTACCAGGAGAAGCACGCGTTCGTGTTCGGCCTGGTGCTGGTCGTCGGCGTCGCGGTCATTGGGTTTGTCGCGTTCATGGAACAGGCCCAGCGCCGGATCCCGGTCCAGTACGCCAAACGCATGGTCGGCCGCAAGATGTACGGCGGCACGTCGACCTACATACCGCTCAAGGTGAACCAGGCCGGCGTCATCCCGGTCATCTTCGGCTCGTCGCTGCTATACATCCCGCAGCTCGCCGCGCAGCTGTTCGGCGGGGTGAACGGCGCCCATCCCAAGGCGTGGGCCGACTGGGTCGTGGTGCACCTGAGCTACGGCGATAACCCGGTCTACATAGCCGCGACGTTCCTGCTGATCGTCTTCTTCACGTTCTTCTACGTCTCGATCACGTTCAACCCGACCGAGGTCGCGGACAACATGAAGAAGTACGGGGGATTCATTCCCGGCATCAGACCCGGCCGGCCCACGGCCGAGTACCTCAGCTACGTGCTGAACCGGCTGACCACCCCGGGCTCGATCTACCTGGGACTCGTCGCCCTGATCCCACTGGTAGCCATCGGGCTGGCCGGCGCCTCGCAGCAGTTCCCGCTCGGCGGCACCAGCCTGCTGATCATGGTCGGCGTCGGGCTGGACACGGTGAAGCAGATCGAGAGCCAGCTGCAGCAGCGTAACTATGAGGGCTTCCTGAGGTAGTGCGCGTCGTCCTCGTCGGGCCCCCCGGTGCGGGCAAGGGGACGCAGGCCCAGTTCGTCGCCTCCCACCTGTCGATCCCGACGATCTCGACAGGTGAGATCTTCAGGTACAACGTGAGCACCGGCACCGAACTTGGCCGCGCGGCCAAGACCTACATGGACCGCGGGGACCTGGTGCCCGACGAGGTCACGATCGCGATGGTCGCCGACCGGCTGCAGGAGGACGACGCGCAGGCCGGCTTCCTGCTCGACGGGTTCCCGCGGAACGTGCCCCAGGCCGAGACGCTGAAGAAGATGCTGACCGAGTGGGACACCAGGCTGGACCTGGTGCTCGAGCTCGTCGTGGACGACGACGAGGTGGTCAGGCGGCTCTCGGGGCGGCGGACCTGCCGCAGGTGCGGCCACGTGTGGCACGTGCTGTTCGATCCGCCGTCGCGCAGCGAGCACTGTGACGACTGCGGCGGCGAGCTGTTCCAGCGCGACGACGACCGCGAGGAGACGATCAGGCACCGGCTGGATGTGTACCAGCAGCAGACCCAGCCGCTGATCACGTTCTACGCGGATGAGGGCATTCTGCTCGGCGTCGACGCCACCGGGCCGGTCGAGGAGATCACCGACCGGGCGCTGAGCGCGCTGCGGCGCTTCATCCGCTGACCGCTGGTCTTTGGCCCCGGGCTGGCCTCCGGCTCCCCGCAGTGACCTCGCAACGGTAACGTGGATAAGGGAATCCGGAGGCACCATGCGGACCAGGCAACAGCAGCCGATCCAGATCAAGACGCCGGGCCAGATCGCGGCGATGCGCGAGGCGGGCCTGGTGGTGTCGCACACGCTGGACGTGCTGACGGCCGCGGTCGAGCCCGGCATCACCACCGAGGACCTGGACGCGATCGCCGAGCGGGAGATCCGCGCGGCCGGGGCCGTCCCCTCGTTCAAGGGGTACCACGGGTACCCGGCGACGATCTGCACCTCGGTCAACGACCAGATCGTGCACGGCATCCCCAGCGCCGAGGCCCGGCTCGCGGCCGGAGACCTGATCTCGATCGACTGCGGCGCGATCCTGGATGGCTGGCACGGTGACGCCGCCCGCACCGTCGGCGTCGGGCCGATCAGCGACGAGGACGCCGCGCTGCTGCGGGCCTGTGAGCGGGCGCTGTGGGCCGGCCTGGCCCAGGCCCGGCCCGGAAACCGGCTGAGCGACATCTCGCACGCGGTCGAGACGAGCGCGCGGGCCAGCGGCCGGTACGGGATCGTGCGGGAGTACGTCGGCCACGGGATCGGCACCGAGATGCACATGGACCCGGCGGTGCCGAACTACGGCAAGCCAGGTCATGGCCCGATGCTGGCCGAGGGGATGGCGCTCGCGATCGAGCCCATGCTGGTCCGGGGCCGGCCCCAGACCCGGCTGCTGGACGACGGCTGGACCGTCGTCAGCGCCGACGGCAGCCGGGCGGCGCACTTTGAGCACACGGTGGCGATCACCGCCTCTGGGCCCTGGGTGCTGACCGCCGAGGACGGCGGAGCGGCAGCCCAGGACGGCGGGGTAGTAGCCCGGGACGGCGGGGTAGTAGCCCAGGACGGCAGGACGGCGGCCCAGGACGGCGGGGCGGCGGCCGAAAGCGCGCTCGAGGAGCTGAGGAGGACCTGATGGCTGCTGACCCCAGGATCCGGGCTTCCGACGACGACCGTGAGCGCGCCGTGGCGCTGCTCCGCGAGCACCACGCGGCCGGCCGGCTCACGGTGGAGGAGTTCAACGAGCGGATGGACAAGGCCTACGCGGCCAAGACCCTTGGCGAACTCGACGAGCTCATGTCCGACCTGCCAGCGATCGACCTCTACCGGCTGCCCGACGCCTCGCTGCCGCCGCACTACCGCAGGCAGATACCCGGCCACGGGTTCCACATGGAGGCGGCCGGGGGCGGCGCCATCGCCAGGCCGCACGGCAGGTTCTCACCGGCCTGGACCGCCGCCTGGAGCAGCTGGTTCAGCGTCAGCATGGTCTTGTTCGTGATCTGGGGGCTGAGCGGGGCCGGGTACCTCTGGCCGCTGTGGATCGCCGGGCCGTGGGGCGCCATCATGCTCGGCCGCTGGATCAGCGGCAGCCATCCGAGCGGCGGCTCGGGCGGCTCGGGCGGCTCGCGCGGCCGCCAGATACGTGGCGGGCCCGATCAGATCGGCGGGGACGCGGCAGACCGGTAACCGCGGGAATATCCCGCGGCTGGGCCTGGTTTACGCGAACGCACAGAGATGAGCGGCCCTGAGTTCGCATTGGCGGCGGGGGTCGCGTAGACTCTGCTGCGGCCCGTGAGCTGCTTTCGCACCCGCGACGTGAGTGTGCAGCGCGAAGGTAGCCATCTGTCGGAGCCACCCGGATCCGGAAGGTGTGCGCAGGCACGAGCCGGGCGGGGCAAGCCTCTCGTTTACCAGTGGGATTGCCTGGCACGGCTGCGGACTGCCATGCTCTCCGGCCGGAGACCCCGACCCCGAACACCAGACAAGCAATAGCAAAGCGCGGAGGATATGCCCAAGAAAGACGGCGCCATTGAGATCGAGGGCACGGTGGTTGAGTCGCTGCCGAATGCCTTTTTCCGAGTGGAGCTAGACAACGGGCACAAGGTCCTGGCTCACATCAGCGGAAAGATGCGGATGCACTACATCCGGATCCTTCCCGATGACAGGGTCGTCGTCGAGCTGAGCCCCTACGACCTGAGTCGTGGGCGGATCGTCTACCGCTACAAGTAAAACGAGATGAGCAACCGATGAAGGTCAAGCCGAGTGTGAAGAAGATCTGCAGCAAGTGCCGGATCATTCGCCGGCATGGCCGGGTCATGGTCATCTGCTCTGATCCGCGGCACAAGCAGCGCCAGGGCTGAGCCAGGCCAGCAACCCAGCTAAAAGACAGCGAGCACAGCAGCAGTACCGGCACTTCGAGAAGCACGGCAAGAACGCGCACCGCAACCCTTAACCGGCCAACGGCCGGTTAAGGGCACCCCCGGGTGGAGGCCGGGGCCCCGTCCGGGCAGGAATGCTTGGGCAGTGGCGGGGAGCGGCGCGCAGGACCTCCGAGACAGAAGGAGAACTGCCCGATGGCACGCCTCGTCGGCGTCGACCTCCCGCGCGACAAGCGGCTAGAGGTCGCCCTCACTTACGTTTACGGAGTCGGCCGCACCCGCGCCCTCGAGACGCTGCAGGCGACCGAGGTCAGCGGGGACACCCGGGTCCACGACCTCACCGACGACCAGCTCGTCAGGCTCAGGGACTGGATCGACGCCAACTACAAGGTCGAAGGTGACCTGCGCCGCGAGGTCGCGGCCGACATCCGGCGCAAGGTGGAGATCGGGTGCTACCAGGGCGTCCGGCACCGCCGCGGGCTGCCCGTGCACGGCCAGCGCACGCAGACCAATGCCCGTACCCGCAAGGGCAAGAAGAAGACCGTGGCCGGCAAGAAGAAGGCCGGGAAGAAGTAGTCCGCGCAGAGCGGTCCGATCACCTCAGGAGCTGAAGCAACCAGATGCCTCCGAAGAGCCGCACCGGCGTGAAGAAGGTGCGCCGCAAAGAGCGGAAGAACATCGCTCACGGGCACGCCCACATCAAGAGCACGTTCAACAACACGATCGTCTCGATCACCGACCCCGCCGGGAGCGTCATTTCCTGGGCCTCGTCCGGGCAGGTCGGATTCAAGGGCTCGCGCAAGTCGACGCCGTTCGCCGCGCAGATGGCGGCCGAGGCTGCCGCCCGTCGCGCCATGGAGCACGGCATGCGCAAGGTCGACGTATTCGTGAAGGGTCCTGGCTCGGGCCGGGAGACCGCGATCCGGTCGCTGCAGGCGACCGGCCTCGAGGTCGGCTCCATCCAGGACGTCACCCCGGTTCCGCACAATGGCTGCCGCCCTCCCAAGCGGCGCAGGGTCTGAGGGAGGAAGCGACAGACATGGCTCGATACACCGGTCCAGACTGCAAGCGCTGCCGCCGTGAGAAGACCAAGCTCTTCCTCAAAGGCGCCAAGTGCGACTCGCCCAAGTGCCCGATCGAGATCCGGCCCTACCCGCCGGGTGAGCACGGCAGGATCCGGGCCCGCGAGAACAACGACTACCTGCTCCAGATCCGGGAGAAGCAGAAGGCCAAGCGGATCTACGGGATCCTGGAGAAGCAGTTCCACAACTACTACGAGGAAGCCACCCGCACCCGCGGCCGCACGGGCGAGACCATGCTCCAGATCCTGGAGAGCCGCCTGGACAACGTGGTCTACCGGGCCGGCTTCGCCAAGAGCCGGGACATGGCCCGCCAGCTCGTCGGCCACGGCCACGTCCGGGTCAACGGCCGCAAGGTCAACATCCCCTCCTACCGGGTCCGCGAGAGCGACATCGTCGAGGTCGCGGAGAAGTCCCGCGAGCTCACCCCGTTCGTGGTGGCGCGCGCCGAGGCCGGCGAGCGCACGGTCCCGGCGTGGCTCGGGGTGATACCGGACAAGATGCGGATTCTGGTGCATTCGCTCCCGTCCAGGCCCCAGATCGACACCCTGGTCCAGGAGCAGCTGATCGTCGAGTACTACTCCAAGCAGTAGGCAGTACCGGCCGGCCGCAGCAGAGCGGCCGGCCGTGGCAGATGGCGGCCGGAAGGCCGGCAGCAGAGTCGCGATAGTCAAATAACGGGCATCGCGGAAGGGAACCACCAATGCTCATCGCCCAGCGCCCAAGCCTCGCCGAGGACTCGGTCAACGAGTTCCGGTCCCGGTTCACCATCGAGCCGCTCGAGCCGGGGTTCGGCTACACGATCGGCAACTCGGTCCGCCGTACCCTGCTCTCCTCGATCCCCGGTGCCGCTGTCACCAGCATCAGGATCGAGGGTGTGCTGCACGAGTTCTCGACCGTCCCCGGGGTCATCGAGGACGTCACCGACATCATCCTGAACCTGAAGGAGCTCGTCGTCTCGTCCGAGCACGACGAGCCGGTTCCGATGTACCTGCGCAAGCAGGGTCCCGGTGAGGTCACGGCCGCCGACATCGCGCCGCCCGCCGGCGTTGAGGTGCACAACCCCGATCTGCACATCGCCACGCTGAACAGCAAGGGCAAGCTGGAGATGGAGCTGACCGTCGAGCGCGGCCGCGGCTACGTGTCCGCCGCCCAGAACAAGCAGCCGGGCCAGGAGATCGGCCGGATCCCGATCGACTCGATCTACTCGCCGGTGATGCGGGTCACCTACAAGGTCGAGGCCACGCGTGTCGAGCAGCGCACCGACTTCGACAAGCTGATCCTGGACGTCGAGACCAAGCCGTGCATGCGCCCCCGCGACGCGGTCGCCAGCGCCGGCAAGACCCTGGTCGAGCTGTTCGGGCTGGCTCGCGAGCTGAACGTGGACGCCGAGGGCATCGACATCGGCCCGTCGCCGACGGACGCCGCGCTCGCCGCCGACCTCGCGCTGCCGATCGAGGAGCTGAACCTCACCGTCCGCTCCTACAACTGCCTCAAGCGCGAGGGCATCCACACCGTGGGCGAGCTCGTCGCGCGCAGCGAGCAGGACCTGCTGGACATCCGCAACTTCGGCGCAAAGTCGATCGAGGAAGTCAAGCAGAAGCTGATCGACATGGGTCTCGCACTCAAGGACTCCCCGCCCGGATTCGACCCCGGGACCGCGGCGGACAGCTACGGTGCGGACGACGACGAGAGCTACGTCGAGACCGAGCAGTACTAATACTGGCGCCTTCCAGGTACCGAACAGGAGAACGTTCCGATGCCTACGCCCACCAAGGGCCGTCGGATGGGCGGCAGTCCCGCCCACCAGCGGCACATGATGGCCAACCTTGCCACCGCGCTCTTCGAGCACGGCCGGATCACCACGACCGAGGCAAGGGCGCGCAGGCTGCGGCCGGTTGCCGAGCGCCTGATCACGTTCGCCAAGCGCGGTGACCTGCACGCCAGGCGGCGGGTGCTCACCACGGTCACCGACCGGGACGTCGTGCACACGCTGTTCTCCGAGATCGGGCCGAGGTTCGAGTCCCGCGAGGGTGGCTACACCCGGATCACGAAGATCGGCCCGCGCAAGGGCGACAACGCGCCGATGGCCGTGATCGAGCTCATGCCGGAAGAGACCGAGGCGAGGCAGCGCCGCCGCCGGGCCCGCCGCACCCAGCGCGCAGCGCGTCCAACCGCGTCCCAGCCGGAGGCGGCCGCCGCCGAGGCTGAGGTGACGGACGAGGAGCCGGAACGCGGCGCCGCCGCCGACTCGGCGGACCAGGCGGACTCGGCCGAGGCGCTCGCGGCGGACTCCGTCGGCGAAGAGGGCGAGTCGGACCTCGAGGCCAACGAAGACGCCGAGGCTGAAGAGGACGAGTCGGACCTCGCTGCCGACGAAAGGGACGAGTCGGACGCCGACTCGGACGAAAGCGACGAGCCGGAGGACGGCCAGTAGGCCGGTCACGGCCCTGAGCGGCACGCTGGAGCCCGCGGGTCCCCAGGCCAGTGGCCTGGGGACCCGCCTCCGGCTCGACCTGTCTTACGATGGCTCAGGCTTTCACGGCTGGAGCTGCCAGCCGGGGCAGCGCACCGTCCAGGAGGTGGTGCAGCAGGCGCTCGGCTGGGCGTTGGGGCTGCCGGAGCCGCCGGAGCTGACCGTGGCCGGCCGCACCGACGCCGGGGTGCACGCACGCGGCCAGGTGGCCCACGCGGACGTGCCGGCCGGTAGCTGGCAGGCGGCCAGCGAGACGGCCGCCCGCAGGCTCGCCCGGGCGCTGCCGCCCGACGTCAGGGTGCGGGCCATCGGCGCCGCCCCGGCCGGTTTCGACGCCAGGTTCTCCGCGCTGTGGCGGCGCTACTCCTACCGGGTCTGCGACGATCCGGCCAGCGCGGATCCGCTGCGCCGCCGCGACACCCTCTGGTACCCCCGGCCGGTCGACGTCGACCGCATGAACGCGGCCGCGGCCGCCCTGGCCGGCGAGCACGACTTCGCCGCGTTCTGCAGGCGCCGCGAGGGCGCGACCACGGTGCGGGAAGTCCTGCGGCTGGATTGGGCGAGGCCAGAGCCCGGGCTCGCCGTGGCCACGGTGGCCGCCGACGCGTTCTGCCACAACATGGTGCGCGCCCTGGTCGGGGCCATGCTGCCGGTCGGTGACGGCCGCCGGGACCCCGGCTGGCCGGCCGAGGTGCTGGCCGCCAGGGTCCGCGACCCGGCGGTCACGGTCGTCGCCCCCCACGCCCTCTGCCTCGAAGAAGTCGCCTACCCGCCCGCCGCCGACCTGGCCGCCCGGGTGGCCCTGCAGGTACACGGGGCCATCGGGTACACGTGGGAGTGCGATCTTCACTTCTTCCTGAAGCAGACGTGGGCGCTCTCGCGGGCCTGGGGCGACGCCGCCACGCACCGCCGGCTCGTGCTGGCGCAGGTGGGCGCCGGCTGACTCAGCGCCGGAGCGCG
>Ga0209333_1000060_pt1 | contig 59788 bp, 53 predicted proteins | sample BlaSpr_A8_OM2_O3_FD_187982 | JGI IMG/M metagenome (GOLD analysis project Ga0209333, IMG submission 187982) | Forest soil microbial communities from Thunder Bay, Ontario, Canada - Black Spruce, Ontario site 2_A8_OM2_O3 (SPAdes) (version 2) | ecosystem: Environmental > Terrestrial > Soil > Boreal... | reverse complement strand
CAGATGCGTCTACCAGCCGACCCACGTCAGCTGACCGCGACGGTCAGGCGCTCCGGATCGGTGCCGGTAACGCTGCGCCACCGGCTGGCCCCGAGCACATCGGCGAGATGGCGTTGGACCACATCGACGGCGTCGGCGACCGTGATGTGCCTGCCGGACTCCGCCGACAGGGTGGTCACGGTGGCGTCCCGGATCCCGCACGGCACGATCCGGTCGTACCAAGACAGGTCGCAGTCGCAGTTCAGCGCGAAGCCGTGCATGGTCACGCCGCGGGACACCCGGATGCCAATCGCGCCGACCTTCCGGTCCTGGCCGCCGCCTGATCCGCAGAACCAGACGCCGCTGCGCCCTTCGACGCGCTGCGTCTGCACCCCGAAGTCGGCGCAGGTGCGGATCAGCGCCTCCTCGATCGTCCGCACGTAATTGATCACGTCGATCGGCTCGCCGAGCCTGACGATCGGGTACCCGACGAGCTGCCCGGGGCCGTGCCAGGTGATCTTGCCGCCGCGGTCGACGTCGATCACCGGGGCTCCCGGGTCCCCGGCCGGCCGGTCGAGCTCGTCGGTCCGCTTGCCCGCCGTGTACACGGGCGGGTGCTCGAGCAGCAGGCAGGTGTCCGGGATGTCGCCGCGCACCCGCCGCTCGTGCAGGTCCCGCTGCAGATCCCAGGCTTGCTGGTAGGGGACCGCGTCCGCACCGAAGCCGGCCCGGGCGAATATCAGCTCGCGCTCCATGCGACCAGCTTAGATCCCTATCCGCACGGCCCGGGATGCGTCATCGGCCCAGCCTGTGGGCATGCATGGGGAAGAAGGCCGGTTTGGCGTGGGTTCCCGATCATAGGGGAAGGGAGGCCAGCCCGTGTTCGACGAGGCCGAGCTGAAGCGGATGAGCCCGAAGGAGCGCGCCAAGCTCATGCAGGCGCTGGCGTGCCTGGACATGCCGCGGCTGGCGAACGCGGGCAGCCCGCGGCGGCGCAGGCTGTTCCTGATCGGGACGATTGTGTGCTGCGTGGGCCTTGCCGCGTGGATCGGCGTGCTCGTGGTGACGCTGCCGCGGTTCTACCGAGCTGGCGACTGGCGCGGCGCGTGGGTCGGCTTCGACGTCGCTGAGCTCCTCGCGTTCGCGGCGACGGCCTGGGCCGCGTGGCGTGGCAGGCAGGTGCTGATCATGTGCCTGCTGGTGCTGGCCACGCTGCTGCTGTGTGACGCGTGGTTCGACGTCACCCTGGACCTGCGCACCAGCGGCTTCCTGTTCAGCCTGCTCTCTGCGCTGCTGATCGAGATCCCGCTGGCGGTTGCCGCGATCCTCGCGGCCAGGCGCCTGCTGCGGCTGACCATCGGCCGGATCCGGAGCCGGGAGGGGCTGCCGGGACCGGTGCCGTCGCTGTGGCGGATCCCGCTCTTCGGGTACCAGCAGGACGGGGTGCTGCACGACCCGGTTCCGCCCGCGTCAGCGCGCGGCCAGCGGGGAGAGAACGCGCTACGTTAGCGCGGCTGCGAGCGCGCCGGCGTTACGTTAGTGCTGCGGCGAGCGCGGCGGCGTTATGTCAGTACCGCCGCGAGCGCTCCGGCGATGCCGGGATAGCGGAACGCGAAGCCAGCCTCGTGCAGCCGCCGCGGCACCACCCGCGTGCTGCCCAGCAGTTCGCCGGAGAGCTCACCGAGCCCGGCGCGCAGCACCGGGGCCGGAACCCGCAGCAGCGCCGGGCGCCGAAGCACCCGGGCCAGCTCGCTGGTGAACTCCGTGTTGGTCGCCGGCACCGGCGCGGTCAGGTTCACCGGGCCTTCGATGTCGGCGTGATCGAGCAGGAACCTGACCGCGGCCACATGGTCGGTCACCGAGATCCAGCTGATGAACTGGGTGCCGGGCCCGATTCTGGCGCCGAGCCCGAGCCGGAACAGCGGCACGAGCGGCCCGAGCATCCCGCCCTTGCGGGACAGCACGACGCCGGAGCGCAGGTTCGCGACGCGCACGCCGGCCTGGCTGGCTGGCCGCGCCGCCGCCTCCCAGTCGCGGACCAGATGGGCCAGGAAGCCGGTTCCGGCGGGCGCCGACTCATCCACCTCGCGCGTGCCGGTGTCGCCGTACCAGCCGATCGCGGAGCCGGACAGCAGCACCGACGGCGGGTTCGCCGCCTTGCCGATGGCGGTGACGAGGGCCTTGGTGCTCTGGATCCGGCTGGAGCGCAGCTCAGCCTTTCTGGCCTTGGTCCACAGGCCGCCGGCGATCGGCGCCCCGGAGAGGTGGACCACGCCATCGAGCCCGTCGAGCGCGGCCGGATCGAGTCCGCCGTCCGGGTCCCGCGGGTTCCACGCGATCTCGTCAGGTTCCCGCGGCGAGCGCCGGACCAGCCGGACGACCTCGTTGCCGTCTCGCTGCAGGTCCTCGGCCAGCGCAGACCCGATCAGCCCGGACGATCCGGTGATCGCGACCCGCATTGACCCCCCGTTACAGCCCAAGCTCGGTCTCGAACGCGCCTTCTTCTAGCCGTTCCTTGATCGTGACGAGGAACCGCGCGGCGTCGGCCCCGTCCACCAGCCGGTGATCGTAGGTGAGGGCCAGGTAGACCATGGACCGCACCGCGATGACCTCGCCGAGCGCCGGGTCCTCCACGACCACGGCCCGCTTGACCACCGTACCGGTGCCGAGGATGCCGACCTGCGGCTGGTTGATGATCGGTGTATCGAACAGAGCACCCCTGCTGCCGGTGTTGGTGAGTGTGAACGTGCCGCCGGACAGTTCGTCCGGGCTCACCTGCCCGGCCCGGGTGCGCGCCGCGAGGTCGGCGATCTTCCTGGCCAGCCCGGCGATGTTGAGATCGCCAGCCTTGCGGATGACCGGGACCATCAGGCCGCGCTCGGTGTCGACCGCGATGCCCAGGTGCTCCGCGTCGTGATAGGTCACCTGCCCGCTGGCGGTGTCGATGATCGCGTTGAGCTTGGGGTGGACCTTGAGCGCTTCCACCGTGGCCAGCGCGAAGAAGGGCAGGAACGACAGCTTGACGCCCTCCCTGGCCTCGAACGCGGCCTTGGCGCGGTCCCTGAGCCTGGCGATCGCGGTGACGTCCGCCTCGACCACGGTGGTGAGCTGGGCCGAGGTCTGCAGCGACTCGACCATGCGCTGCGCGATGACCTGGCGGGACCGCGACAGCTTCTCGGTCCTGCCGCGCAGGCTGGACGGCACGATCGCGGGCCGCCCGGTATCGGCTGCCGGTGCCGGGCCCGCGCTCGCCGCCGCGGCGGGTGCCGCTGCCGGGGCTGCGGGCGCCGGAGCTGCGGGCGCCGCGGCTGGCGGCGCTGCGGCGGGAGCAGCCGCCTGCTGGGGTACTTCGGGCGGCGGGCCAGCCTGCTGCGGTACCGCTACCTGCTGGGGCTCCTGGGTGCCGCGCCGCGCCCGGGCGGCGTCCAGGACGTCCTGCTTGCGGATCCGCCCGCCGACCCCGGTGCCGGGCACGGTCCCCAGGTCGATCCCGTGCTCCGCGGCGAGCTTGCGCACGAGCGGCGTCACGTAAGGGCCATCGGCGCCCGATGTGAGCTGCGGGCTGACGCCGTCGGCTTCCTGCGTGCCCGCGGGCTGCTCGGGCAGCGGCTCCTGCGGCGGGGCGGCTTGCTGCGCCGGCGCGGGCTGCTCGGGCTCCTGCGGTGGCGCGGCTTCCTGCACGGGCGCGGGCTGCTCGGGCTCCTGCGGTGGCGCGGCTTCCTGCACGGGTGCGCGCTGCTCCTGCGCCACCGCCGGCGCCTCGGCTGCAGGCTGCTGCGGCTCCTGTGGCTGCTGGGGTCGCTGAGGCTGGTAGGCGGGGGCAGGCGGCGGCGCTTGCTGCTGGTACGGCTCCTGGTAGCCGGATGCACCGTAGCCGTTGGCCGCGACCGGCGCCTGCGCTGCCGGAGCCGACGCGGCTGGCGCCGGGGCCGGTGGTGCCTGTACTCCCGGCGCCTCGGCTGCCGGGGCCGCTGGGGCCGCTGCCTCGGCCGCTGGGGCCGCTGCCTCGGGGGCGGGGGCAGCCACCGGAGCGGGCGCCTCCGGCTCGGCGGCGGGCGCCGCGGCAGGCGCGCTGGCCGCTGGCGGTGCCGCGCTGGCCGCCGCGCCTTCCTCGTCGATGATCGCGAGCTCGGCACCGACCGCGACCGTCTCGTCCTCGGCGACCGTGATCCCGCGCAGGACGCCCGACACCGGCGAGGGGATCTCGGTGTCGACCTTGTCCGTGGACACCTCGAGCAGCGGCTCGTCGGCCTCGACTCGCTCGCCTTCCTGCTTCAGCCACCGGGTGACTGTGCCCTCGGTGACGCTTTCACCGAGCTGTGGCATGGATACCGAGACCGACATGGCTTCCGGGGCTCCTTACGAGTGGAAGTGGAGGGGCTTGCCGGCGAGCGCCAGGTGCGCCTCGCCGATCATCTCGGACTGGGTGGGGTGCGGATGAATGAGCTGGGCGACCTCGGCCGGGACTGCTTCCCAGTTGTAGATCAGCTGGCCTTCGGCGATCAGCTCGCCTACCCGCGCGCCGACCAGGTGAATGCCCAGCACCGGGCCGCCACCCTCGGTGGCGATGACCTTGGCCGCGCCGCTGGTCTGCAGGATCTGGCTCTTGCCGTTGCCGGCCAGGTCGTAGGTGACCTCGGTGGTCTTGATGCCGCGCTCGGCCGCGACCGCGGAGGTGATGCCCACCGATGCGACCTCGGGGTCGCTGTAGGTCACCCGGGGCACGCCGTCGTAGTCGATGGGCGTGACCGGCAGCTCGGCGAGCCGCTCGGCGACCATGATTCCCTCGGCGAAGCCGACGTGCGCCAGCTGCGGGCCGGGAATGAGGTCGCCGACCGCGGAGATCGTCGGGACGCTTGTCCGGCAGTATTCGTCCACGGTGACGTAGCCGCGATCGGTGGCCACGCCGGCGTCCTCGTACCCGAGGCCGGCCGAGACCGGCCCTCGGCCGACGGCGACCAGCAGCAGCTCGGCGTCGAGCGTGGTGCCGCCCTCGAGCGTGACCGTGACGCCGGCATCGGTGCCCTTAACGCTCTCGAACCTGGCGCCGAGCTTGTAGCCGATGCCGCGCCGCCGGAACGCGCGCTCGAGCAGCTTGGAGCTGGACTCGTCCTCGAGCGGCAGCAGGTGCGGCAGCATCTCGACGATCGTCACCTCGGCGCCGAACGAGCGCCAGATGCTCGCGAACTCGACTCCGATCACGCCGCCACCGAGGATGACCGCGGACGCTGGCACGCGGTCCAGCTCGAGAGCCTGATCGCTGGTGATCACCCGCTGCCCGTCGATGTCGATCCCGGGCAGGCTCCGTGCCTCCGAGCCGGTGGCCAGGACCACGTGGGCGCCCTCGATCAGCGTGTCGCCGACCTGAATCTGGGTGGGGGAGACCAGCCGCCCCTCGCCGTCGATGACGTCGATGTGCCTGCTGCCGATCAGCCCGACCAGGCCTCGCCACAGCCGGGTGACGACCTTCTCCTTGTAGGCGTTCACCCCGGCCATGTCGACGCCCTCGAGCGTGGTCTTGATGCCGAACGAGGCGCTGTCCCTGGCGTGGTCGGCGAGCTCGGCCGCGTGCAGGAGTGCCTTGGTCGGGATGCATCCCCGGTGCAGGCAGGTGCCGCCGACCTTGCCTTTCTCGATCAGCGCCACACGCTTGCCGAGTTCGGCCGCGCGCAGCGCGCAGGCATAGCCGCCGCTGCCGCCGCCGAGGATCACAATGTCGTAGCCGTCCTGGTCCGCCACGATGAGTTCCCTTCCGAGTCTTGCTGCCTACAGGCGCCCGTCCGCGACGTCCAGCGCGACCTGGACGAGCAAGCGGACGGCCGCGCCCGTTCCGCCCTTCGGGGTATACCCATAGGGCTCGCCCTCGTGGTACGCGGGCCCGGCGATGTCCAGGTGCGCCCAACGCACACCGTCGGGCACGAATTCCCTCAGGAACAAACCGCCGACCAGCATCCCGCCATTCCGCTCCTGCGTGACGTTCGCTATGTCGGCCACCGGGGAGTCGAGCCCCTTGCGCAGTTCCTCGGGCAGCGGCATCGGCCAGGCCGCCTCGCCAGCCCGCCTCGCGGCGTCCACGACGCCATGCAGCACCGCGTCGTCGTTGGCCATCACGCCCATGATCCTCGGGCCGAGCGCGACCAGCTGCGCGCCGGTCAGGGTGGCCACGTCGATCAGCAGGTCGGGGGAGTCGGCGGCGGACCTGGCCAGCGCGTCGGCCATCACCAGGCGCCCCTCGGCGTCGGTGTTCAGCACTTCGACGGTGCGGCCGCCGTACATGGTGATGATGTCGGACGGACGCTGGGCCGTGCCGCTCGGCATGTTCTCGGCCATGCACAGGTAGCCGACGACGTTGACCGCCGGGCCGAGCTGGGCGATCACCGACACCGCGGCGAGCACGGCGGCGGCGCCGCCCATGTCGGACTTCATCGCCTCCATCGACTTCGGCGGCTTGAGCGACAGCCCGCCGGAGTCGAACGTGATGCCCTTGCCGACCAGCACCACGGTCTTGGTCGCGTCCGGGTTCGTGTACGCCACGCGGGCCAGCCGCGGCGGGTGCACCGACCCCTGGCCGACCCCGGTCAGGCCGCCGTAACCGCCGTCGGCGAGCGCCTTTTCGTCCAGGACCTCGACGTCCAGCCCGGCCGCGTCGGCCACCCTTTCGGCCTCCGCGGCCAGCGTGGCCGGGTAAAGATCCGACGGGCCGGTGTTCACCAGGTCGCGCACCAGCGTCATGGCGTCGGCCAGCACCCGCGCGCGCGCCGCGGCGCCCTCGGTGTCCCCGCCGAGCAGGATCACCTCGGTGTCCTGCTTCTTGCCGGTGTACCGGCCGAACGTGTAGCCGCCGAGCAGCGCGCCGAGCGCCACCGCCTCGGCCTCCGCGCCGTCGCGTGCGGGCAGTGCGAGCGCGACCCGCAGTGGCTTGCCGTTGGTGAGTGCGCGGACCGCGGCGCCGGCCGCGCGGCGCAGGGCCTCGCCGTCGAACGGCGCCGAGCCGTCGGCGGGCGAGCCGACGCCGACCGCGGCGATCAGCGGCGCGGTCAGCTTCCCGGCCGACGCGATCTTGGTCACTTCCTCTGCGTTGCCGGTGGCGCCCAGCGCGGCCAGGGTCTCGGCGAGGTTCCCGCCGAGGGCGGCGTCGACCTCCTCGGCACCCGGCGCCGGCACCGGCCCGTCGGGTCCCTGGGCCACGCCGACGATGATCGCGTCGGCCTTGGCGTCGCGGGGTGATTCCTGGCTGGTACGCAACGTCGTTGTCACGGACACGAGCCTAGTGCCTGCCCGGCCTGGCCGATTACCGGCTGCTGAGCCTAGCCCGTGAAGACGTGGCAGCCGCCCGGCTCGAGCCTGAGCCGGACCGATTCCCCCCGTGCCGTGCGCGTCTGCGCGAACACCCCAGTCAGCCGGCCCGACCCGGGAAGGTCGACGGCGTGCTCGTAGCCACGGCCACGGAACGCGACGTCCGCCACCACCCCGGTCAGGTGATGCTCCTCGGCCAGCCCGCTCACCAGCCGCACGCCGGTGGGGCGGATCATGAGCAGCGCCGAAGGCCCGGCACCGGGGCCGGCGGGCGCGCGGAGTCGCAGCGGGCGGGCGCCGTTGGCGCCGGGCGGTTCAATCTCCACCAGCCCGGACTCGACCGCGCGTATGCGCACCGGCAGCTCACCGGACAGCCCGGTGAACCTGGCCACGAACGGGGTCGCCGGGCTCGTGTAGATCTCCTCCGGCGTTCCGGCCTGCACCAGCCTGCCCTGTTGCAGCACGCCGACCTGGTCGGCCAGGGCGAACGCCTCGGCCTGGTCGTGGGTGATGTAGACGGTCGTGGCCGCGGCGCCGCGGACCAGGGAGGAAATCTCCACCCGCATCCGCTCCCGCAGGTCCGCGTCGAGGTTCGACAGCGGCTCATCGCACAGGATGAGGCCGGTGTCGGCGACCAGGGCGCGGGCCAGCGCGACCCGCTGCTGCTCGCCGCCTGACAGCTGGTTGGGGTACCGGTCGGCCAGGGAGCCGAGGCCGACCCGGTCGAGCATCAGCCGGGCGCGCGCCCGGCACTCGGCGCGGCCGTGGCCGCGGCGGCGCAGCGCGAACGCCACGTTGTCCGTGACCGTCAGGTGCGGCCACAGCGCGAAGTCCTGGAAGACCATGGACAGGTCGCGCCGGTCCGGCGGGACGTGCACCGAGCCGTCGGCCACGGTTGCCTCGCCGATCGTGATCCGGCCGGATGTGATCCGCTCGATGCCCGCCAGGCAGCGCAGCAGCGTCGTCTTCCCGGATCCTGACGGCCCGAGCAGCACCAGGAACGTGCCCGGCCCGACGTCGAGACGGACGTCCCTCAGCGCCTCGGTGCCGCCCGGGTAGACCTTGGTCAGCCCGTCGATCGTGATCCGCTCAGCCACTCCTCACGCCTCCGATCCTGCGCCAGCCGGCCGGCGCCAGCAGCCGGTAGCCGCCGAGTACCGCCGCGACGGCGAGCATCGCGACGGCCACCGCCAGCACGGACTGGGCCATGCCGACGCCGAAGTGGTAGTTGCCGAGGTTGTCCTGGATCGCGACCGAGGCCGGCGGCGAGCCCGGCGCGTAGAGCAGCTGGGAGATCGGGAGCTCGAGGAACACGCCGCAGAACGTGAGCAGCCAGGCCATCACCAGCGGCCGGGAGACCACCGGCAGCACGCCCCTGGCCCACGCGGTCAGCTCGCCGCTGCCGTGCGTCCGCGCCGCGTCCTTCAGCGACGGCTGCAGCTGCGAGACCGCGCCCATCAGCACCCGGGAGCTGGTCGGCAGGCTCGACGCGATGTACGCGATCACCAGCAGCGTCGTCGTCTGGTAGAGGTCGACGCCCAGCCGGGACAGCACCGGCAGGTTGTAGAAGAAGATGTAACCGGCCGCGAACACCACGCTGGGCAGCGCGATCGCGGACAGCAGCAGGAAGTCGAGCACCCTGCGCTCCCGGGACGACGTGCCGCGCCGCTGGGCGAGCAGCCAGGCCGCGATGAACCCGCCGGCCACGGTCACCGAGGCGCCGATGACGGCGTACACCAGCGACCGTTCCAGCGGGCCGAGCTGGCCCGACGCGTGCAGCACGGCGCGGTAGTTGACCAGGGTCAGCGAGAACGAGCCGCCGTAGTCGGCGAGCAGCGATCCGCTTACCGCGCCGAAGCCGGGCACGCCGAGCGCCACAACGAAGAACAGGGCCACCCCGGCGGCCGCGCACGCCGCGCCCGGCCGCGACAGCTGGCGCCGCACGGCCTGCCTGGTCCGCCCGGACAGCATCTGGTAGGAACGCCCGCGCAGCGCCCTGGCCTGCAGCGCGAGCGGGATGGCCACGGCGGCGACCAGCAGGCAGCCCATGGCCGAGGCGGCCGGGAAGCTCGGCGGGAAGTTGTCGATGGCCTGGTACAGCTGGTACGTGGCGAGGGAGAAGTTGGAGTTGTACGCGAGCGTGGCCGCCACCCCGAAGTCGCTGATCGACTCCGCGAACCCGATCGCCAGCGCGGACCAGATCGCGGGGGCGAGCATCGGCAGGATCAGCCGCAGCGCCCCGATCCGGCTGGCGCCGTGCACCCGAGCCGCGTCCTCGAACTCCTGCCCCAGTCCGGCCAGGCCGGCGGTGACGGCGAGGAACGAGAACGGCACCGAGCGCAGGCCGAGCAGCAGGACGACGCCGAACGGCCCCATGATCGCGTGCGTGACGCCGGGCAGGTCGAGGCCGAGCCGGTACATGACGCCGTCCGGCTGCACCAGCCGCTGCCACCCCAGCGCGGGCAGCCACGACGGCAGCAGTAGCACCAGCCACATCCCGCCGGCCACGAACCGGCGCCCGGGCAGCGTGGTGCGGCCGGCCAGCCAGGCGACCGGGAGGCCGACCGCGACGCCAAGGACCGCGGCCGCGGCGCTCACCCACAGCGAGTTGGTGATCGCGATGGCGGTCGCCCCGGTGAACGCGCCGCGCAGGTAAGAGAGCGTGAACCACTGCGTGCCCTGGTCGAAGAGCCGCGGCGAGATCGTGAGGACCAGCGATGCGGCGCACGGGATCAGGATCGTGAAGACCAGCAGCAGCCAGAAGAGCGGCCTGGCCAGCCGCCCTGCCCACGCCGTCAGCCCGGCCAGCGCCGCTGGCCGGGCCGGGCGGACCGCTGGCGTCAGCGGACGATCGAGCTGTCGAACCACGTGTTGATGGTCGCTTCCTTCGGCCCCCACGTGTACGGGTTGATCGTCTGGGTCCGCACGCTCGCCAGCGAGGGCAGCGAGGACAGCGGGCTGACGCCCTGGAGCACCGGGTAGTAGAGCGAATCGCCGGTCGGGTCACCGGACTGCATCACCTTCTGGCCGGCCGGCGAGAGCACGAACTCGATGAATTTCTCCGCCTCGGCCCGCTCGGCGGCGGGCGCCTTGGCGTCGATGCCGATCGCGCTCGGCAGCAGCGTCACCGGGTCGAGGTACTTGACGGCCAGCTGCTTGTCGCCGAGCACCGCGCCGATGCCCGCCGAGCTCTGCACGAGCGCCAGCTTGATCTGGCCGCTGGTCAGCGCCTGCAGCGTGGGCCCGTTGGTCGGGTGGATGATCAGCCCGTTGGACTTGAGCTTGGTGAAGTAGCTCTCGCCGTTGTTCACGCCGCCCAGGTAGTTCATCATCCCGGCGATGAACGGGTAGGTCGGCCCGGACTGCGACGGGTCGTTCATCCCGACGTCACCCTTCCACTGCGGCTCGAGCAGCTGCTGCCAGGTCGCGGGCGGGTCGGTCACCTTGGTCTTGTTGTAGACGAGCGCGGCCATCAGCGTGACGCCGGTCGGGGTGTAGCTCTTGTCGGCGGGCAGGGACTGCTGGCCGAGACTGTTCCAGTCGGCCTTGGGCTCGAAGCCCTTCTGCAGCAGTCCCTGCTGGTCGAGGCCGGCGAACGCGGTGGCACCGTCTACCCAGAGCAGACCCCAGTTGGGGTTGTTCTTTGACGCCTCGATCTGGGTGAGCAGCGGGCCGGTCGAGTTGTCGTCGAGCTTGACCGGGATGCCCGTGGCCTTGTGGAACGCCGTCGTCATGGCCTGGTCGTAGCCCTGGGCCGAGTAGACGACGAGCGTGACCTTGGCCGCCGACGTCGACGCGGCCGTGGAGGTCGACGACGATGAGCAGCCCGCGGCCGCGGCCAGGGCAAGCGCTCCGACGGCGATCGCGCCGGCGGTGCAGCGGAATCTGTTGCGGGTGATGGTGCGAGTCATGGCTGCGAGCCTGGGGCAGGGGCGCGAAGGACCCGTGTACCGTGGGTGTCCGCCAGGTTAAACGTCCGCTAAAAGCTAGAAATAACGATTGTCATATAGTGAATATGACGGCTGTTAGACTTGAAGGGTTACGAACGAAGAGCTGGAGGTGGGATGGGAACCGGGGCGCTGTTCATCGCGGTTTTCCTCGCCTGCGTGGTGGAGGCGGTCGAGGCCACCACGATCGTGCTGGCGGCCGGCACCGCCAGGGACTGGCGGTCGGCGACCAGCGGGATGGCCGGAGCGCTGGCCGTGCTCGCGATCGTCGTCGTCGCGCTCGGCCCGGCAGTGTCCGACGTGCCGCTGCGCGGGCTGCGGCTGTTCGTCGGCGCGCTGTTGCTGGTGTTTGGCCTGCAGTGGCTGCGCAAGGCGATCCTGCGGGCGAGCGGTCACAAGGCGCTGCACGACGAGGACAAGATCTTCGCCGAGCAGCTGGCGACAGCCTCGGCGAAGGCCCGCAGGTCGGCCGGTCTGGTGCCGGACTGGTACGGGTTCACGCTGTCGTTCAAGGGCGTGCTGCTGGAAGGGCTCGAGGTCGTGTTCATCGTGCTCACGTTCGGCGCCAACGCCCGCGACGTCGGGCTGGCGGCGGTCGCGGCGGCCTGCGCGGTCGTGCTGGTCGCCGCAGTCGGCGTGGCCATCAGGGCGCCGCTGCGGCGGGTGCCGGAGAACACCATGAAGTTCGTGGTAGGGATCATGCTCACCGCGTTCGGCACGTTCTGGGGGGCCGAGGGCGCCGGCGCGCACTGGCCGGGCTCGGATGCGGCGCTGCTGGTGCTCATCCCGGGAATCGCGGTGTTCGCGCTGGCCTTGGTGGCCGTGCTGCGCGGGAACCCGGCGCCAGCGGCGGAGCGGAGCTGACGTGGGCGCGCGCATCCGGTCCTTCGCCGCCTTCTGGTACGACTTCGTGATCGGCGACGACTGGCTGGTCGCGGCCGGGGTGGTGATCAGCCTGGCGCTCACCTACGCGCTGAGCCGGGCGGCCGTTGCTGCCTGGTGGCCGGTGCCGCTGTTCTTGGTGCTGCTGCTCCCGGTTAGCCTGTGGCGAGCGACCCGCCGGGGTGGCTAGGCGTAACAGGCACTCTGTTTTATTGGCTCTCCGCCTCCCCGGCATACACCCGCGCCTATCGGCTCTCCGCCTCCTCGGCATACACCCGCGCCGCGTAAGCCTCGAGGGACTGCTCGCAGTCCTCGATCCCTTTCTCCGCTGGCTGCCGCCCGGCGGCGCCGAAGGTGTCACGCTGGCGCACCCGTTCCAGCCAGTTCTTCAGCTTGACGAGGTCGACCTCGTTCTCCTCGAGCTCGGCATAGGTGAAGTGGTTCTCGTCGTACTCCTTCTTCACCTGCCCGAGGAAGTCATGGCACTTGTCCACGATCTCCTCGTACTCGTCGTCGCGCGCCGCCTGGAACTGGGCACGAACCTCCTGTTCCCCGGCGAGCACGGTGCAGGACAGCAGCGCCGCGGTTCCCGACATGTCCAGGATCTCGCTCCTGAGCTTGCGCAGCGCCCGCTCGGCCGCGACGCTGGCCGGCAGCGCGGCCGCGGAGTTCTGCAGGTAGATGGCGCCGAGGCTCTTGAGCCTGCGCCACACCGTCGAGCGAAGCCTGGTCGGCTCGGACGGAACCCGGTAGACGAGCAGCAGCCAGCCCGGGCCGCGCTCGGCGTCGTTGTCGCCCACGCGGCCCATTGTGCTTCGGCGGCAGCCCGGCGCGGTAAGCGGGCCTCCGAACCAAGCTTGCTGATCCGGTCCATCAGCTCGTTTTCGTTGCGAATCTCATCGCCGGTGGGCGACAGCGCGATCGTCGCGATCGAGATGAACGAGACCACGCAGATCCCGAGGATCAGCGGCAGCAGGAAGCTCTCCGCGGTCGCGCCGCCCGAGCCGCCCATGACCATGCCAGCCGGGCCGGCCGCGCGGTACATCCGCATCGCGGCCATCCCCATATAGTGCATGCCGCTGACCGCGACGCCCATGACCATGGCGGCGACGAGCGTGTGCCAGACGCCGCGCAGCCGGAGCGCGGCCCACAGCGCGGCGGTAGCTGCAATGACGGCGATCAGCACCGACACGCCGAACAGCCCGGCGCTGTAAGTGATTCGGCCCGGCATCCGCATCGCGGCCATGCCCAGGTAGTGCATGCTCGCCACGCCGAACCCGGTGATCAGGCCGGCCAGCAGCAGCGGGCGGTACCCGTAGCCGACAAACCCGACGATCAGCAGGCCGACGCACACGATGCCGACCGCGATGAACATGCTCAAGATCGTGATCGGCACGTTGTAGTGGATGATCTCGCCGGGGATCGTGAATCCGAGCATGGCGATGAAGTGCATCGCCCAGATCCCGGTGATCCCGATGGACACCCCCGCAAACAGCAGCCAGCGCACGCGTGCCCACCCTCGGTAGGCGAAGGCGCGCGTGGTGCACCGCAGGCCCAGGAACGCGCCCATGCAGGACATCAGATAACCGAGCAGGGGCGTCAGCAGGCCATAGGAGAAGTTGTGGACGATCAGCATGGAATCCCGCCCCTTACATGCATGTCAAGACCGGATGGCAGCACGGCGGCTGCGGGGGAGCTCAGCGTGGCTCGGGCGGCTCGTGGAACGTGGCGAGGCTCCAGGGCGCCTCGTCGTAATCCTGCGGGATCGCGGTCTCCAGCTCGAGCGGGAGTTCGCTGCGCCTGCGGATGTGGTCCAGCAGCGCGGCGTCGTAGCGGATGGCGTCCTCGGTCGGCGCCAGCGCGACGGCCGCCCAGGCAAGGAATGCCGCGATGCTGGCGCCGAGGACGACGGGGAGCACGTAGCTGGCAGCCGTAGCGCCGCCGCCCCCGCCGATGACCATTCCGGTCGCGGTGCTGGCCGGGGACACCTTGACCGCCGCCATCGCGGTGTAGTGCACGGCGCTGACCGCGATGCCGAGCAGCAGCGAGACGGCCACGGTGGCCCAGACCCGGCGCAGCCGGACCGCGGACCACAGGATCGACGTCGCGGCGACGATGGCGATCGCGATCGAGACGGTGAACAGCACCGGGTCGTATCCGAGCCGCCCCGGCATCCGCATCGCCGCCAGCCCCAGGTACTGGGTCAGGGCCAGGCCGAGGCCGGCGATCAGCCCGGCGCCGATCAGCGGGCCCGATTCCTCACCGCTGAACCCGACGACCAGCAGTCCGGCGGTGATCGTCATAACGGCGACGAGCAGGCTGAGGATCGTGACCGGAAGGCTGTAGCGCGTGGTCTCACCGGCGACAGCAAAGCCGAGCAGGCCGGCGAAGCCCATGGCCCAGATCCCGATGCTGCCCATGGCCGACCCGGCGAGAAGCAGCCAGCGGCTGCGCGACGCTCCCTGGGAGGCGCGGGCCCGGGTGACGGCCCGCAGGCCGAGCAGGGCGCCGATGCTGGCGACGATGTAGCTGAGCGCCGGGGTTGCTAGGCCATAGGTGAAATCGTGCAGATGTAACACGGTGTAATCACTCCCCACCGGAACGTGTCCGGATCTGAGGTTACTGGCTGAACTGTCTTGCTGTATGCAATTCGCAGAATGCGGACAGTCACCCAGCAATAGCGGACCAGGGCCCAATTTCCCGCCGCGGGAGCTACATTTCCCGCCGCGGGAGCCGCGCAGAGATCAGGAACCCCCGTGGTCGCCGGCCCGGACCAGGCCGTTCTCGTACGCGTAGACAACGGCCTGGACCCGGTCCCGCAGGCCCAGCTTGGCGAGGATGCGGCCGACGTGCGTCTTGACCGTGGCCTCGGACACGAACAGCTGCTTGGCAAGCTCGGCGTTGGACAGGCCCTGGGCCACCAGGATCAGCACCTGGCGTTCGCGTTCGGTCAGCTCACCGAGGTCCGGCGCGCCGGCCGCCGCATCGGCCGGCAGCATCGGCGCGAACCTGTCGATCAGCCGCCGGGTGGTCGAGGGCGCCACCACCGCATCGCCCGAATGCACCGCCCTGATCGCGAACAGCAGCTCATCCGGCGGCACGTCCTTGAGCAGGAAGCCGCTGGCCCCGGCCTTCAGCGCGGCGAACGCGTACTCGTCGAGGTCGAAGGTGGTCAGCATGAGCACCCGCGGCAGGTCGCCCGCCTGCCGGATCTGGCGCGTCGCCGCCACACCGTCGAGCCTGGGCATCCGCGCATCCATGATCATGACGTCGGCCTGGTGGGTGCGCGCGGCCTGCACGGCCTCGAGGCCGTCGGCCGCCTCGCCGACCACGGTCATATCCGGCTGCGCGTCGAGTACCATCCGGAACCCGGTCCGGACCAGCTCCTGGTCGTCTACGAGGATGATCCGGATGGTCACGCCGTGCTCTCCGATCGGCTTCCGGCCCGCTCGCCCGGCAGCGTCACCCCGCTGATCACGGGCTCGCCGGTCCCGGCGCTGGCGTACGGCAGCCGGGCGGTCACCTTGTACCCCCCGGCCGGCAGCGGACCGGCCTGAACCGTCCCGCCGTACATCTCGATCCGCTCGCGCATCCCGGTCAGCCCATGGCCGATCCCGTCCGGCGCCGCAGCGGCGCCGAGCCCGTCGTCGGTCATCTGCAGCAGCAGCCCGTCCGGCTCGTAGGTCATGGTGATCGTGGCCGCGGCCGCCAGACCGCCGTGCTTGCGCGTGTTGGTCAGTGACTCCTGCACCACCCGGTAAGCCGCGAGCTCGGCGCCCTCGGACAGCGGCCGGGGCGCGCCGAACAGCGTGAGCGACACCGACATGCCGGCGTCGCGGGCCTGGCCGATCAGCTCGCGGATCTGCTCGAGACCGGGCAACGGCGCCAGGCCGGCCTGCTCATCCCCGGAGCGCAGCACGCCGAGCAGCCGGCGCATCTCGGTCAGCGCCTGCCGCCCGGTCTGCGCGATCGCGGCCAGCGCCTGCCCGGCCCGCTCCGGCTCGGTGCGCAGCGCGTAGCCCGCGCCGTCGGCCTGCACCACCATCACACTGACGTTATGCGCGATCACGTCGTGCAGCTCACGGGCGATCCTGGCCCGCTCGGCCGCGGCGGCGATCTGCGCCTGCGTGCCGCGCTCCCGCTCCAGCCGCGCCGCTCGGTCCTCCAGCGCCTTCAGGTACGCGCGCCGGTACCGCATCGAGTCCCCGAGCACCCACGCCACCAGCGCGGTCCCGCTGGAGATCACCAGGGCCAGGAGGACCAGGTTGACCCCGCCGACAGAGGACCCCACCCGCACCACAACCACGGCCCACGCGCCGGCCAGCGAAACCAGCAGCCCCGGGATCGACACGCGGCGCGGCCGGTAGGCGGCCAGGGTGTACAGCAGCACCAGAGGCGCCAACAGCGAGCCGCCTGGGCCGCCGCCGGTCACCAGGTCGACCGCCAGCGCGCCGCCGCTGATCACGAACGCCTGGACCGGGTACCTGCGCCGGAACACTACGGGTACCGTCATCGCCGCGAGCAGCGGCAGTTGCAGCGCGGGGTGGACCTTCAGCGCCGCGCCCAAGCCCAGCACCGCGAGGCCGAACGCGAGCACGCCGTCCACCAGCATCGGATGCCGGATCAGCCAGGCGTACACCGCGGACACGCTCCCAGCGTAGGCGCGGCACTGCCCAACGTCGTCCTACCGAATGCTGACCGCCGCCTCAGCCCCGAGTCTGACCCGCCACACCAGCCGTTCATGATCCCGGAGGATTTTCTGTCGCATTTGCGAACAATCCTCCGGGATCATGGAAATGCGGCGGTGGTTAGGCGACGCGGCGGCAGTCAGGCGAGGAGGCGCTGGAGGGCGGGGGCGACGTCGGCCAGGGTGCGCACCGGCTGGCTGATCCCGCGGCCGGCCCTGGCCAGGACGGCGGCCGGGCCTGGGCCACCGTCGCCCGTGCCGTCCGACCTGGTGGAGCTGGTGCTCGGCCCGCCGGATCCCTCGGCGGCGCTGCCGCTGCCATCGTCGGCTGGGCAGAGGACGTGCAGGCGGTCGATGCCGGCTAGCGCGGTCGCCGGGTCGGCGCCGGCGGTGCGCAGGCAGTCGGACAGCAGCACCGCGACCCGCTCGTCGCCGTCGGCCCTGGCCAGTTGCGCCGCCGCGGCGCGCAGCGCGCGGGCCAGGTCGGTCACCCCGTGGCCGCGCAGCCCGACCAGGTCGCCGACGAGGTCATCGGGCGGCCGCCGGGTGCCCTGCGGCTGCAGCACCCGCACCTCGCCGCTGAACGCGATCACCGAGGGAGCCAGCCGGTGGCCGGAGGCGAGCACGACCGCGGCGGCGGCCACCGCGGCCATGGCCACGCCGGGCCCGGCCATCGAGCCGCTGGCGTCAACCAGCAGGCACACCGCCCTGGTGCGCGCGGCCCAGGCCCTGGTCACCAGGTCCTCGCTGTGCAGCGGGCCGCTGCCGGGCCAGCGGGCCATGGTGCGTTCCAGGTCCAGGTCGCCCTCGCCGCTCCGGCTCGGCTCCAGGCGGCGGGTGCCACGGGCGCGCGGGGCAGCCGCGCGGCCGAGCCGGATGAACACCCGCGCCGCGAGCCGCCGCGCGGCCGCGCGCAGTTCCCGGTCGGTGGCCGCGGCGAGGTCGGCGAGCAGCGCCGCGGCGCCGTCGGGATCCGCGGCAAGCAGCGCGGCCAGCGCGTCCTCGTCGAGTTCGCCGACGCCCGGCGAGATCTCCTCGAACGACGGATGCCGCAGCGCGAGCTCGGCCCGGCCGATGCTGCGCCGCGCGGCGCCGCCGCCGCTGCGGTCGCGGCGCAGGCTGGAGCGGGACTGTCCGGGGGCGGCCAGCCGGTCGGCGCGCGCCCCCGGCTGGCCGTCAGCTTTTCCCCGGCTCGCAGGATCCGGCTCTGGCGGCCCCTCCCCGGCGCCGTCAGCGCCGTCAGCGCCGTCAGCGTCGGCAGGCCACAGCTCGTCCAGGATCTCGTCCAGCACGGACTCCGGGGTCCGCTCGCAGCCGTCGGCGATCCGGATCCGGCCAGACAGGGCCGCGTGCGTCGCGTCCCGGGCGGTCTGGATGACCAAGCCGGGCTCGCCGCGCAGCCGCTGCAGGCCGGTCAGCAGCAGCACCAGGTCGATCGACCCGCGGACCGACGAGCCCATCCGGACGTCCCGGTGGACGCGGGTGGCCCGGGTGAGCTCGACGGCAAGCTCGACCGGCCGGCCATCGAGTCCGGTGACGGTCGTGGTGATGGCGCGCTCCGCCGCGGCGTCCTGGTAGCCGAGCACGACCCGGCAGATCCGGTCCGCGATCGCGTGGCTGACCCGGGCCGTGCCGATCGCGTCGAACGGGTTCATGGCGGCGATGAGCCGGAACTGCGGGCCGGCGCGCACCGTGCCGAGCCGCGGCACCGCGATCTCGCCCTCGGTCAGCAGCGTGATCAGGACGTTGAGCGTCTCCTCGGGTACCCGGTTGAACTCCTCGAGGTACAGCAGCGCACCCTGCCGCATCGCCGAGAGCAGCGGCCCGTCGGCGAACGTGGCCGGCGTGTACCCGGCCGAGAGCACCTGCGACGGGTCGTGCTGCCCGATCAGCCGGGCCGGGGTGAGCTCAGCGTTGCCCTCGACGAAGATCACGTCACGGCCCGAGTCGCGGGCGATCGCGCGCAGCAGCGTGGACTTTCCGGTGCCCGGCGGGCCCTCGATCACCACGTGCCGGCCGGCCTCGAGCGCGACCGTCAGAACCTCGCGCTCCCGGCGCAGGCCGACGACGGGCGGTGACCCCCCGCCGGCCGGCTGCGTCACCGCGATCCCGGGCTCAGGCGTCGGCGTACTTGATCACCCCGCGGATGTTCTTGCCGGCGATCAGGTCCTCATAGCCCTGGTTGACCTGGTCCAGCGTGTACGTGGTGGTGATCAGCTCGTCGAGCTTGAGGTCACCGGACTGGTACAGCTCGACCATGCGCGGGATGTCGTGGAACGGGTCGCCGGACCCGAACAGGCTGCCCTGGATCCGCTTCTCGAACAGGGTCAGGATCGCGCCGGAAATCTCGATCGTGGTCTTGGACGGGTCCGCGAGGCCGGTCACGACCACGGTGCCGCCCTTGCGGATCGCGTTGAACGCGTTCGTGACCACCTCGGAGTCCACCACGCCGACCGTGACGATCGCCTTGTCGGCGCCGACGCCGCGGGTCAGCTCCGTGATCAGCTGCTGCGCCTCCTCGGCGGTGGCGGCGCTGTGCGTGGCACCGAGCTTCTCGGCCGTCTCCCGCTTGAGCGCGATCGGGTCGATCGCGATCACGTTGCGGGCCCCGGCCAGCGCCGCGCCCTGCACCGCGTTGATGCCGATCCCGCCGATGCCGTAGATCGCGATCGTGTCGCCGGGCTCGGTAGCCGCGGCGTGCACCGCCGAGCCGAAGCCGGTCGGCACGCCGCAGCCGATCAGCACGACCTTGTCGAGCGGCAGGTCCGGGTCGACCTTGACGGCCGAGTTCTCCGAGATCACCGAGTACTCGGAGAAGGTGCCGAGCATGCACATGCCGCCGAGGTCCTCGCCGCCCTGGTGGAAGCGGTACGTGCCGTCGGGCAGGCACCCGTCCAGGATCGTGGCGCCCATGTCGCACAGGTTCGACTTGCCGGTCGAGCACCACCGGCAGTGCCCGCAGACCGGCAGGAACGAGCAGATCACGTGGTCGCCGGGGGCCAGCCGGGTGACGCCCTCGCCGACTTCCTCGATCACCCCAGCGCCCTCGTGCCCGCCGACCAGGGGGAACCGCGGCACGATGTCGCCGTGCCTGAGGTGCTCGTCCGAGTGGCACAGGCCCGCGGCCACGTAGCGGATCAGGACCTCACCGGTCTTCGGGCCGTCCAGGTCGAGTTCGGTGATTTCGAAGTCCTGGCCCGTTCCGCGCAGAATCGCGGCCCTTGTCTTCATGGATCCTCCCCTGGCTCACGGCGATGGGAACCCTCGTCATCCTAGGTTGGGCCACCCGGGTGGACAATGGCCGCCACGTCAGCGCGAAGTGACCCGGCACGCTACGGTTCCGGCGTGACCGACTGCGTGTTCTGCGACATCATCGCCGGGAACCACCCCGCTCACGTGGTGTTCTCCGACGACATCGCCATGGGCTTCCTCGACGCCAGGCCGGTGTTCAAGGGCCACGTGCTCGTGGTGCCGCTGACCCACTACGTCACCCTGGCCGACCTGCCGGAGGACCTGGTCGGCCCGCTGTTCACCCGGGTGCGGCGGGTCAGCGCGGCGATGCCGCCCGCGCTCGGCGCCCAGGGCAGCTTCGTCGGCGAGAACAACGTGGTCAGCCAGAGCGTCCCGCACCTGCATGTGCACGTCGTGCCGCGGACCAAGGGCGACGGCCTGCGCGGCTTCTTCTGGCCGCGGACCAAATACGCCGACGAGGCCGAGGCCGCCGACTACGCCCGCCGCCTGCGCGAGGTGCTGTCCGCCTAGACCCGGACCGCGGTCACGACCAGGCACACCGTGACCGTGATCTCGACCAGCGCGCCCAGCACGTCGCCGGTGATCCCGCCCAGCCGGCGCACCGCCCAGATCGTCACCACGACCGAGGAAGCCAGTCCGGCGGCGATCGCAACCCCGATGACCGGCCAGAACGCAGCCGTCCCGGCCAGTATGGCGGCCGTGAGCGCGATCGGGATGAGGGGATTCACGGTTCCGGCCACCATGGCGCCGAGCCCGCTGCCGCGTGCGGCCGGAACGCCCCGGCGGCAGGCCCAGGTGAGCGACAGCCGCCCGGCCACGGCGGCGGCAGCGACCGCGGCCACGCCGCGGCCGAGCGACTGGGCCTGGGCCAGCGCGGCGACTTGGATCAGCAGTGCGAACACGAGCGTGACCACACCGAACGGCCCGATGTCGGAGCGCTTCATGATCTCCAGCGCCTGGTCGGCCGGGCGGCGGCTGCCCAGTCCGTCGGCCAGGTCGGCGAGCCCGTCCAGGTGCAGGCCCCGGCTGCCGGCGGCGAGTGTCGCGACCGCGAGCGCGGCGGCGAGCAGCGGCCCGGTGTGGCCGAACCGGCTGGCCAGCTCGAGAACGGCGGCTGCCAGGGCGCCGAGCAGCAGCCCGATCACCGGAGCCCAGGCCATCGCGGCGCCCGCGGCCCGCCGGGACGGAGCCGATCCGCCCGGTGGCGTCACGTTCAGGGGAGGTGCCGATCCGCGCGGCGGCGTCACCTTCAGGGGAGGCGCCGACCCGCGCGGCGGCGTCACGTTCAAGGGAATGGCTGTGAGCAGCGTCATCGCCAGTAGAAACCCGCTCGCCCGCGGCCTGCCCCAGAGCATGGCACCAGAGCCTAGGGCCGGTACGGTCGGGCTGAGAGCGCCAGCCGGAGGCCCGCGTGACGCAACGCCCGTATGTGCTGCTGTCGGTCGCGATGTCCGTCGACGGCTGCATCGACGACGTCACCGGCGACAGGCTGATCCTGTCCAACGAGGCGGACCTCGACCGGGTCGACGAGGTGCGGGCGGGCAGCGACGCGATCCTGGTCGGCGCCGGCACGATCCGCCGCGACAATCCTGCGCTGCTGGTGCGGTCGAAACTCCGCAGAAACCGCCGCATTGCTGGCGGGCTGCCCGCGAGCCCGGTCAGGGTCACGGTCACGGTCAGCGGCGACCTCGACCCGTCGGCGCGGTTCTTCACCGCTGGCGAGGGAGCCCGGCTGGTCTACGTTCCGGCCGGGGAGCGGGACCGGGTCACCGGCCGGATCGGCGGCGTGGCCGGGGTCGAGGTCATCGGCGTGGGCGGCGTGCCGGGTGATCCGCCGGGTGGCCCGGAGGATCGCGTCGGCCTGGCCGGGGTCCTCGCCGACCTGGCGGCCAGGGGAGTGAAGCGGCTGATGGTCGAGGGCGGCGGCAGCGTGCTCGCGCAGTTCCTCGCCGAAGGGCTCGCCGACGAGCTTGACCTGGTGGTGGCGCCGCTGTTCGTCGGCGACCCCGCGGCGCCGCGCATCGCCGGCCTGCCAGCGGGCAACCCGCGGCATCGCATGCACCTGGCCGAGGTCCGCCTGATCGGCGACGTGGTGCTGATGCGGTACCTGCCCGGTCCGGTTTCGGGCGTGCCGTTCCAGCACTAAACGGGCCTATTCGGCCTATCATGTCATTCATGGGGGAATGGTGGCCGATCGAGGTTTTCCATGTCCCGGGCCCGGCCAACGATCTCGCCACGATGTGAGCGGCATGCATGAGACAGGGCAGGATGGGGGGATGAGGGATACCAGAATCGCGGCTCAGGACGGGATGCGCGCCGCGATCGAGCGAAGTGGCTATTACCCGGGCCTGGTCTACGACGCGGTGTCATCCGCCCTCGGGGCCGAGTCGGTGGTTTCTTACGTCGTGACCCACGACACGCTGTTCGACCCGGGCATGGAAGTGCGGCGGCACATGACCGTGCTGGCGCTCACGCCGACCCGTCTCGTGTACTCGCACACCGACGAGAGCCCCGCCGAGCCCGGCGACGCCGAATCCCGGCCGATGGCCGAGACCAGCACCGAGGCCGTGCGGTTCTCCCAGATCTCCTCGGTCGCCGTGACCCGGGTGGTGCCGGACCCGGCCTCGTACGTCCCGGGCAGCACGATGCCGAGCGAGGTGGTGCTGACGATCGGCTGGAACGTGCTGTCGCACATCGAGCTCGAGCCCGCGCACTGCGGGGATGAGAGCTGCGAGGCAGATCATGGGTACACCGGGACAATGACCGCCGACGACCTGACCATGCGGGTCAGCGAAGGCGCGGACGGGGAGGATGCGGTGCGGCAGGTCCTTGCGTTCGCCCAGGCGCTCTCCGAGGCAACCAGCACGTGACGGGATCGCGATGACATCCGAAGGCCCGTCGGCCATGATCACCGATCTGCCGGCGTCGCTGCCCGCGCTGCCGGGCTACGGCGAGAGCAGCCTGCCCGACCTGGCGTCGTCGCTGCTGGCGGCGCTGGGGCTGGCGAGGGAGCCGAACGTGCTGCGGCTGCCGCAGGCGGACCGGGTGTGCCTGCTGGTGGTGGACGGGCTCGGCTGGGAGCTGCTGCGCGGGCATCAGGCCGCGGCGCCGTTCCTGTCCGAGCTCGCGGTGTCCGGCCGGCCGCTGACCGCCGGGTTCCCGGCGACGACAGCGACCAGCATGGCCTCGCTGGGGACTGGCCGGCCGCCCGGACAGCACGGCGTGCTCGGCTACCAGGTCGCGGTGCCCGGTGAAGGCAGGCTGCTGAACGCCTTGCACTGGGATACGAGGGTGGATCCGGTGGCCTGGCAGCCGGGGTCGACCATCTTCGAGCGGGCCACGGCCGCCGGGATCGCCGCGTACCGGGTGGGCCAGTCGGGAACCCAGCAGACCGGGCTCTTCCGCGCCACGATGCGCGGCGCCGACTACGTCAGCGCGAACACGTTCGGCGCTCTGGTCGCCGAGGCCGCGGCGGTGCTGCGGCGGTCGGACCGGGCGCTGACGATGGTGTACCACGGCGAGCTCGACGCGACCGGGCACGAGTTCGGGTGCTCGTCGGATGCCTGGCGGTATCACCTGGGGCACGTGGACAAGCTGGCCGAGCAGCTGGCGGGCGCGCTGCCGCAGGGCACGGCGCTGTACGTGACGGCCGATCACGGCATGGTGGACGTGGCGCCCCAGGACCGGGTCGACGCGGACACGGTGCCGGGGCTGCGCGACGGCGTGGCGCTGCTCGGCGGCGAGCCGCGGGCCAGGCACGTGTACACCGTGCCCGGCGCGGCCCCGGACGTGCTGGCCGCCTGGCGCGAGGTGCTCGGCCACCGGGCCTGGGTGGTCTCCAGGGACGAGGCGATCACCGAGGGCTGGTTCGGGCCGGTCGACCCGCGGCTGGCGCCGCGGATCGGCGACGTGGTCGCCGCCCCGGCCGGGCCGTTCGCCGTCGTGGCCACGAAGACGGACCCGCGGCAGGCCGCGCTGATCGGCATGCACGGCTCGCTGACCCCCGCGGACCAGCTGGTCCCGCTGCTGACGCTGTCGGCCATGTAGCGCCGCGCCCGGCCGGTGATGGACTTCAGATGTGTGTCGATGACCGCCGAGATGATCGACCCCGGTACGGGCGAGCCGGTCCGTGCCACGGTGGAGGTGCGCTCCGACCCGCTCACCGGCCACACTTCGCGCATCCTGCCCGACCGCGGCCTGATGCCGCCCAGCGACTTCGACCTGGCGGAGTTCGCCGAGCAGACGCGGCCGGGCTGCCCGTTCTGCCCGGACCGGATCGGCCGGCTGACTCCGAAGCTGCCGCCGGGGATCCAGCCGGAAGGCCGGATCGTCCGGGGCGAGGCGGTGCTGTTCCCGAACCTGTACGCGTACTCGTCGCACAGCGCGGTGTCGGTCTACTCACCCCGGCTGCACTACCTGCCGGTGGGCGGGCTGACCCGGCGGCTGCTCGCGGACAACCTCGCGGCGCAGGTCGCCTACGCCCAGGCGGTGATGGCGGCGGATCCGCGCTCAGAGTGGGCGTCGATCAACGCCAACCACATGCTGCCGTCGGGCAGCTCGCTGTTTCACCCGCACATGCAGGGGATCGTCGACCCCCAGCCGACGACTATGCAGCGGCTGCTCGCCGACGTGCCGCCGGAGCGGTTTGACGCCTACCTGGACGCCGAGCGGCGCGCCGGGGAACGCTGGCTGGGGGACACCGGGAGCGTCCGGTGGGTCGCCAGCTACGCGCCGATCGCCCCGGCCGAGCTGCGCGCGTTCGTTCCCGGCGTCTGCTCGCCCGCGCAGCTCACCGGCGAGCTCACCGACGAACTGGCGCACGGGCTGGCGCTGGCCCTCGCCGGGTACGCGGAGCTGGGGTTCGAGAGCTTCAACCTCGCACTTTATGGAGCGCCGCCGGGAACCACGGGCTACCCGCTGAACCTGCGGCTGGCATGCCGGTCGAACCTGAAGCCGCTCTACCGCTCGGACTCCACGTTCCTGGAGCGACTGCACTGGGAGGGCGCCGTGGACCTGGCACCGGAGAACGCCGCCCGGCTGCTGCGCGACCGGTTCCGCGCATGCTGACCGACCTGCCGGCGTCGCTGCCCGCGCTGCCCGGCTATGGCGAGAACAGCCTGGCCGATCTCGGGGCGTCGCTGCTGGCCGCGCTGGGCCTGGTCCGGGAGGCGAATCCGCTGCGGCTGCGTCCTGCGGACCGGGTATGCGTGCTGGTGGTGGACGGGCTCGGCTGGGAGCTGCTGCGCGGGCATCAGGCGGCCGCCCCGTTCCTGTCCGAGCTTGCGGTGTCCGGCTGGCCGCTGACCGCCGGGTTCCCGGCCATGACGGCGACAAGCCTGACCTCGCTCGGGACCGGCACGCCGCCGGGACAGCACGGCGTGGTCGGCTACCAGGTCGCGGTGCCCGGGGAGGGCAGGCTGCTGAACACGCTGCGCTGGGATTCCCGGGTGGATCCGGTCAGCTGGCAGCCGGGACCCACCATCTTCGAGCGCGCCGCGGCGGCCGGGATCGCTGGGTTCCACGTTGCGCATCCCGCGGTGCTGCGGACCGGGCTTTCGGCCGCGGCGCTGCGCGGTGCGGAGGGGGTCGCCGCCGGCACGCTCGGCGCGCTCGCGGCGCAGGCCGCCGCCGCGCTGCGGCGCTCGGACCGGGCGCTGGCCTTCGTGTACCACGGGCAGCTCGACTCGACCGGGCACGTGTTCGGGTGCTCATCGGACGCCTGGCGCTATCACCTGGGCCAGGTCGACAGGCTGGCCGAGCACCTGGCGGGCGCGCTGCCGCCGGGAACGGCGCTGTACGTGACGGCCGATCACGGCATGGTGGACGTGCCGCCCCAGGACCGGACCGACGCGGACGCGGTGCCCGGGCTGCGCGACGGCGTGGCCCTGCTCGGCGGCGACGCGCGGTCCAGGCACGTCTACGCCGAGCCCGGTGCGGCCGCGGACGTGCTCGCGGCCTGGCGCGAGGTGCTCGGGCACCGGGCCTGGGTGGTCTCCAGGGACGAGGCGATCGCCGAGGGCTGGTTCGGTCCGGTCGATCCCCGGGTCGTGCCGCGGATCGGTGACGTGGTTGCCGCGTCGACCGGCACGTCGGCGATCGTGGCCACTCAGGCGGAGCCCCTGGAGTCCGCGCTGATCGGCATGCACGGCTCGCTGACGCTCGCGGAGCAGGCGGTGCCCCTGCTGACCCTGTTGCCGGGCCGACGGTAACCGATATAACGAAGTCAGCGGCGCCGGCGCCAGGTGGGCCCGCCGACTACTGCCACGTACCCTTAACGGCTTGGACGGATGAAAGGGTTTACCTTGACTGCAGGCAACTACGAGCAGCTGCCGGCGGATCTGCCGGTCCCCGAGGACGACGGCGCGGCCGCGCACCTGACCGGTGCGGTGATGCCGTCGATCACGCTGCCCGCGACCAGCGGCGAACCGGTGGACCTGTCCCGGCTCGGCCCGCGCGCGATCGTGTACATGTACCCGATGACCGGGACGCCGGGGGTGGCGCTCCCCGAAGGCTGGGACGACGTCCCCGGCGCCCGTGGCTGCACCCCCGAGTCGATGGGGTTCCGCAGCCATTACGACGAGCTGACCGCGCTCGGCGCGCAGGTCTTCGGCCTGTCCGTGCAGACCACGGCGGAGCAGGCGGAGGCGGCCGAGCGGCTGGCGCTGCCGTTCCCGCTGCTGTCCGACTCCGGCCTGGTGCTGGCCGAGCGGCTGCGGCTGCCGACGTTCACGGCCGCCGACGGCGTGGTGCGGTACAAGCGCCTCACGCTGGTGCTGGACTACGGCACGATCTCCCGCGTCTTCTACCCGGTCTTCCCGCCGAATCAGCACGCCGCCGAGGTTCTCGGCTGGCTGCAGGCGCAGGCGGCGTGACCGCGGCGAGTAACGGGTTTGTCCACAGCCAGCCCGGGGAAACCCACCGGATCTCTCCGGGTTTTCCACAGGAAATGAGAGGTTGTCCCCAAGCATGAGCGCCGACGGGTCTCCCACCTCGGCCCCCGCCACAGCCGGATCGCGGCGCCCCGGCCATCCGCTGGTCGACGTCGAGTCGCTGGCCAGCGAGCTGGCCGGCGGCGCACCACCGGTCCTGCTCGACGTGCGCTGGCGGCTGGGCGGGCCGCCCGGGATCGACAGCTACCGCGCGGGCCACCTGCCCGGGGCCGCGTTCGTGAACCTGGACACCGACCTGGCCGGATCGCCGGGCTCCGGCGGCAGGCACCCGCTGCCGACCGCCGCCGACTTCGAGGCCGCGATGCACAGGCTCGGCGTCCGGAGCGGGTACCCGGTCGTGGTCTACGACGACGGCGACTCGACGATCGCCGCCCGCGCCTGGTGGACGCTGCGGTACTTCGGCCACGACCAGGTGCGGGTGCTCGACGGCGGCTTCCGCGCCTGGTCAGACGCCGGGCAGCCGGTCACCGTGGACGAGCCCGCGACCGAGGCGGGCGATTTCACCGCGACCGCGGGCCAGCTTCCGCTGCTGGACGCGGCCGGCGCAGCCGCCCTGGCCAGGTCCGGCGTGCTGCTCGACGCGAGGGCGGGGGAGCGCTACCGCGGCGAGGTCGAGCCGGTCGATCCGGCGGCCGGGCACATCCCGGGCGCTGTGAGCGCGCCGACCGCGGCCAACGTCGGCCCGGACGGCCGGTTCCTGCCGCCCGCCGAGCTGCGGCGGCGCTTCGAGGGCCTCGGCGTCACGGCGGGGCAGTCGGGTGTGCTGGATCTCGGCATCGGCGCGTACTGCGGGTCCGGCGTCACCGCCGCTCACGAGGTGCTGGCGCTGGAGCTGGCGGGCGTCCCGGCGAGCCTGTACGTGGGCTCCTGGTCCGCGTGGACCGCCGATCCCAGCCGTCCCATTGCCACCGGCCCCGACCCCGGCTAGCTCCGGAACCCGGGCAGCGCCGCGCCGATCAGCCTTGCGGGTGGCACCGGCTATACGTAGTGCAACTCCGGGTGCGGGGACTCGGGGGACTCGCCGTCGACGAGGCGGTCGCAGGTGGGGCAGTACCAGCGGACCTCGACCGGGGTGCCGCATTCGCCGTGGCGTGGGGTCTCGGCCGGGTCGGTGCGCCTGGCTCCCCAGTGCGCGAGCAGCCGGAGCGCGCCGGCGAGTTCCTTGCCCTCCGCGGTCAGCTCGTAGGCGGCCCGCGGCGGCCGGTCCGAGTAAGGCCGGGCGACCAGCAGCGCCTCCCGTTCGAGCCGCTTGAGGCGCTCGGACAGGATGTTGGCCGCGATGCCCGGGATCTGCCCGAGGAGGTCGTTGAACCGGCGCGGCCCCGGCAGCAGCGCATCCACGATCAGCAGCGTCCAGCGGTCACCGACCCTGGCCAGCGCTTCGGCCAGTGGCGAGGAGACGGGCTCGGGTTCGCTCATGTGAGTGATCGTAGCCGCGTTGACACCCCCGTAGTTAGTAGTAGATTGCAAGTTACTACTTACGGGAGAGCTGGAAGGGCACAGTAATGGCGATTCTCGACGAGATCCAGGAAAACATCGCGCGGCTGGCCGACGGCGCCGGCTCGTCGGTCGTGGGCATCGGGCAGCGCTGGGGCGCGGGCTCGGGCATCGTGCTCGGCGAGGGCCGGGTGCTGACCAACGCGCACAACGTGCGCGGGGACGAGGTTACGGTCACGTTCGCCGGCGGGCGGACCGCCCAGGGGACCGTGGTCGCCCGCGACATCGACTCCGACGTCGCGGTCATCGACACCGACACGAGCGGCGCCTCCGTGCTGCCGTGGGCCGACGGGACGGCTGTCAGCATCGGGACGCCCGTGTTCGCGCTCTCCAACCCCGGCGGGCGCGGACTGCGGGTGACGTTCGGGTTCGTGTCCGGCGTCGACCGCGCGTTCCGCGGTCCCCGTGGCCGCCGTATCACCGGCAGCGTGGAGCACACCGCGCCGCTGCTGCCCGGCTCCTCGGGCGGCCCGATCGTGAACGCCGCCGGGCAGCTGCTCGGGATCAACACCAACCGCCTCGGCGAGGGCTTCTACCTGGCCATGCCGGCCGACGAGGCGCTGCGCGGCCGGATCGATGAGCTCGGCCGCGGCGAATTCGCGACGCCGCCGCAGCTCGGTGTCGCGATCGCCCCCGGGCACGTGGCCCGGCGGATGCGCCGGGCCGTCGGCCTCCCCGAACTCGACGGCCTGCTTGTCCGCGACGTCGTCGACGAAAGCCCGGCCGCACGCGCCGGCCTGGCCTCAGGGGACATGATCGTCGCCGTCGGCGGCCAGCCGGTCCGCACCGTCGACGACCTGTACGACGCGCTCCAGGCGGCGGGCACCGGCACCATCGAGCTCAACCTGGTGCGCGGCACCGAGGAGCGCACTGTCCAGGTGGCACTCGGCGACGCCTCCTGACCGGCGGGCCCCGGACCGGTCAGCGTGGGGCTCGTCCCTCCTGACCGGCGGGCCCCAGGTCTGCGCGGGGTTAGGCCGCGGCGGCGGCGAAGGCTTCCTCGAGGGCCTCGCGGGCGTACACGGTGACCAGATGGCGAAGGTAGTCGGGGGAGGCTTCGCCATCCGGCAGCGGGGCGCAGTCGGCCGCGGCCTGCCCGGCGCAGGACGCCGAGCGCGGGGCGAAGTCCGCGGCCGTGGCGCCGAACAGGGCGGTCGCGTCGGCGGCGAGTGGCATGATGCCGACCGAGCCGACGATCAGCCGGGCCTCGGCGACGGCGTTCCCGCGCATGGTGATCTGCGCGGTCACGGTGACCGCCGGCCGCTCGGTCAGCTTCATGCGCCGGTGGGACAGCCCGGTGTGGTCCGGGCGGGCCGGCAGCTCGACCGCGGTCAGCAGCTCGCCGGGGGCCAGAGCGGTCTCGTACAAGCCGGTCAGGAAGCCAGCCGCCGGGATCCGGCGGACCTGGCCGTCGCGCTGGCACTCGAGCGTGGCGCCCACCGCCATCAGGAATGAGGCCGGGTCGGAGTGCGGGTCGGCGAAGCACAGGTTGCCGCCGAGGGTGCCGACCGAACGGACCCGCACGTTCGCGACGTGGGAGATCATCATGGACATCTCCGGGTAGCGGGCGCGCACCGCGGCGGACGTCTCAACCTCGTGATGCGTGGTGGCCGCGCCGATGCGCAGCAGGCCGCCGGAGCCGTCCGCGACACCGCGCAGGCCGTCCACCCGCTTCAGGTCGACCAGATGCTCATAGGTGGTCAGGCCAAGCTTCATCGCGAGCAGCAGTTCGGTGCCGCCGCAGTAGGCGGTCGCGTCGTCGCCGAGCTCGGTGAGTAGGCGCGAGGCCTCCTCGACGGAGTGTGGGTGGTAGAGACGGAACGGGGGCAGCTTCATCTCGCTCCGGCTTCAGCTGATCTTCAGCTCTTGGATCCGGCGCCACACTCGCTCCGGGGTGAGCGGCAGCGCGTTCATCGGCACGCCCGCGTCGGCCAGCGCGTTGACGATCGCGGCCGGGACCGCGGCCAGCGCGCCCTCGCCGCAGCCCTTGGCGCCGAACGGGCCCGGGCCGTCGCCGTTCTCGACGATCGTGCACGTCATGCTCGCGGGCATGTCTTCGAACGCGGGAATCCGGTAGTCGAGCAGCGTGTCGTTCAGCACCATGCCGTCCGGAGCGAAGTGCATCTCCTCGAACAGGGCGTTGCCGAGGCCCTGCAGAAGGGCGCCTTCATCCTGGCGGGCGACCAGCTGCGGGTTGATGGCCTTGCCCACGTCGGCGACGGTGGACGTGCGCAGCACGGTGATCACGCCGGTCTCCATGTCGACCTCCGCCTCGACCGCGGCGACGCACACCTCCCAGAACACCGGCCCCTCGGCGTAGGAGCCGCTGCCGCCCTCGGGCTGGACGCGGCCGTGCCCGATGAGCTCGCCGCCGTCGAAGCCGAACCGGGCGCGGACGAGTTCGCCGTGGGTAATCGACCGGCCACCCTGATCCTCGATCCGGCCCTCGGCCGTCCGCAGCAGCCCTGGCGGTGTCTCCAGCTTGACCGTGGCCGTCTCGAGCAGCGCGTCCAGCACGCTCTGCGCGGCCCGCTGGACGGCCAGGCCGGCCACCGTGGTTGACCTGCTCGCCCCGGTGGACCGGTCGTAGGGCGTGTACCTGGTGTCGGTGCCGCGCATCACCACCTTGCTGACCGGGCTGTTGAGCACGCCCGCGGCGATCTGCGCCATCACGGTGCGGGCGCCCTGGCCGAGTTCGGTGGTGCCGACCAGCACGGTGACCGAGCCGTCCGGGCCCATGCGAACCGTGGCCATGGAGACAGGCTGGGCGCCGGCCGCGAGCAGGCCCACCGAGACGCCCCGGCCGCGACGGTGCCGCCCCCGCGGGGCGGCCTCCGGTGCCCGGGGATAGACGTCCGCAGAGCTGTCCGACCAGCCCACCTCGGCGGCCGCTTTTTCCACGTCGCCGATCAGGTCCGCGTCGAGCGGCTTGCCGCCCGGGCGGACCTCCTCCCCTGGCCGCAGCAGGTTCCTGCGCCGGATCTCCAGGCGGTCCATGGACAGCCGGCGGGCCACCTCGTCCAGCTGCGACTCTCCGATCCACTGCAGGTGGGTGGCGCCGAACGCGCGGTAGGAGCCGGACGGGCTGGTGTTGGTGTAGACGCAGTGCGCCGCCGACTCCACCGCCCGCCAGCGGTACGGACCCGGGGCGGCGTCGCCGGCCGTGGCGGTGACCCGGGGGCCGTTGTCCGCATACGCCCCGGTGTCCATCCAGGCCTCCGCGCTGCGGCCGAGCAGGGTGCCGTCCGCGGCGGCCGCGGTGCGCATGCGGCACTTCATGTTGTGGCGGCGGGTGGTGATCATGGACTCGTTGACGCTGTTGAGGATCCGCACCGGCCGCCCGGCCTTGCGCGCGATCGCCGCGGTCAGTGGCTCCATCTTGGTGTAGGACTTGCTGCCGAAGCCGCCGCCGAGGAACGGGACGATCACCTGGACCAGGTCGAGCGGCAGCCCGAACAGCCCCGCGATCTCCTGGCGGACCAGGAACGGGTGCTGGCAGGAGGACCACAGGGTCAGCTCGCCGCCGCGCCAGTGCGCGATCGTGGTGTGGGTCTCCATCGAGTACTGGTAGACGGCGGGGAAGGTGTACTCTCCCTCGACCACCACCGAGGCGTCGGCGAAGGCACCGTCAACGTCGCCGCGCCGAAACGAGTAGCTGTAGCAGATGTTGCCCTCGGCGTCGGGCAGGTCGCCCAGGCCGTGGGAGGCGCCGGGCCGGGCCACCTGGTCGTGGACCAGCGGGGCGTCCTCGGCGAGGGCCTGGTCGAGGGACGCCGCGACCGGAAGCTCCTCGTACTCGACGTCGATGTACGCGACCGCCGCGTCGGCGGCCGCCTGGGACTCCGCCGCCACCACTGCCACCGGCTCACCAGCGAACCGGACCTTGCCCAGGGCCACGATCGGCCGGTCCCGCAGCGCGTGGCCGTAGTAGGGGTCCAGGTCGGACAGGTCCTCGGCGGTGAGAATGGCGACCACGCCCTCGGCCTTCTCAGCGGCCGCGGTGGAGATGGACGTGATCCGGGCGTGCCCCGCCTGGCTGTGCAGGATCGCGCCGTAGAGCATTCCGGGCAGCCGGATGTCCCCGGTGTACTCGGCCTGGCCGGCCAGCTTCAGCCGGCCGTCGGCGCGCTCGACGCTCTGCCCGACGGCGTTCATGCCGGGTCGCCGAGGAGTTCGGTGAGTGAGTCGAGGATCGAGTGGTAGCCGGTGCAGCGGCAGAGATTGCCGTTCATCGCCACCGCGATCGCACCGCGGCCGCCGTCCAGGCCCCGGCCGGCCAGCGCCTTGGCCGTCAGCAGCATTCCCGGCGTGCAGAAGCCGCACTGGACGGCGGCGTGCCGCATAAATGCCTCGACCGCGCGGCGGTGGAAGTCCGAGCCCACCAGGCCCTCGATCGTCTCCACCTCGCGGGAGTCGATGTCGGCGGCCAGGAAACAGCACGAGCTCACCGGGTTCCCGTCCACCAGCACCGTGCAGGCCCCGCACACCTCGACCTCGCAGGACTGCTTGGTGCCGGTCAGGCCGAGCCGGTCGCGCAGGAAGTCGAGCAGCAGTTCCTGCGGGGCGACTTCTCCCTCGAAGTGCCCGCCGTTGATCGTCGCCTGAACCCGCTCCGTCATATAGGGGTGTCCAGCATACGGCACCAGTCTGACCAGTATTCTTCGGCGAATTCCTCCTGGTATTTGCTGGCCGACAGCTCGCGGGCCACATCACTCGCGACCGGCACCGTCTCGCCGAGGGTCCGTGCGATGAACTGGATCCGTGCCGCACGCTCCAGGGTCAGCGCGGTCAGCACCGCCCAGCTGACATCCTCGCCGGCCGCCAGGATGCCGTGGTTGCGCAGCAGCACCGCCCGGCCGCTGCCCAGCGCCCGGGCCACCCCCTGGCCGTCCTGCGGCGTAGTCACCAGCCCGGCGGTGCCGTCGAAGACCGGTACCCCGTCCGGGAACAGCAGGCCGTCGTGGGAGAGCAGCTCGAGGCCGCCGACCGTCGCGCCGAGCGCGATCGAGTACATCGGGTGGGTGTGGATCACCGCGCCGACGTCCGGCCGGGCCAGGTACGTCTCCAGGTGCATGATCGTCTCGAGGTGTGCGCCCGGGGTCAGGTACCCGTCCGGGTCGTCGAGTGCGATGTCGATGACGTCCTCGGACCGCACGTCGCGCAGCGCCTTGCCCTTGCGCTTGATGTAGACCGTGCGCCCGTCCGGCCCGCGGACGCTGGCGTGGCCCAGGGTGAGGTCCTCCTGGCCGAACCTGGCGATGATCCGGCAGGCCAGCACGACCTGCCGGACCGCATCCTCCGCCGTGGCCGGCGGCCGCGCCCCTGGGTAACTCACCGCCGCTCCGTCGGCGGATAACCGGGCGAGGGGAAGGAGAAGACCATGACCAGGTCCTCCTCACCGGGGTTCACCACCGTGTGCCAGAGCCGGGCCGGGACGTAGAGCGCCTGCCCGGCGGTCACCGGGACATCCCCGGTCTCCAGCCGGATCACGCCGCTGCCGCTGACGATGTAAGCCAGTTCCTCGACCGAGTGCGACAGGTCGGCCGTCGCGGTATCCGGCTTGAACACCGAGTAGCCGAGGGCCGAGACGTTCCCGCCGACCGTCTCCTCCGCCACCAGGACCCGGGACCAGCTGCCGCCCGCAAGCTCGACGGGCGGCACGTCGGCCAGCGTCACTACCGTGATGGCGTTCAAAGCTGCCAGACCCCGTCCTTGACGAGGTATTCGCCGGTATCAAGGATCTGCAGCGACACGTTGTGGCACACGCCATCCAGGTGCAGGACGCTCCGGTTCTGGCCACCGGGGTAGCAGTTCTGGTTGTCGCCGAGAGCGAAGTGCACGGTGCCCTTCCGGCCCTTCTCCGACGGATCGCCCACCGGCGCGAAGTCGCTCGTGCCAAACGCGAACTCGGCAACGGTCTCGGTCCCGGGGACGCCGGTGATGACGTCGAGCAGCCGCCGCGCTTCCGCGCCGCCCTCGATGGCCTGGTACTTGCCGGACTCCACGTGCCAGGTGATCGGGTTCTCCACGTGGCGGGGAATGCCGATGCCGAGCATGTTGCCGTCGATGACGATGGTGCCGTTGGTCTGGTCTTCCACCGCGGCGTAGGCCACCTCGCCCCAGAGCGGGGCGGGTCCCATCATCGCGCCCGGCTGCTTGACCGGGACCACCTCGAGCGCGGGCCGTCGTTCGATGCTGACAGTCACGTCGGTGCCGGCCGGGGAGGTGACCCGTACCCGCTTCTTGCCCTCGAGCCGGGCGATGGCCTTCTTGGCGTTGCCGATCGTCGCCTCGATGTCAGCGACCGAGATCGGCCAGCGGCCGAAACCCTCCTCGATGGATCCGATGCGGGCCATGTTCGCCACCGATTCCTTGACCGCGGGCACGTGCGCGAAGCGGTTGGCCCACTCCAGGTTCGTCATGATGATGATCTGGTCGGAGGTGACCATGGCCTGGTGCAGGTTGCGCGGGGGCACCATGGGGAAGTGCGTGTCCGCCAGGGCGCGGCGGATCTGTGTCTCGTTGTTGGCCACGATGGGCAGGCCGCCGCGCTCGGAAACCACGGTCGCCACGATCTCTGCCTCCGGCTTGCGCCGGTCGTCGGTGATGATCGTGACGACGTCGCCCTCCTTCACCTCGAAGCAGGTGTCCACTACCAGTTCGGCCGAGGCGCGCATCTGCGCTTCCGTGCGAGGTTCCGCTGTCATTGGGGCGAGCCTTTCTCTTCGAGGGCCGGGAGGACATCGGCGGCGAAGCGCTCCACTTGGCCGAACTGGTCAAGAGCGCCGAAGCGGCAGACGAAGTGATCCACTCCGGCTGCACTGAACCGGCGGAACCAGTCCGCCACGGTCTCCGGGGTGCCCGTGGGCCCCCAGTTGGACAGGTCGACGGACTTGCTGAGCTCCGGGTAGTAGCTGGAGATGTACTCGCCAAACGCACGCGATGCCTGCTCGGTCGAGTCGCCGATGTTCATCGTGACCTGGTAGGAGACGGTATATCTGGAGAAGTCCTCGCCGAGGTCGGCGGCCGCCTTGCGCAGCGCGCTGATCTGCTCGGCCACCTCCTCCGGGTGCATGGCCCGGCAGCAGGTCATCCAGCCGTCGCCGTACTTGATCACCCGCGCGCAGGCGTCGTGCATCCGCTTTTTGGCGACCTCGGGGGCCAGATCACCGGTCAGCCTGATGTTCGAGACCACCCACGTCAGCGGCGGCTGCTGGACCGGCATCAGCGGGCCCATCTCGGTGCCGGAGTAGAACGAGACGTCGTCGAAGTCGTAGTACTCGCCGTGGTAGGTGACCTTGCCGGTCGTCCACAGCGAGCGCAGCACGGCCAGGCCCTCCTCGAAGACCGCTGCGCGCTTGCCGAACGGCAGGCCGAGGGCCTCGAACTCGCGGCGCACGCCGTGCTCCGGGTTGCCCATGCAGGCGCCGAGCACCGTCCGGCCGCCGCTCAGCTGGTCCAGCGTGGCCCACTCCAGCGCCAGGTAGAGCGGGTTCCGCGTCGAGGTGACCAGGCACGCCGTGCCGAGCTTGGCCTGGGAGGTCCGCTGCGAGATCGCCGACAGCAGGCTGATCGGCTCGTACCGTGGCTTGGAGAACAAGCTGTCGCCCACCCAGACAGAGCCGAAACCCCGCTGCTCAGCGAGTTCGGCCAGGTCGAGCACATCCGCCAGGGTGTAGTCGGAGGTGATCAGCGGTTCACGGTTGTTCAGGTTGACGCCAAACTCCATGTGTCCTCCGGGATCGCTCAGACTCCGGGGCCAACGTAAGTCGCAAAACTGCCGACTGTCAACAGATGACTCATGGCGAAGTGCTAAGCCTGGCTCGCTCGTGAGTGCGCCGCTACAGGGCGCACAGAAGGAGGTGCGGATCGGCGGCGGTTCCGGTCCGGCGAAGCGCCGGGGGAGCGCCGGGCGGTGTGATGGGTGATGCGAAGCGCCGGGGGAGCGCCGGGCGGTGTGATAGGTAATAGGTCCATCCGGCACAGGCCGCGATCTGACATCCGGGCCGCCCGCCTCTCCGCGCTGGCGACGGACTTCGGCTCGCCCGACACATGGTAGTCTGTGTCAGGTTCCAACTGTAATCTGTCAACAGCTAGATAAGCAATCGCTCCAGCGGAGTGCCTAGATCAGTGATCCCGTCCGGCCGGCGCTGGAGTGCCGGGCCGATCACGACATGGGAGGGAGGCCATCCATGATCGTTTGTGAGCGTGGATGCGGATACCTTCCTTATGGCGCGGCCGGGGCACCTGTTTCCCTGAGTGTCCGAGGAGCCTGGCTACCGCGAGCGGCTCAGGGCCGCTGCGCCGGTGATTCTTGCCGGGTTGGCGAACGACGGTTACTGCGCCACCCACAACCGCTAGTACTGGGGGCTGAAGCTGTGCCTAGCGCTGCGCGACCGGATCGTGCCGTGGCGAGCAGGCGCGTCGCCCAGCATGTGCTGGCCATGGCAGCGCGCGTCTGGCACAACCGCTCTATCAGCGCCACAACTGGACGTTCAGCGATCGGCTGCGACCACTGAACCGCGAGGATCACTGATCTAGGGAGGCCCGGTGACTCCGGCATTTGACAACTCAACGCTGTGGCAGCGGGTGTACGAGCACCTTCACGCCGAGATCATGGCGAATCGCCTGCCGCCCGGCACCGAGCTGTCTGAGGTAGCGCTGTCCAAGCAGCTGTCGGTCAGCAGGGGCCCGATCCGCGAGGCGATGGGCAGGCTCGCGGCCGACGGCCTTGTGACCGTGCGGCCGCGGCGCGGCGCCGAGGTCCGGGCGATCACGCCCCGCGAGCTGGTCGACGCCTACCAGGTCCGGGAAGCGCTGGAGGTCCTCGCCGTCAGGCTGGCCGTGCCGCGGGTATCCGAGTCAGACCTGGATCGTCTCAGCGAGCTCGTGGACAAGATGGCCGCGCACGCGAAGAACGACGCGGTCGCTGACTTCTTCGCGGCCAACGTCTCGTTCCATGACTTGCTGTGCGAGCTCAGCGGAAACGAGAAGCTGGTGGAGGTGCACCGGCGCCTGGTCGCCGAGACCGGCCGGTTCCAGCCGCAGACGCTGGCCCTGCGGGGCAACCTGGAGAACTCCGTCAGCGAGCACCGCGCGATCCTCGCGGCCATCAGGGAGCGCGACGCGGACGAGGCCGCAGCGCTGGCCGCGGCGCACGTCCGGGTCCCCGGCGAGCGCCTGCGGGAATCCCTCGGTGCGCAGGACTGGGACACCCTGACCGCCAGCGGCACCGCGAGCTGACAGCTGCGCTGCTAGCGGCCGTCGGCGAGCACGGCAAGCGCGGCTTCGAGGCCCTCGCCGATGCGGACGTCGGCACCAAGGTCGGCCAGGGTGCGGCCCAGTGCCGCCAGCCCGACCACCGGATACATCGAGTTGGCGGACGGGCCCATGTGACCGATCCGGACGAGGTTTCCGGCGCCCTGCCCGTGGGAGATCATCACGCCGTAGTGAGCCCTCGCGTGAGCCCGGACGGCCTCATGATCGATCCCGTCGGGAACCTTGATCGCGGTCACGCAGGCGGCCGCGATTTCCTCGGTCTTCGGCCAGATCTCCAGGCCCATCGCCCGGACCCCGGCCCGGCACGCCGCCCCGGCGCGGTGGTGGCGGGCGAACGCGGCCTCCAGCCCCTCCTCGAGCAGCTGGTCGCACGCGGCCTCAAGGCCGTTGATGTCGTTCACCAGCGGCGTGAACGGGAACCGGCCCTCGCCGTGCCATCGCTCGCGCCAGTCCAGCAGGGACAGGTACGAGGCCCGCGGCGCATCGGGATTCGCCTCGATCATCTTCCACGCCGCGTCGCTGACCGAGACCAGCGCGATACCCGGCGGCCCGGCCAGGCACTTCTGCGGGCCGGCCACGCAGACATCCAGCTGCCAGGCGTCCACCTCGAACGGCACGCCGCCCAGCGAGGACACGGCATCCACCAGTGTCACCGCGCCGTGCGCCCGCGCGATCGGGCCAATCGCCGAGCAGTCGTGCAGGGTTCCCGACGGCGTCTCCGAATGGACCACGGCCACCAGCTCAATTCCCGGGTGGGCGTCGAGGTAGTCGGCCACCGCTCCCGGATCGACCACGTCGTTGTATGCGACCTCCAGCTCGGCCACATCCGCGCCCAGCGCCTTGAGCCGGGTGCCCATGCCCTTGCCGAAGACCCCGGACGCCAGGTTCAGCACCCGCATCCCGGGGCGTACGAGGGAGCGGGCCGCCGCCTCCAGGCCGAGGACAGCCTCGCCCTGCAGCAGGATGATTTCGTTCTGCGTCTGGAACAGCTGTCCGACCTTCGCCTCGGTGCGCCGGAAGGTCTCCAGGAAGACTGGGTCGTAGTGATACGTTATCGGGCTGCCAAGCGCCGCAAGCGTGGCCGGGGATGCTGCCGTGGGCCCTGCGGTTAGCGTGAAATCCGGATCGCGCATTCCTGGCCAGTCCTTTCAGTAGGCAAATCCGATTCTCTTCCGCTGCGGCCAGAGCAATCCGCGCTGCCGCGCCGGCCCGCTGATGATCGGCGTGCGCCCGGCGTCACCGGCCGCCGAAGAAAAGACGCTGAGCGTTGTCGTGCAGAACCGCTTGCACGCCGGCGTCATCCAGTCCGCTCACTTTGACCTTCAGCATCTCAACCGACGGATCGTGGAACGGGGCGTCCGATCCGTACAGCACGCGATGACCCACCCGCTCGACTGCTGCGGCGATCTTCGCGTGTTCCGGCATGCCGGATGTTTCCAAATAGACGTTGGGATGCCGGTCTGCAATGTCGATACAGGCATTGATGTAAATAATGTTGCCGTGGCCCATGTGGCCAAGAATCACCTTGGCCTCGGGGAAGTTGACGATGAGCTCCTCGATGCTCCACGGCAGGGTGAATATCGGGTGCCCGCAGTGGATCAGCACCGGAATGTCCCGCTCCACAAGAAGCTCGATCAGCGGGTGAACCAGTGGGTCGTTGGGGTGATACCCGTCCAGCAGCGGGTGCATCTTGACCCCGAGGAATTTAGGATGATCGAGGAAGGTGGCAGCCTCCTCGACGAAGCCCGGCTGCTTGGGGTTGGCCCAGTAGAAGCCGTAGGCCGGCTCGATCCCCTCAATGACCTCCCGGACCATGGCGTTGTTGGGATGGAAGACCATGCCGGCGTCGATCTGATGCTTGCTGAAAATTCCGGCCAGTCCCTCGGCATCGAGGCGCACATTGAACAACGGGAACTCGCCGACATGCATGTGCGCATCAATAGTCACAGATTCACCCCAGGGTGACGAGAGGCAGCTTCCTTCGGCTGATTCCAGCACCGAATCGGGTTAGCTGTCAACTGCTAGCTGATGACAACTAGCGACCCAACGCGGACATGGGGACGGCCTTCCCTGGGCTGATGGGAGCGGCTGCACGACCCCGGTCGGGCTGCGGAATGCGCATCGCGGTGGCCGGCATCCCGCAGCGCCAGGGATGCCGCTTGAGGACATCTGCTGGTCCTCGATCACCTCCGCGGCAGGCCGGCCTCCTCCAGCATCCCGAAGAGCTCGGCATCGCCGGATTCCCGGATGTTGTTCGCACGGAACGGGTGACCCGAACTGGCCGCCACCATCGCGTCTGCCGCGTCGGTCCCAGCCAGGCCCGGCGGAAACACCGGCCGGAAGCCGAGCGAGCGGTAGAGGGGTCCGATCTGCGCAATCAGCGACCTCGTCGCCGGCGCGGAGGCCTCCTCGTTGAAGCGCGCGACATAGGGCAGCAGGATGCCGTTCTTCAGCCCGTGCGGCAGGTGGACAGACGGCGCCGTCGAGAGCGCGTGCACGAGGGTGAGCCCGCTGTTACCGCAGGCCATGTTCGCCGCGCAGCTCGCATCGATCAGGCGCTGCAGGGATTCGTCATTGTCCCCGCTGCGGTTCGCGCCGTTGCGCGCTCCCTCCGCGACTTCGGGGAGGACCTCAATGATCTCCCGTGCCGCGGCCTCGCCGAGTGCGGCCGTGAACCAGGATCCGCGCCTGGCCCACTGCGCCTCCATCGCGTGCGACAAGGCGTCGAGCCCCGCATACAGGAGCGGATCACGGGGAAGCCGTCGCAGCACGGTCCCGTCGAGGATGGCGACGCGAGGCTCGCAGCCGTCGGCCCGCACGACGAGCTCGTCCTTCCTGCCGGGCTCGTGCAGGACCAGCACCTTGGACACCTCGCTGCCGCTCCCCGCCGTGGTCGGGATCGCGATCGTCGGTGCCGGAGGCGCCGGGACCTGGCTAACGCCCTGGTACGTGTCGATGCGGCCGTCATTGGCCAGCCGGATCGCCGTGGCCTTTCCCACGGCCAGGGCGCTCCCGCCGCCAACGGCCAGCACAAGGTCGCACTCGGCAGCACGGGCCGCGGCGGCCGCGTGCTCTGCCGCCGCCACATCCGGATCCGGGTCGACCAGCAGCGTCACGGCGATCGCGCTGCTGTCCACGCCCTGCAGCACCTCGGCCAGCAGGCCAGCGTCGGCCACGCCCCGGTCTGCGACCACCGCGAGCCGGCGCGCGCCGGACTGCTCCACTTCGCCGCTGAGCCGGGCGAGGCTGCCCAGGCCGCTGATCACCTTCGTGCCGACTGAGAACTCGGTCGGGCTCAACGTCCGTCACCTGCCCTCTTGCTGCCGTGCTGCCGTGCTGCGGGCCGGTTTACATCCTCGCGAACGCGGCCCGCGGGTCACCCAGCTTCAGGTGCACCGCCTTGGTCTCCAGGTAGCTGAACAGCTCGTCGCGGCCTTCCTCGCGGCCGATCCCGCTGTCCTTCGTGCCGCCGAACGGGGTGCCGAAGTAGTGGATGGTGCTGTCGTTCACCCAGACGTATCCGGCGTCCAGCCGGTCGGCGGTCTGGTGTGCCAGGTCCAGGTCCCTGGTCCATACGCTGGCGGTGAGGCCGAGCTCCACGGCATTCGCCAGCTCGATCATGTCGTCGTAGTCATCCCACGGCAGGATGCTGATCACCGGCCCGAAGATCTCCTCGCGGGCGATCGACATTTCTCCCCGGACGTCGGCGAAGACGGCCGGAGTCACGTAGTAGCCGCCCGAGGGCGCGCCCGCCGGGTGCTCGCCGCCCGTCACGAGCGTGGCGCCCTCCCGCACGCCCGCCTCGAGGTAGCGGTTGACCCTCTCGTACTGCTGGGCGCTGACCAGCGGGCCCATGTCGGTGCTGTCGTCGTAGGCAACGCCAACCGTGTAGCCGCGAAGCTGCTCGGCCGTGCGGGCGACGAATTCGTCGTAGCTGCGCCGGTGCACCAGCACCCGCGAATTGGACCCGCAGGACTGGCCCTGGCACGTCGTGAAGTTCATCCCGAAGATCGCGCCGGCCACTGCCTCCTCGGTGTCCGCATCGGGGAACACGACCATCGCATTCTTGCCGCCCAGCTCCAGCGAGATGTGCTTGACGTGACCGGACTCGGCCGCCCGGCGCTGGATGACCAGGCCGGTGGGAACCGAGCCGGTGAAGGCGAGCCGCTTCACGGCCGGGTGGCTTACCAGCGCGTCACCGGCGTCGGCGCCTCCGGTCACCACGTTGACCACCCCCGGCGGGAACGCCTCAGCGAACAGCTGGGCAAGCGCCAGCGAGGAGAGCGATACCTGCGGAGCCGGCTTGAGCACCACCGTGTTGCCGGTAATCAGCGCCGGCAGCGGCCGTGTCGCGGCGAACATCACCGGATGGTTGAACGCAGTGATCCGTCCCACGACCCCGTACGGCCGGTACGTCGTGTAGTGCAGGCGGCCGGGGCTGCCAGGGATCACCTCGCCGGACAGCCAGCGGGCCAGCTGCGGCCAGCCCGTCAGATACGGCTTGCACAAGTCGATGTCGATGCGCATCGCGCGCACCGGATTGCCCGAGTCCAGCGCGTCCAGCATCGCGAGTTCTTCGCGCCGCTCGCTCAGCAGCTCGCCGAAGCGGCGGAAGCATTCGGCCCGCCCGTCGACGCCCAGTGCCTGCCAGGCGGGCTGCGCCGCGCCCGCCGCGGCCACCGCGGCGGTCACGTCCGCCGGGGACGCCACCGGCACCTCCCCGACGACCCGGCCCGTGGACGGGTCGATCACCTCGCTGACTGCGGCCTGCCCGGCGTCGGCGAACTCCCCGTCGATCAGCATCCGGAATTCGCGGCCCGCCACATAAGCAGCTACTGGATCTGCAGTCATGCAATCGCCCTGCCTTCCCCATCAATGATCTGCGCCCGTTTCACGACCTCTGACCCCTCGCCCACCACCCCTTTCCCCTTCGCATCCGTGGCCCGCCAGGTGCTCCGGCCACGCGAACCGGCCCCCGCGCGCGCGGCCGCCTGCGTGCATCACGGGATGGACGGCTGGCCCGGCGCTGACACCGGCAGGAGACGCCGCCAGGGTACTGGCGTGAAGGGACAGATCGAGCAACGCACGCTCGGGCCCACGTTGCTGTGCTCATCAACGGTCACAGCGCACCCCTGCCAGCGAACGGGGAAGGTCACGGCGATTCCAGCATTGTTGGCCGCCTGCTGTCAACTGTTAGCTAGAGACATGGGGTCTTCGCTGGATCGGCCGGTAGCGTCACATACGGGCGCGCGAGGGCGGTCGGCAAGTCTACTGACGATTGTTGACAGTCCACACCAAGTGATTGTAATCTCTGGCCTGTCTGCGGTCAGGGATGCTTTCGCCAGTCCGGCAGGACCTTCTGTCCTTGCTGGCCTGGAGGGGATTCGTGGCCGTCGGCTCCGCGCCGGTGTCCTTTCGCACAAGTCAATTCAGGGCCGACATCGAGCGATCCAGGCTTCGGCCGGGAGGTCACCCACTACTCAGATATCCGCACGTGGCACAGGGGAGAGGAGCTTCCTACATGTCTGACGTGAGGGCGAGTTCCAGCGAAAAGCTCGGTGAGATCGAGGTCCGCTCCATTGACTACGTCCCCGAGGACGAACGTCACGGGCGGGTGCGCGATCAGTTCACGCTCTGGTTCAGCGCGACGCTGACGATTCTGGGCATCTTGCTCGGGGCCATCGCGGTCGAGATCGTCGGGAACTTCTTCTGGGGCGTCCTCGCGTGGGCCATCGGCACGGTACTAGGGCTGCTGCTGGTCGGCTTCCATGCCGTGCAGGGCCCGAGACTCGGCGTCCCGCAAATGATCCAGAGCCGCGCTCAGTTCGGGTTCTACGGATCCCTGTTCGTCCTGGCAGCCTCCGTCGTGCTCGACTTCGGTTACCTGGCAGCCCAGATGGTCGTCCAGGCGCAGTCCATGAACGTGATGATCTCGAGCGTCAGCATCCCGGTCTGGATCATCATCGTGGCCATACCCGTCGCGTTTCTCGCGCTGTACGGGTACGACTGGGTGCATCGCTGGCAGCGGTGGATGTTCCTGATTCTCGTCGCCACCTTCATCGTGGTCATCATCCAGACGGCGATCTACGGAAGCAGCCATCACTTCCCGCACAGCATGACCGGCTTCCACCTGGCGAGCTTCCCGCTCTTCATGACGGTGGTCGCGCTTGCCGCCACGAACATGCTCAGCTGGGCGCCCTACGTGTCGGACTATTCGCGCTACCTGCCGAAGAACGTCCGCGCCCGCGGGCCGTTCTGGGCGGTCATGCTCGGCAACGCCATTCCCACCATCTTCCTGGGCATCCTCGGCGGCTACATCGGCAGTTTGCTGCCGATCGCCGGCTCGAACGTCCCAGTCGCCGTCAAGGCGATCTGCGGCATCTGGATCCTGCCGATCATGGCGATCAGCCTCATCGGCTCCGACGTGCTGAACGTGTACACCGGCATGCTGGCCATCGCGACGATCGCGAGCTGCTTCCGGGATGTGCGCGACAAGATATCCACGCGCGTCGTCGGCTGCGGCCTGCTGCTCGTCGCGGGCGTGCTGGCGGCCCTCTTCGGCTACACCTCGTTCGTGCCCAAGGTCGAGGAATTCCTCGCCGTCCTGCTGTTCGTCTTCATCCCGTGGTCGGCCATCAACCTCGCCGACTTCTACATCGTGCGGCACGGTAACTACGACGTGCCGTCGTTCTTCACGCCCAACGGCCAGTACCCGGGCTTCATCTGGCACGGCCTGATTCCCTACATCATCGCCGTCGCCGCGGAGGTCCCGTTCATAAGCCAGCAGTTCTACACCGGGCCGCTGGTGAGTTCGCTTGGCGGCGTCGATATCTCGTGGATCGTTGGCGGCGTCGTGGCCTTCGTGCTGTACCTGATAGCCGTCCGGATCGCGCCACCGTCGCCCGCCGGGGTGGGCCTGCACCAGCGTGCCACTCTCGGCCCGGCCGGGGCTGCCGACTGAAACTAGCCGGGCCGCGCGATGCCCCGAGCTTCGCGCGGCCCGGCCATAAGCGACGGTGCAGATGGCTGCAAATGTCCAGACGAGGCGTAGACGGCCCAGACGCGGCTGCGCCATGGTGATCACGAAGGACAGGCGACGGAGGGACGTGCGATGTCTGTAACTGCGCTGTCAGAGAGCGCGCGGAAGTACACGGAGGGCACTACCTCGATGCTGATCGGCGCCGACTGGGTGCAGGCCGCCTCGGGTGAGACCTTCCCCGTATACGACCCGGCCACCGGCAGCGAGATCGCCTCGGCGCCGCGCGGGGCGGCCGAGGATGTCGACAGGGCCGTGGCCGCCGCACGGCGCGCGCTGAAGGGGCCGTGGAAGCGCACTACCCCGCAGGAGCGGGGAAAGCTGATCTGGCGCCTCGGTGACATGATCGAGGCCCGCCTGGAGGACTTCGCTCAGATCGACTCGCTGGACAACGGCAAGCCCATCAACGAGGCCCGCTTCTTCGATGTGCCGTTCACCGTTGACATGCTGCGCTACTTCGCCGGCTGGCCGACGAAGATCACGGGCGACACCATCCCGGTCTCCTTCCCCGCCACGCTCGGCAATTCCTACCACGCCTACACGCTCCGCGAGCCGATCGGCGTCGTCGGGGCCATCGCCCCGTGGAATCTGCCGCTGCTGGCCGTGGTCAAGAAGCTAGCTCCTGCCCTGGCCGCGGGCTGCACGATCGTGATCAAGCCGGCCGAGCAGACGCCGCTGTCGATAGCGCTACTCGGACAGCTGGCGCTCGAGGCCGGAATCCCCGAGGGCGTCGTCAACTTCGTGACCGGGTATGGCGAGGAGGCCGGCGAGGCCCTGGTCCGCCACCCTGGCGTCGACAAGATCAGCTTTACGGGATCATCTGAGGTAGGCAAGCAGATCGTCCGGAACGCCGCTGGCACGCTCAAGCGCGTATCGCTCGAGCTGGGCGGGAAAGCACCGAACATCATCTTTGCCGACGCGGACCTCGAAGCCGCGATCCCGGCTGCCTGCATGGCCGGATTCGTCTGCCAGGGCGAGAGCTGCATTGCCGGCGCCCGCCTGTACGTTCAGCGGGCGCATTATGACGACGTCGTCGCCGGGATTGCCGACTACGCGAAGTCGCTGAAGATCGGCCCCGGGCTGGACAACGAGACGCAGATGGGTCCCCTGGTCTCCCAGGAGCACTTCGATCGCGTGTCCCGGTATATCCGTCTGGGACGCGAGGAGGGCGTCGAGATCGTGACCGGCGGAGCCCGGTGGGGCAACAACGGTTACTTCATCAAGCCCACCGTCATGGTCAACGCCTCCAGCGACATGCGGGTCGCCCGGGAGGAGATATTCGGCCCGGTGATAGCGGTGATCCCGTTCGACAGCGACGAGGAGGTGCTGGAGGCGGCCAACGACACCCGATTCGGGCTGGGGGCGGGCGTGTGGACACAGGACGTGACGCGAGCGCACCGGGTGGCCGCGGCGCTGGAGTCCGGCCAGGTGTGGGTCAACTGCTATCAGGCCTGCGACTCGGCTCTGCCGTTCGGCGGCTACAAGGAGTCTGGCTGGGGACGCGAGACCTGCCGAGAGACCATGGACGAGTACACCGAGCTCAAGACCGTTGTGGTCAACCTCGGGCCCACCACCTGACCGGGGGAAATGCCGTGAGGAACCCGTTCTACGAGTACTCGCCGATCGTTCGCCGGCCGCCGTTCGAGCTCCCCGGCGGCTCCCGCCTGGCCCTCTGGTTCGGCGTGGCAATCGAGCACTACCCGTGGGGGAAGCCGGGGCTCAGCCTCGTGCCGTACACGGCTGACCTGGTGCCGGATCCGATGAACTACGGGTGGCGGGACTACGGGCCGCGGGTGGGCGCATTCCGGCTCATGGACATCCTGGATCGGGCCGGTATCCCGGTGACGGGCATCGTCAACAGCGATGCCTGCACCGAGTATCCCGGCCTCATCGAGGAGGCGCTCGAGCGCGGCTGGACGAGCTGGGTCGCGCACGGCGACAACAACTCCACCTGGCAGGTCGACCTCGAGCGTGACGCGGAGGTCGAGCTCGTCAAGAAGGTCACGAGCACGATCGAGGCCGCCGTCGGGCACCCGCCGGCGGGCTGGATCGGGCCGGCGCTGACCGGGACGATGAACACGTTCGACGTGATAGCAGAGGCTGGCTACCGGTACACGATCGACTGGGCGGACGACGATCAGCCGCACTGGGTGAACGTCTCCAGCGGGTCGCTGGCTTCGATTCCCTACCAGCGGGAGCTCAACGACGTCGTCGCGTTCATGCTGCATCACGAGACCGGCGCGGAGTTCGCGCAGTCGATCCTCGACGCCGTTGACCAGATGCTCGCCGACCCGGGTGACCACGGGCGTGTGCTGGGAGTCGGTTTCCACCCGTTCCTTGTTGGCCAGCCATGGCGCGCGATCCACCTGGCTCGCGCGCTCGAGCAGCTGCGCGACCGCGATGGTGTGTGGCTGACCACAAGCGATGCGGTAGCGGACTTGTTCTTTGAGTCCAGCGCCGCCGACACGAACCCAGAGGGCGCATCGCCGCCATAGCCGCATGCGATGGTGGCCGGTGGCCCGGCCGATGGCGAGCAAGAGGGAAGCGATGGACGGTTTTGACTACATCGTCGTCGGTGGGGGGAGTGCGGGCTGCGTCGTCGCGGCCAGGCTCGCGCAGGATCCCAGTGCCCGGGTGCTGCTCCTGGAGGCCGGGGGCTCGGAACGCACCCGCGCCACGACCGTTCCCAACGCATGGCCGGAGAACCTCGGCTCGGCGGCGGACTGGGCCGGCGTCACCGTCCCGCAGGCCGAGGCAGGCCCGGTCACCTACCCAAGGGGCCGCACCCTGGGCGGATCCGGCGCGATCAACGGAATGGCGCACGTCCGTGGCAACCGCCGCGTCTACGACGACTGGGCGGCGGCAGGGGCGAAGGGCTGGGCGTTCGCGGACCTGCTGCCGTACTTCCGCCGGACCGAGTGCGCGCCCGGACGCGATCCGGAACTCCGTGGCCGCGACGGGCCGATACGAGTGGCCCCGGTGCCGGAGACGAGCCGGCACCCAGTCGCCGCCGCGTTCGCGGCAGCGCTGACCGCATCGGGCTGGCCAGCAACCGACGATCTGAGCGGGCCGAACCAGGAAGGCGTCTGCTGGGTCGACCTGGCCATCGCCGACGGCGAGCGCGTCAGCCCCGCCGATGGCTACGTGCGGCCGATGCTGGGCAACCCCAACCTGGTCGTCCGCGCCGACTGCCTCGTCACCCAATTAAGATTCACCCGCGGCAGGTGCACTGGCGTCAGCTACGTGCGCAACGGAGCGCCAGCGCTGGTGAGCTGCTCGCGTGAGGTAGTCCTTTGCGCTGGGGCCATCGGCACGCCGCAGTTGCTGATGCTCTCCGGGATTGGCCCGGCAAATCGACTACGCAACCTTGGGATAGGCGCGGTGGCGGATGCCGGACAGGTTGGCGAGAATCTCCAAGATCACCCCATTGCACTAACGTCGTACGCCACCGAGAATGCGCTGCCGGTCAGCCGGTACAACCACGGCGAGATGTACGCGGCACTGCGCAGCGGGCTTGGAGGCACGGTCCCCGACCTGCACCTGTTCTCGATCCTGCTTCCGCTGACGGCCGCGGGGAACGAGCCTCCGCCGACCGGATACGCCCTGGTTGCTTCCGTGGTGGCGCCGGAAAGCCGAGGCTCGGTCCGGCTCGCATCTGCGCACCCGCAAGCGTCTCCCCTGATAGACCCGGGTCTTCTGCGCACCGCGCGGGACCTGGACGCGCTGGCTGCCGGGGTGACGATCGTCCAGCAAGCGACGTCGGGCCGGGCCTTCTGGGGCGAGTTCCCGCGGGAGCACCATCGCAAGCTTTACCCGGGCCCGGACGTGCGGACGGCCGCCGACGTGCGGGACTACGTCCGGCACGCGGTGGGCAGCTACTACCACCCGGTCGGCACCTGCCGGCTGGGCCGGGACGACCGCGCAGTAGTGGACCTGCAGCTCCGAGTGCAGGGGATAGACGGGTTGCGGGTCGCGGATGCGTCGGTGATGCCCGCGATCCCCAACGCGCATCCCCATGCGACGGTCCTGGCCATCGCGGAAAGGGCAGCCGACCTGATTACTTCTCAAAAATAGGTCACTCCGCAGACCGCTCACGGAAGGGGCGACGAGATCATGGCCGACACCGCAGCAGCAAACGATGAACTCGGCAGACATCTCGAGAGCCGTCACATCGACGTGATCCCCGCCGCCGAGCGGCACGGGAAGCCATGGCACCAGTTCGCCTTCTGGTGGGGCGGGAACGTCAACGTCTTCAACCTCGTTATCGGCGCGGTCGTGGTAGAGATCGGCCTGACCTTCTCGTGGGCGGTCATCGCCATAGCCGTCGGCACATTAATCGGCGCACTACTCATAGCGCTGCACGCCACTCAGGGGCCGGTGCTCGGCGTTCCGCAAACCATCCAGAGCCGCGGGCAGTTCGGGTTCTACGGCTCGGCATTCTTGTTTCCCTGCGTCCTGCTCCTCAACGTAGGATTCATCGCCGCTCAGCTTGTCATCCAGTCGCAGAGCATGCAGGGCGTCGTGAGTTCTGTGAGCATCCCGTGGTGGGCAGTGATCCTCACCGTCCCCGCGGTGGTGATCGGCATATTCGGTTACCGCTGGATCCACCGCGTGATGCGGGCGACGGCGGTCATCGTGGGGATTTCGCTGCTCATCATGCTCATTCAGGCCCTGACCTACGGCTCGCTGCCGGCCCACGAGACCAGCACGACAGCGCCGCCGGCGGGCCTGTTCATGGCTGGCGTGGCACTGCTTGTCATTGACATGCTGTCGTACGGCCCCTTCGTGTCGGACTACACGCGTTACCTGCCTGCGCAGACCAACGGCAAGCGGCTGTTCTGGGCGATCTACGGCGGCAACGTCCTGGCGACCGTGGGATCCTGCGTCATCGGTGCTTACTTCGCCGCCCTGCTGCCGAGCCTCGGAGTAGTCGCCGCGGTTGGCAAGGTCTCGGGCAAATGGGCGCTGATCGTCATGGCCTTCAGCCTCATTGACGCCTGCACCTTCAACGCATACACGGGCGCGTTCCAGATACTCGCGTTCGGCAATATGTGGCGCCGTTTCAAGGCGGTCTCACTCACCGTCCGGCTCGTGCCCTTCCTGTGCGTCATGGCCGCGGGGCTGGTCGTTGCGCTCCTCGGCTACCAGCACTTCGTGACGAACCTGAGCAACTTCCTGGACGTCCTGCTTGTCATCTTCATCCCGTGGTCAGCGGTAAACCTCACCGACTACTTCGTGATCCGGCACGCTCGCTACGACGTGGAGTCCTTCTTCGTCCCGAACGGCATCTATGGCAAGGTCGCCTGGCGCGGGCTGCTCGCCTACGCGATCGGCCTGGCTGCAGAGTGGCCGTTCGTCTCGCAACCCGATTACATCGGCCCGCTCGTTGCCAAGCTGGGCGGCGCGGACATCTCGTGGATCGTGGGGTGGGTTGTGGCGGCCGCGGTCTACCTGCTGCTGATGCGGGGCGCGAGCAGCAGCGAGCCCGCCGGCGCCAAGGCTATCGGGGCGACGCGGGGGACCGAGCTGGCGTAGGAGCGCATCGGCCATGTCCGAGAGGTAGCGGTGTGCCCGGGTGCTGCGCTCGATGAGTTTCCGGGCTCTTCGCCGTCTCATCTAGCACCAAGCCCAGGCCAGGTAACTTCAGACCCTCCTTCACGATCTGATGGGGGCGAGCGTCGTTCAGCGGAGCATCCGGCTCTAAGGCCGTGGCGGACGCAGAGATAAGGCGTCTTCCCGATGTGGCGGGAGGGGCCTTACGCCGAGTCTCGAAGGTGCGAGGACCGAGGAGGACGAGATGTATCCCTACCTACTGCAGAGCATGGCCGCCGAGCGGGCCAAGGAACTGCGCAAGGAAGCAGCCACGGGGGCTCGGGTCAGGCGGGCCCGTGGAACGCGGGCACGCACCGGATCCGGCATCGCGGCATCCCGCGTGGGTGCCCGGCTCGTTCGGCGGGCAGCGCACTCGTGATCGGGACCGATCGGCGTCTGCGCCCGGCCAGCTGAAGCTGCCGGGCGCAGACAGCCGGTCCAAGCTGGGAGGAACCGATGTACGACGCGAGTTACGCGCCGGGAACGGGCCGCCGCCAGCCGGTGCAGCCGGCCGCGGCCCCGCAGCTGCCCTGCAGCAGCGACCCGGAGCTTTTCTTCGCCGATTCACCACAAGACGTAATGCGCGCGAAGGCGCTGTGCGGTATCTGCCCGGTGCAGTCCGCCTGCCTGGCCGGAGCGCTGCAACGGGGCGAGCCGTTCGGCGTCTGGGGAGGCGCGCTGTTCCTGCACGGGGCTATTGCGGCGGGCAAGAAGCCGCGCGGGCGCCCGCGCAAGGCAGCGCCGGTCGCGCGGAGCGAGGTCATGGCGGGCAGCCCGCAGTAGCCAGGCTGCCACGCCCGGCACGCAGCCCTGACCGGAGCCCAGGCACAGGCTCCGGTCAGGCGCCCTGGCCGGGTCACCGCTGGAGGACGGGCTCTGCCTTGGCCGAAACGGCCGCGGGCACGGGGGAGCGGAGCGGGCCGGAACGCAGCAGCGTGCCGCAGATCACCGCGCCGGCGCCGAAGATGGCCGACGCGACCCAGAACCCGGTGGTGTAGCCGTGGATCAGTGACATCTCGGTCAGCGACGGCGCCGGGCGCCCGTGCACCAGGGTGGCCGGGCTCAGGTGGCTGGTCAGGTACTGCGCAACCGCGCCAGCGAAGATCGTGTTGAGCAGGGATGTGCCGATCGAGCCGCCGACCTGCTGGCCGGTGTTGAGCGTGGCCGAGGCCGCGCCGGCGTCCTGCGGCGCCACGCCGAACGTCCCGGTGTTCATCGACGGCGCGGTCGTGAAGCCGAAACCCAGCCCGGCCAGCAGCAGCGGGCCGAGCACCGCCGACGCGTAGCTCGAGTGCACTCCGATCCTGGTCAGCCATACCAGGCTGCCAGCGGCCAGCAGCATGCCGGCGGTGACCAGCGGCCTGGGGCCGAGCCGGGGGAGCAGTACCACGTTGGACAGGTTGGCGGCCACCACCACCATCGCGATCACCGGCAGGAACGCGACGCCGCTGACCACCGGGGAGTAGCCAAGGGTCTGCTGCATGTAGTAGGTCAGGAACAGGAAGATGCCGAACATGCCCGCGCCGGCGATGAGCACGGCCAGGTAGGCGCCGCCGCGGTTGCGGTCGAGCACCACCCGGGGCGGCAGCAGCGGGCTGGCCGCGCGGGCCTGCCAGAACGCGAACCCGGCCAGCAGCGCCGCGCCGGCGGCCAGGAATCCGTAGGTGGACGGCGTGCCCCAGCTGTGGTTCGCGGCGTTGGAGAACCCGTAGACAAGGCAGAACATCGAGGCTGAGACGGCCACCGCGCCGGGCAGGTCCAGCCGCGGCCTGGTGCCGACGCGCTGGCGCCTGAGCAGCAGCACCGCTCCGATCACCGCGAGCCCGGCGAAGAACAGGTTCACGTACAGGCACCAGCGCCAGGACAGGTACTCGGTCAGGATGCCGCCGAGCACCAGGCCGATCGCGCCGCCGGCGCCGACGATAGCGCCGTAGACGCCGAACGCCTTGCCGCGTTCCTTCGGGTCGCTGAACGTCGTGGACAGGATCGACAGCGCCGCGGGCGCAAGCAGCGCGCCGAACACGCCCTGGGTGGCCCGGGCTGCGACCAGCATGCCGAAGCTGGTGGCCGCGCCGCCGACGGCCGACGCGGCGGCGAAGCCCAGCGCTCCGACCAGGAACGTGGTCTTGCGTCCGATCAGGTCGCCCAGCCGCCCGCCGAGCAGGAGCAGGCTGCCGAACGCCAGCGCGTAAGCGGTGACCACCCACTGCCGGTCCGCGGTGCTGAAGCCCAGGGCCCGCTGCGCGGACGGCAGCGCGATGTTCACGATCGCGGTGTCCAGCACAACCATGAGCTGGGCGAGGCCGACGGTGCCCAGGATCAGCCACCGGCGGCGGTCGAGAGGTGCCTGGATGATTGCGGAGGATGTTGTTTCCATACCGGCGATGCTGCCGACCTGGCGGCCCGCAGTCGTCCTGCACAGGAAGCGACTTTTGCCTGGTCAGCAGGGATGCCGTCCGGCGCCGGCATACCACGCTGGGAGTAGTCGGCAATAGCTACCGAGGGCGGATGCGCTCGAGGGCAGGGTGCCGGGCGTGCTGCTACGCGAATGGGTCCTGAGTTGCCTGGTTCGTTGTGTTGGCGAGTTTGGTGCGGACCCGGCCGATGTCGGGATGCTGGATGTCCTCGCAGATGGCCAGCGCCTGTTGCCAGGCCTCCTTTGCCTGCGTCAACTCGCCGGCAGCGTGGCAGGTGTCGCCGAGGCGGGTGAGGGTGTCCGCTTCAAAGACGCGGTCGCAGTATTCCCGGGATACGCTGAGCGCGCGCTGGTAGCAGGCGGCGGCTTCGGCGAGGTTGCCCAGATGGTGTTCGGCGAGCCCCAGGCTGTCCCAGGCACATCCCTCGACCCAGCGGTGCCCGGTTTCTGCACTCCGGGTAACTGCCCTTCGGCAGAACACACGAGCCTGCTGGTAGTCGCCCAGAAGCCCGTGGCACCAGCCGACGCCGTTGAGCGCTGCGGCCTCGTTCGCTTTGTCGCCGATGGCCTGGTACAGGCGTAGCGCCTGCTCGGCGTGCCCGAGCGCGTCGGCGTACCGGCTCTCGCGTTCGGCTGCGTAGCCGAGATTCTGGTGGACCTTAGCCTGGCCGAGGCGGTCGCCGAGCCGCTGGTACAGCCCGAGGCTGCTTTCTAGGTGGCCGCGAGCTTGATCATGGTCGCCGAGGTCAATGCAGGCGGCTCCCAGGAGACGGCTGCACACGGCCTGCGCGGGGGTGTCGCCTAGGCGGGTCGCGGCGGCCAGCGCGGTGCGCTGGGTCGCGGCCCATTCCTGGCGGTACCCGCGGGCTTGCAGGAAGTTCTTCATGGCCCACGGGAGCTGCCAGGCGTGGGTGTCGAACCCGTATCCGGTGGCGAGGGTGAGGGTGGCGAGCAGGACCTGGTGCTCTGTTTCGAACCAGGCCAGGGCCTGCTGGAGATCGGCGGGCTGCCCGGCAGCGGCGCCGGGCCGGGGCGGGGCGAGGGCCACTGGTTCCTTTGCCGGGTCCAACACGCGGGCAGCATGGGCGGCGGTGTGCAGGTAGTGGTCAAGCACTCGGCCAGTAGCCTCGCGCCGGTCGGTGTCGCTGTCAGTGTCGCACGCCTGTTCGGCGGCGTAGGCACGGAGTAGGTCGTGGAAGGCATACCGGCCGGGGACGTGCTCGGCGATCAGGTGAGCGTCGGCCAGCTCACGCAGCAGGCGACGGGCCTGGGGCTGGCCGCGGCCGGCCAGGCTGGCAGCGGCGGGGACGCAGATGTCAGGGCCGGGGTGAATGCCCAGCAGCCAGAACATCCGCACGGCCTCGCCGGTGAGCTGCCGAACCGACCAGGAGAACACCGCCCGCACGCTTGAGCCCGGGTCAGCGGCATCCAACGCGTCCAGGCGCCCGGCCGAATCGGCGAGCTCGGCGGCCAAGGCGGCCAGTGGGAACCCGGGCCGGGCAGCAGCGCGGGCCGCGGCGACCGTCAGCGCCAGCGGCAGGCACGCGCATAAGGTGGCGATCCGTCCGGCTGCAGCGGGCTGTGCGGCGGCGCGGGCGGTACCCAGCCGGGCGGCCAGCAGTTGCACCGCCTCGGCGTGGCTTAGCACATCGAGGCTGATCAGCCGCGCCCCCTCAGCGGCGCCGAGCCCGGACAGCTGGCTGCGGCTGGTGACCAGAACCAGGGTGCCAGGGCTGGCCGGCAGCAGCGGTCGCACTTGCTGCTCGTGCCGGGCGTTGTCTAAGACAATCAGCATCCGCCTGTCGGCCAGCAGGCTGCGGTACATGCCCGCCTGAGCCTCCGGGCTGGCGGTGATGCGGTCGGGCGGCACTCCGAGGGCATCCAGGAACCCCCGGATCGCCTCGGTGGGCACGGTGGGGTTGCCCGATGGGTCGAAGCCGCGCAGGTTCACATACAGCTGCCCGTCCGGGAAGCGGGTTGCGACCTGATGCGCCCAGTGCAGCGCCAGCGCCGTCTTGCCCACACCCGCGGTCCCGCCGATTGCCGAGATCACCACCGTGCCTGGCGTGCCGGCACCGGCCTGGTCCAGCATGCGGATCAGCGCCCGCAGCTCGGCGGCCCGGCCGGTGAAGTCAGCCACCGCCGCGGGCAGTTGCCGCGGTACCTCGCGAATAGCACGTACCTGCTCGCGCGCAATTCCTCTATTGATGCGTGCGCGCCTCTTGGCCAGCTCTTGGAGCGAGCGTTCAACCAGCTGCCCGAGTGCGGCCGGATCCGCGAAGGACTGCGTGACCAGGCCGCTATTTTGCACTCGGTGACGGAACGCCTCCTGCCGTGCACCGAGCTCATGATCGATCAATTTCGACAGCGGGATACCCACGTTCGCAGCTTCGGTGTCCAACAAGAACACCAGCCGGTCCAAGCCCGCCTCGGCGGCAACGTCGAACTCCAGCTCGGTATAAGACACCTCTGGTCGATCCCGCACCGGCGAGCCATATCTGGTGCCCAGAATCCCCACATACACTTCACACTCCCGAACTCGGTCGGCACACAGCTGCGCGGAGGGCTGACCCGCCGCAGGGAAGTCGGCCATGTCCACGATCACGTGTCCGGCAGCGGAAATCGCCTCCTTGACCTTGGCCACATAGGACCCCCCACTCGGAAAGTCCTGCAGCTCAGAGGTGTGAGAGACAAATACGCGCCAGCGTGGCTCACCATCGGCAGAGCTAGCCAAGCCGATCATCCCCCTCTTGCAGAGTCGTCAGCCGCCCAGGTGCGCCGCTGCGTGCCTCCTTTGTGGAACGTCGGCCATGCAGGGTTAGCCGGGCGTTCTGCACTTCATTATGGGTCGGCAGCATTTGCAGGTCGGGTGCTTGTACGGACCCCGTACGTGCCTGTTCGTGGTGTTCAGCAGTCTCGCATCACTGCGGCACGGACATATGGCGGACAGCGCAGATATTCGCATGATTGCTAAAGGCCTTCGGCCAGGTCAGTGATCATTCCGTTGGTCCGGCGGAAACGGTCCGTAAAGCGTCGGCCCAGCCCACGTTGGTTCGAACCCAAGTGACGACCCGTAGTATCAGCGGGGTCAGCGCGGTGATTCGGAATCTTGACCCGGCAGGCGCTGTCTGCCGGCTGGCTGCACAGCAGTTCCAGGTACGGCGTTACCGCGGTGTGGCTGACGGCCTCCTCGGGACGAGCGTCGGCCGAGGTCTGTGGCTGATGGCGGGACCCCCGTAATGCATGAGATCATCCCGGACTATGCGTAAAGACCTGCGGGAATCGACTGAGTACGCCGCCGTCGCCGAGTATCTGCGGCGGCTGCACGAGCCGGCTTTCGGCAGGCCGCATCGTGTCACCGACCTCGTCACGACACCTGACGCCAGCCGCATCGTGGTGACCGGGTCGGTCTATGACGAACTCGAAGGGCTGCCGCGCACCGCGCTGTACGAGGTGCGGGAAGGCGAGCTGTGCGCGCTGACCTCCGGTGGCGGGTCAGCCAAGGCCGGCCGGCTTGCCCCGGACGGGTCGTGCCTGGCCTTCCTGTCCGACCGGGCCAAGGCTGAGGTGTTCCAGCTCTACCTGCTGGACGGCCAGCTCGGCGAGGCCCGGCCAGCCCCGGCTGTTCCCGGCACCGTCGAGTATCTCGCCTGGTCACCGGATGGCACGCGGATCCTGCTCGGGGTCGCCGGGCTCGGAGCGGAGATGGCTGACGCGCAGGGATCGGGAACGGCCGGCTCGGGCGAGTCCGGACTACCGTCCTGGTACCCGGAGGTCGAGACCGGGACGCCGGAGGATGCCTGGCGCTCCCTGTGGCTCTACACCCCTGCCTCCGGCGAGCTCGCCAGGGTCTCGCCCGACGGCCTGAACGTATGGGAGGCGGCTTGGTCGGGCCCCGGGCACGTGCTGGCCATCACCAGCGCACAACCCGGCGAGGACGACTGGTACTCGGCGGTGCTCAGCAGGCTCGACGTCTCAACGGGTGAGGCGACCGAACTGCTCCGCAGCGAGGTCCAGCTCGGGCTGCCTGCTGGCACGTCCGACGGCAGGCGGGCCGCCGTGGTAGAGGCCGCGTGCAGCGACCGGTGGATCGTGGCCGGTGACCTGATCCTGCTGGACCTGGTGGCCGGCACTAGATGCGCTGTAGACACCGCCGGGACAGATGTCACCGCGGTCCAGTGGATCGAGGGCACGCGGATCGGCTACTTCGGCCAGCGCCATCTGGACAGCGTGGCCGGAATCGCCGACGTCGGCCACGGTCACCTGCCGGAGACGATCACCGCCAAGGATCTGGTCACGTCCGCGCAGTCGTGGGCGAGCTGGTTCTACCCGGCCGGCGCCTTCACCTCCGACGGCCGGGTCGTTGTGGTCCGGGATGACTACGACGTTCCGCAGCAGATCGCGATCGTCGGCAGCGGCACCGACCAGGTGCTGGCCTCGCTGGCGCATGCCGGGACCGAGTACATCCGTTCGGTCGTGGGCTCGGCGGCGGACGTCGCCTGGAGCGCGCCCGACGGGACAGCGATCGAAGGAATCCTGTGCGCGCCCGCCGGCCCCGGGCCGTTCCCGCTGGTCCTGGATGTCCACGGCGGGCCGATCGGGGCCTATCAGCGGAGCTGGATGATGGGCAGCTACGCGGTACCGCTGCTGGTCTCCCGCGGATATGCGGTCCTGCTCCCGAACCCGCGCGGTAGCTCCGGGCGCGGCCAGGACTTCGCCGCTGCGGTCGTCGGGGACATGGGCGGCGCGGACACCCACGACTACCTGTCCGGAATCGACGCCATGATCAAGCGTGGGATCGCCGATCCGGCGCGGATCGGCACGATGGGCGTCAGCTACGGCGGGTTCATGTCGGCCTGGCTGGTCACCCAGGACCAGAGGTTCAAAGCCGCTGTGGCCGGCTCGCCGGTGACCGAGTGGTACAGCTTCACGTTCACGACCAACATCCCCCGCTGGGGACTGTGGTTCCTGGACAACGCCGATCCTGAGGAAGCCGGCAACCAGGTGTACACCCGCAGCCCGGTGATGCACGCGAGCAAGGCCAGGACGCCGACCCTGCTCACGGCGGGCGCGAAGGACCGGTGCACCCCAGCCGGCCAGGCCCGGGAGTTCTACCAGGCACTGATCGGTCACGGCGTCGACTCAGAACTGGTGATCTACCCCGGCGAAGGACACGGCGTCCGCCAGTTCCCGGCCATCACTGATTACCTGACCCGGCTTGTGACCTGGTTCGAGAGGTACATGCCGGCGTGATCAGCGCCGGTCGTGCGGGCGAGGCCCGGCCGCGGCTCGTGCTCGATCAGGGTCTACCAGCGATGCCATGACTTACTGTGCCGGCGACGGGCCCCAGCGCATGCGCCTCGTCCCAGGAGATGGCGATAGCGCGCGCTAGTTCCAGGGCCTGCCGGCTCCCGATGTCGCGGTAGATGTCCAGGGCCTGCTCCAGAACCTGTGCCGCGGCCGGATAATCATCCATTTCCCCCCGGCGACCCGGCCAGCGCCGCGATCGCGCACATGCAGAGGCTGAAAGACATCCCAGGGCCTGGTATCTGCCGCCGTTCGGGTAGGCGGTCAAACTAGGACGTTAGCCCGCATAATCTGCATGACGGCGCGTAGCATCACTCCATGCAGATCAGACTCGTATCCGGGCGCCCCGCGTGACCGCAGACGGATGGGCTCCCGCACCGCGAGCTCAGCGGACCAACCCGCTTGCGATAGCCGCGCTCGTCTGCGGCATTGTCCAGTTCTGCGGACTATTTCCCGCAGGGATCGTCGCGATCATCTTTGGTCACCTGGCCCGTCGCCAGATCCGCCGCACAGGGGAGCAGGGCTGGGGCCTGGCCAAAGCCGGGCTGATCCTCGGCTACCTGGTCTTGGCGGGGACTCTGCTCGTGGCGGTGCTGCTACTCGTGTCCCGCAGCGCAGCCCCGGCGAGGCCCTGATTCGGCCACGGACCGGCCACCTCATCTGACCTAGTTCGAGAGGTACATGCCGGCGTGATCAGCGCCAGTCGTGGCGGGCCGCGGTTGCGCGCCGGGCAGGGCCAGCCGGCGTGCGCGGGGTGCACGGCGGAGGGCGAGGGCGACGATGAACGGCCACGTGATCTGGACCGAGGAGGTCAGGCGCTCGGCCAGGCCAAGGGCGCTGCCGCCCTGGGTCTCGACGACGAGCCAGCCCAGCAGGGCAATGGACACGGCCGTCACGGTGGCAGCGCCGCGAATGCTCAAGATCAGCGGCCGCGGTGATCCGCGTCGGCCGGTGAAGGCGGGCCAGACCGCGATGGTGACCTCGCCCAGTGAAGTCCATGCGAGGTGCTGCGGAGTCGAGCCGACGACGGGTTCGGGGGATATCGCGATGCCGATGCTGGACAGGCCCGCGACGACCAGCAGGATGCGTGCGGGCAGCCCAACCCCGGTCAGGCCAGCAGCGGCCACGAAGTTACAGCACCCGACCAGGAACAGGGCGCTGGTCATGATCCACCGGTCGGCGCCGGCGTGACCTGCCAGCACGCTCACCGTCTCGCGGATGGGGCTGTAGGAGGTCGGCTGGAACGCGCCCGCGACCAGCCAGCCTCCGGTAAGCAGGACAGGCGACAGGCCGGCCGAGACGACCGCCCACCGGGGAACCGGGCGGCCGGAGCGCACCAGCCCGGTCGTCAAAGCATGCACGTCTATGGCGTTCTCAATCGGATCGCGGGGTCTGGACGACACCAACTGAGGTCAGCTGTTGTAAGCAGTATATGGCCGTGCGTCACAATCGTCGATCAGCTGGATCGCGATGGCAGCCTCCCGAGCCAGGAGAGCTCGCCTTGTGCCGGTCTTTCAGGAGTGTCTGGTGGAGGTACCGTAGGAGCAGGCGCGGTTGGTGCCAGGCAGGCTGACCGCGGCCCGTTGCTCTGGACCCTGGTGACGTAAACCTCCGGGCGGTGCGCTCGGAAGACACCCAGGAGGGCAGAGCGACGGATACAACAGCACC